>Ga0209512_1000214_pt1 | contig 116833 bp, 139 predicted proteins | sample frozenSSSSmetaG_FD_184142 | JGI IMG/M metagenome (GOLD analysis project Ga0209512, IMG submission 184142) | Glacier valley bacterial and archeal communities from Borup Fiord, Nunavut, Canada, to study Microbial Dark Matter (Phase II) -... | ecosystem: Environmental > Aquatic > Freshwater > Ice...
GGGAGGGGAGGAGAGGGGAGGGGAGGGGGTTTCGCGAGGGAAGGATGTTAACTCGAAGTAGATAAGTGGATTGATTATTGGACTTGGGGATGAAAGGGGGTATGTATGTACCTCTCTGGCGGTAATAGTAGTAGTAGTAGTAGTAGTAGTAGACCAGCTTCAGGGTGGGCGCTTTAGTGGAGTTATCAAGTACAATAGGGGTACTGTGTATGATATCCGTATGGACGTAGGTACATATGTATGTATATACAATATAGTACATATGTACATGTGCTCGAGTCCAAGGCATGTGCCTCCGGAATATTCAATATTCGAAGGATTACTAGCTTGATGTACTGTGTGTGCGTGGATGCGTGGATGCGTGGATGCGTTACTTCGTACTGCTGGATGCGTGGATGCGTGGTCAAAGGAGAGATCGAGGAGGGCTGGCCGTCCATGGGGTTATTACTGTGTATGTATGTACAGTATACATAAAGGTACAAAAAAATAGTACAAAAAAGTACAACTGCATTAGCGGGCGTTAACAGATGTTTGGCATATGTACATAGCTCGCTGAGCTAAGACGCAATTGACCTATCCGTAAGTACACTCTACATACCTGTTCAGGGGACTTCGCTTAGGCGTAACGACTGAGTACATCTAGCATCGATAACCATGTCTCTCCTCCATGAACCATGAACAGCCCCGAGCCCGTGTGTTCATGCCTTCATGGTTAGTTGCATACATACATACATACATACATACATACATACAACATACATACATATGTACCAAAGGCCGAAATACCATGTTCATGTTCGTCGGCCTCGAGGGTCTTCGGCCATATACAGTTCTGAAGGGATGGGTGACAGCAGCCGCTGAGTTTCTCAAGGGAAACCTAGTCATCGCATCTCTCCAAGTCGGCTATATCGCCAGCATCGGCCGGGGATGATGACAGAAATGGACATGTTTTTCTCCCTACGCCGTTGTGCTTATTCCTAGCGATGTCCTCCTCTTCCTTCTCCTCCTTTACTTTCTCCTCCTCCTCCTCATCCTCCTCCTCGCCAGGAGCAGTACAGCCACATCGCGGCGCCTGCTCATTCATGAGTGTGCTGCACTGCAGCGCATCCATGGTATGCAGCTTTTGTTTGATGCTCGTGTGAGATTCATGAAGCTCAAACTCTGCATCGACGCCTGCCAAGCCAGGATGTCCGGGGCTTGACCTTGGGGCTCATGATCCCTGGATGAACCATGAACCATCATCTATTGACGCCGTTGAAGTCGTTGTATGGCCGGAAGCCAGTGCACACGGGCGACAACAGCGACAACACGCGGCCCTGATCCTGACTGTGTGAATTGAGCATGAATGAGCAAGTCATCCGAAAGTATGAGATTGAGCCTTTGGGTCTCAAGACGCTCGCAGGCACGCCGAAAATGCCGCTTCTCCTCACAGTCGTACAACATCAGACGAACGATGACATTCGTTCTCCAACAGGCCGATGACTATCAAACGCTCTCACGATACACAACACATTTCTCTGGTGCACTTGACCGTTTGCATATGCTGGACGTCAGAATACGCCTGCCTGTCAAAGAAGGTGGCTCCAAGCCTCTTACCGCATGATTCTACCTTCCACATACTGATGATTCTACCTTCCACATACTGTACGACTTCATGCTCACAGTTTTCAACGGTGCAATACCTGTCATGTAACGCTGCAGGAACAGACTCAGTGATGCCGCATGCTACTTTCTTCCTCGATCCTTGCACATTCAAACGAAGCAATGTCGAAACGGGTGCGTGCAGCAAGCATTCTTGACGCACGCCACCAGTTTCCTCCATCTTTCCCCGATGTTGACGAACTGTTCTTCTAGCAACAGACTGCAAGTCAAACATTAATTGCACTGGAGAATGAAGCTCGTATCACAGTTACTCCGGTACACGGAGAAACTCGTCCGCTGGACGAACACAACTAGCTCAAGCACAATTGCATTACTGAAGGACTACAGGGACATATGACTACTATCTATGCGTTGAAAGCACGATTAGGAGGGACAAGAACTCTGTCGCGGCCATGAAAGCCATGAAGAAGAATAAATGTTGTGCTCTTCCAGTTCCTCCATGTTATGGCTGACGCGCATAACGAATTTCTCTCCCTTGCTGTTACGCAATAATGGTTCTTCGGTGGGTTTACGAAAATGATCGTCGAGGTTGGACTACGTACTTTCAAACTTATGCTTCGAGATGAACTGCGATCCGCCGAACCACTGTCCTTGGTGATTATCAGATCAACGGCTTTTCCCAGACATATCAGTCTCGTTGTCACGCAATGATGGATCTCAAGAGTATAGCAGAGACAGGCTTGAGTTACTGGGACCAAAAGTCGATAACAACAATCATCTCATGATAACTCGGATTTCATCAATGGAGTTCCATTTCTTGAGGGAGGAATCCCTCTCCACTTGGCGAAGTACAGACATACATGCAATAGTCCGGTCTGTTGTTAGACAAGTCCGTGCTCTTGGCAAAACCATTACTCGACTGCGCGGTACAGCCTGGGTGTGTGACCCTTGGCTTTGGAATCAAGAGACTTTCACCTCGTGGTAACCCATCATTCAGTCCGGGCTCGAAAGCCAATCAGGCCAAAAGCAGTTCCCAGAGATCAGATCACATTACTCCGACGGATAGCCGGAGATTCCTCCTTTGTGGCTCCAAGAGCCTAGCAGACCATATCTATTGGCAAGCATCATGAGTTCAAGAACTGATCAGAGCATTTACCAGGGTTAGCGGCTTCGCACGTTTTGTTGAACGTGGTTGATTGCAGGATGATAATGTCCAGGCAACGTTGCTCGTTTGGCGTCGAACAAGCATGGAGCATAACGGTCGAGATACGTAACGTCAAAGTACTCCAGTCTTGGTCACGCTGAAAAGGAAGGTGAATTAAGTGATCTATATATCTGTGGCTGTGCATTGCATACGCGTCATGCAAAACTGTTTTCGACTTCTCTCACTCACGAATCTGTCATGAATCTCGAGAGGACTGGAGGCCAGTGCTTTTGAAGCCTTCAGACGCACGTTCAAGTTGAATATGATGGGGTAACCTAGCACACGGATCGCACCGCTTGGTTGGCTCGACTCTACTCGAGACCTGAGGGTGCATATTCACTGATATAGCAGCGGGATGTCTCTGAAGAACTATCCTGTAGCTAAAAGACATCACTATTGCTCAACTTTTCACCTCGACTTGCTGGGATTTCCTCGCCGAAGCAGTCTTTGAATCTTGGGCCTTTTCAGGTGCATAGTTACGGGGGACCGGCATGAGATAAGACGTGCGAGAACAACAACGACAAGGAGCACCCTGATGCCTTTGAGCTTCAAGTACGGATACTCCAGATGAAAATATCGACATGCAGACCCATTGACAGATACATATCAGTCACGCGACAACACGAGGCATACAATTGAGTGTATAGCTCAGTCGGTAGGTTGGAAAACCTCAGTCGGTAGGTGCGCCTGGCGACTCAGTATCAAAACCTATGCCATATATATCTCAATTTTGAGAGTTCCTTTGCTAGAGAACATCCGAACATCTGGATATCAACGCCTGATTTTGGACTCTCGAGGCGGCAATCTGAGAGTCTACACAAGTTTACGTCGCTCAGTGCTACCGTTAGAAATACTGAAGTCAGGAACGCAAGGTCGTCATCACTAGCAGACTATTTGATGTGCGAGGAATAATACACTTATATTTTTCGGGCACATATGTACGGGCATTGAATTGTCAAGATTCTCAGCGTCGTCTAGAGACCGTTACGGTCCGCCGCCCCCTAAGCCACAAGGGAGGTTGTGAAACCTCCAAGCCACCACTTAGGAATCCACAGGGATCCGGGAAGGAAAGAAATGCCAAGGGCACCGGACAGGAGATCCGCGCTCCCTCCCTAAATCGCGTCTTAGGGAGGGAGGGAGACTATACCCTAATCGCTCCCCTTCACCTTCGGATTTCGGAGAGTATGTGAGTGAGATTGACGAGATACTACTGCGACTGTGGGGACTCCCGATACTACTTCAGTAAATGAGATTGGAGTATGTATGTATGTACATAGGAGGTACGTTGTGTACGTTGTGTGCAATGCTCAAGTCCTGCTGCTCACTCGTACAGATACATATGTACGTTTGCTTGGACGGGTCTGACACCAAATCTGGCCGGGGACACGAATTCAAAGATGTCATCTGGTTCCCCACATGGCTTTCCAGGATGAGAGTCGACGACATATTCTACTGTACGCCGAAATTCATTAGGTACCACTGGTGAAACAGGCGGAAAGGTTTGGCTGTGTAGCGTATGTGTATACAATTGGATGAGAACTATACTTCAGGGAGAGCTCTCATTCGGCCTTCCGTTACACCACCTTAGAACGACGCACCTGTGCCTGCAGTATCCCGCCGTTTCGATACAGCAGTTCATAACTTCTTCCCTTGAAGACGTGCACAGAGAACAGCGGAATCGCTCGATTATGGGCCATGTCAAGCATTCAACGATAAGATTCCATGCTTGAAAGACTATAGCTTTCAGCGTTGCATCGCATGACAATCGCGGGGGGGCATGAAATTGTAAAGCATGATGTGGACCGTGCAACATCGGGCTTGGAGACACGAACGCATTTCAGTTCATCTCGCCATCCGGAGAATAGGAGGAAGAAAGGCTTGATTGCCATCCTCAAAACTGCAAATCGTCGCGGAGGAGACATAGCGAACTATCGAAAACCGATAATGGCAATGTTCATGCGAGACGTTGGCAAGGCAAAGGAGAGCGAGTGTTGTATCAAGAGTTCGAGATTCGCCTCAACGCTACCTATCTTACGAACATACTACCAGGCTTTGGGAGCCAAATATTATCGGTGCTCTACCGCCAATCGGTATGTATCCTTATCCATCCCAAAGATTAATCGCACAGGCATCTGCGTCCTACGGCGAGCATCTTCCGTTGATGCTTTGCATCTGAACGGAAATGTTTGGTAGCGAAACAGTAGCCAGGCAGATCATCCAAACAGACAGCCTGAACCCTTGGGTATATGAGACTCGAAACACTATATCAGACAAACCCTCTTGCCTGGAACACTACTGTTCCATGTTACTCTATATAGCGGGCAACAGTCGGGACTCGGGACACACCAACAGAGAGCCAGCTGGGTGCCAAGACCGCCATGGCGTCCGGGACCAACGCCAATCTTACTGGGCGCATATGGGTCCATGCAGCAATCTCAGATCTTATGATTTATGCCATGGCATCGACGAACCGTGCGGAGAACGTTGGGTGTGATTACCTGTGCATGCTTAAAGATGGCGCACGGGGTTGTACTCCATAGAGTAACTGGTATGGAAGTCGGAGCCGCTCCATATTCTCCTGGCCTTCGCAGCCTCGGCAGCCCTTATTACTGCATACAGCTTCTCCAATCTTGCTGACCTCCTTCAACGCATAAAGTATCGTATGTACAGTAGCATTCAAGACGAGAAGTTGCTTGAAATTCAAGCTCTGCTTCTGCTGGTCGATAACGATTCATAAGGCATAATAATGGCACTCCAAAGTCTTGTTATGCAGAAAGAGAACTATCGAAATTCCAAGCACACCAAGCCAACACATCTGAGGTTTGTGACAGTCTGCCAATAGTAGCAAGCAAGCCACAGTATTTAGCACTGTAAGTAACATTACCATTTTCCGCCGCTGAAGACTCTGACCGACGTGACGGACCTGCAGTTCTTTCCTTTGGTCTATATTTATCGAGTATCATTATGGAAATCCGTAGACCCTGTTCACGTGCTAGCGCCGCAAGCCGGCCGGAGATTATCACCAACGTCGTATGCCGAGTTCCACCTGACGCGACTGCGCCAGATCGGCCATGATCATAGCGTCACATTATCTGACAGGTGTGGATTCTGGTTGGTGGAAGCATGTCTACGGAGAATTGGTCCGCATGTGGAAGCAAGCAACTCTGCCCTCCGCCATAAGATGTCGAGTCCTTCGTCCGCCGTCGCCAGAGGGGAGGGAGGCGTGGAATCTTCGGCCCGGCATATGGGCGTCTCAGGGGAGCCTTCCATGCATTTGATTCCTACTCCGTTTCTCGTCGTCGCTAGGAGCATTTTGCGGGTCAGATGCCTTGTGGCAGGCACCCATGATCCAAACCATCCATCTCAACATTGTTCTGTTCTCACCCACCCCACCACAGCTCGATGGCCACAAGCCATCCCGATCAAACACCCATTTCCGAGGCGCAGTGCCCCAGCCCGAGCTCGCCCTATTCCCCGAAGCCTCTAGGGAAGCAGCACCCAACCGGCCGTTTGCTGTCGTTCCGCGACCCCGCAGCCAACATCATCACATTACCATTCATGTGGCCGCATTGGCCTGGATTTGATCCTTCGTGTCGCTCGCTCGCCGATGGCCCAAGGGGATATCTCCGTGGAACGTACCTCGATGCTTTGGTCACGGACTGGTCATTTCTAGGAGTACTGGGGTGTCAGCACTAGACTCGTTGATGAGATTATTGGCCTTCTCCGGCGCGACAGCGACCTCATCATTCGTAAGAGCCTTGCCTATCTAGAGAGAATCACAAGAACCTGTCGACGGGCAGAAACGGTTAGTACTTTACAGATATGGACTTGGAAGGTATTGTCGTAACTCGTGAGCAAGTGCCAGATGCAATGAGTTTTTGCTGAGGTCTTGCTCAATACGTGGCTCTTACACCAGTTCTCTCTCGCTTTTTTCTTGACTGCATCATGATGGCTCACATCGCAACATTTTACCTCTTTCACTTGTGCTTTTCTTAATTTTCAGAGATGAAATCCTCATTGCTCGTCAAAACGCATGGACACCTGTCTGTTGTGTTGGGTTCTTCTCATACTTCTTTTTTGTCTGGTTCCAAAAGAGACTTCAAACATATTCATTGGACTAGATCTCCGTGTGTATTTTATCACCCCTTCTCCTTCACCAAGGATAATAGAATGAGGAGCAAATGGCCAGAAACGTCATGTTCCAGACATATTCATTCATGCCGAGTTTCTCTCCATTTTGAAGTGACAATATGGCATGCCGTTTAGATTCCTTCAATAACGATGTCCAATGTGACCACAATCCACGGTTCTTCCCTGGGAGCTAATCTCACGTCAAGTGACACAATGTACAAAGCCGTTATCTGTCGTCTTCAGCATGGCCAATTAGCTGCTTTGCTTGATATTATGCTCGACGACTTGCATCTTGAGTCTCATTGAAGGGAGTCCTTGACGAGATGATGCAGGCTTCGCTACACAGCAGGTTTTTAGTCTTGGCACATCACTACTGAAAATGTGGGTTGGCGACTTTGGTTCCTAACCTTGGGAAAGGAAAGGGAAAAGCAGCGTGGATTAAAGGGGACAGAAAGTTGTCTGGGAAGAACCTCCGTGAAATGAGATCAAAGAAGATAAAAGGAGGTTAAAGATATTGCACGAACGAATTGGCCTGCCTCAAGATGAAGACAAGAGCACGTGGCGAGGAGAATTTGGAATTTAGGAATTGATCTTGTGTCGTGCGCCGTTACGAGAACAGCACGAGGTTTGAATCCCCGACGCTCTGTGCGACTCGTAATTGTCTCCTGCTACCTCATAGTTTTCGACCCCAGGCGGGCGAGTCGAAGGACAACAATTAGGAGTCACGAAGTATCCAGAGCCAAAATTCTTCCCTCCTCCCCGATGCCAGGATATCCCACGATTCACACCATGGCTTCACCAACGCTCCTGCAGCTTTCCGCTCCTCCATCGCCTCCCAATCAGCGCAGGCTTCGATGCATCTTCAACGGCACTGCATGTGACTGCACCTTCCCGGCGTAGCACGTAGCACAGAGATGTCTCAGGTTGCCGAACTCCGAGATCAACTCCTGCTCAAGCCATCCCTCGTTGCGCGTCGCGTTGAGGAAGGTGGCAACGGGTGACAGGGACTCGAGAACCCGAGAAGGAACACGAGAACACGAGGACCGCCGGGAGCGTACGTATGTACCTATGGAAGGCAGGCAGCATCGGCAGCCAGCAGCACCACGGACACATGTCTGTCTCGAGCCCCGATATATCACCGCACTTTTCCGACGGCTACATGCAGGAACGGCGGGCTGGCGCTGGCGCTCGTGTGGCCTCGCGTCACGTCGTCCTCGTTGGCAGATAACGGGCGAGGTGTCTGGAGTCGCCGTGCGACCACACCAAAGTCGGCGGGCGCGCGACGATGCTGCCTGGGCGGTGGGATCCTGGACAGGCCGGCGGCTTTCGGGTTGATGGGTCTGTTGCTCTGCGACGCACTGGTGCTGGGAGTTGCCGCTTTCGGGCCGGCTGATGGAGACGGTGTACACGACTTCGCTGGGGGGATGGGATGTGGACATTGGATGGGAGAGGCAGGGCGGGGGATATTAACAGGACGGGCAGTATCTGGAAGGATGGAGGATTTGGAAGGTGTGGGAGGTGCGGGGGAGGCGGGCTGAGACAGAGTGGCGCCACTCACGTATGCGGTGTCGACGACGGCTCGCGCGATGGCTCGCGGTGTGACGGGCGGCCATGAACTGGTGGGGTTTGCTCCGGAGAACGGGTTGGGGAAGTCGGATTCTCCGTCCTTCCCTTGCGATGCGCCGCGGAGAGGGCTATGGGGCGGGCGTTGGCCCTTCGTCCAATCGACGGCCGCGGCGTCCGATGACGACGGATGCGTCGGTCGAACTGAGGGGGTCATGGGCGGCTGGGTCGACTGGACTCGATGTGCCCATGCAACTGCAACCGGTTGCAGCGACAGGTCTGAGCTGCACATGCGTCTGGGATTGCAGATAGCGGCTGGAGGTCTCCGTTACCTTGCTTGATGAAGAATCGCGCAGCAAGCGAGCGAGCGAGCGGGGCATAGAGAGCAGCAGTCTCTCTCTGCTCATATACTGCAGCTGCAGCTGCGAACCATAAGATTCCAAGCGTGGTTCCCTCGAGGTAGCAGGGAGTGTTACGGGCTGTCGTCCGATCAGAACACATATGTGCTGAATCCACGGGATGGATGATGCTGAAAGGCCAAATTATCGTTGGTGTTTCTCTTCTTGAAGTTTGGATTTGCTGATCATAAAATGCGGGTTGGCATATCGCCATTTCCTTTCCATTCCTTCTCATGGCTTCTCCTTTATCACCATATCCATTTTCCTTTCAGAGATTTTAATTGTCGTCGCGTGGCTACATAGATACGGATGAGGTTGGTAAAGGTTTGCTTGTGCATGACTGGGATTTTCTTTCCAGTATAACGGCGTCGTTTGTTGTTTTGTAGTGTTGGTCGGAGTTGAGCACGCTGTGCTGTAAGAATGGGCAGGTTAAATCGTCGCAGACAGACGGGATCGAGATATCTATGAGCACTGAGGAATTCAAATAAGCACCATGTTGTTTCTGCGCTGAGCGCCTGGATGGATGAATCAAGCTTCATATTGTATCATTGTCCTGCCTTTTATTGCAATTTGACAATGTCATCACTCGCTACTATATTGCTATGGTCTTGCTTCTACGCTGGCTTTGCTATCTATTCTTTGCTGTTTACTTTGCCGAGGTTGGAAACGCACTTCATTGTCCGGGAGAGTGGACGTTAGGGACATTGCCATTAGCTGCCATTTGGCACCTGTCTATTGAAGTCGTCTCAGGCTACCCCGCCTTTGTCTCCTATTCTCTGCTAACTTCCTTTAACATATTCCCTCATTGTACGTTTCCACACCATCACCACTCTCTCCTGTCACCATCTCGTCAAATCCTGTCACCGCCTAGTGAAATCCTATCACCGCCTGTTAACCTGCCACCATGCAATCATTCACCGCCCCATTACAACAATAACAAAGAGTGTGCTGAAAATTGCTAGGCAGCTCCTGCACAGATCCTGTCGATCTTAACTTTCTTGATGAAAAGAGCAAGGAAACAAAGAGGTCATAATAACCCAACTTGGCTTCTATTGTTTTGGTTGCTGATTGAGTTCGGCTAGAAGCGGAGGAGCTTTATATAGATTTCTTAGGCCAAATGAGAGGTGAATTAAGAGGAAAGGGGGGAGAAGAGCGCATATGGCCATTGATAATTATGATAGGACCTATGCAATTATAAAGTAAGAAAACAACGACGCACTTGAAGTATGAGAGGATGGGTGATTGATACGTATGATTAAGGGCAAAGGCAAAGTGAGAACCAGATGTGGTGTTGATGCGCCGAATCCGGCTAGCGGCCAATCCACAACCAATCCGCAAGGCTGAAAGACTGAAAGGCTGAAAGGCTGCCCCCCAGTGCATTCAGACTTCGAACAATCAACAACTCAGTCTCTTTCTGCGCCCAATTCTCAACCTGTCTCTTTTAGAAGAAAAAAAAATTAAGCACTTCTGTTATATTGAGCTTGGGATACGCATACAATGTCCTTGCCAGGACTCGGCCTTTTGGCTGCCCAAGTAAGCCTTTTCCTCCTCGCAAACAGCACAGCATAGCTAACCACACCTCACCTAGACGTCCTCATCCACAGCACCAATCTCATCCACAGCGTCTGAACCCACAACCCACGATCTCGTCGCAAACTCAGAATGGCGCTTCGAAGTAGCCATCGGCTCCTCCATTGAAGTCAAAGTGCACATCTCCCCTCCCTCTCCGCACCGCATCACGCACACGTCAGCTGACCCGCGAATAGCTCCTATCAGGAACCGCAGAGCTCTTCGGCACCGAACTGGCCCTCAACCACGCATACACCTTCAGCGGCACCAAGGCGGCGATCTTCACGCACCACGGCTGCCGGCTCTCCGTCCTCGGCGCCTGCGAGGAATACACCGCCGAAGAGACGCCCATGACGCAGTACACCAACGTGCACTTCGCGCTGGAGAACCTGCGCGTCTCGGCGCCCGAGGGCCCGCGCGTCCTGCTCGTCGGGCCCAACAACGCCGGCAAGACGAGCCTGGCGAAGCTGCTGGCGGCGTACGCGACGCGCGCGGGCCGCCAGCCGCTGGTCGTCAACACGGACCCGCGCGAGGCCATGCTGAGCGTGCCCGGGGCGCTGACGGCGGCGGCGATGGGCAGCGTGCTGGATGTCGAGGAGGGGTGGGGGAGCTCGCCGACGAGCGGGCCGAGCGCCGTGCCGGTGAAGCTGCCGGTGGTGTATTTTTATGGGAGGGGCAGCCCGGAGGACGACCCGAAGCTGTTCAAGCCGGTGTGTACGAGGTTGGCGCTCGCGGTGACGGGGCGGCTGGCGGAGGATGAGGAGGTTAGGAGGACGGGGTGTATTATTGATACGCCGGGGGTGATTAGTCAGGGGAAGAATGGGTATGAGATTATCAGCCATATCGTCTCGGAGTTCTCAGGTATGTCATGTCCATCTACGGTATTGAAAAGTCCTTGGCTACGTTGCTAACATGCCAAGTCAACGTCATCATCATCCTCGGCTCGGAGCGCCTGCACAGCGACATGCTACGGCGCTTCTCCGCCGCCAGCCCCCCGACCACCGTGCTCAAGCTCGACAAATCGGGCGGCTGCGCCGACCGCGACGAGGCCTTCATGAGCGCATTCCGCCAGTCGCAGATCCGGGAGTACTTCTTCGGGACGCCGGGGCGCACGCTGTCGCCGCACACGCAGACGGTGGACTTCGGCGCCGTGACGATCTACCGCATCGCCGAGGACGGCGCGCTGCTGAGCAGCTTCCTGCCGGGCGGCGAGGAGGAGGTCGAGCGTCCCGTCATGCAGCGCGCCGAGCCGAGTGCGCAGATGCTGCACTGTGTCATGGCGGTCGTGTATGCGGGGACGCATGATCCCGTCGAGACGATCCGCGATGCCAGTGTGATGGGGTTTGTGTATGTGGCCGAGGTGGACGAGAAGAAGAGGAGGCTGAGGGTGTTGGCGCCGCTGGGGGGGAAGATTGGGGATAGGCCGCTTGTGTGGGGGAGTTGGCCCGAGGCGGCCGTGAGTTTGATATGATATCCAACGGCGTAATGAAAATGAAAAGGGCAAGGGGAAGTAAAAAGCAAAATGAAATGGTTCACAAGTATTTCATTTGCTGGAGAATGGACTGGATGTGACTCCAAGTGATGCAATTGCTATCTAGAACTTCGTCTATGCCTATGCAGGGTATCTCGGACGCCGAGACATGCAGATATGAAAAACCCCCTCCTCCAAATACGTATCATACCGCTCAATCCTCCTCATCACTAATATCCTCCTTCGTCCGGCTCAACCTCGCCGCATCTCTCGGGGCACTGATCTCATCCAGGTACACCTTATCGTCGATCCCACTCTCCAGCCTCGGCAGCGCCTCCGTATCCCTCACAAACAGCTCCTCAAACGTCTCCCACGCCGCATCGCTATTATCATCAATATACCTCATCTTGCGCCACTTCTCCTCCTGCGCCGCTCTAATGCGCTCGCCCATACTCTCCCTCACCTCCCCCTCCTCCCCCACGGCCTTAACCGTCATATGAATGGCCCTGGCGCCCTGCGTCCCTGCGGTCTCCGCCCTCGGCCTCGCCAACCTCTCCAACTCCGCGGTCGCATCGATATGATGGAACTGCGGCCGCATCTGCACCATCTCATCCACGGGACTCAGATGCAGCTGGCCCTGCCGGAACGCACCGATATAGTACTTCGGGCTGGCGCTCTCCTTCGGCACCGTCTGCCCGCCCAGCGTCTGCCTCGTCATCACGCGGCCCTGCGAGATGCCCTGCTCGAAGTCGTCCAGGATGGCCTGCTGCGCCGCCACGGGGTCCTCCTGGGCCTGGCGTCCGCGCCCGGGACCCGGCGCCACGCCGCCGATCCCGAAGCCGCCCGCGAGCCCGTGGCTGCCGCCGACGCCGCCGGTGCCCGTGTTGGACTTGAGGGCCGTGGACTTGCTCAGCGATTCGCCCCAGAGCGCGCCTTTGGACCGGTCGTAGTTCGTCCACGCGTCGAGGGGCACGTCGAGCTCGACGAGGCCTGAGCGCGGCTTGATACGCAGCTCGAGTGGGAGGGAGGCGTTCGTGCTGCTGTAGTCTTCGGTGGAGGAGCGGTTGGGGAATTGCAGGATGTAGAGCTGGCGGTTGTCGTCCCATTGCGGCTTGATGTAGACATCGTAGGAGGCTATTATGGGGTCGTCATCGGTGTCGTTCTCGTCGATCTCCATGGCGTGGTCGATGGAGCCCATTGTGTGTGGGATGGTATGCTGGTGAGATGGAGTTGTATGTTTATTATTGGTGTGGTCGAGTCAACTTTTGGATCGGTGAAATCGTGAAATTCCTCCGGCTTATCTTATCGATAGTGCGCGGCCGCTACGAGCTGCTAATCCGGGAATAGCGGGGCTGACGACGCTACGCTCGCTCCAGCGCCCAATATGACGCAGAAAGCAAGAGGCTGAGGCCGCAGCAGGTGACAATCAAAGAACTCCGACGACGACGACCTCCTGCGATTTTCTTCATATCTTACTCCTCATAAAACCACAACAACACCGCTATTGCATCTGCCGCAAATACAATATCCATTGACCAAGATCAAAGGACATAGAGACTGGTAAACCCACAACTCAGAATGTGCACCTCCGACCTCTTCCTCGCCTTCCTCGCCATCCTCTTCCCTCCACTCCCAGGTATGTCTCTTCATCCTCGACTCTCCATCCCCCTTTCCCCCCTCTGCATCTCCATACCCATCTCCTCAGACCCCACTAACGCCTCCAGTCTGGGTAAAAACCGGCCTCTGCTCCGCCGACTCCTTCATCAACATCCTCCTCTGCATGCTCGGCTTCCTGCCGGGCCTCCTCCACAGCTGGTACATCATCGCCAAATACCCCGACCCGGAGATCTACGGCATCCTGTCGCAGGACGCCGAGGCGCCCCGCGTCACCTACATCTACGTGCAGTCGCCCGGCGCCCCGCAGCAGCCCCAGCCCCAGGGCTACGGCACCGTCAAGCCCATGGAGGCGCCGCCGCTGCAGCAGCAGCCAAACGGCACCTGGGGCCATGGCAGCGTGCCCGCGCACGAGCATGCGCAGGGCAATGGGGAGGGAAGCACGGCGCCGCCGACGTATGCGCAGGCTGTGAAGGGCGATCATAAGGTTCAGACGCAGGAGTAGCCGCGGAACGGAGCGGTTTGCTGGGAGGGCGTGGGGATACGAGATGATGCTGATATAGGATGAGACGATGAGGGTGGATGGGATGGAGGGGGGACTTATTTTATACCTGCGAAGGGATGGGAATGTGCAGGACAGAGCGGATGATCGGAGAATGGCGTAACCGGGTAATACTTGTTGTATTCGTAATGGGGTCTAGCACTCAGACACGCTTCATCGCTGTATTGATTTCATTGAATGCAGACAAGTTTCGAATGCTGAATAAGTTACTTCTACACTCTCTTTTTTCCATCTTCTGAGATTGCTCGGACAGCTTCTGCGATGAATCGGAGTTCGCATTCAGTCAAGCCATTTAATCTGTACTCTATGCAGTCTAGCCACCGATTTCTCGCCATAAATCGCTCATTATCCCTTCGAATGCAAGTCAAATCACACAAATATCATCCTACGCTCCCCCACCCCATGCAACCAAATCCGACGCCTGCATTCATGACGCATAAATCACCGCCATCCCTCGCCCCAATTTCTCTCTAATGCAATCTCCTCAACCCCTCCACCAAATCCCTTCCATCCTGCACGCTGACCAGCCCTTTACACACCTCCTCCTGCAGGCTCTCATCCAGATCCAGAAACCGCTCCACGAGCTCCCCATCCACAAACCGCCATGGCTCCTCAGTCTCCCTCTCCGCATTCCGGAAACTACGGTACGATGCCCACGGGATGTTGCCGGGCGTTTGGACGAGCTCGGCAAGGCGCGATTGCAGGCGGATAAGCAGGTCTTGGGAGGATGGGGCGATGGTGCCGAGGAGGTACAGGGAGCCTTCGGTCTGTGTGGCGAGTTAGCAAGAATGTTACAAGGAAGCACAGAGGGCCAATGAAAAAAATGAAAAGTAAGGACATACCGTCGCAAGAAAAGCGCGAGGGACCACCGCCGCGCCCTCGCTGGCCTCAACACTAATCTTCCTAATCCGATTCACCATCTCCCCCAGCCCAAACTCGCCGGTAACCTCCAACTTCTTCCGATCCTCCAGCGTAATGCCCGCCAGGTTCCGTCTCAACACGATGAGGTTCCCATCAGCGTCCGCCTCCAGCCACGTGTCCCCCTCAATATGCCCCACCGCCGTGGCCCAGACACTTTGAAGATGCCTCGCCACCTCCACAAGCTCCGGGTTCACGCCCGCCTCGCCGCGCTTGTATTCCACCAGGCTCACACTCTTCATCAGATCCGCGATGGCGATATTATTCCCATCGATACCGATGTCGACGGGAGACGAGGCTGTGCGGTAACTCGCCACCTTCTCTAAGGTTGCACTGGTGCTGCTCACCTCAGTGTACTCAAACACCACGATTGTTTTTACCAACGCCGCGACAATCTTCCCATCCACGATCCCAAGACACCTGCATGCGCCCTTCAAGTTGTATTTCGCGATCACATACGGACTCCTGTTGCTATCGACGCCAAAGACCAGGATGCGGCCGCGGAAGGCCTGCATGGGGGAGTCATCCAGGAAGCTAGTTCCGACGACGAAGCGCTCTTGGGGCTCTCCGTACGCAGTCGGGAGGGAAGCTCTTATGACCGTCTCGACGAGTTCAACACCAGTCTGGGTGCCGAGCTGAAACGGCTTTCCGAGTTCGCTAAAGACAATCTCGTCTACGAGTCTAAAACCCGATGTCACAATCTCCTCGCCGTCAACGAGTTCGCGCTTGATGGTGCCGATGCCGAAGGCTTTCTCGGCAGTGGAGTAGGCGATGCGCCGCACGGTTTCGCCCATAGGGAGCGTCTTGACGTGCGTGCGGCGCTCGGTGTCGATTTGAGAGATCTTGACTTCGGAGGCTGTGGCGACGACGATGGAGCCTGGGAAGGCGGCGGCGTTAAATGGACAGACGAACGTTGCATCCTCAGCTGTTACAGCTGAATAGACAATGCGCCCCTCCGAGCCGTATATCAAGCTCGAATGCTCACAAGTAGCAAACACATTAATAAGCCCATCAGCGCGAGGCAAGGCGCGGAGATTAGCTTGTTGAGTACCTAGAACAACGGATTTGCGGTTGCTGAGGGCGTAGGTGGAGTGGTCGACCGAGAAGGTAAGAACGATGCCATCGGACATGGCAACGAGCAGAGTGGGACCAGAGGAAGGCGGGAGAATTTGTGAGAGGATGAGACTGCGGGGAACGGCGGCAGTGTCGGCGCTGCGAAGAGGGGTAGATTGAATGGGTTCGAGAGTCTTGAGGTCAATGATAGAGACGGAACCGGATTGCCAGAGGCCCACGAGACCGATAGGTGTGGATGTGTTGGGGACGTAGAGGCAGGCTACTTGGTCACTGTCTCCAAAGTCTTGACGAGCAATCTCTGTCAAATCCTTGCCGACGTCGAGCGAAATGAGTGATTTTCCATCGGCTGATATTAAAGCGAATGCGTCATTTGCTGATGCTGTAGTGATTATCTCTCCCTTAGTTGGCTGCCACGATGATACGATGACTCCTGATTCTGCATCGACAAGTACCACTTGTGAGGGCGTGACTTGCAATATCCTTCCTCCTGAAACATTTGCAGCCAAGAGCGTATTCTCCCCCAAAGACAACCCTAAATATTCTTCGACTTCCTCAACCTCTCCTTCACTGTCGAACCTAAATATTCTTGTCTCTGTCAAGAATGATATTAACAAGGTATCATCGAATTTGGAGCCGTGCGACCGGAGTGAATATAAGCCCCTGATGTTGTCCATTTCCCCTAATAGGCCAATGTCTTCCAATCCAACTCCGCTTCGAACACTTCGTAAGCTGCCTGATTGAAATGCACCGCTTCCTGCCACTATTCGTGCTTGGCCCGACGAGTATTCATTTGTCTGAGCTTCCCCTGACCTGCTTCCCATATCCATGATAGTAAAGTCCAGAATAGGGGCAATATTGTCCATTGTCTGGACAACCTCAATTGTCGAGTCCAAGTTCAACTTTATGACTTGCGAGTCGCCAATATGCGAGCCGATAAATAAAAAATCGTCATCTAGACACACCATGGTCGAAGGGGTCGAGATCTGTCCGATCTTCTCGACTTTCATCCCTGTTACCACGGTCCCATCGACCAGCAGGGTGAGTAGATGCAAGCATCCATACTCATCGCCCAACAAATATCTTAGCCCATCATATGCCGTCCATGCTACGAAGATACTCGCCTCATCCAAGGCATACTCCACCGTCGCCTTACTCTCATCGTCATAATATAGCATCCGCGTCTCCCCAACCACAATAACTCCTCCCAGTTGCGCTTTTGCCGCCGCCTGGTTCCTCACAACGTATCTTCTTTGTCCGCCCAATTCCTCCCCCCTCGGCACCGGAATCAGATGGCTCGCCCCTCCATCCTCTATGTCCACCTCATCCTCTCTTTCCCTTCTCGGATCAAGCCTCTTATAAGCCGATCCACCATCAGAAACCAGATACGTCACCAATCTCACTCTCTCCCTGCCGTCTTGATACAACAGCGCCAGTTTCGGCGCCTTGCCTTCCGAATACAGAAACGTGCTCGCCCTGACAAACAGCTCTGTGATGCGGATCTGCTCGGGGCGATCAAGGTATTCCTTGGGATTCCTGCGCGGTCTGAGGATCCGGATGAAGGAGAGGACGCCTTCGAAGAGCTCGAGGCAGAGATGCTTTCCCGTCGGGTCAACAATGCAGCGGTCGAGAGATTGGGAGTCGCGCATATGCTTCTCAGAGACGTCGACGAAGGATTGGATGGTGTCGAGCTGTCTCGTTTCCGGATTCCATGATAAGGTAAAGTATTGGAAGCGGGCGGTGCCGACGAAGAGATGTGATGTAGCTGATGTTGCGGGGCGCACCTTTTGGAGCATGGTGATCCTTCCGTGGATCGACCGGGAATGGGCCAGTGCGAGGCCAGAAGATGACTGCACCCATATCTCGAGGCGATTTGATTTCCTATGTAAATGGACTCGTCAGTCTGAGGTCCAACTTCAATTTCGCAAAACAGGAAGTGAAGCTCACGAGACGACGAGGCAGTCTTCGTCTGGGGTCAAGAGGTTGAGCTTCAGGGCGTGCCGGACGCTGCTGGAACGGTGTATTGGCACGATGTAGGACATCTTGACTATTGTGTGCTGACTCAAGCAGAAATGGCAGCGCACAAGGGATGAGGGGAGTTGTGCAGCCTCGACATGTGTTTATTCGCGCTGCTTTGCTACCCTTGGGTTTCCAGCGGATCGCGAACGTCGATTAGACCTTATCGCGACTCACTCGGATTTAAGAATGTTTACCCGACAATACTTATTCTCTGATTCTGACAAGAACAAAGCAGATGGCCGACTTCTTAAGCAAATCATAAATGTAAGCCTTCTTTATAATTTATTACGTTAATTAGAATTTGTCAGTTATATATCCTTTGACCTTGGCCCAGGAAAGATTCCCTAAAGCAGCATGCTGGCTTGAGATTCTCCGTTTGTAAGCATAAGTCAAGGTAATGGGAAATATTGGCAAATAAATCCAGTGTTTTGAATGTTTTGAAAAGAAACAAATGGTATGGTATGATGACCGCAACTCCAGCCTCGCAATGTACGCCCTAAATCCCCGCTCGATCTACTCACGAGTCTTTCTTCTGGCCCCAACACCAACGGAATATTGCAAGATCCCTCACAATTCTCACAGAGCGGTTCTCACCCCAGCACCTTCAACTTCTTTTTCTTCTTCCCCTCGCCACCCTTCTTCTGCTGAAAGTCCCTCCAACTTCCAATCCTCGCATCTCTCGTCTTCTCCCAATCTTGCTCGTGCTCTCTCTTCCGCTTCCTCGCTTCCAACTCCTCTTCCTCCTTCTTCTGCTCCCGACCTTCCTCCTGCATCTGTGCTTTGACCTGCCTTCTTCTCCTATGCTCATTATCTATCAGCACCATCTTCGTCTTCTCCCTCCATTCCTTCGCAAATTCCGCCGACTTGACCTCTTCGCTGTCGATCGTGAGCTTCTTCTCTCGCATCAGGAGCATGCGAGCATCAGCAATCGCCTCATCCAGGCGCTCTCTATGCTTCTCATCCATCAATTCCGTCTGTGCCTTCTTCAATCGATCGAATGCGTCCGGTGCTTGTGGATTCCTTGTTTTATCCGGATGGATCAGTAGTGACTTCGTTCGGTAGACTTTCTTGATATCCGAATCGGGGACACCAGGCTGTAAGTCGAGGACGGCGTAGGCGTCGAGGCGGAAAGCGCGCAGGATGCGGTCGATTTCTGCATCCTGAGCATCCGATTAGCATATGTAAAAGAAGCAGCATGTCAAGACAAGACACACACCTTCAAGAATTCCTTCTGCTCAGCCTCGAGCGCATCAAAAACATCCTCATCATCGTCTGGCTTAACTTCTTTCTCGACTTTCTCGACTTTCTCCTCCGGCTTCGACTTCTCTTTCGCCCAGTTCTGTTCCGCCATATTTGCAACGATAATCGGCAACTCAAACGCGAATCACCAGAGCACTTATAGTGTGTTTCAATGCCGAATTATCGCGGTTGTGACATGTGAACGTCGTGGACGACGTCAGGCTGAGGCACCTCATCGCAAGGCTGTCGAGCCCAGTGCCCGGCTAGCGCCAAACCCCCACTGCACTTGGGCTAGCCGACCACTTTACACGCTCGACGCGTCTTCCAGTGTGCAACAAAACAAAACGCCAGCCACACGCGTCCAAAGTCCTCAACAACGTCACAATGGGTAAGAAATGGCCTGCATAGTCTACTCTGGAGGAGTTTTTGCTGATATAGGTGTATAGCAACCTCATATGGATACGGTGGCGGCTACGGCGGCGGCCAGACGACGACCTCATATGGTGCGCAAGGCGGGGCAGAAGGAGGTGGATTTATGGGCGGCGGTGGCTCGCAGGGTGGAAGTCAAGACAGTCCCGGAGGATCGAAGGTACTGCAGTTCAGACTCCCTAAGTGCAGTGATGGCCATATGCTAACTCGTCCGCAGACCTTCGGCAAAGACACCCTCCGGCCCGTAACCATCAAACAAATCCTCGACGCGGAACAGGCGCACCCGGACGCCGAATTCAAGCTCGACGGCCACGAGATCACGCAGATCACGTTCATCGGGCAGATCCGCACGCTGACCTCGCAGGCGACCAACACGACGTACAAGCTCGACGACGGCAGCGGCCTGATCGAGGTCAAGCAGTGGTTCGACCCGGACGCGCCCGCCGACCCCGTGCTCGCCGCGCTGCACGAGAACGTCTACGTGCGCGTCTGGGGCCGCCTGCGCGGCTTCAACAACAAGCGCTACGTCGGCTCCCACGTCATCCGCCCCATCAAGGACTTCAACGAGATCAGCATGCACCTGCTCGAGGCGACGTATGTGCATCTGTACTTCACGCGCGGCCCGCCCGAGGGTCTGCAGCAGGGCGGCGGTGCGGGGGCGGTGGCGGCGGGCGAGAGGGGCGGCTTGTTTGTGGAACAGGATGCCAATGCGGGAGCGGTGGTGGCGGGGGGGAGGGCTCTGCCGCAGATGAGCGCGAACGCCAGGAAGGTGTTTAATCAGCTGAACTCGGCGCCGCAGACTAATGACGGCCTGCATGTGCAGAACCTGAGTGCGACCCTGGGAATGCCGATTAACGATGTGTTTAAGGCGGGTGACGAGCTGCTCGGACTGGGGGTTATTTACACGACGATCGATGATGAGACATGGGCGGTGTTGGAGTACTAGATGGAGATATGAGGGGGGGCAAATGGAAATGCATGGATGGATTGATGGGAGATATTACGAGGGCGTTTTGGGCTGGTTGAATATGGCTATGTGCAATGTAATGCAATGGAACTTGTCCCGAAGTGCTGAAGGAGTGGACTGGTTTGTAACTAGACCATCGAATAAGACGCAAAGGCAAATAAATCAAAACGCAAGACTACAACATATAACGCAACTAACTAAATCACAAATTCCAAACTGCCACTCCAAGGCCGTCACATTCGATATCGTATAAGGTCGCGCATCCAATCTGGACCCTCGATCGCTCTACCCGCTACCCCGTCACCACCACCGCCGACCTCGTGCTGTCCCGACATCGACGTGGCGCGCAGTCTTGATTAGCTAGACAACAGGATCAAGCTTGACGGCACAGTTCGACTTCGACTTCGACTTCGACTCGGTCGCCGGCCCAGCACTAGTCTTGGGCTCGCGCACCATGATACTGAGCGAAATTGGCTTCTCACCTCGCTGCAGATGGACCTCCTTGATGTAGTCGAAGCCGAGTTTCTCGTAGTAGGGCACGTTGGTTGCGGCGCTGCTTTCGAGGTATGTTGGCATGCCGTCGGCGTCGGCCTGGGGTGTGTCAGAAGACTTGCGGGTGGGGTTTTGAGGATCGGGGAGGGAGAGGGGGAAGAGGGAAGAGGGACGAGAAGAGGAGGTCGTACCATTGACAGTCCATGCTCGATTAATCGCCTAGCATAGCCCTTCCCGCGTGCGGAAGGCTTGGTGCCTAGGTAAACAAGGTAGTAGCTCTTACCGTCCCTCTCTCCGAGGACACGCTGCTTGGTATCATGGAGGATGGGCAGGAACTCTTTGTAGAAACGTGCCTTGCCTTCCCGAGACAATTTGAAGAGGAGACGCCACATACCGCTGCGAAGGATGGTCCACCAATCGTCCATGTTCTTGCCGGGCGGCATCCTGCTCTCGTTAGAACAGCATCATCCAGGGCATGGAGGGGAGTCACTCACCAGAGGGCCACGGCGTCATAGTCTGGACCAATGGTGGTGACAATGCCTTTGTAGCAGTGAGCTGCGACGATATAGCGGATGATATCCGAGTGCAGCTTGAACTTGTACTCCTCGGAGTACTCTTTCATGTCATCTGTATCCACAAAGTAGCGAGCGACAGCATCGGTCTCGAAGGCTTTGGCAAGACATTGAGTGGCACCCAGATACTCGGAAATGCCAATGATTCGGACTTCCTCGGCATCTGGGGACGGACTACGTTTCTTCTCAGACGACATGGTGGAGTTGGCTTTACTGTGATTCATTTTCACAATGTTGGACAAATGGGATGGATGCTGGTTCTAGAGACGTATGTTAATAGAGTGGGGAAACGGAAAGCAAGGACGATATTTACAGATCGGTTTTTCTGGTTCACGTGTACTGTCTCCTGTATGCTGTTTAGAGAGCTGCGATCTCGACACTGACTCGTATCGAGATGGAAATCGCAAGCAATTGAGGCTCTGGCGTATGTCAACCGACATCAATCTGAAGGTTTCGTTTGAAGACTTAGAAGGATGACGTCCGAAGGACGTTCAGGAAGACCTTGTGAAGGTCTTGTTGGATTGGGATGAGAATATGCGGCAGCTGTTGGAATGTTGATGGGTTGTAAAGTCAACTGAGAACTATCAGGCGGTTCACGTCAGTCTATGTGATTTAGTCTGAAGCTTAATAGGTATATCCTGAATAATATATTCAGCCGCGAAGGCTATTGCAGCGTCGACGAAGACGGCGGAACAATTGTACTTCTTGAAGACCTGTAGAACGAAGGAGAAAAACAGGGCGGAATCGAGGTTTATGTAAGAGGGAGTCGCAGAGCCTTGGCCAGTGAGATATCTCGTACAGTGGCTGGCAACACCGAAGAAGTGTTGGACAGAGTGGGGTGAAGGCCAGGATACTGGAGCAGAAGTGAAAGTTGGAGTGGGGTTGCAGGCAATGAGACGCTCATATCGCAGAAGCATGACCGGCAATTCGCTGTAGAACGATCCTTATGCATGCGGCGATGTTCGATGAGAACAGCACCTCCAATGGTCGCCTGCACCACTCCCTTCCTGTGTCTGCGTCTGCATCTGCATCTGCATCGCGATGGAAGCAGTAAGACGAGAGGCATCGATGTGACCATGAAAATCAAGGCTGCAGAGATAGGACATGAGAGATAGAACAAAAGAGATAGGAGACTCACTGAAGTTTGCTAGATGGGATGTAGTAGATGTAGTATCGTCTTCGTCTGTCTGATAAGCTGGCGATGGGATCAGGTGTAGGATAGAAGCTGACAGTTTGACTTCGGTGTGATTGTTTATGAGAAGAGGAAGAGGAAGAGGAAGATGAAGATAAAGAAGATGAGTGAGAGAGAGTGAGAGAGAGAATGGGGAACCCAAGGTACATACGGAGTACGGAGTACAGTAGTACTCGCCTCGAAGATAACAAAGATGGGAAATGCCTGGCTGGTTTGAGGTTCACCGTATCATCCGTACTCCGCACTGTGTGTAAGTACTGACTTACTGTACTTACTGTACTTACTACTGTACGGCCTCGTAATACATACACAAGACAGACAGTATGTAGGTACAAACGTAACTCTGTGGCCGCAAATAGGTACATCCATACGTACAGTAGATGGTGTTTAGGTGACGCGGGGCTGGAATACGCTGGACTGGAGCTTGAATGGAGCTAGCTGTCAGGGAGTTGGCCGCTTGCACATACTCCAACAAGTTAGAGGCCGATGGAGGCGGAGAGGGGTAGCCTCTCCTCAAATCACTTGCTGCCATTTGGGCCACTCAGAGTCGCCGCTACTGTATGCTGAGATACCCGGTGTGATAAGTGTAAGTGTAATACATACATACCTGTGATATGGATGATACGGACAGAACGAATGGACACTGAAGCACCGAAGCACCGAAGCACTGAAGCAGCAAATGTGATTGAAGATAGGAGAATGCGAGTCTATCCGTAAGATCCGTAAGACCCGATGACGCTGCAGCGCGACAAATTGAAGAGCATATGCCACGTAAGAAAGGAGAGGAGATCAGAGGATGGATGCATTGATATCGTCTTTGCTGCTGCAATTGAATGACCGAGAATGATCGTCGACTATGCGCGACATCGAGGGCCGGTATGGAGTAAACAGGTAAGATGCAAACCATCATCTGTAAATAGTGCGAAGGGGAAGGGCTCTTTCAGTAGTCGAGCGAGCTGTTGACCGACGAGAGCGATCAGCATCGGCACAACAGATAATCCCGCTGCCTCCACTGCTACCTCACGTCAATGGACACCATGCATTTTGCGGCGTGCTGGAAGTAGGAAGTACCATATCAATTGCTCTGTGTGTACTCAGCTGGGTATAGGCTCACTGCTCGATGATGAATCGAGTCGTAACGACTCCGACTTTCCCGCTTACGACCTCCTCTTCTCTATTGCATATATTAACCCCCTCTACATTCTTCGGATTTCGCTCTCGTTCTCGTATTTCTCCAGGCCAGCGTCAAGATGATCCCACCACTCAAAGAGTAAAGAGTGGCAGATCAGCTTGAACCAAGGCGTGAAAACCAAGCTGGTGTCGTTGAACATGGCCTTGAGCTCGTCGGCAGTAACATACTTCACATCTCGGGCCTCGTTGAGGTTCGGCTCCAGATCGACGTCGGCCTTGATGAAGAGGATGTAGTCAACTGGAATTGCGACGTTAGCTGTGCCTGTTCACAGATCAGTGGTCAAGCAGACGTCAACGTACTCTCGTGCTCGCCCCACTTTCCATCACCACATGGCGCCTTATAATGTATCCGGGTCAAGAAGTGGAAGTCCTCAAATGGAACCTGTTCTGGCTTGATTCCCAACTCGTGTTCTAACTTGCGACGAGCTGCGTTCTTGACACCGGACACGGCCTCCGCAAGCTCAGCACCGCCCTCTCCTGGGATGCCCAGAGGATGCGAGCAGCAGGTATTCGTCCACATGTCTGGGAAGGTGATCTTCTCCGTAGCACGCTGCTGAAGAAGGAGTCTGTTCTTCGAGTCGAAAAGGAAGACGGAGAATGCGCGGTGGAGGAGGCCTTTGTCGATGTTGGTCATCAAGTGGCCTGCGAGAAAGTTAGATATGGTCAGTACGCTGGGCCAGCAACGACCTACAGATCTTCTTGCTGAAATTGCCAATTGGCTTGTCGTTCTCATCGAGGACGATGCAGACCTCGTCCATGAGGCGGATTTGCTCCTCATCGTGCCCCTCCAACGGTGCGCTCGAGGTGTCGATATCGGGGAAGAGTCGCAGAATGCTCTCCGCGGTGATGGGCTCTGTGGCCGTGGTGATAGCTGATGCAGACATCGTAGATGGGTTGCGAAATATAGACACGAGAAATGGTATTAAAATGCCTCACTTGGGCAGATTCGAGTCGCAAATAATCGCGCGGGATCTTGACGCCCGACACAAACCCAGCGCCTTCAAAAGGAGACGCGACAATCTTAGTGGCGGTTCCCCTGTAATCGGACATCCCACCGCCTTGGCCAGCCACTTCCCCGCCAACAGCCGTGCCTGCCAACGAGGCTGTCAGAAGTCAATTAAAAAATAAAAGTCGAGATCTTATCGGGACTTCGTAGTAAACTCTACCACCACAGCCTTACACGAACGTATTGCCATTTTGTTTAGATATTATATTTAATCGAAGCAGCAGCCATGGCCAAGTTTAACAAGAAAAAGTCCAAGGATCGTTCGAATCCAATAGCCAAGCCCGTCAAGCCGCCTTCCGACCCAGAACTCGCAGCCATTCGCGAGAAGCAGATTCTCCCGGTCATCAACGACTTGACAAGCCCGGAGACCAACAAGAGGTCAGCTGCGGCGATTGCCATTGCAAATCTGATCGAGGACACGAAATGCCGGAAGCTGTTGTTACGGGAACAAGTTGTTAGGATCCTGCTCGAGCAGACCATTACGGACTCGTCTCTAGAATCGAAGAGTGCGGGATGGGGCATATTGAGGAATCTGGCGTTGGAGGAGGAGGCGGACTTCTGTATACATCTGTACAGACAGGATATCTTAACCCCTATCACAGCTATTATTCAGATGGTGAGTTGCCCAAGAGACATGGGTCTGGTCCACTACTGACATCCACGAGATCATTGAGACGGTCGAATCGAAGGAGAATCCAATCGCAAAACTTCCAAAGGCACAACAGTCACTTCTATGGTCATTAAGTACCTCGGTTGTTGGCTTGATAACATCTCTTGGTGAAGCTCAAGAAGAAATCCTCGACGCTATCTCTGGACTTCCAGCCATACTTAACTTCCTCTTCGGCCTCCTCAACGCCGCATCTGTCCCAGGCGAACTTTTTACTGAAGTCTTATCATGCATTGCCAGCCTTACAGAGGATAACAAAATACTCACACAGCAGATTGTTGAGCGGGAAGCATGGCTGAAGGGTCTCATGCAACTCCGCGAGCACGGAGGTCCAAGAGCAGTAGCAGCATGTGCTGTTTTACATAACATCTTCACAGCGTTGGAGTGGTTTGACCACAACACTCCTATGGATGGAGCGTCAGATGCTATGCTCATCCCCACGCTTGTTCAATGCATGAGCCAAGTTCAAGGAGAGGACAGCCTTTCAAACGGATCCAGTCATCTCAATCCTGATCAGATTCTTCAAACGGCATTGGAGATCACTGCATCTATTGCTACGACTCTGCAAGAGGCATTAGAGCATGGCGCAAATCACGAGAAGGAGTTCGAAGGATTCGATGACAAAGCCGAGAAAGAGGACGAGACCATGGCTGACGATATCAACGACGATGCATCAGACGGCGAGGATGACGAGGAAGACGGTGAGGAGGAGGGCGAAGAGGAAGAAGACGAGATGACTATGGAGGAGATAGAAGCTGATATGGAGCGCGTCATTGGTGACGGGTCCGACGATGAAGACGACGGAGAAGAAATCCAGCCTACTCTCAACGCCTTAGTCCGCATCGCCACCCCCTTCATCCTCGGTCTCACCAAATCTAGCAGCGAAAATATCCGCACGAGCGCTATCTCAGCACTCAACAATATCGCCTGGAGCATCTCATCCATCGACTTCTCCACCGCATCTTCCCGTCTCACCAAGACTTGGAAGCCGCTTGCTCAACAAATATGGTCCGAAGCCATAACTCCAGTTCTCGCCTCCAACACCGCTGACATTGGTCTCGCGTCCTCAATCACCAGCCTTGCCTGGGCCGTGGCGAGGAGTGTTCAGGGTCAACTGGAAATCGGCAATGACGAGCAGAAGAAATTCATGGCGTTGTACCTAGCTTCCAAGAGCCTCCCGCCACCAACTGATTCCGATGCCGCAGATGCCTTCCAAGGCCTCGGCGTGAAATGCATCGGTGTCCTTGGCCGCCTCGCCCTCGACCCTGCACCAGTGGCTCTGAACCGCGAGATTGGCGTCTTCCTGCTGACGGTACTCGCCGGTCTGCCCGAAACCCCAGTGGCAGATGCTGTGCAGGCATTGGATGAAACCTTCGACATCTATGCGGACAAATCATATGCGTGCGACGAGACATTCTGGAGTGATGGTTTCTACAAGCACCTCGAGGAGGTGAAGGTGAAGATTAGCAAGGCGGCAAAGGGGGTTGATAAGAGGAAGGAGACAGAGCTGAGGAGCAGAGCTGATGAGGCCGCGCTAAACCTGCAAAGGTTTTTGAGTTATAAGAAGAGAGAGAAGAAGCATTAGAAATGGGTGGAGATTTAAAAAGGATCATGGTGTATGGATTGCATAGCGGGTCGCATAGCATATAGTCCATAGTTTCTATGGAAGCTCTAGGGGCATATGAAGGGCGCCTTAACGAGAAAATGAACAGAACTCTTATATATCTCACACTCGGCTCAATGAGTGCTTTAAGCACCTGAGCATCTGAATACATCCTGAAGAGGAATTAGGCATGTGAAAACCTGAACATGTTGGTACTCTGCACCAGTTGCATTTTTGTCTTGGGCACTGTGAAAGAACGCTCCGACATCTTTCGAGCCGGAGTTGATTACAGGATAGACTCGTTGAACGAAGTTATTGAATAGTAATCCAATGTCTAGACCTCTGTGTCTTCTGAAATCTGAAATCTCTGGGTGTTGCAGACTGCTTTAGACAGACTCCGAACCCAGCAGATTAGTGTTTGAGCCCTGCAATGCTAGCGTTCCCGAGCCTAGAGCACGCCGAGACTTTAGAATTAGCGATGAGAGCCTGAAAAGTATCGCTGGTCCCTACATCTCTCACGCCAAAGCGGGACTTGGAAGATCAGACATTATCCCCTTCAACTCGCCCATACGATACTAAGCTATGGATATAAAAGCTCATTATATTTCTGGATTTCCTCATGTAACCCTCACGGCGAAGATGGCTCGCTTAGATCTACACTCTCAAGGTTTTTTTCCAGTGTTTCGAATTCTTTCACATCCATTGCCGTGTTGAGGCTCAAAGATGGCAAGAGGTCCAAGTATTCCATTTTCATACTGGCCTGGTGGCATACCGGCCTGTGTAAAAACTAATGAGACTCCCGTTGCCTATGACGATCTCGACAGCTTGACGAACGGATGGCGATACTTCATCAAAGTGCACGAACCCGATCACTGAGGAATTTCAAGGCTAATGCTGAGATAGGAGAAATGGGTTCCTCGTCCAGCTGGCGAGCAGGACCAGTTCTATGAGATCAAGCAACGGCGAGAGCTCATCAGCGAGTGGGCACAAGCTCCTCAGTCGCAGCGCGATGAGTACCAAGCTCTCGCAGCACCAAACCCTACGGAGTGGGAATACCATACATTGAAGCAATATGATCCCAACAATGGCTACTCCGATGTCGCATGGTACACTTGTATCGCTCCTCTCGACACCCCTCTCAATCGAGCACTCTGGACCAAACTCCGCATCTTGTCGTATGACCTTTGCCAGGGCGATATGTTACAAGGAATTCCCGTGCCTGGTGCCTTCTCGGCGTCGCCATGCTCCGCATCCCCCATCTTGGAACCGAAGGATTTCATGAAGGGCTGGGCAGTCGAGAATGCGGATTTCCAGAACATGGCAATGACGGTGCAGGGAACAGTGGTCTTCCAAGGCCGCACCGAATGGGTCCTTGCTGATCAACAAGCTTTGGATACCAGCATGCTTCTGTGGGTAGGCCTGGAAAGTAATGGGAGCGTGAGATTGAAGCTACGGATCACAGTCTTGGAATTTCAGACTATGTACATGCAGTATTTTGGATTGGCAAGGGGAATTGAGCCGATGAGGCATTCTTATGGCTATGATGGCGCAAACGAGGATGTGGATGAAGGAATCGTTGGAGATCCGTAAGCCATTTTACAGGCGGAAGACCCGCTCGCTGATGGAGGACCAAGAGTACTGATCACATGGCAGGATCGATCTATCACGGCCAATTCTCGAAGTTTTCGGAGATCTTGGTGGTCGCCCGGAATTTGAAAGGGGATTGGGAGGAGGTGAGGAAAGATGGAGGGAGCTGATCGAGACAATCGCTCCGGGATACCTGGAGCTCGAGGAGGCGGGAAGCGCGGATACCTATGACGGTTCCAAGTTCAAGGACTAGGTCCATCATGCAACAATGCAAAGACTTGACTATACAAACTAATCCTGTTGTCCACTGCGTGCTCTCCCATATGAGTTTGAAGTGTGTTTAAAAACATAGGTACTTTGTATGCACCCCATACCCCGGATTCGTGCTGTGACCCGCGTGGATGCTAATCAATCGCTCAAGCACTACATTTGCATGTGCCGAGGTATTCCGCGGCTGAACTCCACGCCGCCCCAATCGTTCGTCATCCGTCATTGTCACACGCGACAGTCTACAACAGAAGCCCTTAGAAGCACTCCACCACGCCTCATAACTGCATCCCATTCACTTCCATCCGATCCTCTCCTCCATCTCTTCAATCCCATTTAGAAAAACCAGACAACAGCACACATTTCGACCCCAAAGGCCCATCATGGCGCCCCCCAGAGCCCTGAACCTCCCCGTCATCCCCCTCGCAGCAGACACCGTGCTCCTGCCGGGCAACGGCCTGCGCATCCCCTTCGCCGCCTCGCGCCCCGACATCCCGGCCCTTCTCTCGCAGGTCTACAGCCGCTCGGCGGGCAAGACGCCCGCGCAGCGCTACGACAATGTGCACGTCATCTGCGTGCCCCTGAACTCGCCGCTGCTCAGCAGGAACGGGCAGAAGATGATCGCGGGCGACCAGGGGAAGGAGAAGGCGGATAAGATCCCGGCGCCGGCGGAGGCGCACAGGGAGGACCTGTTTAGCTGGGGCACGGCGGCGAAGATCTCGGGCGTGGAGGGACGCGGGACGGGCGAGTTTAGTCTCATTGTGGAGGGGATTAGTCGGGTGAGGATTTTGGCGGTCAACCAGGAGAGGCCGTATTTTGAGGCGGAGGTGGCTTATGAGAGTGATACGGGTAGGCGCACCTTATGAGTGTTTGGCCCATGGCCCAGACGGGCATATGCTGACGGTTCACAGCACCCTCGCCATTAGATGCGGAAGTCCAGGGCCTCTTCTCGACATTGAAATCGCTCTCTCGCGAGCTTTTGACCTTACTACGACTCACATCTCTTCTTCCACGAAGACCCGGTGCTACAAGTCTATCTCCAATGCTGGCAAGGCGCATTGAGATGTTTATTGCGAAGAAGGATATCTCTGAAGCTGGCTCGCTGGCAGACTTCGTTTCAAACCTCGTGGATGGCTCCCTCGAAGAGAAACTTCAAATTCTAGCTGCGTTGGACGTCAGAACCCGTCTTGAGAGGGCTATCGAGCTACTGAACAAGCAAGTCTCGAATATAAAGAGCAACATCAAAATCACCTCGATGACAACGACAACGTTACCAATAAACAACGAGATTGACCTTTTGAATAGGCAAAGAACACGTCCATTAAATCGAGACATTCCGCAGGGTTATATGCCAGGCATGCCAGGACCAGGCCAAGTTCCGCCACAGGACGACCAGGAGCCAAATGAGATCGATGAGTTACAGCAGAAGCTCGATGCGGCGAAACTCACCGCAGAGGCTGCAAAGGTTGCGGACCGCGAGATCAAGAGATTGAAGAAAATGGCACCACAGCAGGCCGAATACAATGTTATAAGGACATACTTGGAGAATCTGGCTGAGATTCCTTGGTCTGTGACTACGGAGGATAAGCTAGGTGTCGAGACGTTGAGAAGAGCAAGGAAACAGCTTGACGATGATCACTACGGACTGGATAAGGTCAAGAAGCGGCTGTTGGAATATTTGGCAGTTCTGAAACTGAAGCAATCTATCAATGACGGCGTGGACGCACAGATCAAGAAGGCCGAGGCTGAGGCATCTGCCATTGAGAAGGCGGACGACAAGAAGGACGAGAACTCCACCGAGGTGGTCAAGTCCGAGAAGCCCGCCGTCGACAGCGCCAAGATCCAAATCCTCAAATCCAAGCGCATGATCGACAAATCCCCCATCCTGCTTCTCGTAGGACCTCCCGGTGTTGGCAAGACCAGCTTGGCCAAGTCCATCGCCACCGCCCTGGGCCGAAAATTCCACCGCATCTCGCTCGGCGGCGTGCGCGACGAAGCCGAGATCCGGGGCCACCGCCGCACCTACGTCGCCTCCATGCCCGGCCTGATCGTGTCGGGGCTCAAGAAAGTCGGCGTCGCGAACCCCGTCTTCCTGCTCGACGAGATCGACAAAGTAGGCACGAGCAACTTCCACGGCGACCCGTCCGCAGCGATGCTGGAGGTACTCGATCCGGAGCAGAACCACAGCTTCACTGACCACTACGTCAACATCCCGATCGACCTGTCCAAGGTGCTCTTCATCGCCACGGCCAACGACCTCTCGACGATCCCCGCGCCGCTGCTCGACCGCATGGAGACGATCCAGCTGCCGGGCTACACGACGCTCGAGAAGCGGCACATCGCGACGCAGCACCTGATCCCGAAGCAGATCCGCACGAACGGGCTGGCGGAGGACCAGGTGCAGTTCCCCGCGGACGTGGTGAGCAAGATCATCGAGTCGTACACGCGGGAGGCCGGGGTGCGGAACCTCGAGCGCGAGATCGGGTCGGTGTGTCGCGCGAAGGCGGTGGCGTACTCAGACGCCGTGGACGGCGACGCGCTCGGGTCGTACAACCCCGCGCTCACGGTGCCGGAGGTGGAGGAGATCCTGGGCATCGAGAAGTACACGGAGGAGCTGGCGGAGACGCACAGCCGGCCGGGGATCGTGACGGGGCTGGTGGCGTACGCGAGCGGCGGCAACGGCAGCATCCTGTTCATCGAGGTGGCGGACATGCCCGGGGCGGGCAGCGTGCAGCTGACGGGCAAGCTGGGCGACGTGCTCAAGGAGTCGGTGGAGGTGGCGCTGTCGTGGGTCAAGAGCCACGCGTACGCGCTGGGGCTGACGGCGTCGCCGGCCGACAACATCATGAAGGACCGCAGCATCCACGTGCACTGTCCCGGGGGCGCGGTGCCGAAGGACGGGCCGTCGGCGGGGATGGCGCACGCGATCGCGCTGGTGAGTCTGTTCTCGGGCAAGGCGGTGAGTCCGACGGTCGCGATGACGGGGGAGCTGAGTCTGAGGGGGCGAGTGCATCCGGTGGGCGGGGTGAAGGAGAAGCTGATTGGGGCGCTGAGGGCGGGGGTCAAGACGGTGCTGCTGCCGGAGGGGAACCGGAAGGACGTGCTTGATCTGCCGCAGGAGGTCAAGGACGGGCTCGAGATCATCCATGTCAAGTGAGTCATCCCCCCCCTTTCTTTTTGCTTGGCCGCGTTGCGATTCTGAGGAGCAATGCCCTAACAAGATGTCTAGACATATCTGGGAGACGATCAGGTATCTCTGGCCCGAGAGCCACTTCCCCGGCGAGCAGCTCTTCGCGCTCGAGGCGAGGCTCTAGATCGAGAGCGGTAGCAGATGAGGCGAGGCGAGGCGAGGCGAGGCGAGACTCGATAGGGGGTCGTCGATCGATGTCCGTCCCGGATGGAGTCTCAGCACCCATGCGCTCCCCCCGTTTCCTTTCTGTCCATGTGTTTTTAGCGGGAAAGGCGGCATGATTCTTGGTTTCGACATGGGTAGTTTGGCAGGTGTTGGCTTGCTGGTTTCTGCTCGCTTGCTTGCGTGTATATAGTGCACATAATAATATGTATACATACATACACACACCTAATACCAGATCGTCTGGATGTGTACGACACTACCAGTCGAACAAGTGGTTTAGTCTATAGCACACGATGATCGAGACGCGCAAAAGAGCACGGTGGAAGAACAGCAGGAGAAGGAGAATCCCCCGTCGACGCGTCGAGGAATTACAATGTGGATCTGGAGATACGGGGGGGAGGGATAGAGGTGCGATGCGACGGGATGGGAACAGACAGGGACGGGGATGTGGAGAAGGGAGGGGGGTTATGTAGGTTGGATTATGTTCTATTGAATTGTACTATACTATACTGCGCTGTATTGTACGTATTATAAGATGGAAGAGACGGAACAGATGGGCTATGGACGTGGGCGGAGGCAGAGGCTGTGGATATGGTGCTATGGCGATGGTGATATAATAAATAATAACTTTCACTTTACAGCCCCAGGGCTGGAGATGAGAATGTGCACTTTCCCTTGCACTTATATCCGAGTCCCTTCTCTTCTCTTCTCTTCACAGCTCCACACGCACACACTGTGACACATATCACACGGATTTCCGCATCAGCACTCCGACACGTCCTCGCCAGTGTCCAGACGGGCCTAGCAAGCTCTATCGATTCCCAGGAATCAGCAGCGCCATCTATCTATCGCTCGCACTCCTCATTCACACATCGTCACCCTCGTCAACACAGTTCCAATCAAAGAACTTAGATCTTCTCTTCTTTGCTACAGAAGCTACAACTATCATCGCGCCAGTGCTTCCCTCCCTCGACATCCGTTTCACATCGCAAGGCCTCCATCCCCTCTATCCAAGCCCCACGTCCTCCTTCTCATCTGTAGCACCGTCAGTCATCGTCATCACCGTCGTTGGAACACTCCCATCCATCCACAGCCGAAGATGGCAAAGCCGGGACGACACAGAACTGCATTGCCAGATAGAGCGAGCGCATGGTGTATCGTACATGTAGCAAGAGCTGCGCATTGTGGATTTATGATCCATGCCAGCAGCAAAGAGAAGCGAGAAGAAAAGCACTTAGTCGACTGAGCGCAGAATTCCGCTCTTGGAAGCAAAAATGAGCTGTTGGAAGCACCTCTGAGCGTGACATTGAGCATGCTGAAATGCATCCTGTATGCCACTGATGAATTGGGAGGCGCCAGTGTGAAAGTGAGCGCAGAGAATCATGTTGAGAAGCGTGAGGTATATGGTACAAGAAGTCGTGACATCATAGCTCAAACAGGAATATGCAAAAGCAAAATCTAACAAATCATGAGTCGTTGGCGTAAATCATACATCAGTAGTGTGTCCGCATTAGAGCAGTGCAAATTCGAACAAAGCTTTCGTGTTTGGTGTAGGTCGTGGAATCGTACAGGCGTATATCGAACATTTGTGTATATGTCGCATCGTAGTCGAACGAAATATCATAACAGCTCCAGAAGCGATAGAGCAAAGGAAGTCGGAGCCAAGCCAATAGGAGACCTAGCAATCCTCAGGATCCGGATCCTCCTCATCCTACTCTTCAATCTGCTGCAACACATCAAACGCATTCTTCGTCTTGACCGGTGGCCGAGCCGGCAGAACCGCCTCCCAGTCATCCTCCGGACCCTTCTTCTTCAACTTCGCGAGCTGGACGGGCGTCCCAAATTTAGGAGGCAGGGGGGAGGAGCCAGGAGGTTGGGGATTGATCTTCCTGGTAGCTTGTGCGGCGGCTGGTGTACGAGCAGCGGCTTTGGCGGCGGAAGAAACTGCCAAAGAGGAGGTCGTCATCGAGGTCCACATATTCGGCATGGTGGTGGAGCGAGGAAGACTCGGGAGTGGTGTGGAGGGCGCGGACGCTCTTGGTGTTCTGGCGAAGTTGATGATTTTGAAGGTAATCGGCTTGTTCTTCGCCTCCTCAGCTCTCCGCGCCTTCTCCTTCTTGATCTCCTCCGTCAACTGCTCGTCCTCGTACAGACAGATGATGGGAACTTCGAGCGTCTGGTAGCGCAAGCGAGTGATGTTGGTGCGTGTGCCGACATTGGTAAGGAGCTCTCTCTTCACGGTGAGCTTGACCTCGCTCTTCTCCTTCACTGTGGCGCAGAGCTTGTCAAGGTTGATTCGGAAATGGTCGAAGATCTTAGCTTCGTCTTTCATGAAGGTGCAGAGCTGTTCGAGTTGGTCAGAGGCACGAGGACCATAGGAGTCGCGCATGGCGTTGTAGTCTTCGAGGAATTGCTCCATCGCAGCATATACGGTCTTATAGGCGGCTCGAGCAGTTTCTGGACTCAAAACATCCTGGTCACCTTCACCGTCAAGATTGATTTCTGTAGACGACCAGTCGGAGCGCTCTTCGTCAACTCCGTGTTCCTTGACATCGTCGAACACAAAGTCCTCGCTCTCCGCAGACGATTCCCTCAACTTGCGCTCCTTCTTCAGCTCTCCAGTTGCCCAGCTGAAGTTCAGATGCGCATCCTTGAGGTTCTCCGCTGCAGTTCCGTTGACGTACCGCCAGAATCCAGCTTGCCGCATCTTCATCCCTTTTTCTTCCCGCTCGGCGACATCAATGTCCGCATTGATCTCTTTTGCCAGCTTCGCAACCATCTCACGACGCTCACGGCTGTTGTCATGAGGATTGGTAAACTTGATCTTGAGTCGGACGAAAAAACTGGTGTCGAAGCGCGTAGTGGAATCGATGTCCACGAAGTTAGGCTTGAGGAATCCTGGAGCAGCAGGTGCATACACAGCGACTTTCTCCAGCTTGGCAAGGCGCTCAGCATTCTCTTTCTCGACGCGGGTTTGACGGCCGTACTTGTACATCTTGTTCCGATTGAACTGCTGGAAGGCAACGTTCTCCTTGAAAATGGCTTCGTTCTTGAACTGTTCCGTCAGACTCTTGATGTTGTCGTCATCCATGTCCTCCATGACTGTACAGCCTTTGTCCATTATCTTGCAGCCATGCAGAGCTTCGGCAATGAAGTCGAGGAACTCATTATTGACGATGATCTCTTCGTTGTCGGCGGCATACTCTGCTGCCCGGCGAGCCTTCTTAGCGGCTTTCTTCGTCAATGCACTGTCCTGTCGAGACAAGGGCGTTGACGGGCTTTGGAAAGAGTCGCGACACTTGCGCAGTGGTGTGCGTGGTGCGAGCTCGTCGTTGTCAAGAGTGAACGAGTTTTGTATCTGCGCAGTAATGCCGTCCAAATCGTACTGCCACCTTTCCTCATTGGTCAGGATCGACTCTCTTTCTCTCCTACTCAGCCTGAGCATTTTTTCTTCCCAGGTCATCTCTCCATCTGCTGGGAGATGGAGTTCAGTGAGAAGACCCGCCAATTTGGTCAGCGACTGGGAAGTTGGTGGGAGTGGGGTGTTCAAATGAAGCAGCGAGGAAAGCTTCGATTTACTGGGTTTAACTTTTGTTTGCCCAGAAGAAACCTTGTCATCGTATGCTTCTATCTGCTTCACGAGAGTTGCAATGGTTCTGTGCCGTCTATGGTGCATTTGGTCGGCAGTTGTGCAACTAAGAGGCATCAGCAACTGTGATATGATAATTTTTGCCAGAGAAATGGGTGTAGGAGGTCTTGATCATCAACAAAGGATGTTCCTATTCTCTCACCTCTTGCATTCATGGCTCTTCTCTGTAAGTCATTCATGTCAGTAAATGTGTATCTCCAGTGACTTGGAATAAGTACGGTTGAACTTACGCATGAAGTGCAGCTGCTGATGGTATCTCCGACACGGTTCCACATGGACGCCAATGCAAGTAGTGACCGTCCTTGGATCTGTCACCCACATCAGCCACTCAAAGCCCTCTTAACACGTGCATATCCAGAACACAAACATACTCGACAGCGGGATGGCGCAAACGCCGCAATGGTGGTCTGGAAGCCCAGTCAGCTCGATCCAAACAATGGATGGAAGTCGACCATGAACAAAGCGAACAGAGTGTATACATACCAAGGCCCGGAGAGACCTCCCATCTGAACACAATTGGGTTGTTCGGCGCCATTGTCGATCCACGTGACAATCTTGCTGGGCCAGATGAGCAGGCAAAGGCCGATTGCGTGCCAGAGGCCGGATGCAAACGGGCTCGAGATGTTGATGCAAGCTTTCGAGATCGAAAAGCTATATGTATGTTGATGAAATACCGAAATAACGATTCGGTTTGACAAAAGGAAAGCAATGTATGAGTGGGATTAGCAGGCAAAGAAGGTGTTGCGAGAAGGAAGTTGTTGTTATTGTTGATGTTGATGTTGTTGTTGTCTGCAAGAGGAAGGCTTGACAGGTCGCGGCGTCTTGAGATCGAAGGTAAACAAATAAATCGCAAAGCCACGATTAGATAGCGAGAGTGGGAGTTGACTTTATTTTACTATCGAGGATGTCACAAACGTAGAGCCTGGGAAAAAGCGAACTGCCGTTTTGGGGGGAGGAGGGGAGAAGGAAACTGGCATCGCGTCTCGAGGAGGCGAGCCATAAGGGATATCCGTACTGGGGATCATATTCCTAGCAGAGGCTGCGTATTTTTGCTTTCTAGAAGGAGAGGGCGGAAAGAGGGATTGTTTACAGCAGCTTTATATACAGGTATATATATGATGTGTATGAGGAAGTGCAACATCAAAACCTCTGGACCTTCTCAGAACCCAAAACAGAACCACCTATGAGCGACCCTTTGGAGATAAAACGCTGCTATTTGGCCTGTCCATCACAGAACATTCAAGGAGATCCTTTAAACTATTCATACTACTTGTAGAACCAGACCCAATTGTATATAATGAGATTAAGAATATTAGGGCCTTGCTCGATAAACTTTTTCTGCCTATCAAAAAGCACGATCGCAACCTTTATACAGCTACATGATCTTGATACTTTTAAGAAGATGACAGAAGATACTTGCATTATACTTGCATTTTAAGCTCCTTGGCCTTTCCAAGTCACAGGTCCCGAACCAAGCGTGCTCCCACCCAAGCAAATGGATAGTTCCGTTGATACCAATTGACACTGTCATAGGTGAGCAATTGTCCTGTCGGCCGCCTTTCGGAGGATAAACTCACAAAGTCTTCCGGCCAGCAATACGCGGATGGGTAGCCCATGAGCCGCCGAGCACAATATTATGCTTTCCATCAAAGAAGTCCGCTTGAAAATATCAGCTATGCACGATCTATGTGGGCATGGTTATAAAATACCTGTATAGCCAGGATATAAGGGCGTTGGCTCGAAGTTCTCATGTTTTGCCAATACTGAGCTGGTCCATTCCCACACGCCACCCATTTCTCCCTGTCCGGCCAGTTTGCTGCCATTAGCAGTAACGGCAACAGGATGCCAATGTTTGAAGCCAACATTGGCACCCTCGAGGTCAGTGAACAGCTCGCAAGAGCTTTCACCATTAATCACATCTCGTGATGGCGGAGACTCTTCAACACCATTGTTCACGAGGTGGCTTGAAATGTCAACTTTCAAACCTGCGGTTTAATGAAGGAGTGGTTAACTTACCCGTTCACAGCTGGAATGGTCTTCCCAAGTTGCTTCTCAGCCTCATGTAGCTTGAGGCTGTCAGCGTAGCTGTATATACTGCGGGCTTCATCCGCAGTGGGAATTCGACCTCCCATCCAACCTGCACAACCAGCCAGTTCATCATATGATGCAAAGACTGGCCAGTGAAGTGCATACTTGAGGGGCACAAGTCCGTATACCGTTCGCACCATTTTATTCTTCATGTATGACTCGTCAAGATGAACCAAGCCTTTGGTGGTACCCTTCGTATGTCCATTGGTATAGCCATTGCTATGTCCATTGGACTTGCGATGAATACCATTACCGTTGGTATATTGTTGTGTCCATGAAGCAGGCAGCTTTGTATTACCAGTAGCTTTGAGATAAATAGCATACTATAAGTGGTCAGTAGTCATATCAAGAGTGAGGCAAATGTAATAATACCTCTTCATTCGTTATTGGCCGTGCTTTGGCTTGGAAAGATGGCACGATGGCCTTCCTAACCGGCTTTTCATTATCCCTAAACAGCAAATCAGCACAAAAATCCATGTTAGTACAGCAGAAATATATACCATCCGAAGTGATTGTCTGGTCCAGAGTTATCTTCCGGATCTTCAAGGCCAATCGTGATGGTCTGCTCTGGAATGGTAAACCACTTGTTCGGCACAGCCTCTTGCGCTGCGAGCTTGGCATCGTTCGCAAAATCTGGCCGAACTGTTCGTGGAGGTGCCAGGCGGTTGTCTGACTGAAGGAGCATGTACAAAAGCGTTTCTAAATGCATAATCTCATGCTCCAAACCACACCAAAGCGATCGACCGATTTTGCGTGAACTGGCAGCTGTTCCAGAAGCATACAGTTCCTCAACGTTTCTTCTTACCTGTGACTGATAGTCTAGAATTTCCTGTACGGGTGGCCACTCATCTGGAATCTCCGAATGTGCATGGCAGTGGTCGGGATTGTCCACATCAGGGTCAATTCCTCTTTCGAAGATCTTCGAATAGTGGGACGGCTCGCAGAGAGGGCTGTTGGTAGCCTTGCTGAGCTGTATGTCCAAGAATGTCGGAATGTGGCCAAGGTAAAAGATGCAAGCATTTCTAAGCTTGATTGGCTTGTTCAACAGCTCATTGTTGGGGATCATTCCCCTTGCAACAGTATCCCAAGTGGCCCACAGACCTCTCCATTCTTCGAGGGTCGGAACTGTAGTAGCAGCATATTGTGAGGGATGCAATTGGAACGGCTCATCGCGCTTGGTGAGCATATGGACATCTGCAGGAGACAAATTGTTAGCAAATTGAGCTAGGGGTAGCAGCAAGGCAAGACAATCCAGAATGGTCTTGCTTGAAACAGAGAAAAGGCTTGACATGGAGTTTCCGAGTCAAAATCGTTAATCAATCTGCCGCAACAAACGTCTTGTGGATATCGCAGGCTCTATGAGGAGAACGAGTATTTGAATTTAACTACATCTGCTAGGAGCGACAAAACTGCTGCATTGCCATGTCGAAGTTTCCATACGAAATATAACGCAAAAGCAACGACATATTTTCCATATGAAAAAAAGGCAAATAATGTATAAACCGTGAACAGTGAATGTGCATTTCATATTCAAGCCTAAGCCATCACTTGGTGACTGAGGGCAAATATGGTCTCAACCATATCCCATCGAAACGCACAAAGCAAGCAAGTAGGACTTGCAAGGGACTAATGCGAGCAAGCTGGGCTTTGTGCAAGCGAGTAGCTTGCTATATTCTCTAAAAGGTGGAGTTTGTTTGGAGCACTCACTATATTGTTCTTTTGTGGCTCTCCACTTTCCGACCTCCTTGAGGCCAGCTTCCCGCCATAGTGTTTGGCTTTCACTTTCCGAGTATTTCAAGCTTTGCTCGACTTCAACGCGCTCGTTCTCTTCAATATGGATACCACGGACAATGACGTCCTTCTTGGGGGAATAGAACGCCTGATGCCGTCCACCATCTTTATCATATATGTACTCGCCAATGACTTTCCAATCTTCGACATTGAAGACGTTTTCATTCAGAATGCGGTTTGCATTTTCCAGTCCGTTTAAGATAAACCTATCCTGGGAGATTAGCTCGGTGTCCAGTGATATTAGGATGACAGTTCGAGGAGCTACCTGTGTGTCACTCCGTAGGAATCTTCAAAACCGTCAGATAATTTTCCACGACAAAGTTAACATGTCAGCTTACCATTATATGCATCGCTAAAGAGAGAGCAGGTCAGAGCCATGATTTGTATCGAGAAGTACACAGTTGGACTTACTAAACTTTGGCTGGGTCATTGCAGGCATCCAAACCTATGAGCATGGAGTCGCTTGGCCGCAACAAATCCGCAAAATCTTTGAGGAACATTGAAGCTTCATGACTGTGAAAATTGCCTCCAAACAGTTAGCGTTACCGAGTATAGGACTCTGGATGTTCATAATCACCAATGCTGGACCCGAGAGATAGGATGCACTTTGGTCGAGAGGCATTGCAGCCAGAGCGAATCCACTCAAGTCCATCATCGTACGTTCCCAGCAAACCGTGGCATACGACATGCTCAAACTCAGGAACGGAGCTTAATGTTCGCTCAAGCTCTTTCTGCGAGAGATCCAAAGCATAATAATCGATCGACTTCTCGGCGGCATCAAGCGCCCTCAAGAGGATGCTTACTTTCCGCAGGTTTCTGCCATGAGTTCACGGGTTAGGCTGTGTATTTCCTGCCAAAGTTGGGGCTGGTGGACGAACCCGCTGCCAAGCTCAATGACCATGGACTCGGATTGAATATTCTGAGCTATTTCGTTCGCAGACCTTGTGAGGACGTCGATTTCTGCATTTGTCAAATAGTACTCATCCAGGTATGTGATCTGACATCGGTGAGTTATATGTATGATGTAAGAGCCGGGGCTTGCCAACTTGTTCAAAAATCTGAAGGCCCTTCGAGTCGTAGAGAAGCATTGTTGGCATTTTCTTGGGACCTTTCTCTGTGCTAAGCATAGCCATTATCTCATGTCCCAAATCGGATTCAATTGCATGCTTGCGGATGTCAATTATGTCAGGCGAGGCTTGAGGCTTTGGCGATGTCATTGTCGTCATTGTCGTCACAGTCACGGTAGTTTGCGCAGCCTTGCCGGTCAGCCTTGCCGAAGGCTGATCTCGATAGCCAGGATCATGATGGTTGGCGTCATAGATGTGGAATGCATTCTCCACGGTCTTGACAGCCATCTTGGAAGCTTCTCGGAGTATAAAAGTAAATGTGAAGGCAGTGTTGAATGTTCGATGCCTTTTGTTTAAGAAAGGAAAAGAGGGAAAGAGGGAAAGAGGAAAGAGGAAAGAGGAAGAGGAAAAAGCAAAGAGGAATGACGGAAGATGAACAGCGACGGCCAGGAACTAAATACCCTTAGTGTCTGTTACGTTGATTTTAAGTACATACATACATCAGCATATGCTGGGGACTCGTGAGTCGTGGGCAAGGAAGGTGTATGGAGTACACAGGAAGTAGATGACCAAGGCGGAGCGTGATATCTTACCACTTCTGATGAAACAATGGACAGGTAGAGTCCCGAAAGGGAAATCGTCAGCACTTTTTCTGGTGAGGGCTGTCCGTTTATGTACATACATACATACATACATACATACATACCTCCCTACCTACCATACATACCAATTTGAACTGCTTTGGTTCAGCCTCGTCTACACGTACTCTCTTGCTTGTTTGTATGGCGGGTACGGAAGAGTCGGTAGAGCCGGTAGAGCCGGTAGAGTCGGTAGAGTCGGTAGAGTCGTAGTAGTATAGTAGCAATAACTCTTCAGTAATTCGATCTGTCTGTAGAGTAAGTAATACGGTAGGTATCTGATGACATCGACATCTCACATCTCACTTGGAAACCCGAGGATCTCCAAGATGGAGGCGTCGTCGGCGTTGTCCTGTGGACAAGAGGGGGCTTGGGATGCAGCAGGCCCCGCAAAGAAATACCTCCCGAACGCAGTCTAGCGCAGAACGCCTTTCGCGTGGGGGCGGGGAGACCAGGCGACATGGACAGTGCAAGTGCAGTAACACTCCATACTTCCCTATGTACCTCTCCGCACGAGCACACCCTTAACGCATGTACATACCATACACCAATATAGTCCACATCTGCTCTGCGTCTGGAAAGGTACCTACCTGCCTATGGAGAGGTTGGGGGCACTACCTACTCCACTCCGTATTATTGGGTTATTGGATTATTGAAGGGGAACTGCTTCCAGAAGCTTTACTCTGTAGGCTGTTCTCAACCTTTCAAGTCCTTCTCCTTCTAGGCTATGGCTATCCTCCATCTTCTCAAATTCAATACATGAATGATCCAGACTACTGCCTCAGCACGGTGGTAATGGTAATAATGGTAATACCTCACCAGCGTGGGCAATAACGAGTAAACAGCACTGTGTTCATGTCGCATGTCGTCGCCGTCTCACTGACGCAGCAAAGAGTGCACTTTGAAGTCGACGTTCGACTGCTCGTGACCGCCAACGAGGCTGAGACGTGTTCCACGGCGTCAGGACGGCCTTCCGAGATTTGGGTGCGGGGCGGCGCGGGCGTTCATCTGCCTTTGCTGCTCTCCGCGCTCTCCCCCACACATCACGACGAGGGACCTCGACGTATGAACCTTGTTGCGTATGAGTGCTCCACGCTATTACTGGAGTAGTCGACAGAGAAGATGCTCCAGGAGAGCTTGACGGAGCCTGCAACGCTTATATTGCATGTAGGCATCCTCCGCTTGACAAATCGCATCCGCGCTCATGTGATGTTTCGAGCCAATGCAGGAGAGTTGCTGCGGGTCCAAGCCGAAACAAAATAGTCAGCCGTCTTTTTACGTGGAAACCATTCGATTTCGAGGCTTGCCGCTTGACTGGATGGGAAACCCGGTGAGGCTAAGGACTCGGGGATTGTCGGTGCTCACCAGCTCATCGGCGACAAGCTATGCACAGTACTATGTACGTGCCAGCCAGGTGAGTTCTGAATGTGTCAACGGAATATCTGAAGTTGATTTGGAGACTCCGAAGAGCTCAAGACGTTGTCAACAGAGCTGCAGATGATGTTAGGAAAGGGATATGGATATGTTGGGACCCATTGCCTTGCCTCGTCCATTATTCCATTACTCCAACAGAGCTCCTCCAATGCCCGATCCGGCCACATGCATGGAGCAAGTACATATGATATGCTCCCCACGCTTGAACTTCCCCACAGTCTGCTGATTGTGCTGGTGGTACGTGGTACCTGATCCCCATCTTTGCAGGAAGCACAAGCACATATGTCACATGGCTAGGTATTACCGTATCAGAGCCCAACGCACATATCACGACATATGTATTCATGGTGTTGGTAATGGTGGTGGTGCTGTTCGTGCTTACTGAGATCCCCTTCCTGTTGATGTTGACATCCTCGCAGAAACCGACCGCTGAGCTACTTTTTGCAGAAACAGCTGCTGATTTGAATTTGACATTTACCAGAGACATGACTGACTGACCGACATCGTCATCGGCTGAAGGTGAAAAGGTGGGCGATTAACACGAAACACCAAACACCGATAGATCAGATGTTCCGGAATTGGCAGTGAACGGACTCGCACCAAGGAACTCCAAAGGTCCTACGAGACAGAATCCTGGCCTATAAGGAAGGCTATAACACAACACGACTCTTAGACCACACTCACTATTTAATCCCCACTGGTCTCTGAATACTTCATTCTTCAAAACCAAAATTAAAATTATCTCAAGAGCTAAGCAAAGCTTCAGGGCAAGTCAAGACACAATTCTCTCACGTGTCTCGATGTATCGTTCCTCTTGCACGGCCTGGACTCCTGGCCTGGCCTGGCCTCCCGCTCCTGGAGTACCAAATACCAGGAAAGGTGCCGGAGGCTCAAGTCCTCAGATCCGGTCCGCATCCGAAGAATGCGTCGCCGCACGGAATTCGACGCAGTTGAAAGCGCTGTCCGAGACGCTCTCCTTCTTCCGATCGCGGCCCGCTGTCACATACAACACGTGTGGAGAGCTACGTACGAGGGGACAGCTCGGTCAGGTATTTCAAACCTCCGGGTCAAGTATTTAGTTGACCGAGCTGTTAGCTGTTAACCCGCTACGTACCCGTCTTGGTGATTGAGAACGCTCTCCACGCTCTCCATGGCCCGGCAGTAGTGAGTCGTCTTGGCGATGGGAAATATAGCTGCTGTTTTTCAACCTCTACGAAGTACCCAGCTCGAAGAGACAAAGAGCCAATCGATTGATTGGCACGGGACAAAAGATTTCGAGCAAACATCGGCCTTGCTCCATCCCCCCCATTGGCTCCAGATCAAATGAAAAACATGCCATCACGTGGTGGTGGTGGTGGTGATGATAATGATGATATGATAATGAACTCACACCACTGCGAGAGCGGATTAGAGAAATTCTGGAGATCTCTGGCCCTCTATGTTGGACACATAGCTTTTGCGTGCATCGACATCATTCTGGGCACGCAAGATTGGTCGAGCGAAGGAAAGTCGGTGTCCGAAGCTGCCGGGACTCTGCACGGAACCGCAACAGACCAGTCTGTTTTACCCGGTTGATGTGTACTACACATTGGTGTCGCCAGCCGAGGCCTCAAACTACGAATCCGCCCGTACTCCTCCGTACAGAGGTGATAGGTCCCATACCATTCCCGAAAATGGTGGTCGAAGGAAGGGCTTCCGTTAGTAAGTACTATATAGGAAATATCGAATGCCTGATTATTCGCGTTGAAGACGTAGGTCCCTGTACTGACACAGAGCGGTCTGGCTTAGATAAATATCGATATTTTGGTTTGGCATGAGCCGCATTTACCGCAAGTCCTCTCCTCTGTGTGATTGAGATGCATTGTGCGGCGGCGGCAGCATGGATAGTCTATGAGGCGCCCGCAATCGTTCTGGGCACATGGGGGAATGGACCTCTTGTACGATCACGCCAGATCTTTCGCCGAAAGGTTACGCTGTGATTGAGTCCCTGTGATTGACTCCCGGCTGATGATCATGCATATGGATGCATCTGAGACCGCTTCCCGAGATGCATTGCTGGGTAGGTACATATGTATGCATGATTGAAGGTGCTTCATTTTTCAAAAATGTTTGCTTCGATAAGGGAAGTAAACATGCAAGCACGGATATGTATCTCCAACTCATATGTACATAGGTACATATCTCTATCACATCAGAGGTAGTCGAGTCCTATAAACCCACCGGCGTCTCTTGTCCATGTCCGTCCATTACTCCGTCCCTAACTCCATAACTCCCTAACCCGGCATAGCATGCCCAAATCATACCAGAGTGCCGTGATCGGGCCGCGGGTCAAATCCCGTCGTTGCGCGTGCCCGTCCTTGCCTTTGCCCTTGCGATGAAAGCATGGCAGGAACATGGCGACTTTCCCCCGCTCTCTCTTTGTGTCGCTTGGGAGGAGGGCCAAGAGAGTGCGCCCCTCCCTCTGCTCAGGCCCGCATTCCATCTACTATGTATATATGTACATACCTCGTGCGTCTCGGAAGCCGTACAGCCTCTGTCGTATACCTATTTGCTGCATGTCTACCGCCTGCTTGAGAGGTACCGGTATTGGTACGGATACTGGTACTGTTGTACCTTAGGTGCTTTCTTGTACTTCGTACTTCCATAGAGCCATCACCAGTTATCATCAACCACATCTCCCTCTCCACCCGCATCTATGTACGAATATTCATATGCACACCATTTAACGCACCTTGCTCACCCTTCCGCATTGCGTGCATCGAACGTCAAACATCAAACATCGAACATCCACCATCCCCAGATACCGCAGATACCTGCTGCCTCTTGGAGCAAAGTCCAGCGCCAATAGCTCTTGCAATCATCGACTTCAATCGCTCTTTATCGTAATCGCCGGGCCTACGCGATCCATGATACCACCTCAGATCTCTACGCGCTCTGGATGAATGGTTGCTTGCATACGGACGACGGATCGCGCCTCCTGCCCGCAGCCCACAGCCCACAGCCCGCAGCTCACAGCCCACATCTGCCTGCTCTGCTTCTGTCTGATCAGTGCTACACAAACTTGTCCTTTCCTGCTTGTCGGCGGCCCTTGTTCTTTGTAGTACATTAGCTCTGCGGTCATCCTTCCTTCCTTCCTTCCTACGCCGGGCGACTTTACAGAACAAGCGATTGGCTTCAGCGCCCATACACATTCAACGCCCACGGCAGACACAGCAAAACAACTACGGCGACTACAGCTGCTACTGAGGTCCCAGTCGGACCTAAAACCGCCAAAATTCCCTCCCCGCAGTCTATTGCTGCGCTTCTTTCGCCCTCTGATTCTCAATCGGCAGCGGAGACGCCAGAATCGTCGACGCCGAAGAGAGCGCATGCCGACGCATTCCCCGAAGCCGACACTGACACTGACCTGTTTCTTCGACCAGCATCACCTGTACGAAAAAGGCGAAACGACGACGACAACAACGACGCCGATCGGCGGACGGAACGTACAGGGTCCAATGAGGAGGGGGGCAATAGTGGCATACACGATGAGCCAGAGGACAAGAGACCAATAATCAAGATGAGATCGAGCATCGCCTGCACCAAATGCCGGCGCAGCAAGATCAAATGTGATAATAATGGCACCAATAGGACATGTCGAGCTTGCGCAGCAACAGGCCGAGATTGTGTTTACCCTTCGCCCGCGCCAGGTCAACATGTGGCGAAGAGGCCGGACGCTCCAGGCGCATTGAAGAATGAAGGAGAGACCGAGGCGAAGCGTGCACGGAAACGGGAGACAGACTCTGTGAGGAAGCATCTGGTCCGCCATGGCGATGATCCATTCGAATCGCCGCCTATTACGCCGAAGCTCTGGAAGGATGTCTATAACGCTTTTATGCTGCATTGCTCGACGGAATTGCCATTCCTCCACGAGGAGATCTTCCACACTCGCATCCATCAGCCTGCCGCCGAGAGGTCTCCGGACACACAGATATTCTTGCTGGGCATGCTGACACTGACTGCGCGGTTCGTTCCCGACTTGGTCGCATTCCACAACCAAGGTGATCATCTGGCTGCCTCGGAATTCTATGCCGAGGCCTTTGCGGCTCGTCTCGATGCGCCTGCTCTGACAGAACAGCCGTCCTTGGAACGTCTCCAAGGGCTGCTGATGTTAAGTCTGTACCATTGGGGAATGTGCCGGGGACAGCGCGCGTGGATGTATATCACGATTGCTATTGGGTAAGTTCATGATGCATTATCACGTTTCAGAGGCATATTAATTAACGCTTCTGCAGCATGGCTCAAGTTATGGGACTCATGTTTGAGGATGATCCTAGGGCATCCGAAAGACCCCAGCGTCCATCTCTAGTAGAAGAAGCACGGCAGCTTGGAGTCCGGCCGAAGACGTTGGATCCTGGAGCAAGGTCTGATGAGCAGGCCTTGATTCACCAAGAGATCAAACGAAGGACCGCTTATAGTTGCTTCATTCTGGATCGATACCAGGCTTCTGGTCGATATCGACCACAAATAATAAACATTGATGATCTGCACGTCCAACTACCATGCTCAGAGGAAGACTTTCAGTTCGGCATCAATGTAAAAACTGGATCGCTGAAGGACAGCCCGTCCCCACCTGATAGCAATCAGGCTTCTAGGACTATTGCCTCGACTCAAGTGCTGAGCATTTATATCCGGCTTGTGGAAATCTGGGGTAGGTTCTCTCGGTGGTCATGTAAAGGTGGCAGACGGGAAGAGATATTCCCTCCATGGAGCGAACGATCCGAATTCTATAAACTACGCAAGCAACTCGAGGCATTCCACGATTCCCTGCCACCAAAACTCACCTTCAGCCCGACGAAAATTGCGGCGCACATCGCAGCGGGAAGCATTACTCTATATACGGCGATCCATACTTTGTATTCGCTTTGCAATATTGTCCTTCATCGCGAATACATCCCGTTCGTCCCACTTCGATGTCAGAAACCCTCTGGGCCACTCGACGAGCCGACGTTCCCACCGGAGAGTGTGCCTGTAGGGTTCTGGGAAGAGAGCGCAGAAATCATGTTCAAATCCGCACGAGACATCATGGAAATCGTCCGAGTGACGAGCGACCGGCAAGTGCTCGTTGAATCGCCACAAGTAGGGTTCGCCGTCTGGACTGCCGCCTTTGTCGGGATATGTTCCATCAACTTCCCATATATGGACCAAGCCTGCTACATGTGCGATCCCCCCATCAATGACGAGCATGGAAATGCATTCACGGGCTCGTGGAAGGGCGCCACGGGCCTCGCCATCAAGACACTCAACCAGATGAAGCCGAAGTCTAAAATGGCCTGCGGCTGGAGCTTCTGGATCGACCGCCTGCACCGCTACTACGAGGGCATCAAGCGCGACTACGACAGCAGCATCCGCGCCCTCGGCGGGCCGAGCTCCGAACACCAACGGAGCCTCCGCGAAGGCGGGCTGGGCGGCGGGCTGGAGGAGTACAAGCTCCTCGAGAAGGAACTCAAAGACTTCGGCCCCAGCCTGGAGCAAGTCCGGTACGACAGCCCGGAGTCCCGCGGCTCCCCCTTCTCGCGCGCCAGCATGCGTGGCCCGCACATCAAGATGGAAGCGCCGGGGTCGACGGACCCGCGGCCCGCGACGCGCAACGGCGGCGAGGGCAGCTGGGCGGCGGTGAACAACGGCGCGCCGCACAACGGCACGGGGGCCCCTGACGAGTACGCGGCGCAGAGCCTGGGATATCCGAGCCACAGCCCGCAGAACGGAATGCACAGCACGACGTACTACCCGCGCGCGCCGACGTCGAACCCGCCCAGCCTGCTGTCCGGCACGAACGCGCGCAGCACGCCGGTCGACCTCAGTTCGCCGTATTCGCGCAGCGAGGGATACGTCAACGGGGGCGGGGGATACGCGCGCAAGCCCGGCAACAGCCAGCTCTCGCCGCAGGAGCAGTATAAGATGGGCGCGGGACCGGGATGGGATGGCGCGAGGAATGCGCAGAGGAGTCCGGAGAATGCGTTCAGGAGCCTCGAGCAGATCAATATGCACGGGGTCGATGTGGCGGCGTTCGGCGGCGGGCTGGACTATGCGTATTGGCCGGACAGCCTCGATTCGGCGGGGATGGGGCCGGGAGGGCTGAATTTCATGCAGGCTGCGGCGGGGCCGGTGGGGGTGTGGCATCAGGAGTGTGGGCCTTGACGGGGTGGTTTTAAGGGGGGAAGAGATGGGGGAGAGAAGGAGAAGGGAGGAAGATAGGGGTGCTATCTAGAACGGGGAATGGGAAAGGAAGGCGAGAAAGAGGGAGGAGTATGGACTGGGCTGGGTGGCTTTGCTGTATATTTTTTTGATGATGATTTTATGGCGCGTGAGATATGAGATGCTATCGCGGTTGGCATGCAAGCAAGCAAGCATGATGATGATGTGGCTCATGAGCTGCTTGCTCCTTTTGCTAGAAGGGATCGAGATGTCTCGCGTAGGAGAGGCGGGAAATGAGAAGAAGGAATATAATGGATTGAGCCATGCCCGTCCGCTTCTGCTTCAGTTGACAGTTGTGCTGTGAATACTGCGTGTCTGGGATTGAGATACATATACACACAGCTCCCCCCCCCCCTTGCAAACAGGACAGCAACGTGGTGAGGAGAAAGCCGACATGCCGAAATGAGCCCACCCCTGGGCCAGCGACCCGCGCACGCACGCACGCCCGCACGCCCAGCCTCGCGACTTTTCTCACGTCTGGGGAAATGAAATTGAGCACAGCACAGCACAGGGCACGCGCACCCGCAAAGAAGAGAAGAGATTTAGCATTGTGGCATCCAGGGGTTGAGGCCACTCTCCTCCCGATCGCATCGTCGCATCGCATCGCATCGCAGCGCAAGGCATCTCAGATTGTACATTCTGTGGCCGTGGGATTTATTTGATCTGTATTTGTTGCGGTGCTGGATCAGATAAAAGAAAGAAGAGACTTGGGTGCTGTAGTAAGTAGCTGATTGGGCCGAGCCGTCTGCGCTTGCGAAAGGCTATCTGGGTTGATTTGTCGACGGTCGCAGCGCAGCTACATACATACCGACCTACATACATATATGTACATACATATCGACGTGTCAGCACATCCAGGAGCAGAGCGCATCACTCCTCTCTGCAGGCGTCCATCTCCATCTCCATCTTCACCTCCATCTCCATCTCCTCCATTCATATCACTCGAGCACGATAGCCGTGGGAATTCATTTGCGACAGCCTCGCGACGGTACACTGTACATACACTGTGGATACCACCCAGCATCGTCTCGTCACCACAGTGATCAGCCGCAGAATCAGCTCAGTCCGACTACTGAACATCATCGCGCACACACGCACTCGCATTCGCACTCGCACCCGCACTCGCACTCGCAACAAGCACGATAAGGTCTAAGATCTCATTCACTTGAGCTCTTCGCTTCCACAACATCCAGGCAAGATGGTTGTTACGCGCCCACTGCCCGAGAAGCGCAATGCGCTGCTGATGGTGGAGAATGCTCCTAAATGTAAGCCTCTTCCACCTCTCCCTCACACCGCCCCCCGCTCGACCTCGAAGCGCACAGCTAACACGCCGCAGACGACCAGCTCGTCGACCGCCGCCGCCTCGGCCAGACCGACCTGCAGGTCAAGGCCGCGCAGGTCAACAACTCGCCGGCCACGAAGCCCAAGCTGCTCGGCACCTTCGACTACGCGCACCTGCGCGCGCCGCTGCCCAAGAACGTCGTGTCGGGCATCTTCAAGCCGGCGCCGGCCAGCTACTTCCTGATGCGCCGCAGCCACGACGGGTACATCAGCGCGACGGGCATGTTCAAGGCGACCTTCCCGTACGCCGAGGTCGCCGAGGAGGAGGCCGAGCGCAACTACATCAAGAGCCTGCCGACGACGAGCGCGGACGAGACGGCCGGGAACGTGTGGATCCCGCCGACGCATGCGCTCGAGCTGGCGGAGGAGTATGGGATCGGCGTGTGGATCCGCGCGCTGCTGGATCCGACGCCCATCGAGGTGAATAATCCGGGCCGGGACGCGACGCCGAAGACGATCTCGCCGCCGCCGACGTTCCTGCTGCCGACGGAGAGCCTGGCGCCGCCGGTCGGGATTAATGCGAAGACGGGCGAGGCGCTGAGGAGGTCGAGGAGGAGCGTGAGCCCGAGCAAGATCGCGAGCCCGGTGAAGAAGATCGCGACGCCGAGGAAGAAGAAGGCTGCGGCGGTGGACAGCCACACTAGCGCTGCGAACAAGAGCTTGCAGCAGGCGCTCAAGGCGGCTTCCGCCGCGGCCGAGGATGCTTCATCGGTCGCTGATACTGAGGAGTCGAAGCAGGAAGATGCCGAGTCCGTCAGCGAGCCGAAGAGCACTCCTTCGAAAGCCCACGTGGCGAGTCCAGAGCCAAAGCGCAAGGGCAGGGCAGCAGCAGAAAAGGCCGAGCCGAAGGTTACGGTGCACGTTGATAAGGATGTCGAGGTCAAGGATGGCGTGGAGACTACGCATACACATGTCGAAGTCGAGATGCCAGCTGGTTTCGCCGACCTGCCCTTACCCGAGGACACCGAAGCCATGATTGCGAAGGCGAAAGAGATGGTCGAAGCGGCTGTCAATGCCGATGCTGCCGCGATGACGGCAAGTGCGGAGGCAGGACCAAGCAAGATCACAAGGAAATCGAAGAGGAAGGCCGAGGAGGTGGTGGCCGAGACGGAGAGCGAAGCAGCTGGAGAAGGAGAGGAGGGAGAGAAGGAGGCAGGACCCGCGGCTAAGAGGGTCAAGGTCGAGAGCGAGCTGAAGAAGGAGAGGGTCAAGACGAGGGCCTTGATTGGAATCAGTGCTACACTGGCCATTGGGTACGTCTCTGCCATCTGCATCCCCCTTTCCCGTCCTCCTGCCCTACAGAATTCTGATGCTGATCTTCCTCACAGCGCCCTAATCCCCTATGTCTTCGGCGCCTTCTAGACGCGCGCCTCTCAACGGGCACATGTCACAAAAAAGTAATTATTCCATCGTGGACGTACCGCTCCATTTGCAATCACGTTTTCCGTTTGCTTTCCGGCGTTCTGCGGGCCTCGTCGTGGGGGGGGATGGTGGTATCCGATATATGTATGCACCGGTGCACAGGGGGGGCCGTGTGCGCCCCTGGATGCCGGACACCTGAGAGGAGGAAGGGGGGGAGGGGCTGGAGATGTGTGTGTCTCTCCGCGATCTATGCGTGTTGATTGAACTACAGAACAGAACAGACAAGAGGGGTGTGGCGGTTTTGTGGCAGCAGGGGGCTTAGTTGATAGGAAATTGTAATTCTTCAGATCTTGATTGTCGACTGTGAGATGGCGCGTGTGTCTAATTAAGTCTTGTACGGGAGTGAGCTGAATATCCATCTTCACAAAAGTCATATTTTAATAGGACTCCTCTCTTTCCGCCTTACCAACGAACGACCTCCTCTACTCGAGCATTCTCCTCCGTCGGTCTCTTCACTTCTCTCCGTCCCGTCCCGCATTTCCCGTGTCACGTGCACTCCAGCTCAAAGCCCTAGGTACTACCCACAAAAGCGACGATTAGAAAAGCGCACCACACCCCGTCTCAGCCTAGCGCCGCTCAGCTCCTGCCCTCAAAACTGCCATCGCGCAGATCCTTTCCTCCCTCTTCCCTCTCCAACACATCTCGCGATGTGAAGATGCGCAGCCGTCTCGGTGCGCTTGCACCAGAAAACATCAATAAACATCAATCATCAGTCATGGGCCCGAATCCGCGACCACGGCAGAGCACTCGGCTCTTCGCGCTCGTCCGGGCCTCGGGCTGAGGCGCCTTCGGGCTTAGTGAGGTTGGCTGGCCGATCGCGGGTCGGGGTACATATCGCAGATCTCGACCTACCCCACGATCTGGAGCTGTCACTGTCAGTGTCAGTGGAAGAGAGAGCTCGCACAACATCGTTTTCTTCGATAATTCACCATGTCGTTGCGTTTGTTGACTTCTGCGCCGCTGAGGCAGATGGGCGCAGTGCAGAGGAGGGCCTTCTCCGTGTCGGCCAGCAGGGACGCCCAGTGGGGGTTCATTGGACTGGGGCAGATGGGTATGTGATCCTGGTCCTGACGGAGGGGAGGGCTCCATGCGCGTGGCTAACGGATGGATGCAGGCTATAACATGGCGAAGAACCTGCAGAAGAAGCTGCCGCCGACGGATACGCTGCTGATCCAGGACATCAACGCCGCGGCGACGAACAGGTTCGTCGAGGAGACTGCGGGGACTGGTGGTGCAGAGGTGAAGGTTGCGGCGTCGCCTGTGGAGGCGGCTGATGGTTCGGTAAGCCCTCCCCAGATTCTTTACGTCTATGATACGTCGTCCGCCCTCGAAAGGCAGCTTTATGTGATGAGTTTGTTCCAATTTCATGATACTAAGTTGGCGTCTCCCGTCTTGGGAGATGTTCGCGTGATTTTATAATATACAACAAAGCCAATCCTCTGAATCCTCAGCTGTTTCACCTCCTTCCAACCAACCCAAACACTCAACATTGTATCTGTACTAAAAGACCACCAGGACACCGTCATCACCGTCCTTCCCGAGCCCATCCACGTCAAGTCCGTCTTCAGCCAAGTCCTCTCCCACCCTCCCTCCTCCGGCAGCCACACCTCCCGCCTCTTCATCGACTGCTCCACCATCGACCCCACAACCTCCCGCGACGTCGCGGCCACCGTCACCGCCACGGCCCAGGGCACCTTCGTCGACGCCCCCATGTCCGGCGGCGTCGTCGGCGCCACCGCCGGCACGCTAACGTTCATGCTGGGCGCGCCCTCGGCGCTGCTCCCACGCATCGAGCCCGTCCTCAACCTGATGGGCAAGCGCGTGCTGCACTGCGGCGACCAGGGCGCCGGGCTGGTGGGCAAGCTCGCCAACAACTACCTGCTGGCCATCAACAACATCGCGACGGCCGAGGCGATGAATCTCGGCATCAAGGCCGGGCTGGACGCCAAGGTTCTGGCGAACGTGATCAATGTCAGCACCGGCAAGTGCTGGCCCAGCGAGGTGAATAATCCGGTCAAGGGGGTGGTGGAGGGCGCGCCGGCGGGCAGGGATTACAGCGGGGGCTTTGGGATTGCGCTGATGAAGAAGGATCTTGGGCTGGCGATTGAGGCGGCGAGGGCGGCGGGGGCGAAGCTGGAGTTGGGGGCCAGGGCGAATGAGGTGTATGAGGCGGCGGCGAAGACGGAGGGGTGCGAGGGAAGGGATTTCTCGGTTGTGTATAGGTTTCTTGGCGGGAAGGAGTAGAGGGGGTGCGGAATGAGAATTGAAATTTCAAAATTGACGAGTGCTTCGATGTTAGTGCATGCTGATTGATCGATCGTCATCGCCATCGCCATCTCTTGTTGCACAACATATATAAGCCCTATCTGTGGAATCCAGCGAGCGCCAGCTGGGAAACCAACAGCTAAGCAAAGTCCATGGGTGCAGGTTGCGCTCGTAATCTACGTCAGTCGCGTGTAGTTATAGACAGGCTCCTGGTAGTATTAAGGGTTGATCGATATAATGACTAGCTAGCTAGCTGGCGAAGGAGAGGATGGAGCTTCGTTCCTTTTGTCTACGAAAGGGAAAGTGAAGGTGAAAGTCTCGTACATGTGCCGGCGCGTTGTCTGCGCCAGGCGCCTACCTGCTCAAAGTAGTGTGAGTAGATTTAATGAGTGCTCCGGTCCCAAATAGCGACAGTGGTATGCGACAATGATATGAGAACCCAGTAGCGGTGTGGTATGCAGAAATAGGTAGTAAGAGTTCTTCTGCCAGCAGTGGTACGTGGAGCGATGTAAGTGCGAGGATGATGGTTCCCCTATATCTATCTCGCTAGGTATACTGGACAGCAATCGGTGAATAGGGACGCAGGCCCAGGTCCTTTTAGGCTTTTGGTACTTTCAGTTGCAATGTTTACCGCTGAAGAAAGGGAGAGGAGAGGAGAGGAGAGGAGAGAAAGGGGCTTTTATACTCTCCATGGCCGTATCCAGATTCCTCCGCCCAGCCCCGAGCCCCGAGCTTCTTCCCACACTATAGGGAGCAAATCGATGCTCATGCTCTATGACCGAGAAGGACACTCGGAGATCAGAGAACAGGAGCAGATTTATGTTTGTGTGCCGTCCAAATTCCCCTGCTGATGATGTAGGGAATTGCAAGAACACCCTGGCTGACGACGTAGATTTCACATCACCGCCTCTCCCTTCCTTCTTTTCCTGCATTAATACTTCTCTTCTCACACTGGTTTGTCTCTATTCGTCTACACCGTCACAAGCGCTCATCCTCTCCCCTATGCCTTCACCATCCATTCATACCATCACCAGGGGAAGCATCGAGTCCGAATTCCCCGCCGACGAAACCACCGTCCCCATCTCCTGTAGCAATACATAAAACCCTCTCCAGTCTCCACTTCGGACACGAGCATGCAAGAACACCGGGCTAAAGTTGAGACATTGCATGAGAGGCCCCTGGCTGATTAAGTAACGCAAGATGGGTAAACTCCGATCTCCAATACTCGCCTCGCGATTTAGTGCTGCCAAACACTAACAGCGACGGCGATGGCAACGGCGACGGTGACGTGAGATACTTTCCAGCGGGGTACAAACAAGGAGTAGCAAGAGCTCTTCCAACAACAGAAACCCCTAGAGCGACGAGAGAGGACGCCAACGGCGGAGACGGTGACTCCTCCACGTCTCGCACGCACTACAGGTGCTCAACTGCGAAAAAGAGCAACGGAGAACTGGCAGCATATACGATAATGTGCGTTTCCTTGTCTGTTATTCATCGTTGAAGAAAGGGAGAGACAGGAGGAGAGAAAGCCTGTTTTATCCTCTCCCGGATAGCCACGTCCTGCCCGTCCTCCTCCTGCTCCGCCCTCGCCCTCCCCCCTTCCCCCTGCCTCTCGCCCCGGGCTCCTTCCGCATCAAAGCGGTCCAAGGCGCCTCCCTCCCTCCCTCGCTGCCTGCCGCCAAGGAAGACAAGACACGGGGGATAGAGATCAGCGAGGAAGTCGGAGCAGCATTATCTGTCTTCCTTCTCCCTTCTTCCCAACCCCCCTGCTACCGCCAATACAAGGAATCGCCGATCTCGACTTCCGCGCCCTCACTTACCTGGAGGGCCCAGAGCTCAGAAAAGCACACCGAGAACCTCGTCAAAAGCTCCAGGCTTCGGAAGGTGAGCAAAGGAGGATGGTTGAGATGAGGGGGAGGAGGGGGCGCCGTGGTGGGCGGAGGAGGAGATGGAGGGGTTGCCGGAGTGGGCGGGGAAGTTGAGGGAGAAGACGCCGTAGGGACTTCGAGTCTTGTGTGTGATCTTGTCTTGCGCCTCTTGGATACTGGATACTGGATGCTGGAGGTTGGATCTTGGATGTTGCCTACTGCCGTGAAGTCTTGGACGCTGAAGGAGCAGTGCGGAAAATTCCAGGGAGGGTAGTTGTGGCAGGTATGGTTGCTCGACGAAACGGAGGAGAGGACAGCGAATGGGAGGGAGGGAATGGGAGGTTTTGGTGTTCGGAAATATGGATATCGCAGGGTTTCGTTATCTTACATTACGTGTATATGCACGCTGAGCCTCTAAACGAAGCCCTCTATGAGAAATGAGAAATAATACAAGCACCTGCACCGTCCCGTCTCTTCCTCCTTCCGCTGGTCTATCGATATCGATATCGCATTCAAACATCATGCACACGCTCCAACGTCGTCGGCTTCTCCCCCACTCATTCCCCTCCCGCACAAGACCCCTATCTCGCACGCACGCGCCGATTCAGGCTCCCGGAGCCGCCCTACACCTGCTCAGCGCCCCAGCCGGCATCCGCCTCACGCATGCTCGCCGGCGGCTCGACGCTGGGGACGAACTCCAGGGCGGAGTACGCGACGCCGACGGCGCCGATGATGGAGCCGAGGACGTAGCGCAGGACGTGGTCGTGGAAGAGGATGGTGCCGACGAAGATGTAGACTGCGGGGGGTGGGTGGGTTGTCAGCGTCTGTAATCCCCACCAGCTCGCCTGGGTATCAAGAACAAGGGGGCATGCAAGAGACACGTACAGATCCCCCGTCCCAAGAACGAGAACAGGAACGAGGCGTAGCGCGAGACCTGCGGCGGGATCTGCAACTCCAAACCGCCGATGGCTGCGCTGCATTAGCGGACCTCCCATTATACACCGCCTCGCCGTCGGCATCAGAAGGGGGGGGAGCCGTACCAAGGCCGAAGATGATCACGTATGCGCCGATGATTATGGATTGCCTGCGCGCGCCCTTGTCAGCCGCGCCCTCCGAGGCCGAGAGAGAGAGAACCTACAACGTGCCGCCGAAGAACTGCGAGATGCCGCCGGCGATCATCAGCGCGCCGACCGCCAGGTTCACAATGCGACTACAGCGCGAGCGCGGTCAGCTTCAGCTCCAGGGTCCTCTCCGCCGCTCCGCCTTGCCGCGCCTGGGAGTCCGGCGCATCGGGGGGGAGGCCACGTACAAGATGTCCGAGAGGTCCATGGCGATGGTGCTTGAGCGTTTCTGAGACGGGTATGGGAGAGGGAGCGGCGGGTGTGAGGCGCGGAAGAGGTCGTGGGAGGGTTTTGTACAGAGGTGCTGGGTGGAAGAGCTGGTGCCTGTGATGCGTCGTAATGAGCTTGGTGGTGGAAGGTGGATGGGGACGACGGGGCTTGGCTGGAGGATGACGCGCTAGCTTATGCTGTGCTGCGTAGAGCGACCGTGTTGACATGGCTGGCACGGTACCTGTCATGTGATTGATCTTCATTTTGGACAAGGGGCGTCACGTGTATTGGTTTGGATTTTGAGGTTCGAGTTGGAGGAGTATGAGAGGGGAAAGATATGCATTAATTGTCGCTGATTAAGATTCATTAATGGAGATTAAAGGTTAATGTAATACTTTAGCGCGTCTGTTGTGCTTAGTATCTCCACTCTGAATATAACCATTACAACGAGGTATCCATGGTCTCATTTCTGTAATCAGACATTGGATATCTGTACGGATATGATGTTATGTCCTTTCTCATATACTAGAATAATCTAGATGTAAATGATAATCTAGATGCAAATGCTGGATTCTAAATGTCATTAGGCTCCACGTCAAAGCTTCGGTTTCGTAGCCAAGACGTCCTCTACGAGTTCCACCACACCCAACGAACACCCATACGACCCTTGATATCCCCATCCGCCATGGCCATAGTTGTGCACAACCCAAGTGCCATCAATCCGTTCCTTCTCAACTCTGACTCCGCCTGTTCTGAGCGGCCTGAGTCCGACGCCATGTCGAATCACGCTCAGAGCCTCGACGCCCTTTCCATCAGTGAGCGCCGGACAAAGATCCACAGCTCGTTTCATAATCCTATTCGCGATATTCGGGTCCGGCTGCGACTCCCAGCTGTTCTTGGTGTACGTGCCGCCGAGAATCGTACCGCCGCCCGCGGCGCGCTGCATGATGTAGCACAGCTCATCAGCGCCATCATCGGTGCCGGAAATGGTGAACATGACCTTAGGATCGTTCCTCACGATCACGATCTGTCCGCGGACGGGAATGACGGTCTTATCCATCACGCCGCCCAGCTTCGATGACAGCAGGCCGGTGCAGTTGATGATGATGTCTGCTTTCTTTCCGGATTGGTGCAGCGAGGCAGCTTCGGAGATGTGTCCGAGAATCGCTCGCTCTACTTTGACGCCGTTTTTCAGGCATTGGCCGAGCAGATACGGGAGATAGATTGCAGTATTGATGCAAACCGAGGTGAATTTCACTCCATAATCGCTACCCTCTGGTATTTCGGATTCAGGGAGGACTTCAAAGTCCGGGACGACATCCTTGTACCAAGGATCTTTGGCAACAAGGCCGTTGAAGAAGGATGATGCATCACTCCCGGCGTCCTTGTTGCGATCTAGAACGAGCGTATCTATGACGCCGATTAGCACATTCTGCTGGACATACTTATTTGGTCAGGCCATACTCTGGAAATGAATGCCAGCTTCGGGGACGTCCTTAGCAAGGCGACACAGTTCTGGCCAAGTATTCTTCTCCCATCTGTTGTTTGCCGTGTCCGACATGCTGTGTATTGTCAGCGAATGTCATGGTGAAGAAATAAGACGACTCACGGCAAGTAATTTGCTCCAGCCCATGGTGAGGTATACTCGATATCATAGTCGCCAGGCATATGCTTCGCTACGATAGTGACATTATACGCGGGGTTCTTGGAGAGGAGAAGTGCAGTGGTGAGCCCAGAGACGCCGGCGCTGCTTCACATCAGCTCTGACCTTCTGTAGTGCCGTAATCGTGAATACACACCCAAGGACGACAATATTCGTCATGATGCGTTGGATATATTGCTGAGTGGCTTCACTTTTGGGCTGCAGAGGAACTCAGAGGCTTCGCTTCGTTTTGTAGATGTTCAAATCACGATAAGACTCAAATCGAATCGCAGGAATACAATACAATGGACAAAACTCGATTTATAATTGACAATTTGACAGAACTGAAGTAGAGATATGCGCCGGCTATGTAAGATATAAGTATATAGAAGCGACTGTATGTACATGGAGTAGTGGAGTAAGGTAGTGAAGTAATGAAGAGCGTTGTCTGCCCACCTGCCTGTCCACCTGCCTCTCTGGACAGACCGTGGACAGACAGAAGAGGAATCTGTTCGCGAGGGACTGCTGAATCACGTGAACGAGCGTGAGAATAGGATGTTCCTAAGCACGTGATCTTGATCGTCCCGACTATCCGAATGCGGAAGGTGTCTGTAAATTTCAGCCGGGCGAATTTTAGGGTTTACGGAAACGGAGGAAGGGAAATTCAGATGTAAACAAACCGCGAATGACGTAATGACGGGCGCGACGAGGTCTCTCTTCGGAAAGGGGATGGCCACGGACAGCTTGCTTTTATGCATTTATAAGAAGAAGCTTAACTTAAAGAATCCTCTTGGGACTCAAAATAGTAATTGCTCTTCTTCTCTGAAGCGTGCAAGACAAAAGACAAAGACACAGACACAGACATGAGATGTGCACGTGATGAGCGATAAGAATGCGATAAGGAGGAGAGGAGCATGAAATTCAGGAGACGGCAAGGATTCTCAAGGATTCTCCGGGTAGATGTGGGGGAAGGATGGATACGTACCTACATTTCCATCTTTAATAGCCAAGGTAAGACAATATATATATATATATATATTTCTATTTCGAGTCGTGATGGCCATTCCATGAACGAGCATATGTAAAATAATGATAGATAGATACATACATAGATAGACAAATGATGTCTCCTATGTCCTGTCTTTAGGTACGTACCTCTTATGCAGTAAGGGAAGATGGATTAGAGCTACACTGCCTAATACTATCATATACTATCCTATACTATAGGAGTATTCCTATAATATAATATAGTATACTATAGTACACTACACTATGTTATACTAACTGCACTAAATAAGACAACCGAGCCTATGTCCAAAGGTCTGCATCTTAAGTGCAGCCGTAACGTAAACGGCGTCGGTTTAAATCGAACCATCTTCTTTCTGCCTGCTCCATTTCTCGACCTTCCTTTCCCTCCTCCAAACCTCCTTTTTTCCTCAAAGGGTGAAATGCTCCATTAGCATTTGGCATCTGGCTTACAAAGCTACCTACCTACCTACCTATTCGTTCACTCTTCGCAGCAAAGAGCTTGGTGTGCTTAGTTTTTCGCTTTCTGCGTGTGCTCCCCTGCCTTACCGAGCGACCGCGTCAGGTTCAAGGTACATCCATACATACATACATTGTATAACTCTACCAAAAAGTAGTGACGAGCTTGAATTGCTACCCTACTACCCTACAGTCTTGTCACCACTGAAACCAGCCTGAGCTCGAGAAAACGACGAATCCTCAGTCCAGTTCGCAATACCTCAATACTGAGCTCAATCTCAATACCTCCTCATCCACTCAAACTCTCATTTCCCACAAAGAATCTGGTCCTCTTTGCAATTACTTCATATATTTTGGCTTGCCTCACCTCTCCTCCCCTTGATGCTGTCTTTCAAGCAAACACCAGCTGTACGATTTGCTCATCTGCCTTGCCCGTCATGGCCAACAACTACTCAGATGAGTTTCCACTGCTGGCTGCCCACAATCTCTACGCCGCCGACATCAAAGGAGATGGTAGGCCTCACCTTTCTCTCTCTCTCTCTCTCTATATATATATGTCTCTTGTTCGAATTTCATAACTAATTATCTCCAGGCAATTGCCTCTTCAACGCTCTCTCGGACCAGATCTACGGCGACCAACGAGACCATGACAAGATTCGCGCTCGTGTAATTGAGTATATGCGAGAAAACGCTGCATACTACAAGCAGTTCATCGACGTACATCCGGGCGGAGGGCAACGTCGAAATCCCAAAAGAAAGAATGCCGGCGTATATTCCACACAAGCCACCTTCAGTCCGCCCACGCAGGAAGAAATCGACCGTGTCTTCGAAGCCCATTTGGGCACCATGGCCCGAGGCGGCACTTACGGAGATAATCTGGAGATCTCGGCTTTCACATCTGCCTTCAAGGTTGATGTCAAGATCTACCAACACGATTTTGCCTACATGATCTCGGCGCCCGAAGATGGGACTGTGCATCCAGTCGCTCACATAGCATATCACGTATGTGGTTACTGAGAGGTCCAGCCTTGTCAGCTCCTACCTTGTACTGACAACATGCAGACCTGGGAACACTACTCCTCCATACGAAACGTCGACGGCCCCCACACCGGCCCTCCCGCCGTACACGAGAAACCGCTCTCCCCCGAGGACGAAGCGAAAAACAAAGAAGCTGCCGCCAAAATCTCCCACGTTCTGCCCTGGATGGTCAACGTGGTGCACCAATCCCTGCCCTACATCGCGGACCGCGACATCATCAAGAAGACGCTGGAGGAGTGCAAGGGCAACATCGACGCCGCCGTCTCCAGCCTCCTGGACGCCGAAGACCGCGCCAGCGTCTCCTCCCAGAACGGCTCCTCGAGCACCGAACGCGACGCTGACAGCGAGAACGATGAGCTCGATGGCCCAAATAAGAAGCAGGACCGGCGGATGAGTCGGGCCACGCGGGCTCTGAGGAAGGAGAAGGCGCTGGGCACGGCTCCTGAAATGGGCAACACGATCTCGGAGACCGAGACAGGCTCGGAGTCGCAGACGGCGGCGCCGAGGATCAAACTCGCCGTCCGGACGAGACGCAAGTTGATGCCGAAGTCGAGGCTCAAGCCTAGGAAGGAGGATGAGGAGGGCTGGGTCATCGTGGCCTCGGACAACGAGGACGATGGCGATTTCGACTCGTCGGGCGACGAGGTCGACGACGACGCCGTCTCCGATTTCTCCGGCACGAGCCGCTCGCAGTCGACGGGCGTGGAGACGCTGGCGCCGAAGAACAACATCAAACTGGTCGTGAAACCGAAGCCGGAGGATCCGGATAAGGCGGCGCCGAAACGCGTCACGGCGAGGGAGAAGGCGGAGCAGAAGAAGGCGGCGCAGAAGGCGGCGAGGAAGGAGAGCAGACGGGTCGCCGCGCAGGTGACGCGCACGGTGGAGACCAAGGTGGATATATCGACGCCGAGTCCGCCGGGGGATCTGGGGATGGGGATCAGGACGTTGTACATCTGAACATCGATCTCGACATCGGGGGGGATCACGAGGTGTGGCGGTGGCAGGGCTGGATGAGAGCATTTGACTTTCTTTTCTTTGTCGACAACAGCATCAGCATATATTGCGTACTTCGAGCGAGCATCACGTGGGCGTATGGGGGGAAGAGGAGAGGCATTGAATCCTCGATGGGGCGGGCGGATACTCGTCCTGCGATGTCCTTTTTTGGTTTAGTTCGTGCATGCATGCGTGCATGGGGAAGATGGGGAGCTTTTGTGGGCTGGTTGGGGTGTATAGAGGCAAGGCATTGAGCGGGTGCGCTGAAGAGCTCGGGCATTACGGATGACTGGGCTGGGTTGGGTTGGGCTGGGCTGGGGGGGGGCAAGCATACATATTTCGAGGGTGTTTCGGCGTTGAGGCGGGCGGGCTCGATGGGACTTGGATCGACGTGTCCGGCGGGCATTGATTGCATGGAGTCGGGAGGAATGTGCATAGGATAGTATTGTGGATTTTTTTTCTTTCCTCGGGGAGACGAAGGGAAGACGTGGTATTGGCATTTGAGGAGCGGGGCTATGCATAGGTGGTGGCCGTGAGAGGGGCTGGAGAGGCTATCTAACTGTGGAGGAGGAGGAGGGGCGAATGAAGATGGCCATATACTTCAGCCAGATCTCTTGTGCCTGTGCCTGTGCTGTGCTGTGCTATGCTTGTGTCGTGTCGTGTCGTCTTGCAACGTGAACGTGACGCCAGCACACCCCCCCCATCTCCGCTCCCATCATATATCCACCCACATACGCGAGCGCCTCCCACTCAACCGCCTGGGTAGCTCAATCGGTAGAGCGTGTGACTCTTACAGCGCGTCTTCCTCCCTGACGGAGGTGGATTCCTTCCTAGGTCGATCTCAAGGTCGCGGGTTCGAGCCCCGCCTCGGGCTCAATTCCCGAGTTCCTCGTTGGAGGATGCTCGTTTTTTGCTTTTGGTTGGTGGTGGTGTGAAGCTACCCAGCCGATGTGGATCTTCCTTTTGGTAAGTGTGGAAAGAAAGTCTGCAGGAGATCACGTGGACATCTCAGGCAATCCGCCCGCGAAAGAGGACAGCTGCCTCTGACCATTACACGAGTCATGAGTGGCCCGAGATTTGATTAGATCCTGATCGCCCCGCGCGCCCGAAGCGGCTAGGCGCGCCGCGACGACGAAAGCTTGAACGCAGCAAGCGCCGGCGGAGTGGGCAGGGCGGGCCAATGGGCGAGGTCTGATTTGCAACTGCGAGCACGGGCGCAGCCAATGGGGGCGCGCGTGATCCAATCGGCGGTGGCTGAGCGGCATGGAGGGTTTGGGCTCCGACCAGCAGGAGGGCGGCAGTGACACTGGGACGGACGCGGTTGACCTAGACGGCGGGGGGGAGGGACTCGCGGCTGGAAGGGGGGATGGGGAGGAGAGGAGGAAAGAGGAAGAGGAGGAGGAAGAGGAAGAGGACGACGACGAGGAAGACGGCGAAGATGGAGGAGAGGCGACGTCGTATGTACCCCCTTTCGAGTAGTCCTTCCTCCCTTCCATTCCCCCTCTACCTTCCTTCCCACCTACGAAGTACATACGAAGTATTGTTTTATCTTGATTGATCATATCAGATCATCCATCCATCATATCATATCATATCATATCATATCGCTCACCTTACCTAAGCCGCCATCCAGCCCGCCATTCATACCTACACCTACCTACCTATTCAGCACTTACCTGACAAGATCTCTCGACACCCAGACATCTAGATATCCAGCATCTAGATATCCAGCATCCAGACATATATACATCCAGACATACAGACATACAGATATCCAGACTTTCATCGACGTCTCTCCTGTTCAACGACACAGGCAGCAGGAGACAGGAACACTTACCCACCATCCAACACTCGACATCGACATACTCATACTCGCTCTACCAAGCAAAGGACCATCACCGTACTCCGGACACCTGTATTCTCTGCGCTTGTGCCCTGTGTGCTTCGCTTCCATCATCACATCGACGTCTTGCGGCTCTGTCTGTCACGGGATCTTCTCGATTTCCGACCGTTCACCACCGAATCATTGGTTCGCCACATCACGCAACGAGCCTGGAACATCTCCCCCTTCCCCGCCACCGCTTCACTACGACGGCTCCGTCTTATTGAGTAGGTAGACCATAGACCACCATCTATCTCCCCGTCTTCGTGACTTATACCAGCGGCTTTGCCCAAGCATTCCTGCGTTACACATCTTGCGCTCCTCGAGGACGCTGATCATACCGCGGCATCGGAGAGTTCATTCCTCCGCTCCTTCCTTCCTGGATACCCTCACCCTGCTTCACATCGAAGCACTCGGCCAGCGAGAGACGGAGAGACGGAGAGACGGAGAGACCGCTGCATGTCTTTGTACCATACGTCGCATTCATCTCGTTGCAGTTCACCTTCTAGAGCCAGCGCCTCTCGGCAGCCTTGAACGCCGCTGCATCGCAGTACTACATGTGTTGCACGTCTCAGCGCATGGCTGCTTTAGCGCATCAGAATATCAGGATAATGGCGGACGCGGCATCCGTGGCGTCGGCGCCAGCCCGGAGAGACGAACAGCCGGCACACACCTCCCTCCCAACAAGGACGTTGTCAAGAGAGGACCTCGAGTTGGCAGAACATCTAGTAGACCACTCGCAAGGCCTGCGAGACGGAGAACGGGGAAACGAGAGACAACAACGGGATCACTCGTATGAAATCCAACAGAACGACGCGTCGACTTATCGTCGAGATCCTGGCGATCATACGCGGCAACGTACACCTACGTCAACAGCAGGTAAACGCAATCAACCGGACGAAGGATACTCTCCCCAAACGATCCTGGGCTCAGACAGTGTCCCGAACGGACAAATCTGCAGGTTGGTCTATCCCATCTTATCCTATTGACTCCTGCTAATCCCAGTAGTAATTGTGGCACAACGAGCACGCCTTTATGGCGACGATCACCCCAGGGCGCTACTATCTGTAACGCTTGCGGTCTGTATCAAAAGGCTCGAAATGCCTCGAGACCTTCCACCTTGAAGAGAGCACATGGCGCAGCAGCTTCTGGCTCTACCCCTGAACACCTCGGAGCCCCGCCAAGATATGCACCAACCCACTATTCGACCGCGACAGCAACATATGTGGCGGCAGATCATACACCAGGCGGTTCGTGTCCTGGCGGAGGAAAGTGTAATGGCACGGGTGGTGCATCAGGATGCGGAGGTTGTCCAGCCTTCAACAACCGCATCTCCAAATCCGCAAGTGTCACGATCGCTCAACCAGCTCAGCGGGCATCCCAACCGCCGAACGACTCGGCAATGGATGCTCCGTCGCCGATCGACATCAATGCGCTTCAGGCGCCAAGTACGACAGTCGTCGTCGCCTGCCAGAACTGCGGGACGACGATCACCCCTCTCTGGCGCCGTGACGAGAGCGGACATACGATCTGCAACGCATGTGGTTCGTACTTTTCCCTAACCACTAAAAGACCCGCAACTGACAAGCACAGGCCTGTACTACAAGCTCCATGGCGTCCATCGGCCCGTAACGATGAAGAAATCCGTCATCAAGCGTCGCAAGCGCGTCGTCCCGGCCACAGCGGGCCACCCCGAGTTCTCCACCGAGGCAGCCGTCTCGCCCGAATCTGACGAGTCGCACCACGCCCCGGACGACGAATCTGCGCCGCGCGGCGCCCTCAACCCCGACGGCTCCATCAGTCTAGGCTTCCGACGGCGCGCGGAGCCGTCGCGCAATCTTCCCGAGCTGCCTGGTGCGCTGCGGAACGGCCACCAGGCGCAGATGGCGGGGGCGGCGAACGATCTGGGCTCGTATGCGACACATGCGCATGCGCAAGGGCACCATCAGAGCAGTCTGAACTCGCAGAATCGGCTGCCGCCCATGACGGCGTATCCGAGCCCGGGGCAGCGGCCGAGTTCGCTGTCGCCGGGGGTGCTGCTGTCCCCGAATCGGAAGAGGAGTTTCTCGACGCTGGATGAGGAGCAGCAGCAGCAACAACAGCAACAGCAACAGACACAGGGCGGCGAGAGGGACTCGATGAGGTTGAGTAGTATCAAGAGTATCCTGAATCCGAGTCAGCAGGGCACTGTGGAGGAGAAGCTGGATCCGAGTCTGCGGAACCAGAGCCAGAGGGGCGAGGGACAGGGGTATGCGAATGCGTCTGTGGCGCAGATGGGAGGCGAGGAGAGGGACAGAGAACGGGAACGGGAACGGGAACGGGAGAACGAGAGGGCGAGGATGGAGAGGCGGGAGATGTTGAGGCGGGAGGCTGAGAGGATGAGGGAGGAGTTGAGGGAGAAGGAGAGGGAGTTGGAGGAGTTGAATCGATAGTGAGGAGAGGGGCGTGTCTGCATAGCGCGGAGGGAGGGGAGCAACAGGACCGCGGATGACGGGAATTCTGTCGAGGAGGACGCGACGCGATCGTATGGGATGGGAAAGGGCGTTTTTTGGGCTCGGCGGCCCGGAGCAGGGGTTCTCAGCTCTGTCTGTGTTCGCGGGGAAGGAAAGAGTAAGATACCAGGCAGGCCAGGGCAAGGCAAGCAGGGCGGAGGCGAAGGGAGGCATTGCGTGGCGTAACAGTGCATAGCGCCTCTACTTGCTGTATCGGGTTGTAAGGGTTAGGGGGGTAACTGTAGCATAGCAGAGCATAGCAGAGTCTGCTGCCGAACTTTGTATTTATTTACAACCGTATTGTCCACAGATAGAGACTACTTATTTCCAGCCTCTGGCCTCTCATTCTCTATTGTCCAGGGTCCTGTTATGTATGGATGATATGATATCCCGCTGTCGTGCTGGGAAAAGATGGGTGGGTGGATGCGGAGGGGGAAGCGGGATGGGATATTGCGCGGCGCGCGTGTTTTGGGGTTGTTGGATGGAGGGGGGAGACGGGGAGGAGGAGGAGGAGGAGGAGAGACATCTTGATTCCGACCGTGAGACGGGACGGGACTGATCAGGCAGACAGGAGGAGACGAGATGAGGCGAGGTATAAGGATCTGCGCTGGATTTCTCAAGACTAAGAGGGCTCTTTTGATAGAAACATTAAGCAAATCGGGTTGACATCTTGCAATCCACTCAGACTCAGCCCCGTCCATATATGATAGAATAGACATCGCCGTAAACAAACCTTCCGCATCCCCCCCCCAACAACACTGGAGCAACAGTCTACAGACCTCAGAACGTCAGTCATCATGCCGCTGAAATCGTAGAGCAAGAACCCGCCCTCCCTCCATCGACGACCGCCGGCACCAGCTCGACGGGACGGGATGCGATGACTGGATTTAATGGATTTAATGAGCCCCTATTCCTGAGTTTTGCATTCGAATTGTATCATCACCACGTATCAGCCCCACGACTAATACCTTGATCACATTACAGAAAACAACAGCGAAGACGTGTAGAGTATGATGAAGAACAAAATGTCTATTACGATCTATGTTCTATGTAAGGAAAACCACGCGCAGCTCTCACTACGCTGCCACCCCCACCCCTGCCCCCGATCTTTCTCAGAACCATGCGCAGAAGAACGCCATCAGGAGGAAAACAAAAAAAACAGAAGCAAATCACGATAATCCCATTTTTGTATGTATCAAAACCGCAACTGAACGCTCTATTCCTCGTCCGAGGTGAAGACCTCCTCGCCACGCTTGCGTCTCGCCATGCGGTCCTTCTTCTTCTTGCGCAGCTCGGCCGACGACAGCTTGGCCTTCTTCTTCGTCGAGGCGATCTTGTTGCCGAGGGCATCGAACTTCTCCTCCTCCTCCTCCTCGCCCTTGAGACGGGGTCCGGCGCCCTGGCCCTGCACCCAGTTGTGGCCGGAAGGCGTCATCTTGCCGTCGACGACGGCCCAGACCTCCTCGGTGAGATCCTTGGTGAACTCGGCCGAATGGGTGATGATGATGACACCGCCCTCGAAGGACTTCAGCGCCTTGGAGAGAGCACCAAGGGAGTCGCGGTCGAGGTAGTTGGTCGGCTCGTCAAGGACGATCAAATGAGGACGCTGCCACGAGCAGGCGGCCAGGACGACCTTGACACGCTGTCCACCGGAAAGACCCAACATGCGGGAATGGGAAACGAGCTCGGCATCAAGACCGAAGTTGGCGCAGTGCTGCTCGATCTCCTTGCGGACCAGAGGACGGAACTGTCCAGAGGCGAGAGCCTCCTTCTGATCGACATCGGCAACCATCTTCTGATGGGAGGCGAGAATCTCGGTACGTGGGATCCAGGCGTTGTCGGCAGTCATCATAGGAGTCCATCTCTCGTTCTTCATGCCGACGTTCTCACCGAGAGCGAAGGAACACTCGTACTCGTAGGAGTTCTTGAACTTGCGGCGAGAGTGGATACCGATAACACGACGCTGAGTGCCCTCGACCTTGTAGATCTTGTCCATGGCCTTCTCGTCCTCATCGGTGACGATCTTGTTGGCACGATCCATAGTCTCACGATCCTCACCAGTCTGGAAACGCCACTGGATGTACTCGGATGGAGTCTTCTCCAAGTGGTGATCGATATGCGCGAAAGCGTGCTGCTTGATGTATGCGATACGGATGTTCTCGTGGGTGTAGACATCACCAATGGTTGGGATGAGCTCACCGGTCAGGACGTTGATGAGAGTAGACTTGCCAGCACCGTTGGGGCCAATGACGGCAATACGGGAACCGAGCGAGCACTGGAAGGAGATGTCGGAGATTTGTGGCTTGGGAGTACCTGGGTACTGGAAGGTCATCTTGTTGACACGGACGATGGCCTTGGCCTTGGTCTTGACACCCTCAAGGAAACCTGGTTCTGGGAACTTGAACTCCATCTCGGAGGCACCGAGCTCGTAGTAAGACTTGGCGGATGGGCACTTCTTGACGAACTCCTTCAAGTTACCACGGTAACGCTTGAGCTTGAAGCGCTCGTAGTGGATGATGTGCTGGCAGACGTTGTCCAAGAAGGCGGAGTCGTGGGAAACGATGATGGACGTGCAAGGGGAGTTCTGGAGGTACTCCTCGAGCCACTTGACGTTCTTCACGTCCAAATGGTTAGTCGGCTCATCGAGAAGCAGAATATCTGGGTCCTCGAACACGGCACGAGCCAAAGCCAACTTCATCTTCCAACCACCGGAAAGAGCGGTGATCAGGTTGCTGGTCATCTCTGCGGTGAAACCGAAATCGGCGAGGCGGCGCTCGACCTCTTCCTGGGAAGTCTTCACACCAACCTCGGCCAACTTCTTCATGGTCCAGGCAATGGTGGTCTGCTCAGTATCGGCAGAGTCAAGGTCGTGCTCAACGAACACAGTCTTGACCTCGGACTTCTTTGGGAAACCCTCAACCTGCTCGTTGTTGATAGCGCGCATGAGGGTGGACTTTCCGGAACCGTTAGGACCGCAAAGACCGTAACGCTGTCCACGCTTCAGGCGGAGATGAGTCTGGTTAAGAAGAATCTTGGCACCATAAGCCAAGTTGAATGTGCAGTTGCAGAGGTCCTCGCCCTCCTCGTCATCAGCCTCCTCGGCATCCTCGGCCTCGGCACCTGGAGAGGCGCGCTTGCGGAGCTCATCAACGATCTCCATGGCATCATCACCAACAAGGGCGACGATGTATGGCTTAAGGGCGGTGGTCCAGCTGTAGCTGTCGGCATCCTTCTCGTCGATCAGTTGACCGGCAAGAGCGGCAACGTAAGTAAGAGCTGGCTCGAACTTAGTGACGACGGCCTTGTGCTTGACAGCAACGATCTGCTTGAGCGTGGCAAGGACAGTGCCGACGTCACCGGCGTGGGAGACCTCTGGGATCTTGTTGTCCACGACGGCACCGACACGCTTGAGGGTGTCGAGACCCTGCTTGGTCTTCTCACGAGCCTCTGGATCAGCCAAGTTCTCGTAGTTCTTCTGCAGAGCTGGCATCAACTTTGGCAAGAAAGAAGCGACGATGTTTGGATCCTCGACGAGCTTGCACATGTTGTCGACAATGACGGCCGACTTACGCTTGATGGCGGTCTCACGCTCACCAAGACCACGCTCCAAGAGAGGAACCATGATGGCAAGGGTTGGCTCGTGGACATCGGTAACGAAAGTGGTGGCACCGAGCAAGTGAACGGTCTCTGGGACGTTGTCTGGCTTGGCGATACACTTGATGAGCTCAGGAATGAAACGGTCGATATCCTTGTTGACGATGAGCCCGCAGACCTTCTCCATGGTACCGTAGGCCATCTTCTTGACCTCTGGCTTGGTGTCCCACATCGACTCGGAGACAACTGGGATGAGGTCTGGCACGCGGAGAGCGAGTTGTGCTGGGGAAGACTCGACGAGAGCCTCGATACAGGTCAGACCTGTGATCTTCTCCTGCCATTTCTGGGCAGTGAGAATGGAGTTGATGATGGGTGGGAGGACGGCCTTGACACCGTTGGCGTTGACGCCCTTGACGATGGCCAAGGCGGCGACCTGGGCGGCGCTCTTCACAGCGGTGATCTTGTCACCAACCGCGGCGAGGACGTATGGGAGGAGGACGACGAGGTATGGCTCAATGGCGGCCGAGATCTCGGCGTGCTCAGAGATGGCCTGGATGGTGTTCAGGGCACGCTCACGAAGGGCAGCATCCTTCTTGTTGGAAAGCTGCTTGATGAGAACGTCGACCGTCCTGTAGAAGAGTGTTGTCAGCGATAGTTCGATGCGAGCATGTGAAACGAGGGCAAGAAAATTTCTTCAGCGTGATTGCGACCGTAGCGATACGGCGAGATTGTGCAAGCCACTGGCAGCATGAAGCAGCAGATAAGGGGATTCATGGAGTGATAAAGATCAAACGTCGGGGTAAATGTGATGGAGAGGAGGCTTTCTCTTCTTCTTTAGAGTCTACTTACTTGGTCGGGGCATCCTGCTCCTCGATCTCGCCGTTGATGAAGGCGGCGATGTTGTGGGTGGCAGCGTTGACCTCGTCCTGCGACGTGGACACGCTCAGCTTTGCCATCAGCTCATCAAGAACCTTGATGGACCGAGCATTCTCCTTCTTTGCGATCTGTGTGGAATCCATGACTGCGACAGATGGCATGGTGATAGTCGGAGGGGGGAGGAGAGGAGAGGTGGAAGAGGGGAAAAGAGGTCGAGTTTTGATGAGGAGGGGATGAATGTTTTTGTGGGTATCGAAAGAATTTCTTTAGTCTTTAGTGTTTTAGTGCGGGAGAGGCGAATGTGCCTAGGTGGCTATCACTGATAGGCGGGACGCGATTCGCCCTTTTATCTTTTTTTGTTGTGGCGACTGCTGTTTACTTCGTCTATATCAATCAAAGTAAAATAAGACGAGAAGACGTGATTTCCGTGTGTATTAATGCAATGTCTTGATCCTTAAAGAAAACGAAAAAAGTGAAAGGTCGAGATAGAAAAGGACTAGAAGGAAGGAAGAAGGTCTGGAAGGGGGCTGGGAGGGGGAGAAGGCCTTTTTATCTCGACACCGACGATTTAACACGGCGGCGAACGATATAAAATTTTAATCAGCGAAGAAAAATCATTGGATTAGCATTGGATTAATAACAAGGCTAATCTATATCTTAGTCGTGTTCTACGCTTCTACTCTTCTACTCTACTCTTCTACTCCCTCCTGTCAACTCTCGCTGCTTCATACTTCAGATTTCACTTCACATGTCCTCGATACTTTGCCTTTACTAGCCGTCCCTTAATCTTTCCCACACACACACAAGTCTCAAGTACAAGACAAGAAAATACATGTTATGTCAGACTGCTTCCTATTCGTTGCTGTCTCTCACCGCCTCCCTCCCTTAAAGCTTGAGAAGTAGGAGCCGAACCAGCGGAATGTCTGGTGGCGAACCCTTTTTTTTTTCCCTTTCCCCGTATCAATTTCCCCTTTCTCCTTTCTCTCTTCTCGTCGTCCATGTTTAGTCTTTTAATCGTTTTTTTCGTAGCTTCATAGCTTCATTCCTTAGACTTCTAGTTCTTCTCTACCACCATCATGATCAGCCACGAATCAGATCCATTCCTTCTCCACCGCATGGCATGGCATCTCGACCCAGTCTATGGAATCCTGGAATTCGATCCTCTGCAATTTCCCAGCGTACGGTGTACATCCTGATGCTCCAAGAATAGCAGAGACACTCCGTAACCGCCCCGCCTATGAGCATTGGTTCATGGCCGGTTACTGCATTCAACTACGTCTCAGCCCAAACAACACCCAGACCCAGATCGCATGGACGCCCCCTAGGACAACCCCAGATTCACCATTTTCATTTTCCTCCGAAGACTTGTCCAACCCAAGACCTGTATCCACTCACCGCCGTTTCCCTTCCATACCTCAGGACTTGCCGCAAACATCATCCTCTAACCGGAAAGCCCAGAACATCCTCAGCGGCGAAGAAAATCCGCTGAGGCCGATTGGTGTAGACGCCACCCAACAGCAGACTGCAGTCCATGCTCCGTCCATGCTACCGTGGCAGAAAGATTTAGTCGGCGCAGGAACTAACCCTCAACCGTCTCATCTTCGCTTTCCGGATCGATGACGGATTCTCTCCGCGAGCATCCGCCTGAGCCCAGCACTTCAAAACTCGTTCGTTACGTTGGAAGAATCGGAATAAGCACCAGAACTGCCCTTCTTCCCTCCCCATCCCCATCCAAATCCAAATCCAAATCCAAATCAAGTAAACCAACCCCCTCGCCACTCCCGCCACATCTACCAACCCCTCCAACCCTGCAGCCCCAAACCCCCATCTGCGCCAAACCACACAGTCCATTGTCGTTGCATACCGAGCATTGCATTCCCATCAAACAGCTCAAAACATACCCCTCTTACCCCAGATTCCACGCAATCCCGCCACCTGCGATTGCGATCACGATTGCGATCACGATCGATAAGGCCACCTTAAGATGAGGTAGCTTCTCCACAAAAACTCCCGATCCCGCCCGCGGACTTCCGTCATGTGACCTGTCATCGCAACAGCTGTCCTCTTGCTCGAATCCATCTAAGGATATCGGAATCGGTCGATGATACAACCTCTAGTCTTCTCACACCTGCCCGCCCTCATTACACGTAGTGGCTGAAAGATGCGGATTTACTAAGTCACGTGATACAAGGAGCTCCTCACTCATCCCGCCCTTTTCGACGTGCTGGCTGCTTTTGTCACGTTTTGCTTACACTCGTGTTTATGTTAGGCAGGCTTTGTGGTGCAGAGGTGGGTATGGGCCATGTAGACGTATCCCGATTCCCAGCAGAGGGGGGTTTGCGGCACGCGGGATCATGGGATGGGAACTCCTTGTTCGTGCAGGTCTCTGAAAAAAAGAAAAAAGAGATGGACGATTCGTCTTCGCAGCAATGGTAAATAATGATATTGAGATGGGTGGTCGAGAGATATGCCTGATGTCACACGATACTAGTACACTCGCAACTACCGCGCCCTCACCCCCCTAATCTTCCCCCTCATATGAAATCCCCACTCCCATATCCCCCAAACGGATTCGGCGGCGCCCCATTCCCCCCTCCCAACCCTTCCTGTCCACCCTGGCCGCCCTGTCCCCCGCCCCCAGGAAACCCCCCTCTCCCCCTCCCCATCCTATCCCTCGGCCCCTCCCCCGGCGCCACCGGATCCCACCTCGCCCCCTCCGGCACCTGCGGATCCCACTCCCCCCTCCCCTCCCCCCGTCCCGCAAACAGCGGATCATCAAACGTCGGATGCATGCCCCCGCCGCCCTGCCCGAACCCTCCCCCTCCCGGCACGAACCCGGGCCTGAGCGGATCATGCGGCCCCAGCCCCGGCGGATACAGGTCGTCGCGTCCGATGTCGTACGGGCTCCTCCCGGCCGGCGGTCCGTACCCGCCGCGCGCCGGCCGCTGGATCTCGTACTCGTCCTCGAACCCCGGCGGCGGGAAGTCCGGGATCGGGCGGCGTGGCGGCGGCGCCGCAAGCGGGTCGCCTTGTGGCAGGGGGCGCGGACGCGCGGGCTCGGGCAGCCCGGGCTCGGCGAGCGGGTCTGCGCGGGGGTGCCGGCGCGCGTAGGCGTCTTCGCGGATGTCGTGGGCGGCGGCCGCGGCGGCCGCGGCGGGGGATTCCTCGTAGCCTTCCTTGTGGAGGCCCGGCGCGAGGTTCTGAATGATGGTGCTCCTGTAGAGGGTTGTGAGGTCCTTGATTCTGCTCTCTGAGATGAACAGGTCCTTCAGCTTCTGCTCCAGGTCGGAGCGGTCTTCGGTGCCGTCTTCGTTCAGGGTGATGCGCAGAGGTAGGGCGGCGGAGGAGATGTAGTCCTTCGCTATGATTTCGAAGCGGCTGATGCGCTCGTCGCCGAGGCCGATGCCTCTGATCTCGGCTTTGCCGCCCAGCCGGTCAATCTTGATCACGTATTGCATGGAGGACTGGGCATGTGCGTAGAGGAAGGAGTGCGAGCCGAAGGAGGCGTTCCACTGTGGCGACAGGCGCGGAGCGAGTGCGGCGAGTTCGGACTCTGAGTTGCAACTCTGGTTAGCTTGGAGGATTGGAGGGGGTTGCGGAAAGAGTGTACCATTCTTCTGTCCTTCGCCGAAACCGAGGAGGCGGAAACCGACGGCTGTCATGCAGGCGTGCGCGAAGAGTGCGATGGCTTCGTAGGAGCTGCTGACGTCGGAGTTAGTGTCGCCTTTCTCGTGCGTGGGCAGAGCCTCAGCCATGTGCTTGAGGATGCTGTCGACGCTCAAGGGGTCGGATGCCATGATGGCGGTTGTGTTTTGATGTTTGACTGTTTTTGATGGGTGCGATGAGTGATCGTGGATAGTGAGGTGGGCTGTCTAGGAGCAGATGTCGGTGAGAAAAGATAGAATAAGAAGTTGAAGGTGCGCCCTATTGTATTGATTTGAAGGGAGCTAAATGGAGGATCCGAGTGCTGATATCAAAGGGTCGTTTACGAAGTTTACTGAGAATGTGATTGTGGTTATGATAATGATGATGGTGATGATGATGATGATGTATGTGGTGGCGTTGAAGCTGCCTGAAGCTTAAGTGCGGGGTGTCTTTATCTTATCTTAGCGAATCGTCGTGCGGGGTATGCATGCCGTCTCTGGGCTCTGGGAAATCCATCTCATTTCTATGCATGGAATGGATTTAAGTTCCATTCTTCCAATATCGGAACTATATTTACTGAGTATCTCGAAAATAATATTTGAGGATTCGTTTGTCCGTACAGTAGGGATTCATTGAAATAAATGTCACGTTCTGGGCCTTAGCATGTTCCAGCCCAGTTTCAGGGTGGCCAAATTGTGCATTGCTTTGTCAAATATCAATGTTCTAATGCTTGCTAATGCCCAATATATGCTCATTCCATCTCATCTACAAAGAGTCTGGGGTCATATCGAAAAACTATCTTCTCAGGTTCTCTTGTGCAGGACTCCAGCACCGGCCTATTCAACATTAGAACGTTGGATATAAAAGGAAGGAATGGAAACCTACCTGATGACTTGGGAATACCAGTGTGTCGGCAATAACAACATTCTCACGACGGCCAGCAGCAAATACAATGACCTCAGCGATGTCTTCGGGAGTCAATGGTTCGCAATCCCTATTGATGTTAGACTTGGACTCCCTCACGACGTTGCATCGACTTACGCATAGACAGCATCAGCCTTCGCCTTATCACCATAGAATCTGACAACAGAGAACTCCTAAACCTCATTAATATCTCTGCTCCCAATGGAAAGAAAGATGGACAGCATACCGTCTCAACCTGTCCCGGATCAACCTCAATGATCCTAATTCTAGTAGCAATCAACTCCTTTCTCAAGGCCTCGGTAAACGCCTTCACTGCTGCTTTTGTGGAGCAGTAAATGCTGCCGCCAGCATATGGCTCTCTACCAGCAATGCTGCCAATGTTGATAACATCTCCCTTTCCGCCATCCGCGCGCCTCTTGAATATCGGCAGGATAGCTTGTGTCATGTTGATGAGGCCGGTAACATTGGTCGCGAACATGACGTTAATATCTTGCTCAGCAATAGCCGGTGCTTGTGCCACTCCCTTAACCAATCCACTATATTCCCCTCAGCAAAGACGCCAATGGCCCAGGGGGGTGGGGAACGACGAACGCATTGTTAACCAGCACATCGATCTCCCTAAACTCCTCCGGCAGCCTCTCGACAAACGTCTTGACTTCATCCGGCTTGCTCACATCCAGCTTGAACGGCAGGACCTTGACCCCATCTCCAACCTCCTTATTGATCTGCGCCGCGACCTCCTCCAACGTCTCGAGACGACGGGCCGTGAGGATCAGCTTCAGGTTCTTCGGCGCCGTGCGCGCAAACTCGACAGCCGTTGCCCGCCCAATGCCCGACGAGGCGCCGGTAACAACGATCGTCTTGCCCTCGAGGCGGGCAGCCATTGCGGAAGCAGACATCTTGCGGAGTTGCGTGCGGTTGAGGATGCCGAGGGGGAACTTTGTGTCGACGCGTTTGCAGGTTCGTAGTAGGAAGCGCGGGAGAGTGCGCACTGGGAGCATATAAGCAGTGTGAAGGTTGGACCGGACACGAATCGGAGAGACGGCAGGAGATGTGGTTTGTATCGGTTTAGGAAGGCAATTATTGGAGATAGAGGCGCGAAGGTGGGGGGGGGTTTATCTGACACCTCCGGCAACCGCAACCCCACAGTTTGAATCGGGTGGAAAGCCTTGGCATGATCGCGCCATATGGGTGGGCATCACGACAATCTGTAAATAAAGAGTCAGTGGTACCCATGTGTGCTTTGAACACTATGAAGCCGAATCCCTTTTTACGCTTGCTTGCTATGTACATTGGTCGTGTTGATGTCTGTCCGTCCTCGGGTGTAAGAAAGGCTTCGATGGCAAAATAAAGATCGAAGCTTAAGAAACGCCGCTGACTGCCATTTCACGATTGAGAATAGGTATACGCAGTTCAAGAACTGAGAAGGGAATTAAAATATAAAAATTAGTAATGTATAAAAAGGTCTATTCCAGTCTTCAGATGCCTCGTTTCAAGTCTTATTCTACTCACATTTCGTCAACTAAGTCCTGAGCCCACATTGGAATATGTCTCTGAGACCTTTCTAAATCTCGGAGACCTATAAAATGAACAAGATTTTCCCGAGTCCAAAGTGCCCTTCATTCTCTGCTACCCGGCACCAGATTGACGGCGATGTCCATGTTGATTTTGGGAGCAATCTTGCTTCTTGTCCAAGATGCGGTTATTATAATAAAGAAGTCGTTCGGTTGCCTCAGATGTCTCTCTGTTCCACGACCAAGCGCCAGGGCGACCAGGCTCAGAGAGCGTCGGCAGTCCAAGTCATCTGCAATTGCAGGTTGCCAAATGGAGCCGTTCCATCGCCAGACAAGATGCCTGGCCCTCATGTATAACGTGGAGTTCTTTGGGGTGGCAGCTGAGAAGATCAAGTTCCGCAATGGTCCGTCTGTAAGAAACGATCTTTGCTTGCATATGCTCGGTGGAGGAGAATTTGGCCTAGTGATAGTCAGTTTCTATGCAATCTATAGCTTCGAATGAAGTAATTACTTGAGCTTAACTTCAACCTTCTTAATCCAGCCTTTGGTCTCGAAGCAGAGGCGCAACATCGAAGAAAGCTGAGGCTTGTAAGAATCCCAAGTTACTTGCACGATTGCGTTCGTGGTAGTAGACTTTCAGAGCCTCAAAGTAAAAGTGTTTACTGGCTCTCAAGGCCTTGAGCAATGGTGGCATCCCGTAGAAAAGCCAATGCCGAAGTTCGAGTACTGCTTCTCATGTCCTTGTGCCCGCCAAAAAGATATGGCATGTCACGATAAAAGCATGAAGTGTAGATAATGTCGCGAATCTCCAGCGGAGATAGGTTGAGACTGAATGCAAACTTCAGAGTTGCATATTCGCTGAGAATATGGTACTCAGCCAACGAAAATGGAAGAGCAACAGCAAAGCTGGCTACATATGCAGGGCATAGTGGCGGAGAATCAGTTCCTCCATCACCACTTCTTAAGCCACTCCACCATTCCCAGACTCGTCCAACAACTGCCCCTTCAATCCCTCCACTTCCCTCTCCATAGCCTCGCTATTCTCCGACTGCTTTGCCGTCTCGAAATCAATGAGAACTGCGCCGCTTTCCGAAATCAAGAAGTTGTGCTTGTTTAAATCGCCATGAAGGACTCCCAATCCATGCAATCGTCTGACAATGGCCTCACAGGCAGGAAGGTCCGAGATGGTAGCGTGGCGACCCTCAACGTATTCGATGAGGAATCCGATAACCCGTCCCTCTTCAGTCAAGTACCCTAAGAACTCGGGCGCGATATCGTGGCCCTCGATCCATGAATACGCTCGAGTCTCGGCGATGTAGTACCCGATCTCTCCCAGTCGAATCTCGCAAATTTAGCGACTATTGGTTTCTCGAACTGTGGGGAAGATGCCATGTAGACGTTCGACCTGAGCCTCTCTCCAATCTCAAAGGATAGGTATGGGTAGGACTTTGAGTGCCATAGTGGCTTGATTGAAGGGAGATTTTCCTTCAAGGTCTCTGCGAAGAACGGCGATGGACTTCCCGCCGTTTGCGAGATGCGGCCACAGTTCTAGTCGCCTTCGGGAAATGGCGGCAGCTTTTCTAGCAGGATTGGTGGGAAACATAGGTCGTCGACTTCGTAGATTCCTGGATCGATGGTGATGTACTTGAAGTGCTTTTTGTTCACTAGCATTCTGTAATAACTAGGCGTGTTACCCTCGCGATCTATATCTTGATTCAAGATCTCGACCTTGGTAAGATGCATAGCTTTGTGAGGCCTCGGGTATACAATAAAGAACGCGTTTAATAACAAGACTTGACTTGGTTTCCTCGATTCGGTGTTAATATCAAGGTCTGTGGTAGTTTGCGCGAACCTTTATTAGAGATGTTGTTGCAGAACATGAGTATCGCGCTGAAAAGAATTGCAAGTTCGACAACGGTTAGTTAACGAATAATATCATTGTTAATACTATACACACAATCTGCCTCAGCATTTTGCAAAACATTCACTAACTCTTTTATCAAAACGGGTATCTAGCTGAGGCTCGCGGACTCCGGGCGCTTATTGTGCATCAACGGCGGCGTCTCAGACGAGCAGATGTTGGAGAGCATGCATTCAGCGACCCCGCCTTTCCGCACCCTGAGACAAATCCTTTCCTCCAACACCGAATCACAGTGATGACGTGGGATTTGCGCATACGAATCACAATAACGAAGCCTATCCTCCCTCCCTACTCCCTGCCGCCTAAAGGTCCCTGGTCCGATATCCACCTCCACCGCTCAAAGCCCATCCGCACAGCATCCTCCCTATCACGAACGGCAGCTCCACCCCGCCCCCCTCTCTTCCCCCGTCTTTAAAAACGCAACATCCTCAACCTCGATCGCCCCCCTCTAAAAACCAGCTCCGCAGCGCCAGGGCTCTCCTCCCCGCCATGATGGGCGGCGTCGCACGCGGGATCTCGAACGACAGCCGCCGCTGCCGCGGCCACGATGTACAGCACATGGATGGGCGGAGGGGGAGATGCTGAATGCGCGGGGGAAAGGCGCGAGGATCTCGGCGGGGAGACGGACGGGTCGTAGACGGAAGGGGGTGGCTGTGAGCACTGCAGGGAGGGACTGGGATGTGGGTAGGATGTAGCTGCATCTGTGCTGTGGATGCGTGGAATAGGAGGAGGTATCCGAGTTCGACATGGCTGGTAGTTGTGGGCTCGTGCGATTGGCGAAACTGCGTGCGACGCTGGGGTTTCGCCGTCGAGCTCGGCTTGTGCGAGTGTGAGATGGAACGCGATGATCTTAACGTGGTTCTGTCTTTTGTATCTTGGTTTGGTGAGGAGGGAAGGGAGTCGTCGGTGGAGACAGACTTTCGATGCCTCCTGACGCAGGCGGCGTGCTGATTTCCAAGGCGGGGGTGAACTCGGCGTTTGGATTTCCCTCGCGGGAATCTCCTTCATGGGCGTGCACGAGGAGCAGATGGCCTCCTGCACCTCTGCTGGAAAGTGTGGGAGGGTCGGTTGGAAAGGGGTGATGCTGGAGAGGGCTGAGTAGGCGTTGGGCGGGTTTTGAGAATGATGATTCCAGCGAGCGTGTCTGGTGTCTGGTGTCTCGTCGTCGTCTGAACACGCTCTAAGCTCCCTGTTAACGAAAGAGTTTGAAGCTTTAGAAGCTTGGAAGGGAAGAATAAGATGTATTCCTTACCCATTCTGAACAAGCTTCCGAAATTACCGTGTAGATCTCTCGTGTCCCATGCAGAGCATGTTGGCTAATGCCTGTTTTGTTAGAAGCCGCGCTCACAGTGGCCATTCTGGAGACGACACCTTGATATCGGCATGACGACCACTCATCATGCTGACGTCTGAAAAGACGATACCATGCGACACCGAAGCCCCCCATCACAACATCACAAACGCCTCAAGCCCACGAAAAAAGCAAATCAGCGCCCAGGCCTTTTGCCTCAGCCACCAGCTCAGAGGCAGGTCTCACGTGGCATCGGCAGAGAAATATACAGTTCAATTTGTGTGGGAGCACAAGCGCCGACGCCAGAAGGGTAGCCTAGCCGCAGCAGAGCAGCCAAGGATGACGGTATCAGGGAAAGCGAACGACAACGCCGACAATGAGAGAGAGAGGGGGAGAGACTGCAAACAAGGAAAGGAAAGGAGAGATGGCAAGGCAAATCACAGAAGACGGATCACGAAGAGCGTACAAAACCACTGAATGAACGCATTCCATTCCCCCCTCCCAGCTAACAGCCACACCCGGGCGTCTTTTCTCGACACCAAGGCAGGCACAATCCTCCCCAGCCATCCATTGTAATCATCGCAATCCGACCCGTCCTAGCAATCCCCCATCCCATTCCCCCTCGCCCGACGCGACCTAAGCCACGGGCGCACCAGCGACCTTCTCAATGGCGGCCTTCAGCGCCGGGGGGTTCGCGCCGACGACCTCGCCGACCTTCTCGCCGTTCTTGAAGATGATGAACGTGGGCATGGCGCGCACGCCGACCTCCTGCGCGACGTCCGGCACGTCGTCGACGTCGACCTTGATGAAGTAGGCCGAGGGGTAGAGGTCGGAGAACCTGCGGGTGGGGGGACGGTTAGCAGGTTTCGCGTGGGAGGAAGACAGAGGGGAGGGGGAAGGAGGGGGACGTGACGCACTTGACGAGCGTGGGCGCGATGGCCTTGCAGGGCCCGCACCAGGTGGCGAAGGCGTCCATCACGACGATGTCGTGGGACTTGAGGGCGGCGTTGAACTCGGCCTTGCTGTGTGCCTATTAGCCATCTCCTCGGCAGCGTCACTCCCGCATCGTCGGGTCGGTCGGTCGGTCGGCAGCTGGACTTACTTAGCGACGTTGTGGACACCCATGATTCTAGCTGAGCTCTTGAATCCTCTGAAAATGTGCTGTGGCTGTGGCTGTTGTGTCTGGAAGCTGCGGCGACTTCTTAGCAGGTTGCGAGAGACGGTTCTTGACAACATGTAAGTGGAGGGGCAGGGGATTTATAGGTGCAAGACGAGGCTGTGGAGGAGATGGATGGTTCTAGCGATGCGATGGCTGATTGAGCAAGGGGATGCGATGCGGTGCGGTGCGATGTGATGCGATGACGCTGGGTCTGCCGCTCGCAATGCTCTCGGAGGCTCTTCGCTTCGGGATTTGCAGAGCTTGGACTCGTCTCGCAGTGAGCTGACCGAGCTTACCAGAAGAGCTGCTTAGGTGATCAACCTCGCCCGGCGCTTGCACCGCGATCGCCATGATCGCCACGCGCAAAATAGAAAAGGAGAGGAGGTTCTGCTTACAAATGTTCGATGATTGCTCTGCGACGTGTATTTGTGTTTTTAGGTTATGGATGAGGTGGCGATGGCGATGGCGATGGAGCGAGATGTATTTGAGTGCTGGCGGTGCAATGGAGGGGTCGCAATCCTTACGAAGTACATGCATGCTTACGGAGATCGGGGCATCTAGACTGCGCACGGACCAATGACGCGATTGCGTCTCGTTCTCGCAGGCATCATGTGAATAGCACGTGACTCTTTCCTGTTGATGGCAGCGGTCACTATCACTCTTCACTCTTCACTGGCGCACTTGCCCACGGGCAAGGCTATTTTCACTCACTCAAATATCATCACTCAAAAGGCAATCTTCTGCAGAATTGAAATCAACTTGCATTGCGTATTGGAACAAGGTGGTATTATGCGACTCCAAGCCAACCCTTCAAACCCACATCAACATGGCATGTCACATGTCTAAGCCCTCCCAAGCCCAAGCCCAAGCCCAACTCCCATCCATCTATTCCCCAATCCCCGCCGTTCCCATTGATTTTAAACATTGATCGCACAAAGGCACAAGGCCATCCATCGGCCATTCATCGATGTCCCTCGCTGAGGCCTCCTAGAGTAAGGAAAATGTACAGACGTCGACATGCCAACACGCAGAGGCTGTGGCGGAGGCAATATAAAACACATTGAAGGCGAGGAGAAATCTAAGCTCGGATACCGTATAACGCCCACGCAAGGAAATGCTTGATGAGGCGGGCATTGCACTCGTAAGCGGAGGCGTCGGATAGCCGCGAATTCGATTTGAACGGCTGACGCTCCCGCTGGGCAGATAGATGCTGGCGAGATCGGGTCGACGCGAACATAGCGGCAGAAGCAGGGGTATATCGATCCATGACAGTGTAGGAAAACGTTCGAACGAGCGTGGGATGTTGTGCCGTGAAACGCGGCCTTGACATAGGAAATCGCAAAATGAGTGTGGTGCTAGTCGTCGTCGTCGTTCTTCGAGTCTCGCTGTGTCGTTCAACAAGGGGAATCTCCATCCTCAATCAGTGATAGCTCAGCTGATATTCGCCCTCTTCTACTCTGCCAAAGCCCTGGGCTTCAGATTGAGTAGTCTCGCGCTCCCGGCGCTGATGGGTCTCATTTGTGCTTTCTTGTAGTCGACACTCGTTGCTCGCTGTAGTCCTCCAACCTCTCCAACAGGCGACGTTGGAGAATCTGCTCCCTCTGAATCGTCATCTCTCTTATTGACAGGCGTGAGCGGGCTGTCTGCGGTTCCTTCATCGCCAGAATCGTCGTCGAGGAAGTCGCTCAGGATGCCTTGCCTGGAGTCCGCACGCAGCTCTCGATAGACGACCGTCGGCGTTCGGCCAATCTCGCCCCACTTGCTCTTCGATGCAGGCCTTGCAAAGCTATGCTCGTCCTCCTCGTCGCTCGAAGGCATGGGATTGCCACTGACACGATTGTGCATGTTTGGCTTGATGTACACATCGTCCGGCCCTGGCGTCAAGCGGCTGAAGTACTCGTCCTCCGCGATGCCGAGCTCTTCTGCGGAGTCGGAGAACTCCCGATACCGTTTCTGCAACGAACCGTGGCTTTCTCGAGAAGGATGCAGAGGCTGCTGGCCTGAGCTTCGCTTCGAACTAGCCCTCGGCCGTCCAGAAAGCCACGAGCCTTCAGAATCTATAGATGCCAAAGATTGCGACATCATATTACTCAGCTCGGGAGATGGGTCTTCTGCCGAGCGGCGTCCTCCAGTGGGTGTCTCATAACGCAAGTGCGAACCATGTTCGGCAGAACGATATCGGCTGGAAGGAGTATCGTATCGCCGCAGAGCTGAGGGAGCATCTATTGATACCCTGCCATTGGCAGTCTTCTCTTGAAGCGAAGCCGGTACGGGTGGTACAACGTCGACTTCGGGGGATTGTACTCTGGAATCAGGAGGCGACAATGGAAGTTCTGGCAAATCTTCTCTGAAACGCGACATGGTCCTCTTCGGAATTCCACTATTTGACACCAGCGGGCTTGTGTACACTACTGCAGGTGGCTGAGATCCTATAATTGACTCCCGAGTCGTATTGGAAAATGATGATTGCCCTGACGACCTCTTCTCCTTCGAGTTCCGCTTGAACCATGACTTCCATCCTGAGGAATGATGCTTGGTGCTTCCTGTTTCCGAGCTTCTCCGACTGGCGTCTGGCTTAGAAACTTCCACAGGAGTATCTTCCCTCGGGGGTGTCTGTATGGATGATTGTGAAACTCTCAGTGGCGCGGCCAGATCCTTCATCTGCGACATACTCGACACATTGCGCCGATGGGCCTTGAGCGAAGCTGGGGGAGACACATTTGCGCGAGATAATCGGGCAGCTTGAGCAGTCGCGATGACAGGCTCTTCACGCTCACCTGTCGGAGATGTCGGTTCTGCCCCTGGAAGACTTCCGCTCTTAATAAACTCGGCGCCAGGAATCTGTTCTGTGCTTTCTGGAGCTTCCTGCGTGATGTCTGCCATGCACTGACTTCTCCGAGACGATTCATTCGAGTCTCTCCTCATAGCCTGTGCCGGCTCACCCGTTCCAATGCCAAGTCCCATCAATTCCCGCCCTAATACTCCTCGTTCCATATTCTTGGGTGGCTCATGGCCATGGATAATCGCTTGATTTTCTTCCGCCTTCTGTTTTTCTCTCCGCTGAGCCAGCTTCCGTGCCATCTTCTCCTGGTCGTAAATCCTCTTCCTCTCGCGCCTCCTCTGGTCTCTCTCCATCAATTCTCTTAAAGCCCCGGCATCAAGATCGTCCGCCAAATCATCGATGCGCTGCCTAGACTTCGCTGTTTCCTCGGGTATAGGCTCTTTTTCCAAGACCCTCTTCCTCTTAGAGTTGGATCTAGACACGCCAAAACCACCGTCGTAATGCTTATAACGTGGATTTTCGGAATAACGAATGGTGGGGTGAGGCGCGAAGAGACCCATGCCTCTGAGCTCATATGAGGTGTATTGTTCGGAATCCGAAAACATTGCCGAGTGGAGCGAATCCTGTGTCGGCAGTGATACGTCTGAGGTTGGGCTGGCGAAGATTCGATTCAAGCCGTGCATCTTCTTCGTGTCCTTCGACATTGGTCTACCACTCCATTCCGGCGTGGTAGAAGCGCGCGAAGGAGGTGGCATATGCTTGCTCATAGCCTTAAGCTCCGCCACTCTGTCGTGGTCCTCCTTTCGTTTCTTGCTCGATTTCCGCCGGCTCAGATCTCGCGCACTCCTCTTGTATAGCGTCGGTACTCTTCCGACAGCTTCGTCTTGTTCCCTCCCATTGACTGTCCTATTCTTCATGTTTGCAAGGTTGGTCGCCCTGCTTGCCAGAGCAGCGGCATTATCTGGCAAGGGTGGAACTGGATGCCGGCGATGAAGATCTTTTGGAATCATGAGGCTGTCCCTCCGATCTGGCGAGAAACTGTAGTTCCGTCTTGCAGGGTCGCGTTGGAGCTTCCGGCTCTCTCGCGATTGCTGTCGCCGCTTCTCCCGGCCAGTTCTCTTCTGCGCAAGACCACCCGTGTTGCTCTCACTGCCATTCTGCCTCCCAACCTCTCTTTGCGAGCCTGTTTGCTGCATTGTGGGCTCTGTCGCGGTAGTCCTTAGTGCAGATCTCCCTCTCTTGCCACCGTTCTTCCTTCCAAAGGGCCAGATGGACATGTTCTCATTTGGATGGATTGTTGCACGACGTTTGTGAAGCCTTGCGCTGTGCAGCCGTGATTCGTGCTATGTTGTCGTGCTATGTTGTCGTGCTATGTTGTCGTGCTATGTTGTCGTGACTACTGATCTGCCAGACATATTCTCAAGAACTTAGCACTGTATCCTCGTTTGCGCGTCGACCGTGAAGAATGTGAAGAATGTGAAGAATGTTTCGTTGCGATTAGATATCTATCCACTGCCGCGTAATGTGAGGGAATGTAAATGGGTAAGGTGGGGAAAAAGGATGGGACGGCCCGTCGGTCGGTCAAGTGTGAAAATCGTGCTGCTGCTGGTGCTGCTCCTGCTGCTGCAGCTGCAGCATGGGCCGAGTTAAATAGAGCGTAAGTGAATGGCGATCGTAAAGTAAAGTCGAGTCGAGTCGAGTCCAGTGCAAAACGTGGCTGAGCGAGGGAGAGACGTAGATGGCGAAGAGCGAGAGTATGTATCGATGGTGGCGAAGCAAGGGAAGTGAGGGAGGAAGTGTGTGAGAGTGTGAGAGTGTGAGAGTCTGAGAGTCTGAGAGTGTGAGAGATGTGACGAGAAGGTTGCGTATACATATAGGCCAGGATGCCGGAAGTGATCCAGGTCAAGCCAGATGAGTGCTGGAGGCTCGACAAGGATATGTATGCATATGTACAGTATGAGTATGTAGAGGAAGAGGCGAAAGGATGATGAAGATTTGAAGAATGGACGTGGATTTGCCTCCTGTGGTCGTATATCTTTTCTGGACTGACTACTCCTGGACTACTCCTGGACTTCTGTACGTGGGTGGAGGAGGATGCTGGCCTGCTACTACCATTGTATAAGTATACTGTGTAGCACTACTTTATGAGTACTACTGTGTAAATTGTTGCGGTGACTGTGACCGTGACTGTGAATATACTAGTAACTGTGAAGTAACGGTGAAGTAACAGTGAAGTAACTGTGAATGTGATACGGAATCAGGAACGAGGTCCTTCGACATGCTACGACAGCAGAGGCAGGAGGAGAGGACTTGGAGATTGATATTAAGGGGAGAATCTACTGATATTATCCCGATGCCAGCATTCTTACACAGTATTTACAGTGTTTGCACAGTATTTACACAGTATTCCTACACAGTATCCCTACATTCATCTGCCAATTGAGCCAATATAGAAACATCTCTGTCTATGTTCAATGTATGTACCTTATACCTTATATATATATATATATATATATATATATAATGTACCTGGCCCTCACAAAGCCTCGTAAAGCTCACAAACACCTGATGGCCAGGGAGTGAGGGGTACAAAAAGTACGCGGCATCGTGCATCGTGCATCGTGCATCGCGCATCGTACAGTATATACATATCTAGGTACGAAGAGGAACTATCACTCCCTCACTCCCTCACTCCCTTTTGGCGCACAATCTACTGACTTCTTTGTAGATAGACCTATGTTCCTTTGCACACACTGCTAGTCTGCATTTTTGAGGATTCCAGGAGTCTCTTCTGCTCATCCGTCCAATCTCCAATCTCCAATCTCCAATATCTAATACAGAAAAGCAGACCTCGTACGGCATATGGCATATGGCATATGGTACATACATTAACTGTGCTGTGCTGGCCCTGCGTTGGCTCTGCTTTGCCCTGCTTTGCCCTGCCTTGCCCTGCCTTGCCCTGCCTTGCCTTGCATTACCTCGCATTACTGTACCTCGCCTTACAGGTCTGGAAAACTTCCCGACGACGGATACGAACGGATGGCGGCGCAGACAGTCCAGGCTCGCTTCTATTTGTGTCGACCGACCATGCATTTCAGACTTGGCGCGCAGACTCCACTCGATGAGCATCATCAGGTACCTTGTATCTATCTATCGTCTCTCCATCGTCATGGAAGGCGCGCGTGCATATCATATGCCGTGTCAGATAGGTAGGATGTTTCTCCATCCTCCATTCGTCCATCCATCCATCCATCCATCCATCCATCCAGCGAGCGGACAATGCCAGTACCGTACCTTGACGTACCTTAACAATATGTGCGAATCGTCCAGCTCTCGTTTGCCAGTGGATGATGGATGGCCAGTGCGATTGATTAATGTTAATGAAATGCGATGCAGTCTGTATTGGTAGGACAATAATGTACCCCATATGAGAGATGAGGCATGTCCTCTGCCGATGCAGTGCGGACGGGACGGATGGGTGGCAGACGACACACCATGGCATATCCAGCATGATTACAGTCGTCGTCGGCGTCGTCGTCGTCGTCGCCGCTGGATCTTCGCTTCAGAGTTCGAAATCATCATAAACATACCTAGATCCAGGAAAAGAAATCTCCGGTAACGCGATGTGGAAAGATGTGCATCCATCGTCTCATCTACTGCGACGGTGAAAAGCTTGTGGCGATCACATGGATCTCTCAGCGGCGAGTTTTCATGGGGCTTCAGCCACAGCCACAGCTATGCGGTCATCGGGCGTCGGTCATCTGTCATCGAACAGTCTTTCCGCTTCGACCTGGGATCTGGGAACTGGCAACTGGGAAGAGATCTTGGCTCATTGGTCATCTTCAGCATTCGCTGCGTGTATCGATGACCATGATGAAACTCTCTTAAGGCATATGAGTTGACCAATTGAAGCCGAGTTCATCGGCTGGAAATGAACGGGGCGGGGCATTTCCAGCTCTTCGCATTGCAGAGGACAAACAGAGCTCCAGAATCACATACTGAACAGTGAGTGCAGAGCAGAGCTTCCGAGACGGGAGACATGAAGCAGATATTTCGGCCTAACCAGCCAATTCTCCAATCGCGAGCGAAGTCTCGGGAGTATCTCCGACTCTAATCTCCCCCGGCTCCAATGCCTGACGAAGCAAACCTCCAGCGCCAGTCTCATCCGCCTTCTTCCCCGTCTTTCATCTGTATTGTATTCCTCTCCCGTGTCTACAGCAAACCACTAGCTTTTGCGGCGGCCATCCCACGAACCGGGACGCCATGTGCTATCCCTCTCACAGGCCTCTCATCTCCCTCCAGCCAATCCGCCGCTCCATCATAACCTAGAAAAGGAGGTCTTTGCCCGACCCCCAGCCCAGCGCACAGAATCCCGGATAAACCGCCCCTCCCCCTCGTCCAACGATGCCGTCCAGGCGCGCCAGCTGCGCGACCCTCGCCGCCATCACGGCCGGACGGCGCGTTGCCGAGCTCGAGCTGCGGGATAGACATGCGTACGCATGCTGGTGTTTGGCGCTGGCACGCTAGGAACGGGGGGCGGATGGGGTGCGGGATGCGGTCGCGACGGACGGCGGACGGCGGACGGAGCATGGAGGATGCGAGGAGACGGATTTGGTTGGGGAGATGGATGAGCGCGTTAGCGGGCAGATGTGGAGACCGGAGTACAGGGAGCTGAGGAGGGTTAGGAGGGGGGAGGCGTGGCAAGTTTGAAGTGCATTGCAGGTAGTATGTGAGGATTGTTTGACGGGAGTAAGAGCAATGGTCATGCTTTGGGTTCTGTGCGAAGACGGTTGCGCCAACGCAGGCACCGAGTCTGGACAGCAAGAACTGGAAGGATCGCCAGCGCGAAGTTTGGACACGGATATCCAGAATTGCAATGGAGATGTTGTATTCGTCTTCTTCAAGCACAATGGCTCCGCTGCATGCATGCCATTATCCAGTAAAACCACCCGCAGCTCCTCGCCCAACAGATGAGAAAAACCACACGACATGCTGGCGCACTGGCAGAAAAGTATTAGCTAGAACAGGGGATGTCGAAAGACATCAGCCTAGGTAGAAAGAGTCGTTCCCACGTCACCACTACTCTCATCCTTCACCCTCCCCGCCGCCACACTCAGCAGACAGCGTCCCGGATGCCAGATCGTCAAAACCGACACCGCCACGACGATCGGCACGAGCTCGAGGGTGGCGAAGTGCACCTAATCTGTCATGAGTCCGCCATAGACGTCCTCGGCCGTCTCGGCGAGGCGGAAGGACGTGCGCAGGAACACCAGCACGGAGGCGAGGAAGAGCGCGAGAACGAAGAGGAGGGCGGCGCCGAAGCGGACGTCGCGCCGCAGCGCGAGGGTGAAGAGGACGAGCAGGGCGAAGTAGACGGTGGAGGCTGCCGAGCAGGATGGTGTTCGCCGTCGTCGGGTCGCTGCGCTTGCTCTGGCTGGCGCCGAGCAGCGCGGCGCCGGCGATCTGGGTGGTGGTGGCGACGACGTCGCATGTGATGAAGACGCAGAGGATGGGTCGGGGGCGGAGCCAGGGGAGGACGAGGGAGGACTGTGCGTGGGCCCGGTCGATCAGGCGGGAGGGGCAGACGTAGATGGAGGCGGAGACGAAGATGGGGGCGGTGACGATGAAGAAGTACTGGACGACGAAGGAGATGACGTTGTAGGGGTTCCTTTTGGCGGAGAGGGAGCGGAAGGCGTAGCCGATGACTTCCATGAGGCAGGCGAAGGCGAGGGGGAGGAAGTACCAGGCGTAGTGGAAGACTTCCCAGGAGTGGACCAGGAGGGAGAGGACGAAGAGGTGATGGCGGCGACGCAGAGGGCGAAGCTGGGGGTGTAGCTGGGGGCGTATTAGCAGGTGGAAGGGCGTGGGCGGAGAGGGGAGTGGAGGGGACGTGTTGAGATATTCAGTTCTCACATTATGCATGTCTCACATCCAGAGCATGCAGGAGCATATTCACCTACCTTCAGTCCAATAGCCGACTGATGCCTATTCAGGCAAGAGATCATATAAATAGTAGATAGATTTGATAGTTTAGCTAGACTCTATTCTACATGCTATTCATACATTCTCATATTATCACTTTGACTCTTCCGCCCGTGTTATATTCAACAGGACGCATGAGAATGAGGATAAGAATGAGAATGAGAATGAGAGGATGTACCCGTAGATGATAATTGGGGCGTCGTTGGGGCCCATGGGGTTGACGAAGTTTGCATCAATCCATCCTCGTCCCTCATCGCAGCGCTTGTGGTTGTCGTTGACTTTGGTCGACTCCAATTGATCCCTCTCGTCGTTGTCGTTATGTATCCCCCCAAGTCATATCATGCGGAATGCCCTCTTATATGGACTCAGCCTCTTTCCCCCGAAGCACATCCTCCATCCTCCTCACCATCCTCACCCATCCCATCCTGCAAGTCCAGCCTCGACTAACATCTCTTGCAACCTTTTGTAACCTCTTGGAACCTCTTAGCAGCTGTGCTCAATCTTCAACCTCGCCAAAACCTCAGTTTCCGTGTCGTCAAGACGTCATAGACGCTTCTCCTTTGGCTGTGGATTGGGGCATTAGTTTTAGCAGTTACCGAGTACATTCTATTGTCGAAATCCCCCGACATATACTAGTATACTAGTATCAAGTAATGCACCAAGGATAAAAACAAACAAATACAGGAATAAACACAGGAAGACTCGAAGAGGACCTTGCAAGATTAATATCAGATGGTGTGCTGTGGCTGTGAATAATCTCCGATTCCTCACATGAGTACCTGTACATCCCCTCCTCCTCCGGCGGCAACTACGCACTCAGATCCGCCGCCGAAAACTCCGTTCCCTCGCTCAGCGCATAGATATCAAGATCCATCGCCGACAGTAGCAACCCTATAGCAACCGGGCCCATCGGCGGCATAGCCCATTGATGGCGAGCTGGTGACACCACATCATCACCTTCACCACGATCTGCATGAATTTGTTAGCCACGCGGTACTTGGAGATGTCTTTCAGCCGCGATATGATCGTCTTAAGGTAGAAGTCCGCTCTCAAGCTTTCCGTGTCAAGGATCTTGTCGACCTCTGAATTAGGCGCCGTGGCGGTAGCTGACATCTTGATCAACAGCACCACACTGCAAGCCATTCGCACGTAGTTGATAACTAGTAGGGACTTTAGGTCGTCGTCGGTCATGGAGAGCATTGCGTCAAGCAGGAAGTGCACGCTCTTAATGACAATCATGATGGCACTTGCCGATGCAGCACTTCTGGGTTTGGTCCGCGCCGTTGTCATGTTGAGCAGCTGAAAGGGCCAGAGATCATCGCCGTTCTTGACCGTGATGGCGAACTCCTAAAGGAAGGTCTTGTTCTGATAATAGTGCATTGCCAGACTTGAGGTGATTATCGACGGATCTATTGACTTATTCCAATCCTTGAGCTTCCGCATTCCTCATGAAGGAGGAGTAGCCCTCTCCATCCATACATGCATACATACATACATGCAGTTCTCTCTACCGTTCCGTTGGCTCGGGCGACGAGCAGCAAAAACGCGCTGTGCCTCTCCCTCATCGACACATCACCCAAAGCCAGGATGGGATACTGACACCGATGCCCCCTCCTCTCTTATGATCTGCATTATGGCTTTTCCAGCAGTTGGCTCTGTCTGTGTCCTGGAAGTTGTGATGGTGAACCTAGAATCTAGTGCGTGAAAGTGAGGTTTATGTCATTCCATTTCACCGTTGAGCAGCGGTAAATGGTGCTGATTTGATTTGAGATGAAAGCTAATATTAATGAGTATTAAGAGGATGATATTAAATATTTTTATTTCTCAAATGTGAATTGCGAACTCGACGACCACGATCAGTTTTGCAGTTAAGCTCTTAATGCCTGAGGTATGAACGCATTAGCTTTGTTTACATTGGACATCCGTATCAACAGCGACAACCTTCAATACCATCGTCTTTGCGACAACCACTCTACAACTCTCAACTCATAAAATTTCAGAGCGTATATTGAACCGCAGCAATGTCCTACAACCCGCGCATGAGCATGGCGCCCCCATCGTCCCAACAAAAGTCCCGGGTCACGAAAAAAGAGGACGAGAGCGATGCATTCATGCGCCTAGTATGATCTCACTTCCCATACTCTCGCTGCACATCAGAGACTAACTGTACGATATCTAGCCGGACAAAGAGATCGCCGGATGCATCAGTGACATCGGCGTCCCCTTTACGGCCGCCGACCTCCAGAAGCCCAACCCCCTCCAGATCCAGCAAATCTTCCAATGGTTCGCCGAGCTCCTCATGAACGCAACGCACGATACCGTCGGGCCCGCGATGCGCGCGGCCGCCGAGGATGTGTGCGGGGAATACATGGACGTGATCCCGTCGGACGTGCGCAACCTGCTCGGCTTCTACATGTCCCTGCGCAAGCTGCTGGTGGAGTGCGGGGTGCACGACTTCTCGTTCCAGGACCTGCAGAAGCCGACGCACGAGCGGCTGAGCAAGATCTTCAGCTACATCATCAACTTTGTGCGCTTCCGCGAGAGTCAGACGGGCATCATCGACGAGCACTTCAACAAGGCCGAGACGACGAAGGTGCGCATCGAGACCCTATATATGGAGAACCAGGATATGGAGGCGAGGCTCGAGGAGATGAAGAGGAATCGCAAGGCGATGGAGAGTCACGTCGCCGAGAAGGTCAGACGCAACCAGGAGCTGAAGCAGAGGCTTAGGGCCCTGCAGGTCAGCCAGACGGAGGTGATGGCGAGGTATGATGGGCTGCAGAAGAAGAAGGATGAGTTGACGGGGGTTCTGGAGGATAAGACGGCCACGGCAATTCATCTGAGACAGGAGAGTGCGAAGTTGCGGCCGTATGTGCTGCAAAGCCCGGCGGCGCTGCAGGCCACACTTACGGACTTGGGCACGACGTTGAGTACGGAGAAGGCGCAGATTGATAGCCTTGATCGTCGCGCGCGGGCGCTGCAGACGAGTACGGATACCTTTGGCGTCGTCTCCTCAGACGTCGCATCGGTGTCGAAGATCCTCGAGGAGATTTCGACGGAGCTGCTAAAGGAGGAGGAGGAGAATGTGAAGAATGCACGACAACGCGACGCGCTGTCCGAACGCGGCAACAACGTGCGCGAGGTCGAGCGCGAGGAGTCTCTGTTGAAGCGGCAGTTGGGCAAGTACAACGAGCGCACGGAGAAGCTGCGGGAGGGCAGCAGGGAGAAGGCGCAGGCGGCGAAGGAGAGGATGGAGGAGCTGCGGGCTGTGCATAGGACGTTGACGGAGGAGAGGAGCGAGAAGGGGCGGGAAATGGAGAGGAGGAGGGTAAGGATTGAGCAGACTGAGAAGAAGGTATGTTGCTCTGTTCTTCCTTATCGTCGGAGCACGCTAATGCGGGATAGATGGTGGATCTCAAGGAGAATATCGAGAATGAAATACACAACGCGCATGACGAGTTCCTCAAGATGGACTCGCATATCAAGCTGTACATCACGGAGATGGAGCAGTCGTTGTGAGGGTTTGTAAGGCCTGGTATGTGTTTGATGGGTCGATGGGGAGTTCGCTGTACAGGCAGCATTGTTTGGCGTCTATGGGAGTATGACTGGATACCTCCTCCTTTTTGTTCGGCACACCTTCGGATAGGGGCGCTGTGGGATTGGGAGGATTGGAAATGAACGGGAGAGATACCTTGCGACATGATAATGAAATGATTTTTCTCAGTTCCCGCCTTCCACGTCCTCGGGGAAATTTGTGGGCGCACGCTTGTAGGATATTGTAAAATATGGGTTTAAAAAACCTATCCATGGATAGCAGGAGACGACTGGCAGACTTCAACCTAGCAAAACCTATCTATAGATAGCAGGACGTACTATGACGACTCGTAGACTTTAATCTATATATGGATAGCAGGAGACAACTAGCAGACTTATACTGGAGTATTTGTGTAGATGTTCTTATACTTGTACTACATTTGGCTGCATTTGGCAACAGTGACAAGTGATAACATAACTATAGCACGTAGTCTCTCCTTGATCCAAACCTAACTGTAGGAGAAAGGCCTTTTATACTTTATTCTAATAAAGTTTATTAAAGAAAATTCATAATGACTAAGTAAGGTTAGCGCTAAATTATGAGTCTACATTGCAATGCACACACATAATTATTAGCTGTTCTTCGCACTTCGCGTTCCCAGCAACCATAAACAAAACACTTCAAGCCATTTGTAAGATCTTAATCGACGACCCTAATTTCTCGCGTTTCACAGGCAAGCCAGGCGACGCCTTCACGATCCCCACCAGCTTCACATCACCATCCCCATCGGCATCACGACCACCATCGGCATCACGACCACCAGCTTCATCAGCATCATCCAACCATACACATAAGGTCAGAAATCTGTATTGAAGACCTCACTTCAGCTTCACATCACCATCCCCATCGGCATCACAACCACCAGCTTCATCGGCATCATCCAACCATACACATAAGGTCAGAAATCTGTATTGAAGACCTGTCACTTGACACTCACTGAGGAGAGAAGAAGATGTTATCTGGATTTGCAGACTATAGTGTATGGTATGATATCACAGAGAATCAGAAGTCACTAGCAACAAACCTCCTCCTTATTGAGGCGAAAAGGCGTGGCAATAGCGAGATTGCCCTGCCGCAGTTAGCTGCGTATATGGGCATTGTTCATGCAACTAGGAAGGCCGACAAGAAGTATAACAAAGTGGTATACGGAGTAGCCTGTGATGGCAGCTGCTTTATCTTCTGTCGTATTGACAACACTGGCGCCTTCACGATGAGCGAGCCCCTGTTTTGGGCTTGGAGAGCTAAGAAGATATACTCGATCCTACGCGCAGTGCTCCATGCGGCCGCCCTTTCATCCCCGAGCACTACGCCAGTCACGAATCCACTTCGCAGAAAAATCATTCTCGACATGTTTCATGACCCGAAACTCGCACAGAATTTTGATTGTGGCGCCCAGCGGGATGAAGATGACGATGCTATGGTGGATTATGAAGACCTAGAGGACTAGAAAGAAGTTGAGAAAGCGGAAGAAGGTTTCTCCAGGCGAACAGGCCCCTGACGTGTATATAGCCAACGTACAGAGCAGAGCGATCAGGATCATCCATCCACGCACCAGACAGGAGGTTGCCAGCTCTAGGAACTGGTCATATACAGGACTTATTCATGGACCTTTACCCTCAGTGGCGCTCTCATCAGTGACTGTATCCACATATCCTTGGTGTTCTTTGCGATACCGATACCATCCCACCCCTCGACACTATAACTATACTCTCCTTTTGCCTCCCCCTCCCAACAATGCGCAACCAATCAACAACCTCCAAACGACTGGCGATAAGAAAAGGTTAATCCAAGCACAACGTTGGATACCCCGCGACGCCTCCACACCTCAACCTCTCGCATCTCGCACGGCTTACAAAGGCTACCCGCCATGCCATCATCCTACCCTAATGTACCCTGAAGAGAACATACTGCATCAGTGCATCTCCCATATTCCGCCCTTCTCCCTCTTCTCCGAGGAGATATCCATCAACCTTTCCATCATATCCATTTCCGTACATCGCATTCCCATCCCGGCCATTATTGATTGATACGTCCAGGTAGGCGTCCGACTATCCTCTGCAGTACGGACGGAGCAGTGCATCAGACGGTCAGACCCAGATACCCGGGAACCTACGCTATCTCCAATGCCTGATCGCGACCTCTGCGACACCTCGCAGAGCGCAACCCCATATGGCACCGAGATTGGCCTGGGCGCAGCGAGGGCGAACGGCGCGGCGAGTGCGAAGAAGAAGTCCAGATCTAGCCGCGACGCCGCCGCCATCAAGCGACGATGCGTGAGCACGGCATGCATCGCGTGTCGGAGGAGAAAATCAAAATGCGATGGCAATATGCCGTCGTGTGCGGCATGCTCCAGCGTGTATGGCACCGGTAGGGCTGCACTCCTATACTTGTGACTAAGTGTCTGTGCTGATGGATGGGGCGATGCAGAGTGTGTGTATGATCCGAACAGCGACCATCGACGGAAGGGCGTGTATAAGGAGAAGGTCGATAGTCTGAAGGCGCGCGAGTCGACATTGCAGACGATCATACAGGCGATTTTGAATTACTCCGAGGATGAGGTGCCGGCGTTGGTGAGACAGGTACGCACGTGTGAGAATCTGGATGATGTCGCGGATAGCATCAATCGGCGAGAGCAAGGGGAAGCTAAGGTGGCTGAGGAGGAAGACGATGATTTGATGATCGGAGCGTACTCAGAGACCAAAGCGCCGACCTTTGAGAACGAGCTTTCGGGGAAGATGGGCGAATTGAGGCTGGAGAATGGCTCGGTGCGATTCATCGGCGGCACATCGAATTTGATATACCTTACACCGGAAGACGACGAATTGGATGGATTGGACGCATTACAGCAGCAGGAAGAACCGTTGCTGAGCTGGACGACCGTCACACGAGACACCGAAGTCATATTACATCTGCTCAACATGTATTTGAGCTGGCACTATCCATACTTTACGACGCTATCCAAGAGCCTCTTCCTACGAGACTTCCTCCTCGGCAAGCCACCAGGGAGGCCAAAACGAATAATGTATTGCTCTTCGTTACTGGTCAATGCGATGCTGGCGTTGGGATGCCATTTCACTAATTCGCCAGCGGGCTGCGCAGACCCGCACGATCCTACTACGAAAGGAGATGCCTTCTTCGCCGAAGCTAAGCGATTGATTATGGAAAATGACGAATATGAGAAGCCGAGATTGACAACTGTGCAGGCTCTGGCTTTGATGTCTGTCAGGGAAGCCGGCTGCGGACGAGAAGCAAAGGGCTGGGTATATAGTGGGATGAGCTTTCGGATGGCATTAGATATGGGTCTCAATCTAGACTCCGGTGGCATGACGGCCAACAAAGAGACTATGGATGAAAAAGAGATCGATGCCCGCCGAGTCACATTCTGGGGCTGCTTTTTGTTCGACAAATGCTGGTCCAACTATCTGGGACGGCTACCACAACTGGCGACATCGAACGTCACAGTGCAGAAATATGATGTCTTTCCGGATGAAGACAGCGATATATGGTCGCCATATACGGATACCGGAGTCAGCCAGCTGCACTCGCAGCCGTCTCGGACGAGAGCAGTTGCGCTTCAAATATCCGCACTGTGTGAAATCAGTAGTGACTTACTGATCTTCTTCTACCACCCTCAATCTCTCGAAAAATCTATGGGGAAGTCGGCTGAGCTGAAGAAGCTGAGCGAGCTACACACCCGTCTTGAAGCATGGCGGAGGGATCTACCCAAGGAATTCGAGCCAAAAGAGGGGCAATTACCCAACGTTATTCTCATGCAGTAAGCCTTGCCCCTATCCCACCGCTCGCGATCTCGACCTCTACTAACCTCTCCCAGCATGTTCTTCCACCTCCTCTACATCCACCTCTTCCGGCCCTTCCTAAAGTACAACCCCAGCACTTCCCCCCTTCCAACACACGTCTCCCCACGCAAACTCTGCACCTCAGCCTCGAGCGCCATCTCAAAGCTGATGCGGCTCTACAAGCGCACGTACGGTCTCCGGCAGATCTGCAACATCGCCGTCTACATGGTACACTCGGCCTGCACGATCCACCTGCTCAATCTCCCCGACAAGGCGGCAAAGCGCGACATCGTTCACGGCCTCAAGCACCTCGAGGAGATCGCCGAGGACTGGCTGTGCGCGCGTCGCACGCTCAGCATCCTCAGCGTGCTCGCGCGCAAGTGGGGCATCGAGATGCCGGAGGAGGCGCGCGGCGTGCTCGACCGCACAGACGCCAAGTACGGCACCTTTTCGACCGCTGACGTGCCCAGCCCCAAGGCCGACCTCCTGCCCCAGCCGGCCGCGGTCACGCCGCCCACATCCGAACGCCTGAGCGGCTCGCAGATGAGCTCGCCGCCGCAGCCGTCGCCCGTGAGGTACAATACGCCTGAGTCCGGCTATGTGGCTGAGTCCGCCACCGCGGGGCTGATGATGGGGAACAACCTCGCCGGGCTGTCGGGCGGTGCGTATGCGGGCGCGATGGGGCTCGGCGCGGATAACCCGGTCATGAACATGACGGCGTCGTACCTGCACCGCCAGCAGCCGTACAGCCTACCGCCGTCCGCGCGTCGGCCGCCGAGCGTGGCACAGCAGCAGCACCAGCAGCAGCAACAGGCCATGACGTCGGCGGCGGGCGCTCCCGGCCTGACGCGGCAGGTCAGCCCGAGCACGATGTTTGGGGGCGTGGAGGCGCTGGTGGAGAGCCAGGACTGGTGGCTGAGGGATCAGGCGAGCCTGGCGGTGGGGTTTGAGAACTGGGAGGGCCTCGAGATGGAGGGGGATGCGGAGTTGGGGATGGGGCTGGATTTGGGGCTGGGGAGTGCACCGGGGGTTATGGGGGGCTTGGGGAGTGGGAGGGCCTTCTTTGTAGGTACGGGCGGTGGGATGGGAGAGGGGGCGACGGGGTGGGGTGCTGGGGGAGGGACAGGTACGAGGACGGGGGAGGAGGAGTGGTATAGTTAAGAGGGAGAGAGGGAGAGAGGGAGAGAGGGAGAGAGGGAGAAGGAGAAGGAATGGCGTTGGGGAGATACGGTACCATGATTTACGGAGACAAGGCGGCTTGCGGTGCGGCTGTGGGTAGAGTAACGGGCGAAGGGGCGACGGAGTTCGCAAATCTCTAGATATGTATCGATATACCCTCGAGCGTTTTCGTTTTGTAGCTAGGAGGGTAGAACGGAATGGAATGGGACAGAGCAGAAACAAACCGTACCACCTTCCACTTGCTACGCTACGGCTCCAATGATGACTTGGATGGGCGGATGGGCGGATGGGGGGACGAGAGTGTAGGTAAGATATGCGGACGAGAGTTTTGGACCAGATTACATACTTGCGAGGCACGGACGTATATAGCCAGGGCAGGGTCGAGGATAGTAGCGTACATAGCATCCACATGCATTTCCGCCTTCCGTGCTTCGAGAAGGCGCGGAGATGAGATGCTGGAGTTTAGTCGGCACGGCGCGTGGCGAGTGGGGACGGAAGAGGAGGAAGGTATGTCACTAGACAGTACTCCCGAGTCTCACCTCTACAGGGTGGGTGAGGTTATGGAGCAGGCAGTGGACAGTGGTGTATGATTATTGTACATACATACATATGATTGGGGACAACTGGCCGAAGTGCGAGAATCGCACCCTTTGCGGTCTTGCTTGCTTACGGTAAGGTAAGGTACTGTAGCTTGCGGAGAGGGAGAGGCAGAGAAGCGTGCTTGATGATCGCCCCGTCCTATCCTTCCCATGTCATCCACATAGAGCCGCGAACTGCACACGTCCATATCCAAGGACCCCAGGACGGACAGAGCAGAGGAAAAGAAGCGTGGATATCATATATACTCTTACCTTATAGGCATGGATGAGTGGAACAGAGGCGGTGAGGGTTCTGTTCTCCTTCTTCTTCTCCCTCTCCTTCTCGTACGCGTCACTCCTTGCGTCTCATGCGGGAATGCACTGGAAGGAAATGCGCATGCGCCGCGAATTTGCTGACTGTACAGCACGCACTGGACATAGACAGGCTCTATGTAACCCTACACGAACATGCGTACCCTAACCAGCCCAGAGCCCAGATGATCTCAAACAGCACCATCTCATCTCATCCAGCTCGCACTCGCCGACTTTCGAGACTGCCTATGGAGGTACTTAGGTATGTACTGTACCTACTCTAGCGGCCAGGTGTGTCTTGCACAGAAACGCGACGGCCATGATCGACGGCTAAGGCTGAGGGAGGGAGGGAGGCGCGGGCACGCGCAGATTGCTTGCTGCTATGTAGGATCGCACGGGAGAGCTCCCCGATCACGCCCGAGAGTTGGCGTCTGATGGGTTTTGCAACGCTGAGTTGGCAACGAGGTATAGCCTGCCATTTTGCCTGTGGTTCGTGAGAGCTGTCGGTGTGGCATGTATGTACACAGTACTCTAGACACCTAGGGAAGACTGGGAGGGAGGAGGAGGAGGGAGGAAGGAGGGTATGGCCGGAGATGAGTGCGTGATTATCGAGAGACGATGGTCCCGACGGGGTGGTTCCGACGGGGTGGCCGTTGGCTGTCTTTTATGTGCGAAGGGAATGAAGTCATACGAGCAATGGAATCCGCTGTTTGCTTGCTTGCTTCGCCCTGCTGTCTCCGATGTTGTTGCTGCTGTTGCTGCACTGCTACCATATACTCTACATGCACAGTAAGTAGTCAATCAGAGGATGCAGGATACTAATCGATCTGTAGGCTGTTTGTCATATGCCGAGGGCGGTTTCTGAGAGTCTGAGACCTCAGACCTGAGAGGGAGGAAGGAGGAGGCGGTCGTCGGCTATCTGATTGGGACAAGTATTTTCTTTGAAGGCATATGCCCGACCGAGTCCTCGCAACATCCAATGCTCTCGTGTGTTGGAGCTGGGATGGCTGGGATACATGTACCCACCTAGGTATGTCACTGATTGTTTGTGATCTATGTCGGCCTGCCCGATGTGGGAGCGATGTGGGAGTTGGATGCGCTGCATCTTCATGACTTCTCGACGACGATGACGATGACGAAGACAGCTTTACCAAAGCGCATATGAGTTGTGAGAATATATTGTATCTCGGAAGGGGGAAAAAAAAAGGGATCAACCGTGGAACATAGATGGTGGTTCAGCTATGGCGGCCACACTCAGCTCTGGATGGCCCGTCCCGATCCGCTTGCGCTTCAAAACGGATCGAGTATGAGGCTTGGCCTGCCGCTTGGCCACGGAAAGGGTGTTCTTCAATATCTTTCGTTTCGTTTCAAGATCCAGATGCCGTGATATTGTCTTTGTCTTTTGTCTTTTGCCATCCATTCGAGTGCAGGCTGAAGATAGAGTAGGTAGGTATTCGTCCGATGCTTCTCCACATCCACATGTTGCTGCTATGGCTAAGAGAACGTGCCGTATATTCTGCACCAATAATAGGTATATACTCGTATCGACATGTGTACTGACGTACAGTATGGTGCTCTATGAGGTGCAGATCTCTATGAGATGCAGATCTCCTCGAGGCGTAATAATGTGCCGAAGCCGTTGCCTTGCATTGTTGCTCCACCTAGCCTGTACATACGGATACCTATACTTGTATTCGATAAATCATAAATCCTCATCCTCACACACTATGCATGCGGACAATTCCCCATTGCACCCTCGCACCGCATATAGTCATTGCCTCGTCTTCAAGCCGAGTCGTTGCACATATTTCTCCATATTTCTCCATATTTATCTCTCGAGATAGAATAAGGGAGCTGGGATCTGGGAAGGCCGGAGATTATTCAGCCAACAGACCAGACAAGAGCACGCTGTGGATGAGGAGAGTGAGATGAGAACGAGGATGAGAACATGCGCCAAGACATTATACGGAGACTGGACAACTGGAGGTACTATTGTACTGTACTCTACTTATTGTACTCAGGTACTATCAAGTACTATCATGTACCACTTTACGCCATCCTCCGCTGTCAAATCCACACCATTATTTATTATTATCAACTATTCGACAACACACATCCAACTCGTCCTCCTCCTCCTCACCGCAACCTTCACATAAACATCTTCAGCGCTGCTGTATGACATACAACCACTCGCCTCAACCCTTCCCATCCTGCAGATCGACGATTCGATACTCACACATCATCCAATACCCATATACATAGGCCCCGAGGCAGCACGACACGGCAAGACACCGTAATCTACCTTACACTCTCGAACCCCGACTATACTTGGGGGACGACGGATGTGATGACCAGACCGTGAGAACATGTCTCGTCTCTCCATCCAAAATCCCACAACCTCACTATAGCCTATCGAGCCTCCGACTCTCGAGCGAAAGTCGAACCCGATCGCATCCTCTCTGACAACAACACAACCATGCCGACCTCTTTTCCCATCACGCCCACAAAGGAACCCCTCGAGGCTCTCGTCAAGTCGATACCGGAATTGCAGATCCTCCTAGACGGTCTCAATGACAACATAGCAAAGCGGCAAATCGAACTGGCCGAGGCGGAGGACTGCAGACCTCCACCGGGCTCGATAAGGAATAAGGGGTCTACAGAATCATTACGGCCAAAGGAGGACGACGCCATCTCGCCGCCCGACATCGACGTAGATACCCACCTGTCTCACGCCGCACCACCAACCCGCCCCCTCGCCTTCCCCTCCCCAACCTCGTCCCCGCGCCTCCTCCTCCGACACTCCACCTCACCCAGCCCCCAGCCCCTCCCACGCAAGCGCAAGACCGACTCTCTCGCCTCCGCCGAGTCCGGCAAGCCCAAGAGCCGCACACGGAGCATGATCATCGTCTACTACGACTCCGCCGTGCAGCTCGTCTTCGAGGAGCTCGTCAGGCACATCTCGGCGTCTCGCAATGCCATGCGCAAGGGCAAGATGGCCGCGCGCATGGCGAGTATGCGGAAGATGGCGGAGCTGGGGGCCGAGGGGGACGAGGGCGAGATTGAGGTTGACGGGCGGGCGGGAAATGGACGGGGGTTTGACGATACGGTCATCGCGGCCGCGAGTCCGGGCGATGAGGACGAGGATGGCGTGCCCCTGCCTGCGCTGAAGTTCGTGTCGACGCGGCGGATGGGACCGAGTCGGGACTTCGTGTCGTCGAAACACACGAATCGCGGGCTCCTGGGCGTCGACAGGCCGATGGAAGCGCCGCGACGAGCGGGGCAGATCGCGTCATCGCCATTCGCCAAACCGGGCGGCGCGCCTGGTACGGGTATCTTCGAGGATCTGGATGCGGGGCTGGAGTGGTGCCAGGGCATGTGCGAGCACGCGGCGCATCAGTTCCTGCGGGACGGGCAGTGCGTGGCGGAGATTTGGGGGATCAAGGGGCGGTTGGAGGAGGTAAGGGGGAGGGCGCAGCAGGAGGTTAGAGGCGAGGATTCGCGAGAGGGAGAGGGAGAAAGAGAGTGTACGCCGAATTCGCATCCGAATCCGGACCAGAGCAAGGGGAATGGCGCTGACGAGGGCAGGGAGGTGGTTGGGAAGGGGGCTGGAGGAGTCAAGGGGCCGCAGCCTAGGATGCTGAGACCGATACAGATGAGACGGCCTGTGGAGAGGGTGGAGAAGGCTGCGGAGAAGGGCATGCGCAAGGAAACTGGGGAGACGCCAGCAGAGATAGCGACCGAGAATTCGGCGAGGGCACCGGATCAGATGATCGTGAAGACGCTTGATGTGGCGCTCGAGCCGGATGCGGACGCAGACGAAGATATGAAGGGGGAGGAGACGCTGAGGAGCGAGTATGCGGCGCTGATGGCGCGGAGCCGGAACTCGAGGTATCAACGGCAATAGATAAAACTCCTGATAGGGATGAAGCAGGCCCCAAAAGTTGCGGGCTAGGAAAATGCAGATAGGGGAGGATGATTGTTATGGAATCTGAGAGGGTGTTTGAGCGATCTGAGCGAATCGAGCGAGCGAGCGAGCGAGCGATGGGGTTGCATGGAAATGGGCAAGGGAATGGGAATGAAAGGGCATATTGGGGCGTTTGAATGGTTTTATACATCAGATCATATCGTATATATCGCATCTTGGTTACTTAGAGTCACTGGTCACTCCAGGTGGACCTGTTCCTGCGGATTTATGTTCACCAACTCGACCCCCACAGCCAGCTTTGAGCCCAGGGACCATGGGAGGTTTGCACCGTGTGAGGCACCATTCCTTGCACGGGGCGGGTTAGCCATGAAGTTGTCTAAAAGATGCGAGAGATGGATGAGAAGGACAAAAAGACAAAAACATACAACAGCAGGTATTCGCTGGTGGTCACCCACCCAACTACTAATCTGCCGATCTGGAGCAAGCACCTAGATAGTAGTTAGAATGGTGCCATTTAGCCTAGCGGGTGAGCGTCGCCGCCCTCAGAATGTTGAGGGCCTCATGATGTTGCTGGCTTGCTAAGATCGTCCCCCTCAATTATGTAATGGTGACCACCCCAACCCCCAGAAGTTGGCTGCCATATCAGGACGCGTTGCACCGGGACATTGGATGGTCATGGGTGAGCTAGGTGAGCAGGGTGAGCTGGGTGAGCGAGGAGGGTGAGGACGGTAAGGAGGGTGAGGGGCGTGAGGGGGGTGAGCCATGAAAATAGTATAAAGAGCCAAGCTCCCACTCTCACATTTCCCAGTCGTCCATCTATAATATCGTCTATTCTCATACCTACGATGAGACGGAAAGCCCTTACTCGAAAAGATCGAAGTGCTCTAGCATAGAAGCAAGGATATGCTGCGCAGAGTACATCTGAACCAAAACCAAAGATCCTACTATTAGACAGCCACAAAAAATCGGCAACAGTATAGTCAATCTATTCTTACCTACAGTCTGTTCTTTATGCGAAAGGGTTGCGTCGTGGACATCACTTTCAATGAGTAGGGGGTTTTATGGAAACATGGGAACCATATCTGGCGAGGAGCGCTTTTCTGGAAGGGGATCTCGCAATGCTATGGTCGTCGATAAGCCTAGTGCATTGCAAAGACGTTAGAAACACAGTAGGCTCTGATTATGTGATTCAGAGCGTGGAAGTCAATCCTAGCTCAGGGGCTGCAGCACAGGTCCAGCCATATCTCCAGAGTGAGCTACTTTAGGGTCATAGGCTCTCTCTAAGGGTGGACAGCCAGCGAGGCAACTCATGGACGGATAAGAATGCGGTAGTGGGGGAGTATGGTCTCATTTAATTCGGGCTGAGCTCGAGAATCTATCAATCAATACATGGCTTTCACGGTCAACGTTCCATATGACCAACCGCCTGAGAACAAGCAGAATGCCAGCTGCGAAGTGGACCAGTGCCGTGGTTAACCGGGTCTGTTACTATCGAGCCACGACCTGTGCGGGAAAAGAGTGAAGACTCAGGAATGAGTTCTGGACATCAGGTCTGAATTTGTTTCATCACGATCACTTGGCGGCGCTGTCGATCCCATAGCCTTGATCACGTCTTGGTGCCCAAATAGCGCCGCCAAATGCAAAGAGGTCCTGCCGTAGTAGTCCTATGCTGTACTAGACTGGGCCTTTCCAGATGAGCCTGTGATCTTTGTTCCCAGTACATCGTCATTTCACTTTGTAGAAAGTTTTGATAGGGTACTAACACTAAATCCGACAATTGCAAGAGTCACTTTCTCAAGATACTTGGAATTCAACCCCAGGTCCACTGTTTGTGTTGCCTAAGCACAACACTTGTTAGTTCTTGATCTAGGAACACTCTCCACGCCAACTTACCTCAATAAGTTCATGCCACTTCTGTAGTACGTATTTCATGTTGCATGATCCGGTACGAGAAGAGAAAATTTGCAAACAAAAGCGATATTCTCTTTTTCTGTCCATTTCTCAAACAAAATATGACCGCGCTAGGCAGGGGTCACATTCTTCTGTGAATATTGTAGTGCATGAAAGTAGAATGTGATGTTTATCTTGCAAGTGGGATAGGATAAAAAAGCTACAGCAGATGAATGGGCGAAACACCACAAAAGAAAGTGAAGAGGTGGACATCGGAAGGAGACAAGAGGTGGAACATCTTTATGGGAAACATTGTTAGAGCCAGCTCAAAGGGAGAGGAGCAGACGTTTATGGCATCAAGGCTTTTCCTCGCCACCGGTCGCTGTGCCAATACTGCACACATCTCTGATCTTCCGATCAAGTTGGCCAACACAGCTCATGATGGATTTGTTGTTTCAAACACCCTACAGACCTCGATCCCTGGGGTATACGCCGAACGCCGCTGGGGATTATGTGCCCGTTTGCCCGCAGTTTGTCTATACTGCTGCGGCGGAAGGAAAGCTCGCTGCGCTCAACGCTCTGAGAACAATCCATGGTCGACAGACGGAGGAGATCGACTATTCAGTCGTACCGTGGGTTGTATTTACCTCTCCAGCTGTCGCAGGCGTCGGCCTTGGTCTCACAGACGCCCATGCTAAGGGCATTGATGCGGAAGCATCGTCCTTCCCGCTGAACCTCCTCCCTCGTGCTATCGTACAGCAAAGCACACAGGGCTTTGTAACGCTGGTGCGTGATAAGAGCGATGACCGGATCGTGGGTGCGTTTGTGCTAGCAGAAGAGGGAGGTGAACTTGTAATGGAAGCAGCACTCTCCGGGCGTTATCATGTCAAAGCCAAAGACTTGGCGGCGATGTTGCATCCAATAACGTGGAACGAGGCTTGGAAGCTTGCCGCATTGGGTTTTGATAAGAATGTGAAAACATTAAATTGCTGCGCAACGTGAATCTTGACGTATAGAACTAGAATATAAGACTCTTCTCGTGGGTCTATCGATCAGTCGGGAGCTTGTCTACTTGAGAAATGTATCAAATGCAGCGGAATATCTGAGCTGGCCGGGTGTGGTATGTGGAATGTGGCGTATGGGATGCGCGAGGTTCGCAAAGCTCGTGCGAAGCAGGCCGGTGTTGAACTTACCGCGCAAGCGGCGACGATCTCGGAGATGACGAGGAAAGGTGTCGTTCTGGGTGGGACACACGTTGCCGGGTCCAAGTTTGTTCTTCGGACTGGTGATGAAACCCTGCGTACTGAGGCTCTTGTCTGTATGTTTGCTGCTATCCGTAAATATACTCGAAGACGCGATCTGCCATGACAGAGCCTGGTTCTATGCTCTATGCCTCAGGCACATTCTGGGGCGCCCTTCCGCGAGTCACAGTATTGCGATGCGACGAGGCAGAGCACCATTTTGTGCAAATCCTGGCAATGACATGGATGATTAAATTGGTGAAGACAAGGCACGAATTCCAAATAGTTAAATTTCGGGAAGTTGAGGGAAGCAACATTATGAGATCCGTGGCAATTTCTCCCAGTATTCATGCAGCTTCATGTCAACATTGCGGTAGTCCAGTTATCATTAGCGGGAGAAGAGTTCCAAGGCACGATTCCAAAGTATCTATATCTAATGGGTATGATTGATTCACCATGGTTGACGACGTAGCCAAAGAGGTGGTGGCACTGAGGTCCCTTAAGAAGTTAAGTGTTTACTCATCTTGACCCGCAGAGATCGTCACAGAACCGCTTCTAGTTTAAGGTACTGTACGGTAGTGAGCATCACGAGGCGATGTCGTCTCCATGTAACTAACGAAGATGTAAGAGAAATAATTAAATAATTTGGAAATCAACTTAGTGTAAAGCCTAGCCATTATACTAAAAGGTTAAGGAGTCGCGCTACCGGTTAGATCATAGACTAATCCACCACATTAGAAATCAAGCATTCTAAATCAGCCTCGAGGTGACGCTACAAAAGCACAAGATGGACATCTTCATCCTCACATTGTCAACTCGAATCGATTTTATCTCAGGCTTTACTGCTACCGATCATCTAACTCTCGGTCTCAGCAAACATGAGTCTCGTCAATAAACTATCCTCTGTCTCCCAGAACTTTCGAGAGAGGGCGCCTCCACAAGTCCGTGAGTCAATCACGGCTGCCAACGCCAAGTTCAAGGCCTCGTTCCAACGCAGCTCCGCGATCCAAGTCGGCGACACGCTCCCCGCCTTCTGCCTCCCCGATGCCCTCGGCAAGGAAGTAAGCAGCGCCGATCTGCTCGCCCAAGGCCCCCTCCTCATCAACTTCTACCGCGGTGAATGGTGTCCATACTGCAACCTCGCGCTGCGCGCGATGCAGAAACACTTCGACGAATTCAAAGCCAAAGGCGTTACTCTCGTTGCCATCTCGCCGGAGCTGCCCAACCAGTCTCTCACGACAACGGAGAAGCAGGACTTGAAGTTCCCCGTGCTGTCTGATGTGGGCAACAAGTTCGCCAAGCAGCTTGGGATTCTGTTTGTGCAGGATGACTCGCTACGCCGGATCTACCAGTCGTTTGGCTATGACCTGAAGACGCGCAATGGGGATGATTCGTTCGCGGTCCCGATTCCAGCTACTTTGTTGGTGGACCAGAAGGGTATTGTAAGGAACACTTTCATCGAGCCGGATTATTCTCAGCGGTTGGAACCGTCAACAGCGCTAGAATGGATTGATGCACTGTAGAATTAGGGTGGTGGTGTTTTTTTTAAAAACGGTCACTAAGGCTAGATAGCAACATAATTAGCATGCAGCACGTCTTATAGTTAGCTTGCAGGTATATAGCCCTTGAGCCACACTCAGAACACCGGATGATCGGCCGCACGCAAAGTCTCAAAGACATGTGCTGTGATGAACCTAGACAACTTCGTCGAAATTCCATGCTAGAGCTGGCTTCCTGCAATATTGTAAGTGACCACTCTACTTCACAGTGATACGTAGCCTGTATGGTACTGATTTAGTGCTCTAAATACACTCTGTAATTTGTCAATCAGCATCTGATAAGAGTCTTAGTCTCATAGATACTGACCACTCTCATTGTAGTTCATGGGATAGAGTTGTCTTCGACACCTGGATACAGTGTAGTCAACAGTTAGCCAGTTAGTTAGTTAGTTTTAAGATCTCACAGTTCTTGGCAGTTAGTTATACAGTTTTAAACTAACAGTTTGTCAGTTTAAACTGCTATTGTCACAGTTTAATGGCCGTCAAACTGTCAGTTTACGAGCCGCAATTTATTACTTTTAGAGCCTCATTTACCACCTGATGATGCAAAGATCTGTTCAAATAGCGGCGAAACTCTTTTTAAATTATGTAAATTCATGAATTATCAATTAAATGACGTCTGAATTACAGTACTCAGACACCCTGTCAACGATTGACAGCGAGCAGCTCTACGAATATGACAACTCATCTCGATCCTCCCTATGCCTTCCATTAAAAAAGCGACCCCGTACAGCACCAATTTGGGCTCATTCTATTGACGGACAGACTGTATATACGAATAGTGCGGGGAAGTCGTTATGGCGTTGCAAGCACTGCAGTCAGCAATACCAAGAGTCGTCAGGAACAAAGGTGGCTATGTCAAAAGTAATGGAGTAGACGCAGTAGATAGATGAAAATGAAAGTGATTGATTAACTAACTATGCTATGGACCATCCTTCTCTTGATATAGGTGGCCGTGACAAAGGCTCAAAGAGCCGATGGAACTATGCATGGAATCATCCATGCATGACGTGAAGATTCTCCAAAGTGAGAATCCCCGGGTGCCTACAGACAGGCACCAAACCTCTCTATCCAACAGGCTATTGATCACCTTGCCAAAGATCATAGCATTCAGTTGATAGGTGCTCCTGACACACCAATTGGACTACGGCAGCTACGAATTGACGATCTTCAAGACAAATCCACAGCCAATAAACGACAGCATCGATATGCAGCCATCTCACAAGCTACGTTTGAGACGGGCCGCAGCCAGAACACGGGCCCGGCCTTCACGACCACCTTCATCTTCCTGCAGTAGTTCTTCTCCGTGCGCGCCTCCATCGCCGATCTGCTCGCCCTCTCCATGTATGCTTCCGTCAGGGCGTATGGCGGGCCCGTCATGCCCACATATATAGATGAAGTTCGGGATGCCGTTTGAGAGGAGAGGGCGGGGAAACAGCGTGAGCAGATGATATCGAAGGGTGTTTTCGATAGCTGCAATGGATCAAGGACGAAGGAGGGAAGAAATGATGTCGTTTACATAGCATGGGGATTGTTATAGAACCTGGGGGTGCAAAGGGGAAAGAAAGCTTTACTAATAGACGTCAGAGTTGGAGGGGCGACGCGGCAACTGCCGAAGACCTGTCTTAGCACCCGATGTTGGCCGCTAGAGCCCCAGGAATAGTAGATAGAGTAGTCAAGTCAGTCTGTCATCTCCGTACCGGCGAGTTCCAACACAGTACTACTCCGGCACGATCATCATTACTGAAGGTCGAGAGCCGCCACTCAATCAGCCCCACGCCGTCGCGACTTCATCGAACACATACATACATAGACTTACATACATAGGTAGGCCCATATCCTGTTCATACCCGCCGTCGCCGTCGTCGTCGCCCTAGCTCCCGTCGACGTCGGCAGTCAACAATGACATGCTAATGGCTCTGCACAGCACTGCTGCATCCATTCAATCTGCGACGTCTTTTGCTCCCTCGTGAGGCTCTCCTGTGGCTACTCGCATTGCATTGCCGCAGTCATCTGAAGATCCTCGAAAGCTCTATGCTAAACAACTTATACTTTTGAACGAATATCGTAAATCTAAGCTGAAGATAGCTAGGATTAGGCGACATGGCTACGACAGTGACAGTGGACCAAGACGGCAATCCATCCACAGCAAGTAGATATGGCAGTAGCGAGCATTCCGAGCATGGCAGGAGCCTACTATCAACGAGCTTAGGATTCCTAAAGACATTGACTGAAAAGAAGAGTACTAGGGGTGAGAAATTCAAACCATTGCAACTTTATATATCCTAACCTTGCATAGTCGACGGACAACTACTAAAACGTCGTGGACCAAAGCCAGATAGTAAACCAGCTCTAACCCGAAGACAAGAGCTAAACCGACAAGCACAGAGGTAAGTCCCTAAAACCCCACTCTACAATCCACAGCCTTGCTAATACGTCCTAGAACCCACCGCGAACGTAAGGAACTCTACATCAAAGCTCTAGAGCAAGAAGTGCTAGGCCTTAAAGAAAACTTCTCCACCGTCATCCGCACTAAAGACTCGCTCGCTGAAGAAAATTGCCGTCTTAAAGAGCTCCTCGCAGCGCACGGCATCCCCTGCAACGGCTCTAGCGGCATTGAGGAGCTCTCCCACATCGCTGGCAACGGCAACAGCAGCAACTCCCACCCTTGCTCCCTCTCCATTTCCGGGTCCTACCCAACGTCGGCCACGCAATCACTCTCTCCGCCGCCGCCGACTGGCTCCGGACAGATCTCGCCGCTGCTGCGCAGCGCGCTGCATCCGCAGCAGTTCAGCCTAACTATGGACTACGAACAGGCTGGTATTAACTTTGTCCTCACGTACGCACCTAATCCGCAGCCTACTTCTCTGCCGCCCGGCCCCTAATAGCTTCCTTGCATTGCCGGCTGTCACCCGCTCTGCACTGCTCTACTCTACCTAGCTCAGCTTTACACACATCCACACCTAAACGCAGTGGTGCACACAAGCTAACCCCTGTGCACCTAGGCTCGAGCGTCCCTGCATAGACCACATGCAATTCCTGATTGAGCGGTCGGCGTCGCCATCTAGGGATCCCTGTGGGCACGCGCTAATGGCCACGTGTCCGCTAGACGCGATGGTCGAGGACGAGATCCCATTCGGGCACGGGATAGGCAACGTGCCCGACGACGGGGGCCAGAAGACGTGGGATCTGCAGAAGGGAGACCTAGCGAACCTGCTAGATCTAAGCCGGAGGCTGAATCTCGAGGGCGAGATCACGCCAGTGATGGCGTGGGGGATGGTGTTGGCGCATCCAAGGGCGGTGGAGTTGGGGGAGAGGGAGATTAGGGCTATTTATGAGGAGTTGGGACCGAAGATTAGGTGTTATGGGTGAGTGGGCTCTAGGAGGGCGAGGGAGGGGGGGCTAATTAGTGATAGGTTTGGTGCTGTGTTGGAGGAGTTCGAGGTAAGAGACGCGTTGGAGAATGCCTTCGCGATGATATAAAGCCCAAACGGGGCAACGACTTATAAGGATTGAGGAAAGCTAGAGAGGTTTATATAAACAGAGGGTTAATTCAGAGCATCGTGCGGCTGACGCTTGGGAAGGCAACAATCGGAGCTCGGGCGAGGTGTTGGAGGCTGGGGGCTGAGGATAAGGGAGCGGGGAGAGGGCGGGACTCGGGAGGATAAGGTTCAGATCAGCTAAGCGCAGGGTTGCCTGCCGCGTGTAGCAGGCGCAACCCCTTATTTCGACGTCGCTAGGGAAAAAAATTCAGGAAAAGCCCAGCAGACCCTTTATGAATTTCTAGTACGGTTCCTACGAATTGTGAATATGAGACGTGTGCCTGTCTTCAGCCTCATCCTCCTCCGCATCTAATGTGGTTGTCAAAGCTCAATTTGCCATCTCCGGGATTCAAACTAGCGCCCCACCTCGTCCCCACGCTAAGCTATGGAATTTAGCGCACATATTTTTTATGAGTTTAATTAGTCACTAATGCCATAGCGGGGCAAATAGCAAGCATGGCTTCTAAGTTGTGATAGAAATGTTAAAGGCACGAGGACCTAGGAAGATATAGAAGGTGTATATATATCTGTCTACAAATACAAATCGTTGTCATTGAATCATTAATCATTAGTCTATCATTAGTAGTTATTGTACACGCGTCTTCTCCCTACCTTCTTCCCGTTCTAGCCATAGGAGCCGTCGCCACAAGAGTGCCTAAAGCATCATATTATTAGAGGCCATAATTGTCAAAAGTAGAGCAGCACAGTAGAATAGATGAATGTGAAAAATGATTGATTGATTAACTATGCTATGGACCATCCTTCTCTTGATATAGGTGGTCGTGACAAAGGCTCAAAGAGCCGATGGAACTATGCATGGAATCATCCATGCATGACGTGAAGATTCTCCAAAGTGAGAATCCCCGGGTGCCTACAGACAGGCACCAAACCTCTTTATCCAACAATAATTGTGAAGAAAAAAAGGATTAAGGATAGAAATCAGACGACCTTTCGACTGAAACCCGATATTTTATACTTTTGCGAGGCTGTCGCCCTTCCCAATCAACGGTGGATAAGACTCCTATTTGGAATCAAAAGCGCCTTCTCTCGGTCGCTTCGTCAGCAGCCGTTATTTTCTGATGACGCCATCATAACCAAACTCTGTATACATTCGAAAGGATGATGAGACTCAGCTCTGATCAGACGAACACGACTGAAGAGAAGGAGCCCTTAGTTTGGACAGTATTTTTTTTCTATCACTCTATAAGCTTGCAGTTCTGCTCAATCGATACGCCCTATGTGAGCAAAAGCGCCTTATTATGTGTTCTGCCTTGAAGTTGTAGTTGGCTGTGGTCACTCTCATTCTCTGCTTGAGTCTAGCGAGCCATCCAGAACCAGATCAATTAAGAGAATCACAACGGAACCGACTAACTGGTCTCAGTCCTCTCCTCTTGGAATTTCTCTTTTTGCGCATCTTGTCTCTGCTGTGGTGGTGGGATTCTCTTCAGCCAATAAACAGGTCTCCTCACACGCGGACTTCTCACATGTGCGAAAGCAGTAGAAAGCGGAACTTGCCCCAACGCCCCGAAAAAGAGGTCGAATAAACCCCGTAGGAGGCCCTATTCTTTCAATCCACCTCATATCTCTGCCACTCAAATCTATTTTGCGGCTACTCCACATTCATTATTCCCCCATTGCCCCTTCCCCACGATGGAACTCATGAAGAGCGCAGCCCTGTCTTGATACTCTTTCTCACTTCTGTACATTGCTCCGATACACTGACTGTAAACTCGAATGACAGATATATGGTCCGAGAAACTCTTTTTGTATTGTATACGTGCGTGATGCGGTAATTGAGTGATGATCATTAGGCCCTAAGATACATCATTGGACACCTTACCCATCATCCAAATATTTTCTCGCACATTAATCCCATGACTCCTTTGGACGAATATTTCTCATGAACTACATATCCAGCATTCGTTTTCGCCTCCACGTTATCCCAAATCTCTTTGAGCTTAGGCCTATCCGTAGCGCCACCCATATTCATCTATAATGTGTTAGGCACTCTGTTAATTCCTGCATCTTGCATTTAAAGGAGAGTACGGTTGAAATAGCCATAGCGAGTACATGAAGCCAGGAAGGTGTGAAGAAAGATATACCATTTTAGGAACAATAGCCCAGCTCTCCAACATCGTCCCGTCCCTTTTCATGACTAGCACAGCTGGCTGTGCCACTCCATGCTGATATCCCTTCTTCTCAGTTATTGCAACATCGAGTAATCCCCGGCGTTTCAGCTCTTTTGCTAGGAGATGTGAAGGGTCAACGATTGCAGCGCCTGCATAGTCTGTAGCAGAGCGTGTTGCTGATAGGTGTATTTCGGGCTCGGCTGTAACTATAAGAGGCGTGCCGTGTGCGGCAGTGATTGTCGACGATAAGGAAGAGAAGTCGCGCAAGTACGAGAGGCAGAAGGGACACCAGTGACCACGGTAGTCTATATTCAAAGAGTTAGTTAAGAGAAAGTAAAGACTAAAGAGGCACGGGGACAGATAACGCGAGACTATAAATTCGTGAAAAGAAACTCACAAAGTACGAAAAGAAAGTCCGAGTTTGAGAGGAGGGTTTCGAACTGCTTGACGGGATCTGAAGAAGACATTGTGAATGTTTCAATGGGGTAGGAACGTTTGTGGACTTGGCGATTTGGGTGATGTAAAGAGAATGATTGATAAATAACCTGACTATGAACAAGTTACAAGAGTAAAAGATTCAGAGGATTTAATTTACTTGATATACTCCTAACTTCGCCTCTCGAAACACAAATAGAATCATTCGTATTTGTCATTAGCATTCTAGACAGTCATAGACTGCAACTTCTGTCTAAGATGGCCCTATGTCTTAAAAAAATATGTGCTTGCTTTTTAACTTTTCAGTTTATTGATTTGGAATCATATTGAGGCAAGGCAGAGACGTTACAAAGTGAGACAGGGCTTCAGTTTATTGATTTGGAATCATATTGAGGCAAGGTAGAGACGTTACAAAGTGAGACAGGGGCGTTGAATGCAATTGAACAAATTCCTACAGACAAGAAAGATGGTCATTTAAGACAAACAAATTAAACTTAGATAAGAAGCTACTTTTGTAATGACAAAGACTGCTATCAAGCTATCGGGTATAAAATCATAAAATCTATCATTTTGACGTAATTTTGAAGGAAAACGAGCTAATTATTATTTTTTGCTCTGGATATCAAGTGCAATACTCTGGTCAGAAGCATTCTTCTGCAAAGAGGCTAAAAACTGCTCATGATCTTTGCTACAAAGCCCCAATTCCCTTTTTGTCATCAGAACCTTCAAGGAACCTTCCATAGATTCTTGCCCAAGCACAACGGGAAGTTCCAGCTTCTCCAAATCGATGAACTGATTCAGCTAGAATGTTACGATCAGTTCGCGCTCTTGTGTTCTTGGATACCAACGTGCACTTGCTCACCTCAATGCTCAACTCATCTCGATGAAGTTGCTGGACCTCTGCCCCTCCAATCCTCTTCTTGGTTGCAGACCACTGAGCAGTCTCGGTAAGATGAAGGCCGTTGTGTGTCAAATCGCATGCTGAGCATGGGGAATCTGATGACGACGACATGATCTTGGTGCAGGCATATTTGATCTTGCCCAAGGCCGTAGAATCGGCATTGTAGATGATGTAGATGTGGGCCATAATAATGTGCTTTGGCCAAGAACAAAGAGGAAAGAACCGGGTTGGCCGAGTTTACTGGAGTAAATGTCTTTTTAAATGTCTTTTGTTATGCTTGAAATACCTTGGAAGATGATTGATCTGCCACTTATTTCGTTACCTTATGTATGCGTTCCTTGTTCTCTTCCAGATCGCAAGACCTAGCAGTAAAACACGTGAGTCGTCAAAGATAACCGTCGTCAAGAACGCGGGGTTTTACTCCCATGATCACAATTCCAAATCCAAATCCGCTAAACTCAAAGAGGGTGCATGATTCCAAATCCCAGATTCAACGAGAAAAAAGATTCCAAATCACTAAATCCCAAACTGGAAGTAATGATTCCAAAGCCTCCTTTGTACCCCGCCTCCCGCACGATTGTCGTAAGAGTTGGGGCCATTACTCTCCGCCCACCTAAGCGAGACCACGATTTTCAACACTCCCATTTTAATGAACTATTATAATTTAAATATCAATTATTTTAAACTAAAATCAAAAATAGAAGTCAATT
>Ga0209512_1000216_pt1 | contig 116497 bp, 122 predicted proteins | sample frozenSSSSmetaG_FD_184142 | JGI IMG/M metagenome (GOLD analysis project Ga0209512, IMG submission 184142) | Glacier valley bacterial and archeal communities from Borup Fiord, Nunavut, Canada, to study Microbial Dark Matter (Phase II) -... | ecosystem: Environmental > Aquatic > Freshwater > Ice...
CCCCTCCCCTTCCCCCTTCCTCTCCCGCCCCCAACCCCCTCTCTCCACCTCCCGCACCCAGCAGCTCCTCTCCCTAATCCCCAAAACCGCCTCTCCACGCACAACCTCCCTCCTCCTAGCCGAGCTCTCCAAGCCGCCCTCCCACTCCGACGACGCGGGCTACATCTACATCTTCTGGCTCACGCCGGCCTCTCTCCCCCACGGGCCCCCTCCAGAAGCCGCCTCGAGTCTGCTAGAGCCTCTGTTGCGGCCACAAGCCGGGCGGCGGACGAGCGACGTCCTCCGAACCTTCTCCGCGACGCCAGAGAAGGCGCCGAAGACTGTACTCGTGAAGATCGGGCGCGCGTCGAATGTGCAGAGGAGACTGAATGAGTGGAGCAGACAGTGCGGATACAACGTCAGTTTGATCCGGTACTACCCGTACCAGCGCTCGTCGCCGGCGTCGTCGCCGAGTGCGTCCTCGCGGGAGCCGATGGCGCCGCGGAAGCTGCTGCATGCGCATAAGGTGGAGAGGCTGGTGCATATTGAGCTCGCGGGGATGAGGGCGGCGAGGGAGATGTGTGGGGTGTGTGGGAGGGAGCATAGGGAGTGGTTTGAGGTGGAGGCGAGTAGGGAGGGCGTGAGGCGGGTGGATGATGTGGTGAGGAGGTGGGTGGATTGGGGGGTGAGGGAGCATGAGGGAGATGTGGATGGATAGATAGATGGGAGAGGAGATGTTATGGTTATGAACAAGTTTATGAACTAATGAGGAATCGAGGATGTCACGTTCGGAATCGTGTTCTTGCAACGGTGGGCAGAAACTCGGCGTCTTGTGAACGTCTCTGGTTCAAGCAGGCCCTGGGCAGGGCGGACAAGTCAATCCAGCCTTGTGTATGCGCAACGTGCATGGTCCATGATGCGTGGTGCAAGCTGCATCGTGCGTGGGAGATTCCTTCCTACCAAAGTGGTATCTACCTTACAAGAGTACAATACTTTATTCTTACCTCCCTTATCCATTTCATCTTTTATACATTTCCATTTTCATTTCCACGCATCTTCGTCTTCAATCTCGTTGGTTGTTCTGTTCTCTGCTACTCCAAGCCCTCGATGGCTTTCAACCGATATCAAAATGGTCATGACTTTCGCCATGTTGCTGAAGGCCGGCTCGATGGCTTTGCTGGCCATACTTGTGGTGAAGTGCGTGGACTCTCCTACATCATCGCTTGCGTATTCCCCGCCGACTTCCGCAAGCCGGTCGAGATCTACGGCGTCCTTGGGATCTTCGGGCCGAACATGCTTGCTAGCCACGGCAAGGACTGGAAGCGGCAGCGGCGGATCGTCGGATCATCGTTCTCTGAGAGGTCGAATGCGCTGGTGTTCGAGGAGAGCGTGCGGCAGATGGAGGGGCTGCTGAGGTGCTGGGCGAGTTTGGAGAGGAATAGTAGGGACGAGATGGGCATAGCGGATGTCGCGCCGTGGATGGCGAATGTGGCCCTGCATGTCATTTGTGGAGCGGGCTTTGGGGTGCCGCAGACGTGGCCGGGGGAGGATGAGGAGGTGCTGGGATGAGGGTTCAGGGGTTCAATACAAAGGAGTTGAATGGGGAGCATACGTTGACCTTCAACAAGATGTTGGAGCATCTTACTGACACGTTTCTGTGGGTTACCGTGCTGCCTATGTGGCTCATCAGTACGTCTCCCCCCCCCCTCCTTCTACAAATCGCCGCCGAATGCAGCCCTAACCGCTCAGAGCGCATCCCTACCAAACACCACGCGTCCATCTATCAAGCCTTCACCGAGCTCACCGCCTACTTCGACGAGCTCGTCGCCTATAAAACTTCAAAGCTCGCCCTTGGCGAAAAAGAAACCGTCACAGTGGACCTCCTCGGTTTGTTTGCCCCTCCTTCTCCCCTTCTCCGCCCCTAATTACCCCAGCCGCCCTCATTTCCTCCCTCACCACCTCCCCCACCTTCTCCCTGGCCCCCGCCAAAAAAATCGCCCACCTCACCCTCCCTGAAATCACCGGCAACGCCTTCATCTTCCTCTTCGCCGGCCACGAGACCGCCGCCAACACGCTGCACTTCTCCATCCTGCTGCTCGCCATGGCGCCTACCACTCAACGCCTTCTCCAAGCTGACCTCGACCGCATCGTCGGCTCCTCCGACCCCTCCACCTGGACGTATCGTGACACGTTGGGCAAACTGTATAACAGCTTAGTCGGGGCGGTGATGCTTGAGGAGCTGCGACTGATTCCTCCCGTCATCGATGTTCCCAAGGTCCCGACAGGCGAGAAATCCGCCGAGGGCAAGGGTGAGGGGATTCATAGAGTTATGATTAGCGAGGGAGGCGAGTAGGAAGAGGTCAGCGTGCCCGCGGGCACGTTCATCCATTTCAACATCGTGTGCGCCGGGCGCTGCCGGCGTACTAACCGCACGCGCCGTCCAGAGTCGGCGGGAAGGGGGATGACCTGGATGGTTTCGTGCCGGAGAGGTGGGTGGGTGCTGGGGTCGGAGTACTACGCCGCCTCCCTCATCTCTCGCCGAAATTTTCTCGAGGAGGAAGAGGACCAACGTCCTATGATTGTCATGACCGTACGGGAAACACTCTAAAATAGAGCGTTCAGACCTAACATCGACCAGATTTTATCAGATATCATTAAAGCGCGCAGGGAGCTCGTGGTATTAGAGAAAGTAGATGGCCCAACTGTCTAGGCTTTAAACTGTCTTGGACATATATTCCCTTAATATCAGCTTACATATTCAGTATTGCAACAGGCTAGAATTCAGCTATATTACGTGACCCGCACAAAGGACATGACCCAGATGTTTTGAAATCCACTACAAACCGCTTCTCTCGAGTTGTAAAGCCTTAGTAGGCGCTTCTCCTCTTCAATATTCTCATCATGTTCACAGATCATCGCACCTCTAACGCCCGTTACGCCATACGGCGTAATGAGTAGGCGTAAAAGAGGTGATTGAAGAATCTAAGACCACAGGCCACCTGATTTACATACTTGACGACGTTATACCACCAGAGAGACGCGCTGCTGCGAACCTCAAACACGGTGGCTCTCATTCATCTTCGCCTCACCACACCTCGCAATAACCTCCGCGTCGGGATGCCAGAACGCCGTCGGCCTCTCTCTCGCATTAGCAGAGCAAACCTTCATAATCAAGTGTGCTTGGTAATAACTTGGCAAAGGGCAGATATGAAGAAAGGCATCGGCGGTGCCAGAGACGATATTCCCCCGAATGACTAATAAGCTGCACCAGTGGACGCCGGTCGTTTTCATTGATGAAGTTATTGCTTTAAATCCAACAGCCGGCCTTGGCGATGACAGAGCATCGGAGGGAGTATTACTCCGAACAGCTTGGAGACCGAGAAAGGCGAGTAATTGACCCGAGATACTCGTCGCATGCCTTGCTAATTTGCTGGCTTTGGGGATTTAGAAGTGGAAAGGGTGAATAGACAATGCCGAGAATGGGCACGGTGGAGAATACGTACGGCTGTGCTGTGGCACGTCTTGCGTGTGTGGGCTGGACGCCTTCGAGCCTCGCCGAGGTCAAAGGGCTTTCGAGTTGGAACGATGAGTATAAGATGGGACCTTCGGACAGCCAGGACGGTTCGAAGAATCAGAGTACAGAGCAGCCATTCTTTGCCTACATAACAAAATCATTCTTCTCCCGAATAAACACTTGCGTCTAATCAAAAATCCTCATGAAGATGGCTGCCCAGACCATCAAGAACGTTATGATCGCTGGCGTACTGCCCTCCCTTCCCCGTACCATTCTCCTCACTAACGTTTTCCTTTAGGGACGAGGCACTGTTGGGACTCCCGTCATCACCGCCCTCCTGGCTAGTGGACTCTTCAACCTCTCCGTCCTCATCCGCCCTGAGTCCAGTGCCGTCTTCCCTCCCAGCGTCACCATCAAAAGGGCCGATTTCACGTCCCACAGCGACCTAGTCGCGGCGCTCAAGGGCCAAGACGCGCTCATCTGCATCCTCAACGATTTCGCCGCCGAAGTGCACATCCCACTTATCGCGGCGGCTGCCGAGGCGGGCGTGAAGCGCTTCGTCCCCAGCGAATGGGGAAACAGCGAGGTCAAAGCCCCAGCGCCTGAGGTCGAGCCAGCTGTTCAGATGAAAGCTGCGATTGTGGCACTGCTGAACCGGAAGGCGGAGGAGGCGCGGGAGGCGGGGCGGGAGTTCCACTGGACGAGGGTGAATAATGGAGTGCTCTTCGACTGGTAGGCTTTGCAGCCCCGTTGTCCAGATCCCCTCTCACGTGTTTATCTGCAAAGGGCGCTCCAAACGGGATTCGTCGGTATCTTCCTCCCAACGAGAACTGCGACGCTCTGGGACGCCGGGGCCGCGGTGTTCAGCGCGACCAATGTGTCCACGGTCGCAGCGGCCGTGGTGGCGATCCTCAGCACGGCCGAGGCCGGGACGCGCGATCGCTGGGTCAATATCGAGTCGTTCGCGACGTCGCAGGCCGAGATCGTGGCCGCGCTCGAGAAGGCGATGGGTGAGAAGTGGGCGGTGAAGGAGACGAGCATGGAGGAGCAGTTGGCGGGCGCCCGTGAGATGTATGATAAGGGAGAGGTGCTGGGCGCTTTTTACCGCTGGATCCTGGCGGTTTTGGTGTCGGGCGGCGAGGAGTGCAGGTTCAAGAGTCTGGATAATGAGTTGTTGGGATTGAAGAAGGAGGATTTGATGGAGACGGTGGAGAAGATTGTTAGGGGGGAGGCGATCTGAGACATGGAGCAGAGTTGGGATTTGTAGTGTGTGTAGCTGTTAGACAGTCATCAACGTCCCTTCTACGACAAATTTATTTTAATCATAAAGAAACATTGCTGAGCATACGTCCAAGAATCGCTCTGTTGTTCTAAAGTGATGTTTAGAACCTCTGGTCGCATGTCGTGGACTCGTGGCTGGCTCGCACATTCGTTGGGGAGGGGTCGTCGAGTTCATATTCGAGTTTCCAGGCCTTAGCAAACTGCACCAAAGCTCGATGCGGACGTGGGAAAGCTGGTGGAGGATTAATGGTATAGATGGTCTGATGCTTGAAATCAAGTTGTAGTTGTAAGTTTAGACTTGACTAGCTCTGTGCGAGAGTATTCGCAAATTTGGCCATGGTAGATAGACAATATTGTAAATATGGACAGTTGCCGAATGTTGCGGCAAATTCACGAATACTTTATTAAGTCTTATATAAATTTGTATTAAAATATGGTGGATATTATGAAACATATATATATATAGGCTTTTAGAGGTAGAGATAAGAATTAGAATAAGAATTAGAATGAAAATTAAATGACGAAGATGAAGATAAGGAGGACGAGGATTGGAATATGAGAATAATAAGGAAAATTTAAAATTAGAATGCATTTAGGAACGGGACTAAGAATAACTTTATATTTATACTATAAATCATTATATTTCCTATTTACAAATATATGCCATGAAATGAATTAATAGCCCAAGTATTAACTACAATGACGAGGTTTGCTCACAACAACGATGAAAATTTCACGAGTAGCTACATAATAACCACTAACATGAAAGGACAACGACGAAGATGGGACAAGGAACATAGAAGAACTGAGGGGTAACTAATTTAAAAACGTGAGTGGTAAAGGCGACAGCATAAATGGAGGGTTTAGTAGAAACTTAGGAGAAACGAGAAGAAGATCAAGAGTAAAAGAAGACGCAGAAGAAGATATGTACGAATGGTGAGTGAGCTAACACCCGATCCACATTCTCCTGGTGAAAAAGAGCCCATTTAAAGATCAAACCCCTATTCCACAGCCATGACAGCAGAAATAACGGTGGACTCAATAAGGTTTGGCCCGTCTTAGAGATGGGATGCCGTCGTTATTCAGCTAAATGTAAACGTGGTTAAAAGGGGCCAGATGTCCTAGCTGGATTCCGTTTGCCACGTTATGTTTTGAATAATCGTTCCTCATCCTTTCTCAAACCATACTTTGTTAAAGCCTGGTATTTTATTAAAAACCCAAACCCTGCAAAAGCAAAAGCGATGAAGTTGTTTGCTTGTTCCAGTCGAGACCCGGCATTGAGCTACATTGAAGTGCCGATATACCCATATACAAACACAGAGAGCAATCCTTGCAACGTTCAACGTCCAACCTCTAACGAGAGTCCAAGACGAGCTGCAGGCCCATTGCCAGTTTTCTCGTCATCACAGCCATTAAAATGGCCTTCTTTCTCCTACGAACTGTACAAGCAGGGGACACGAAACATCGTCAATTGTCTCGCGATGACAGCCACGCGATGCGGGTATGAGAGTCTAGAGGAGAAGGAAAAAAAAAACAGGAATAAAACGAAGAATAAAACAAAAACAATAATAGGAAGTTGAGGGCCAAGGGGATCGATCGATACTGGCTCCGAGAGCAAAGCCGAAAGCTCGATTGTTTCCATTGAACGTGTATCCGACACGTCACCTGCGCTCGAGCCACGACCAAAAGTTGCAGGATGCAAAGAACGACAAGATTCCGGAAGTCCCATGAGCGGCTGGGCCACGCAAGTTTCTCATCCGTAGAGCTTGCGGCTTGGATCTTTGTGAGCGACTCAGTATGGCTTATGAGCAGGAATCAGTGATAGTGTGCATGCCTGTATGACTCGAGGATGATGATATATTGCCCGAGTCGCTGTCGATAACAGCCTTGGATGGTCGAGAGAAAATAGGAGCTGAGGTTGTTCATCTGTGGAAGAAATTGTGTGTGTATGTATGTATGTATGTATGAAATGTTCGCGGGACTTTGGAAGTGGTGGCTGGGGGCAGGTGATTTGCTCAGCAATCCATCCTCCGTAGTGACCAATAGGCCTGCTGCAGATAAGCCGCCGCCCACGCCGATCCGCGACGACGAGACGGGGCGGTACAACATGCTATCTCTAGATGGGTTCCTTGTCAATCCGACTACGATGATTAATGACCTTAATTGACTGAAATTATTTAGCGTTGCCAATAGTAAAGCTTACCAGGATATTTCCTGAAAATTCCTATATCATAGTAGCGTAATATAATAATTATATTATATATACTAAGGAAAACCTTATGTACCAAATTACCCAATCCCCCACCACCAACACAAAGGGGATATGGTTTAGTGGTATAACGCTTCTTTAGCATAGAAGAGGTCCGGCGTTCGATTCGCCGTTTCTCCAACTCATGTTGGTCAACAACCCTATTTTTTTTTCTTTTTTTATATTTCCTTTGCCCAACTCCCTCCCCCCCATTCCTCTTTCCTCCTTTCTTTTTTCGTAACTCACGCGCGCTCACTCTTTCATCTCCCTCTTACGACCGAGGAGGCGATGGCATCAGGAAGCCACGGGATAAGCGCGATGCGATGGCGCAGCCGAGACGGAGAGACCACAGCACAGCATAGCACAGCACAGCGCAGCGAGACACGGTGATGAGGGCGCATAGGAGCTGCACAATAGACAGATAGACAGACGGATAGAGGGGCAATTATCCTACATATTTTTTTCACTTCAGCCAAGCCCTCGCAGGCGGGCCTTCTCGATTCTATCTCCAAACACCAACAACGCATCCCGTCCACCACCAAGGGAACCTGCATCTACCCACGACCCATCCATCCCCGTCGCCTCATCTCCACAACCCCCCCTCCCCCACCAACCCCAGCACCTCCTCCACCGCCCCCTCCAGCCCCGCCACCCTCCCCCTCAGCGCCGCATTCTCCCCCCTCAGCCCCCTCACCGCGCCCCACGCCGCGCTCGCGTCCCTGCCCTCGCAGTTCCCGCACGCGTACAGCACCACCACGCCGTCGCCGTCCCTGTCCCTGTCCCCTCGCGCCTCGCCCTCCCTCCTCGCCCTCCGCACTCCCGCCGCCGCCTGCGCGTCGAGCTGGCTCTCGGGGCTGATGCAGCGCGAGAACACGCTCTCGCCGTCGCTCTCCGACACCCGCGACCGCGACCGCGACCGCGACAGCGGGCCTGCGCACTTCCGCCTCCGCCGCGCGTCGCGCTCGACGTGCAGGTCCTCGCTCGACTTGCTGCTCCTGTGCGCTGCCGCTGGCATGACGAGGTCGGCGCTCTCCTCGCTCTCCCTCTCCCTCTCCTCCCTCGCCCTCCTCTCCGCGACCAGCTCCTCGAGCAGACTCCGCAGCGTGCCCTCCTGCTCCTCGACCCTCCGGGACATCTCCTCCAGCTGCGCCCTCAGATGCCGGTTCCGCACCTCGGCCTCCTCGGCCTCCTCCCGCCTCGCCTCCTCCTCGCGCCGCAGCCCTCGCATCTCGGCGTCCTGCGTCCGGTAGGCGGCCTGGTAGCGGCTGAGCAGGCTGAGCGCCGTCGCGTGCAGGTCCTTCGACGAGGAGGGCGAGGAGGCGTCGTGCGCGAGCGAGCGAGCCACGTCCAGGGTCAGGAGCTCGTCCGGCGAGCGGGGCGGCGGTGGAGGTGTGGCTTTGCCGGACGAGAAGAAGGCGAAGCGCGATTTTCCCGCCGGCTTCGGCGAGGATGGGGGCGGCTTCTGCAGTCTCCCGCTCGCTGATATGGATGTCGCCGAGGGGCTGGGGCAGGTGCCGTCTTGGCCCGCGGAGGCGGGGAGGGAGGGGCTGGAGAACCAGGCGGCGAGGCCGAGGGGACTGCGCTGTTGGATGGCTACGGCGGAGGTGGAGGGGTCGCCGGTGGGGTCGCCGGTGAGGGTCGGCATGGGTGCTTCGTCGTCGTCGTCTCCCGCTGTGTCATCCTCCTTCGCTCGCTCGTCGCACTGCTCGCACACGGTCTTGACGGGCGAGATGGCCTGGTCGCATTGCCGTGTAGTGGGGTTGTAGTGATGTTCGCTGCGGCTCTGGGATGGAGTTGGGGAGGCCATGATGTGGGTTCGGAGGGGACGCTGTTTCCCGTCTCAATGAAATCGGGCCCGAAGCAGCAGAGCCAGAAGCAAGCGTGCACTAGGTGTAGGAGTCGCCGGTCGCAGGTTGATGTCAGGGATGCGAGGCCGTTTGCGTCCGTCGTCCGTCTTCCGTTTGCGTCGAGGTCGAGGTCGAGGGTTTGCTGGTGGGAGGTGAGGATTGTGGTGTCTTGAGGATTTGAGAATGCTGGACTTGATGTAGTTGCTTTACTTTTGCTTTGCTGTTCTGCAGCTGAACGCGGGTGTGTGCTGGCTGTCGATGTGGGGGTTATCGATTGTTGATTGCTGATTGTCGATTGGCGTTGCTGGGCGAGGTGTGGAATGCAGTAACCGTCCTCTGTACTTGTCGACGTCGATTTCCGCAAACGAAGGTCATCAGTAAGGTTAAAACATTTTAAAGCAGGTAGGAGAGAGTATGTATAAATCAACAGCTAAGGATCTGAGACAACGAGGCGTCGGCACTTTTCTCGAGGCGTTTTAAGGAGGCTGAAACAGTGGAAAGCAGAAAGCAGAAAGGAGAAAGGAGAGAGGAGAAAGCAGAAGGTTGGTTGTACCAGCCACGCGAAAGAAGGAAAGAAAGCTCTTCTTGCAGGGGATGTGGATGTGCGATGACGGTAATTTGATGTTTATGGATATATTATATTCTATTATATTATATTCTATTATATTATATTCTATTAGGTATGGACATATATTACAACACTATAGATCAACGTTTAAGAAAGGAGCAACTCAACTGATCTTTAGACTGAAGAGGACTCATCACGTGGTCCCCGATGCACATTTCTTTCGATCACGTGCTCAGATTCTTAGCCGAAAAGTCCCTCTCTTCACAGCAAGGAGTCACGTGAAGAGGGGCATCACGTGGCGTCGGAGGAGAAAAGGATTCCGGCGAGTGGAAAGGTCGAAGAGTGGAAGAGTGGAATGGGACAGCGTAAGCGAAACCCGGCTGGTTGCGGTCAATGGTCAATGGTTAGGTCAGGTTAGGCGGCCTGGTTAGGTCAGCCTAGTCGGGTTAGGTCAGCCTCGTCGGGTTAGGTCAGCGGCGGACCTCGGTGGTATGCTAGTGCCGAGAAGATGGTAATGTTAATGGGCGAGTAGAACTGCATCTGCATGTGATGGGAGTCATGGGCTGTCGCGTGTGGTGAGAGAAGGAGATGGAGACGTTTGAGGGTGGCTATTTATGACGAAGGATTAGCTATAGATATATATAGATATATATATAACATATCTATATATATTATATCTATAGAAGATGAGGAGAGATAGTAATACCAATACCAATACTAAGACTAATATACTAACATACGAATATATTAATACTATGCATAGTAGAGTAGCATGAGAAGCAAGTACAAGCAAGTCTTCATTCAGACTGCCGAGGAGAGACGACGAGAAAATTTAGAATTAGGCCCGGCTAGATGTATGCTTACGTAACTAGGCTCTGCCGCGCTAGATGCTGGATCACATGCCGATCAGATACTGATCGAGCCCACATGATTCACCCACCGTCTATCCGTAGTGCAAGATACGTATTCGTAGATCAACATAGATTAGCAAGTACCTCTGCATCGATTCTTCTGCGCAAGATACATGTGGCGAATGCGAGTGGCGAGTGGCGAGTGCGAGTGCGAGTGCGAGTGCCCCTCCCTCCACGCTAAGCTAGACGCTGAAGCGGCGATCCCGCGCTTCCCGAATATTAGCCGCATGCCCACTGCCACTACGAGTCCTTCACCTTCATCACGACGACTTCTCGACTTCTTGACTTCTTGACTTCTTGACTTCTCGACTTCTCGACTTCTCGACCTTGCTTCCTGTCTGTCGCTTCTGTCTGTACCTCTCTATCTGTCTGTCGCCCTCCACACTTCCCCATGCTTCCCGACAACAATCACTCCCCGCCGTTAAATGTTCGTCACTCTAGCCAATGCCTTTGCGGAAGAGGGAAGCACAAACAGATGTGAAAGCGTCGACATGAGCCAGTCACAGCAGGCCCTGGAACTGAGAAAGTAGCTGCCCCGCCGAAACAAGAACCCCTTGGCCAGAACTGCCAGAACTGAAAGAACTGAAAGAACTGACTTCCTGCCGTCTAGGTTCTTTGCGCCCTTCGATGGCCGCGCGGATTCCATCAAGGGCCATGGCGTCAACAGGTCTATCCTCGACGACGGCGCCCTTGATGCCTACTCCGAGCTCGTGCTGTGGCGCCTTCACGGCGTGAGGGCCATGGTCAGCTTGGTCGACAATAAGACGCAGTATTTTGTCGCCGGAGTCACGAGGGCCGAGGCGACGACCGACGAGGTCGTCGCCGAGCACGACTGGTTCGGCTGCTCGACGCTCGACATGTCCGGAGGTCTCTGTGAGGTATGTCTGTCCTTCACCCATCGAATCACGTGATTGGCCCTAACATGTGCACAGAACGTCGTTGCGCTCAAGGGGAGGCACGACGAGTACCCGTGCTTCCAGGTCCCCGATCTCTCACGGGATCCCAGGTTTGCAGATCTGTCGATCGTTGATGGCAGCCTCGCAAGCTATCGCTTCTATGCTGGCACCCCGATCACCACCTCCCATGGCATTAACATCGGCTCCCTTTTCATCTTTGACAACAGACCACGGCTAGAAGGTCTCACGCTCGCGCAGAGAAGATGTAAGTCGCTGCTCTCAATCATAGGTCACATGACTGACACGACCGAGGCCTGTATCAAACGGCGGCAAACATCATGAAACACCTCGAGAGCAAGAGAGAGGCCGTTGAAAGACGCCGGATCGCCCTGATGAGTGGCGGCGTCTCTGACTTCCTTGAACGCGCAAGCCAACTCGGCGAGCTCGAGTCCGATTCCTCCAATCCCGCCGAGACGCCCGCCGAGACGCAGTATCCTACTCCTGATCACATGACGACGACGAGCCACAGCTCTTCTCCGGACGGGGTCGAGGAGGTCTGGCAGGGGAAGAAGGGTGCTTCGGAGATTGTGCTGGATAAGATCAAGATGACGCTCGACCATGCGGCGGAGATCCTGCGAGAGAGCCTGGAATTGACGGCCGGCGGAGTTATCTTCCTAGACACGGCTATTGGCTATGCGGTACCGAAGAACGAGGATGAGTATTTCGACCTCAAGGACGATCTGGAAGCGATAGCGGAGAAGACGGGACGGGACGAGCGTGAGAGCTCGGCGGCTGCGGAGACGGATCTCACGATGACCGGTATAGATCCCAAGACGGCAATATCGCCAGGCCAGGTCCGCGGATACCATGATGAATATCGGCCGGCGAGGATCCTAGCGATATCGTGTTCGAAGAACGCATATCGACGGTCGAGAGTCTTGGATGGAAAGACGCTGCAGGATTTCATCACGGTGTATCCGAAAGGAAATGTATGGTACATTGACGAGAAGGGCTATTTCTCGTCGCTCGATCAGATAGAGGATATATACAATGATCGGAGCAGGGCGGGCATGTATGAGAGAAGGAAGTCTGTGGAGCCTTCGGCGATAGACATCACAAGGCAGGTAACGGAAGCTGCGCTCTTGTCAAAGGTGTTCCAAAACGCTCGGCAGATCATCTTCTTGCCGCTATGGGATGCGAGCGCAGGTAGGCTTTCCGCAACAGGTCGTTTTCTTCCGCTAACAATCTGCAGATCGTTGGCATTCCGGATGCTTTGTGTGGAGTAACCATGCCTTCCCTGTCTTCACTGTGGAGTCCGAACTTTCACACGTCTCATCTCTCACGAATTCCGTCATGGTCCAGATCAGTCGTCTGGACTCCATCACAGCAAATAACATGAAATCAGACTTCATCAGCAGCATATCTCACGAGTTCCGGAGTCCTCTCCACGGCATCCTCGCGAGCGCCGAGTTCCTGCATGATTCGGAACTCGACTCGACGCAAGCCGAGTTGGTATCTACAATACAGAGCTGCGGATCCACCCTCCTGGATACCATCAACCACGTTTTGGACTACAGCAAGATCAATTCCTTCGAGAAGAAGAGCCCCACCGGCGCCCTTTCGAACGAGCTGGACAACATCAGCAACGTCGCCTTAATCTGCGAGGACATCGTCAACGGCATCATGGCCGCGCGCGAATTCGGCAGTCTTGGCGACTCCACCTCCATCGCCCCCCACGGCTCCTCACAACCGCACCATCCGCGCCCACCACACGAAAGCTCCGTGGAGATCATCCTTGACTTCGAGAAGCGCGACTGGAACTTCAAAATCCAGCCGGGGGCGCTGCGGCGGATCATCATGAACCTCTTCGGCAACGCGCAGAAGTACACCGAGACGGGGTTCATCCTGGTGCAGCTGCGGGTGAAGGATGCGGAGAGGCGACAGCCGAATTCGCCGCTCAAGACGGGACAGAAGATGTTGGCGATGAATATCATCGATTCAGGGAGGGGCATGTCGCAGCAGTATATGGAGAGGAAACTGTACACGCCGTTTGCGCAGGAGGACTCGTTTGCGCCGGGCATCGGGCTGGGACTGTCGATTGTGCGGAGCATCGTGAACCAGCTGGGCGGGAAGATCAACATCCGCAGCGAACTCGGCAAAGGCACGGACGTCGAAGTCCTGCTGCCTCTGGAAGTGCCGGAGCCGAGCTCGGAGGCGCAGAGCGCGAGCGCGATGACCCCGTACGGGGCGGCGAGCAGCGACCTCGAGGCAGCGAAGGCGGTGGAGGCGGTGCGCGCGATGGCGCCCGGCAAGACGATCGCGGTGTGGCGCAACGAGGCGACACTCGGCGACCGCAACCGCAACCTGTCGTGGAAGACGGTGGCGGCGTACTGCCGGTCGTGGTTCGGCTTCACGATCCTGGCGGGGCAGAAGGCGGCGACGCTGGCTGCGGCGGACCTGGTGATCAAGGAGCGCGTGACGGCGGACGATGAGGCGGAGGCGGAGGCGGCGATGGCGCTGTCGATCGGGGAGGCGAGCCGGGTGCTGGTCGTGCAGGAGCAGCTGTGTCGGGCGGGCGGGAGGCGGAGCAGGTTGGCTACGGGCGTCAGTGAGACGATCAGTATGCCGATCGGGCCGTTCAAGTTGGCGAGGAGCATTGTGGCGTTGTTCCGGGAGAGGGAGCGCAGGGGCACGGTTGGGGAGGAGGAGCCGCCGAGTCCGATAGAGAAGGATCGGCTGGATGGGTTGGGCAGCGACGACACTGCTGCCGACGAGGCTCCGCAGACGTCACCGGGCGAGACCACCAATGATGCTCATCCCGAAATCGCCGCGGAGACGTCCGACCGCATCCCCCTCCCCACGCCCCCCTTGCAGGACTCAGACGCAGACGCCCTCCCGAAACGGCCGCGCTCGGCACCCTCGCCCTTCCGCCCCGACGCGCACAAGCAGACGTCTCTGCCTCCGCTCCCAACGCTGTCGTCGCTGGCGCTCAGCGCGCCGGCGTCGGCGCGGCCGCTGCACATCCTGGCCGTGGACGACAACAGCCTCAACCTGCTGCTGCTGACGCGGTACCTGGGCCGGCGGGCGCAGGACCGGGTGGTGACGGCGCGCAACGGGGTCGAGGCGGTGGCGGCGGTGCGGCGGGGGAGCTTTGATGTCGTGTTCATGGACATCAGCATGCCGGCGATGGATGGGTTTGAGGCGACGAGGCTGATCAGGGAGCACGAGCGGGGTGTGAGGGAGGCGGGGACTGGGGGGGAGGGGAGGGGGAAGGGGTTGGGGGCGTATATCGTTGCGCTGACGGGGTTGGCGAGTCGAAGGGATAGGGATGAGGCGGTGAGTAGCGGGTTTGACGACTTCCTGACGAAGCCGATCAGTTTCGGGATGATCGGGGAGTTGCTTGGGAGGCTGAGTGTGGGGGAGGAGTGATGGTAGGGGAAAAAGAAAGAGAGGGGGGTGTTGTAGAATTTCTGAATTTCTTTGGTGGGGGGGAAAGGGGGGAGGAGGGGGGTAAATGGGATTGTTTGCTTGGCAAGTTGGGACGCGTGCATATATACCCTGGCACTGCATTGTGGATACGCATAGATGGATGGGATCATGGATGGGATCATGGATGGGCAGCGCGATGGAATGAGCGCGGGGAGGGGGGGATGGAATGAGAGATGTCGTGGAATGGAACATTCTTCTGCGCAATTTTGACTTTGGGGGTGACTTGACTGAGTGGTTGTGATGTGGTGTAATGTGTTGTGATGGCTTTGGCGGGATGAATTTTGATGAAGTTCACGGCGGTCGGTAGACTGGAGGTGGATGCATGGATGCATGGAGGAGGGTGTTTGTAGGGAAGAGGATGGGGGGAGGGAGGGGTATGGACGATAAATATAATAAAGGGGGTATGTTCATGTCGTCGCTTTGTCCATTCCTCGCTTAGCCGTGCGTGCCTGGGTGCTCCTCCCTAATACAGACATGATCAGCTATTCATTCTTACAAACGCTTCTACGATTAAAATCTAATTCATGATGAAAGGAGACGGTTGGTTAAAAGCCAAAAATTAAGGCATGCGAACCTGAAAAAAAGAAAAAAAAGAAAAGAAAAAAATAGGGTTGTTTGACCAACATCAGTTGGAGAAACGGCGAATCGAACGCCGGACCTCTTCTATGCTAAAGAAGCGTTATACCACTAAACCATATCCCCTTTTGTGTTATTGCTGCTTGATTATTCAAGCCTTTCAATCATATTTACTCAACCACTTCGCTAAAATCAAAAGCACCCCCGCCATTACATCAAGGTACAGACCAGACAGCCACAGCTGCAGCAGCTGCGCTGCACACAACTCAACACCGCAACCTCACCAACCTCACCAATGGAGCACGACACCAAAACACGTAACCCCCCCTCTCCCTCCTCTCTCTCCAGCCCAGCTAAGCTCACCCCGCCGCAGCGCAGGCGCTGACCTCGGACCCGACGTCCTTCGCCTACGTGTCGGCGCGCGAGCGCTGGCCCATCATTCTCGTGAGTGCGCCTTCGTTCACGCTGCCCCGCACCAGCGCTTTGGACACGCAACGGGATGCGATGCGATGGATGGGATGCGACTGACGCACGCAGACGGGCGCGATCGACGACATGCACCGCGCGGTGAGCGACACGGCGGAGGGCGAGAAGAAGGAGGAGGGCAAGCGCATCGTGGCGGGGATCGCGGCGCTGAAGTACGAGCTGCAGCATGATCGGGCGATGACGTGGGTGTGCCGGATCCGTGCGGGGCGTGATGGGGCGTGGGACGTGGGCTGTGGGCTGACGCGTGCGTAGGCCGCTGCCGGATGATGGCGAGAGCGATGTCGAGGGGTATAATGGGGAGTTGGAGCTGTTGGGGCGGCCGGGCTGGTTGGACGTGCCGTGGTTGTTTGCCGAGTGCTATCTTTACAGGTGTGTGCCTTGAGGTTCTTGCGCGTGTGCTCGGCTTCGTCTATGGGACTACGGGGGAGGGCGAGGGGGAGGGCAATGGCAGGCTAACATCACAGTCAAGACGTCTAGCAACATTCTTCAGCCTCTCCAAACACTGGAGATCCTACGACGTCTTCGCGCGCCAGAAGATGTCGACCTTCCGGTCCTCGCGCCCCGCCGTCCTCGAGCTCGCCGCGCGCTACAAAGACATCATGGCCCAGCTCGCCTCGAACCCGCACCCCTCCGAGGAGGCCAGCGCGCTGCTCTTCACCGAGATGTGCGAGATCTGCCTGTGGGGCAACGCGACCGACCTTAGCCTCCTGACGTCGCTGACCTACGAGGACATCCAGAAGCTGCAGGGCAGCGAGGCGCGCAAGGCCAGCGAGAAGAACATCCTCGTCAACGACCTGGCCGCCGCCTACGAGGTCCTGCGCCGCGGCAAGGCCGACGGCACCGAGCACAGACAGGTCGACATCGTGCTGGACAACGCGGGCTTCGAGCTGTACGTCGACCTGATCCTGGCGGGCTACCTGCTCGCGACGGGCCTCGCCACGACCGTCGTCCTGCACGCGAAGCCGATCCCCTGGTTCGTGTCTGACGTCGTGCCGGCCGACCTCGCCGCGCTGCTCAGCGCGCTGCACGACCCGCGCGCCCTGTTCGACGCGGCGTCCGAGGACGAGCGCCGCAACGACGTCGTGCCGGCGCCGCTCAGCGACGGCGCCGCCGCGGACCTCGCGGCCCTCTTCGCGCAGTGGAGCGGCTTCCACGCCGACGGCCGGCTGCGCCTGCGCGCGGACCGCTTCTGGACGGCGGCCGGCTCGTACTGGCGGCTGCCGGCGTGTGCGCCGCGGCTGTACGACGACCTGCGGGCGAGCGAGCTCGTCGTGTTCAAGGGCGACCTGAACTACCGCAAGCTGGTGGGCGACGCGCGGTGGGCGGCCACGACGCCGTTCGTGCAGGCCATCGGGCCGCTGGGCGCGGGCAGCGGGGTCAATGTGTTGGCGCTGCGGACGTGCAAGGCGGATGTGGTGGTGGGGCTGGAGGAGGGGAGGGATGAGGAGTTGCGGGCGCTGGAGGGGGGCGGGGGGGAGAGCGGGGCGAGGAGGTGGGCGTGGAGTGGGAAGTGGGCTGTGGTGAGTTTTTCGGAGGGGAGGGAGAGGAAGTAGGGGGGGTTGCGAGACGAGTGGAGATGGGGATGGGGATGGGGAAGGCAAGTGAAAGCGCTTCGACGAGGGTTCGCTGGTAATCCCTCGAGAGCGCCATGCGGGCGGCGCGTCGCAATCTTGTATGTGTGGCTCTGGCAGGTGCCAATGGGCGTAGCGGTGGAGCAAGTGCGGCAGGCTAGACAGGGCGCGGTGGGGGGGGTTCCTGAAAATAGAAAGATGCGATTGCGAGAGAGAGCACGCTCGATTGATCAATGCTCGCTGTCTGTCAGTCACGTGGTATTTATTGGCGCTCGTCCGCATGTGAAAGGAAAGGAAATGCAGGTCCCGAGCCGCGCACACGCGCAAGGACGGGCGGCGGACAATAAGCAGCGTCTTACATACTTACATACATACATACATACATACATACATACAGCCAGCGCCGCTTGCATTATGCTCGGATTCGGAGCCGCCCTCCAGCCTTCTGGAGCGCATCTTCTGTGCAGTGGACGACGGGAAGGGAAGGGAAGCTAGTCGCTCTCGCTCTGATGGGTGGCAATCACATGTTCCCCGGATTGTTTCTAGGATTTTTTTTAAAGAAAAGGGCGGGGGAGGGTTGTCTGGTAATTAGATTAGAGCATATATGTATGTGCCTAGGTAGGTAGGTAGGTAGGTATCCATGCGATGGCTGCTGGATTGAGGGTCGGTGGTGGATGTGCTATGGATAGCACGTATACATGCAGTATCGTAGAGTAGGTATGTAAGATTACGTTGTTGGACACACTGACTGCTGGGCTGGTAGTGCGATGAGCCCCTGAGGCCTGAATGTTGTTATATCCGTACACTACTGCAGTACAACAATGTGTATTCGCTCACAACAATAATAGTATAACATTCGCTGCTTGCGGCCATGCTTCCGTCGCACACTTTATTTCGAGTCAGCTATGCATATGTTAGGTTCGACCGGCTCCCGCCACGCCACGGGCCATGCCTCCTCGATCGAGCCCCAGCCACGAGATTGCACTCCAGGAACAGGAACCGCTGTGCAGGTGTGTGCCACACCACCTGTCACGAGGGATCATGCACAAATCTTACTCTGCTGTGTACTGTGCAAGCATCCTTCGGCGACGTTGCCAAAACCGTGCAAGGTGGTGCGGCGGCGGCATAGCGGCGAGATCTCCAGTAAGCATCAAGCGAGTCCAAAGGTAGGTAGGTATGCATGCATGTGCTGCTGAATCGAGTGCTGCTGCTGATGGTGCCGTGTTTGCCTATGATGAGGTCGAAAATAGGATATGGCCCGGAGGAGGATGGAGCATGAAATGGGCCCGTTGATTTCCCCGGCCAGATGAAATTGCTACCCACTTGCGCATGTGTCGATTCCGGGGTATGAAGATCGCCTTTGATGTATGTACGCTTTCTTGCACCGGATCATCGATCGAAACGTAAAAAGCAGGCTTCAAAACACGAGCACATGACTTTGCATAAGGATCAAGATCTCCGATGTGTAGTGTCCTGTATGGAGATCCTGCTTCGCCAAAAATCTCGGGTGGTTCCCCTCCATCACATGCATTTCTCACATTCCCTTCCCATCCTTCCCTCGGCCAAGGCGTCGCGCCAAGCATCCGCGCTGATTTACCCCATACCCCAGAAGGGCCGTGGGCCGTGAATGGCGGGGGCCCCAGACAGCCAACGGCCGAAGTTGCTCGGAACGGCAGCTCATTCCTTGCAGCCGTGCATCGCGCATGTGCATGTACATAACATGGCGTCCACTCGCATTCGCCCATTTGCGGGGCATCCTTCTTCTGCTTCTGCTTCTGCTTCTGCTTTGGAATGGAAGGCGGCATGTTTACACACAGTTAATAATGTACACACACAGTGAATCATGTACACATACAACACTGTGCGACGCATGAAAACGCTCCAATGACCGCCGCGGCCTCCATTGCTCTGCGACGCCCAAATCTTATCGGCCGTTTCAATCATGGTTCATGTTCATGCCTTCGCATCCCGCCCATTTATCTCCCACAAAGCTTATGCGCGGGCATAACGATCCACACATGACTGACAGGCTGACAGCTGCTCAAATTACGAGGACCACGGCCAGGATTCTCCGCTTTCCATCGAGCTTTCTCTGGGGCCCCGGCTCCCCAACGCCCTTGGCGCAAACCCGGCGCTGGCCACTCACAGCGCCCCGTGTGCCTGCCCTCCGATGCTCATCTGGCCACTAGCGGGCTACCATCGGAGACGCTGCCTCGATGGGACGACGGGCGATGCCTCGCCTTGTGCAGGACTCGAGGATCTTGGAAGGACTTGCCTCAAACCCCCAGCCAAGCGCCGCTGCGAACAGCACGGTGATGTCAGTTGCTGTGGCCTTTAAGATTGCTGGCTCGCCTCCGTGGCGTGCAGGGCACGGGGCAGATCCCCGGAGCGGAGAAGCTGCCCGACTCTGGAGTAACAGGGAGCACTCTGGAGCAGGAGCCAGGAACAAGAAAGGCTCTGGTGTTGCCCCCTATCACGGGCAAGGGCCCACTGGGGCGAGGAGGTGGGTATATAGCCAGCGCTTGCCGCCTGTCAGTGGTCTCCTCCTTCTCTCACCATCCAACTCAAGTTTTCATCCTCCTAATCAGTCAATTGTACCACCAGAGTCTTTCATAGCTCATTCACTCGTTTTAACGTTTGCATATACCCCCCAACAGTCAAAATGAAGTACTCCGTCGCCCTCGTCACCATGGCTCTCGCCTCCTTCGGCGCTGCCGTGGGCGTCTCGGATATCCCATCCTGCGCTGTACGTCTACAATCCTCTCCCCACCACATGCAATGCACAGCACAAAACACTGACCATAAAAGATCCCATGTATCGAGGCCGCCACTGCCTCCGAGACCACCTGCGCCGCCGGAGACTTCGCCTGCTCGTGCCTCCCAGCGAACAACGCCGCCATCACCGCCAAGGCCACCTCCTGCGTCTTCGCGAAGTGCACCACTGCCGAGGCCCTCGCCACCGTCGATGCCACCAAGGCCATCTGCGCCAACCTCCCAGCGGCCGGAACCACCTCCGCCGCCGAGACCTCCGCCCAAGCTGAGACCAGCTCCGCCGCCGCCACCTCTGCTCCGGCTGAGACCTCCGCCGCCGCCCAGACCTCCTCTGCCCCAGCTGTGACCTCCGCTCCGGTTGAGACCACCTCTGCTCCAGTTCAGACCACTCTCGCCCCTGTAGGTGGCCCTTCCACCGTGTACGTGACGGTCTGTGACTCATCCTCATCTACCAAGGTCGCACCAACCAAGAACGCCACCACCGTCCCATCCGCCACCACCACCAAGGCACCGGTCTTCACCGGCGCCGCCTCCCAGGTCGCTGCCGGCCTCGGCTCCGTCTTCGCCCTCGGCCTCGCTGCCCTCGCCTTGTAAATTGCGAGACGCGGATCGGGAGTGATGGAGTGAAGGATCGCATCGGACTTGCATATCAGCGTGGCGTTGGCCAGTCGCTGTGGAAAACATTTATCTTCGGTGATCTCGATGTGAGATCGGATGTTGTAATTACGCTTTTTTGCGGGGACGTATGTCCGTGGATGCAAGGGTATATAGATAAATGAATATTGACTGGAATGAAAACCTGAAAAATGATCGTGCTGCCGTGTTGTGATGACTTGTGATGACTGGGATGAAATGAAACATCTGGGCTGACTCTACCTTTTCCATTGATCTCCATCGCGACTCACCATCACCTCTTCTATCTCGGATCGAGGCCCTGCCCTTGGATTGCTGATATATCCCACTCCATCGCCTTTCCCACGTCTCGTCACGAGCCACGTCCCTCGACCTCATCGCGCATGCTCCGTAAATCCCAACCGCCCCACCGTCGTCGACGTGCAAATAAGCTCACGCCGATCCATTCACAGACCCCGAAAAGCTTATTTCAACTCATGTCTCGCCTCTCCATATATAGGCATATATAGGTAGGCATATATATACCCAGAGAGAGATAGGAACGATTCCATCATTCCAGCCATCGAAGATGTGATTGTGACGGTGGAGAGGTCCTGTGGGTAATTGGTGGCCTACCTTGTCGCTGCAGATAACCATAAGATTAGCGATATTAGGTCACGTGCGGCATATTGGGCTGGGTTCATGGGGAGAATCTTGGCTGGGAGGAGGGACGACATGGAAAATTGTGTTATAAAATCATTTATTATGTATTTTAGAGAGGTATATCGGTTTCGGTGATGCTGAGGGCCTTTTTTTGCCTTCCTGATGTCGGAGGATATCATGTAGATATATAACCTCTCATGTCCTCCATTACGGTTTACAGCACCAACGACAGCACATCGAGCACACAATACCTTCAGTCAAGCAGTTGCATTCTCCATCTGCACACCAGCTAGCTCGCTATCTACCCTCCTCCTCGTCAGAGCCCTAGCTAGCTGCAAATCAATGAGCATCCCATCCCATCTCAGCCTTTCTCCAACCACAACCCTGCCATATCTACCTGAACAAATATCCCTCGCCAGAGATCAACCACGCCAGAGAGAAAGAAAAGCAAGAGAGTAGGGTATCTTTCGAAAATGCATGAATCCGTGCCCGCAAAACGCCACACCATGAATAGCCGATGCTGATGCTGATGCTGATGCTCCCGAGACCAGTAATGCATGCCTATGTGCATGCGCCAAAGTACGCTTGTGTGAAGTCTTGCAACGATAACGTGAAGGAAGGAAAATAAATCATGGTGCGTTCGAGTCCGCCCTCGGAGTCCGCCGCTGATTCGCACCGCGCGCATGCGCTTCTTGGATATCCCGTTTCGCCCAGTGCGGCAATTTGATGGAAGGAGAAGAAGCCGTCCGTTTCGGCGAGTCCTTGACGCCTTTGCGAGCGCCGATGCGTGCGAGGTATGCGCGGTCCGCGGCCACGTGGGTCGAGGCCGGCGGGGTCTGCTACGTTCAGTCAGTTCTTTGGACTTGTGGTGAAGAGTTTGCTTCCGAAATCGGCAAGCGTCTTGAAGAGGGAACTCGGAATCTGAACATCGCTTGATGACTGTTCGGAAGAAGAAGAACTTGACGGCTGGCCTACTTTTGCATCAGATGCCCCGTTCATGGTCGCGGGAGTCTTAGCTCTGATTTCAGCGAGAACGTTTTGCACGAAGGCGTTAGGTGTAATCTTGGAGTCCGCCAAATCTGTGCAGAGAATATTGCTATCACGTATCTTCTCGGACATGGCATCCATAGCTACATCAAGGAGCTGACGATCTTGAACAGCGACGCGCAACTTGTGACACACATCTGCGGAAATCTGCTTGTGGAGCTTGGAGTCGTTCATGTGGCCTTTGAGTTGTTTCTGCCCAGCTTTGACAGCCCTTTGGAAAGCAGCAGATATTATGCACTTCAACTTGACTTCAAATCCTCTCAAAACATCATCGGAAATAGACGATTGTGCATTCACATTAGCTGCCGCCGCATGCTGTGCCCTAGTCGTAATAGGAGTAGGCGGCTGCCGGATTTTGCTTGGCGAAGCAGTCTTCGTCGAAGATGAAAACCTAGGTTTCACAGGCGATGCATCAGCATAATTATCACGCAGCGGCGTAGCAGGCCTTGGGGCCTCTTTGACGATATCTCCGAGAATAATCGTGATAGCATGATTGACTGTATACTCGCCCGAGAAGAGCTTCTCTCGAAGACCATTGTCTTGATTGAATTGGCGAATCATCTCTTCGGTCCATGTGATCAAGACAGCATGACTATTGCCAGAAGATTGCTTAAGAGTCTCGTGGAAAGAGGCGGCGAGAGTTTCCGAAGATTTTGCTTTACTCGAATCGTCTTGTTGTAGGGCATCTCGGAGAAGTCGAATGAGAGCCGTTGGATTATTTCGGCTGAAAATGGAAAGCCCTCTAGGCATGGTGGGTGACTGGGTTGATACTCCGACGCCATTGTCACTTATGTGAGCCTTTGATCCTGGTGACTTGAACGCAGAATTAGGATTCATAGATCGAAGATGCGCGCCTGAAACATCATCTGCTATGGACATCGTGCCACTTCCCATAATCGGATCCCTGCCTGGTGTACGCGGAGGTTGAGCAATGTCAGATCCTGGTGTCTGTGGATTAAACATTGATCCATTGCTGTCTTGACCTGCCACACCTGGTCGTACGACCGGTATAGGAATTTGACGCAGCTGCTGTGCGAAGACTTGATTGTGGGGGAATAAAAGGTGCTGCCGAGTAGCGGCAAGACGATCTTGAGCTTCTTTCTGAGCTTCTCTGTATTTTTGCATCTTCTCGGCCTGTCGCGCGTCAAGGAGTGCTTGCCAGGCTTTAGGGTTCGAACGCTTCAACTTCTCATCGTCAAGGAGTTGCTGGACCTCCTTTCGCTCTTCGGCAGTGAGACTGTCATCGTCCTGTTGGCTGAAGGTATCAGACATAACGATGCCTCGGATAGTGGACACTTTGCTTTGGGAATCGAGGATCTTGTCTAATACAGCTGGATCCTTGCCTCGGGACGCAGATAAGTCCTGCTGCGGGACATCCTTAGGCTTGAACAAAAATTCACCCTTCTCACGCTTCGCCGAAGCTAGAATGCTCTTCTTATCCACCAACTGGGAAGCTAATTGCGTCTTAAAGACGGCCTTGTTATGGAGTTTCTCTTCAAATGTTCCACCAGCAATGAATCGATAGACATAAACCGGCTTTTTCTGTCCGATTCTGTATGCGCGACCAACGGCTTGTTCTTCGTTGATTGGGTTCCATCGGAAGTCGAATATTATCACACGGTTTGCTCCGTACAGATTTAGTCCAAGGCCGCCGGCAGTGGTAGAAATGAGATATATATCTAATGCTCCAGCATTGAATTCTTTAGTGAGGCCTTGTCGTTTACTCATAGGAGTAGCCCCGTCGAGTCGAGCATATTTGCGCTTCGTTCTTTTGCAGAGGTTTTCCAAGTAATCCAAGGTCGTGAGTGATTGAGAGAATATAAGAACCTTGTCATCAACAGCGCGAGAAGCGTCTAGGATTTGTACTAGGATTTTAGCCTTGTATGAGTTGTCAATAGCTTCCGTCTTCAACGGGTAGCTCTTAAACAGATCGGAGACTTCCTTAACTAGATTCTGTGAAACGCCAACCGGAGGTGCAATGTCTTCTAAGGCATCGCCATCTTCAGAGGTCTTCGCCACGCGCGTTTTATGATCCTCCTTGTCTCTTCGCTCAATCAACTTTGTCTGAAAGCACTCAGGATGGTTACATAGAAGAGCTAGGATGCCGATCCACGACCAAATAGTAGTTTGACGCAATTTTCCAGATTTAGTGAGCTGGTTTCCGTCTTTTAAGTCCAACGGAGCCTCAAGCATCGACTCTACGTAGAGCGCGTATGCCTTCTGTTGCAGTTCAGTCAATGGAACTGTAATGACAAACTCAATTTTCGGCTGGAGGTCATGTTGTAGAACTGATGAGTCTGCACGGTTGACTTTTGGAGCGATGTCTTCCTTCAAGACCTCTAGCATCTTCAGCCCTTTCCGACGTTCGCTCCTCGAACTGTTTTCATAGAGACCGTCATGAATAGGCTCCACATATTTTGCACGGAACTCCACGATGGGGCCGAGATAGTTAGGTGCAATCCATTCGATCATAGAGTGGTATTCTTCAACGTTGTTGGACAGAGGGGAACCGGTGAGAGCGATGCGGCTGTTCGATCTAAATCGACTTGCAGCTACAGTGAGCGCAGACGAGACGTTCTTAAGCTTGTGAGCTTCATCAGCAATGATGACGTTAGGACCTTCGAGGAGTTGTTTTTCCACGACGTCGAAAATATCTTCATCCATGAGCATGCTCTTTCTCTTGCTTGATCTGCCATTAAGGATGTTTCTGAACATTTCAAATCCCATGATGAGAACGCCGCCGTCGTTATACCATGACTTGATGGCAGCTAAGCGCTGCTCCAGCTTCAGAATCGAGTCTACTTTCCAAAACATGCCGATTTTTGGAAGGACGTCTTCAGGAACCCACATAAGGAGTTCATCCATCCAATTGTCGATAAGCCCTGGAGGACAAAGTATAAGTGTCCGTGATATCTTTAGACCCTCGGGAATCTGAGAGGACACCGTTGGATCTTCGGAACATGCAGCCTCTGCAATGGCAACAAGGAGAGTAATGACTTGCATGGTCTTGCCGAGGCCCATAGTATGAGCTAGGAGACAGCCTTGCAATGCGCCATCCTTTGAGACGATCTGACTCCACATGAAACGAATCCCGTCGATTTGGTGGTTCTTTATCCGGCCACCAATATGATCATGGATGAAGATAAATCCTTCATTCTCAAATTTCGATTCGTTGATAATAATCTTCGCTCTATCCGCATTAAGAGAAGAGTTAGATGAGGCTAATCGGGCTCGAAGAAGTTGACGTCGAGATTCTTGCTCGGCCAGCCTCCTCTGGTCTTCTTCTCTCAATTGACGAGCCTCAACATTTTCGACAATCTTCCGTTGACGCTTTCTCGGGGTCTCCAGAATATCTTCTTCGTCGCTCAGGCTAGGACGTGCAGCAGGGCGTCGTCTCGCAGATAATGGCTCTTCATCGACATCATCTTCCTGGACACTGGCTTCGACGTAGGTTTCTAAAGCATGGCGACAACGTAAGACAAAAGGAGCAAAATGTCCCGGACTATTATCTTCTAGCCCTCTGCAGACTTTTTGCGTTAGACCACCTCGCCCCGTGAGCTTTTTGCAATCGATATACGTTCGGAGAAGTCTAAGGATATGTGTGAAGCTAGTAAAAGTCTTGCTATCCATTCCTTTAATCCTATCTTCACGATTGCCACATGCGTGCATAACCTCTAGAGTGTCTTTCCAAAGCTCATCGAGGTCGAGACGACTAGAGAACAATTCTGATAAGTCCGCTCTTCGTTTTGTGGTCATGTTGTGAATGAGGCCAATGAGTAAGCGGTCGCGATCTCCTAGCTCTTCCCAAGCCTTATGAGAATAGGCGGCAATGGCAGCAGGGTTCGTATATGGTATTTCTTCTGTCGGTCTCTCAAAATTATCTACCGTCTCGGTATCCGAGACGTTCGGAGAAGCGACAGAAGGTATGCTGGACCTAGATTTAGGCGTGAATTGAAGCTTCGAAACCTTTCTGGGTAGTGGAGAATCGTTTGCAGTAGCAACTGGCTTAGCTGGCGTAATAAGGTCAACGAGTTCTGGGCTATCTGGCAGAAGTGTTAAATCGATGAAATTGGACTCATCACTCATCAAGCCTCCGGATTGAAGATCAGGATTTGTGTTTTCAGACTTCATTTCTCGATGAGGTGTTTGTGGACGAGCTGCGAAAGAGGTTGATGAGCCGTTTGAGAAGCGGCGTTTGACATCGATAAGTTGATCATCAACATCTGTCATCGGGGTATCGATCGTCAGAGCACCACCGATGTTTGGTGTTGTATCTAGAGCAGTATCATGACTTGTTTGATCATTACTCTTCTCAAGATCAGAGTCATCCAAGTCGCATAATCGATGATCATCAACATGCTCATCATCGCTGACGATAAAGTCATCCATCTCGTCAACAGAATTCTCTGCTTCGGAATCTGTATCGATGGACTCTCCATCTTCCGGGTCAATTTTCTGAACCTTGGCTCTCTTAACTTTAGAGACTGGAAGCGGTTTCGGAGGTGCCATCTTCTGCTCTAAAACTGAGATTTGCCACAATAGATCTTCGCGGTCGAACACGCTCTGTTCCATGATCTGGCACTGCTTACGGACTTGCTTTTGCGTTGTCCAGGTCTGCTCCGCGATCTCTTGGCGCATCTTGACGAGTCTATCATTGACGATCCTATCAAGATGTTTCTGAGCTCGATGAATCTGCTCTCGCTTATTATCGAGCCTTCGAGATATGTTCCAAAGATTCCACGCCTTTTGTTGACGCTTGGGGAGACGCTCGGTGTGCCATTTATCATGGAGTAGCGCCATTCCTTCGTTGATGGCTTCGTTGACCTCCTCTTGGGTAAGAGGTCGTCTCTTAGATACGATCAATGGCTGTTCCACTGACCCACCATTCTCTTCCTCAATCTCACGCCAAGTTTCGATATCATACTCTCCATCTTCGTCGGATTCTCCCCATAGAGGAAGCACTTCATCTCCTTCAACGTGGCGATACTTTTGGAGTGCAACCTCGAAATCCCAGTTATCGTAAGAACTTGGGCCGCCAAGTGGAATGTTACTTGGTAAGTTGAAATTTGTGCGGCGCTCATCATCATTAGTTGAGTCGACTATGACTGGCGGACTGTCAGGATCCACTTCGGGCCATGAAGAGAGCTCTTCCCTTGTAGCTACGATGTCGCCATTCGGTGCTTTATGTACAAGAGTGAATGATGGACTCTGATACATCGGTGTGAGTCGTGCAGGGTATGGAATAACAGCCGTAAATGATTTCCCATATTTCTTGATGACCCGAGGTTGAGATCGCATAAAATGACCTATCCGGTGATGAACGTATAAACGGCGCCCTGCTGATATATCTGAGAACGGCTGGTAGAAGGCGCTATCGTCATCTTGAGAGATGATTTCTTTTCCAACGTTGACTCCTGGAAAGAAGACGTTATCCACGGAAAATTTATGTTTTCCTAGGTATCCATGTGAGAAGCTTTCTAAACGTTTCTTTGGTTGATCTTTCATTCTTGCAACCTGCGCTAGCTTTTTAGATGATCCGAGATTGTGATTACCGCCAGCATTGAATTCCTGAACGGCTGAATCCTGTAGCAGGGCGACATGGCGTTGTTGGAGTTCAATCCCATCCTGGCCGAACACCGAGACTGGGACCAGATGCTTTTTTCCATCATCGCCTCGATATACAACGTCGGGTTCGATGTTTTGCGGATCATACAGTCGCACATTGTCTGCGGCTGTAGGAATCGCCCTGTTGCGGTTCGGGTCAATTTCTGAAGTGATCAATGTCGGTTCAAGACGCTTCCTTTTCTTGCTTGAGCTTGGAGAGGCTTCCTTAGAAGAAGCACATGGAAGGTCATTGTTGTTCTCGTCCATTAAGCTTGGAGAGGCCTCCTCAGAAGCAGCATGTGCAACGCCATTGCCGTTGTCGCCTGCTGAGCTCGCCGCAGAAAGCTTTTGCGGATCATACAATCGCACATTGTCTGCGGCTGTAGGCATCACCCTGTTGCGGTTTGGATCAATTTCTGAAGTGATCAATGTCGGTTCAAGACGCTTCCTTTTCTTGCTTGAGCTTGGAGAGAACTCCTCAGAAACTGCACCTGGAAGATCATTATCGTTGCCGCCTGTGGAGCTCAGTGCAGAACGTTTTTGTGGAACAGTAAGATCTGGTATAACAGGCGTGGAATTTACTCTTGAATCGCCATCGTCTTGACATACGTGGTCGTCAGTATGCGTATCTGCAAGTACATTTCCTGCCGACGAAGGATCTGCCACGTTTTCGGATTTATCAACGACACTCGCTCCTTGAACTCTGTGTAGATCTCCTCCGCTCGTTCCGCTATAATATTCAACGGCATTGGCCCCTTGAGATTCTCTTCGCAGGTCTTCTTCGCTCGTTCCACTGTGATATTGAGATTGTCTTGACCCGTTGACTTTGAGATACTGCAGACTCTTATTTCGGAAATGATCCCTGGCCTCTATTATCGTGGTTCGATATCTTATCGAGTTTGGTCCTACAAGGCCGAAGTCCTTTCTCAGAATATTATCTTTGATAGCTCTCAGGAACAAATTCCCATCCATGCCCTGTTCGCGTAGGTTTCGTTCGAGTTCTTTCGGATCGGGGAGGAGGTGAATGCCGGGAGAATATGGCCAGGTTCGATTCTCGGTGCAAAGTTCCTGTACAACCCGATCGACTCCCCAGTCCCATGGATCTATATCGTCGTCCATCGTGATGGATAGCGCTTGAGCGTAAGCATTACTTGGATGTATGTTCTCGGACGAGGACGGATTAACTGTTGCTAGCCAGCAGGTGATGAGAGTTCGCTGTTTCTGACCTATTGATGGGTTAGACATGATATCCAGATTGAGATTGCACCCTGTCGCTGTTGGATATGGATCAAAGATTGAGCTAAAGAAAGAGTTCTAGTTGAAGTCGACTTGAGATACGTATGCAGTGCAACAATGTGCCATGCAAGGTGCTTGGACATGGTCTTCAAACCCCCAGGTAGCTGGGCATAGAGGAATGCGGTGGAAAGAAGGTAAATAGAGGTTGTTGAGGGAAGAAGACTGACATAAGTTCTTCGATCTAGGATCCTAATGATGACAAAATACGTCCAAAAGCTCGTGCGGCTTGTTTGGACAGGTTGAAGTTGGTGGTGATCGCTGACCGTAACGTGCTGAGGAGGGCGAAGAGGATATTAAGTGCTGCTGCTGGCACCCAATACAAAGAAAGGAGAAGAAGAAAGGTGAGAATTGCCTGAAGCCTGACTTTCAATTCACAAGTAGGGCAGTGAGGTCTCAGTGCTGTCGGATTGTGTCTCTTGTTGGAGGGGTCACTTTCAGGTTATCTCCGTTGGCGATAACTTATCAACTTGCCCGTCCCCAGGTCGCGTCGTGGAGTCTGGACTCGCGATGCGATCCGGAAGTGCGGAAAAACCTTCTTCCTAGCTCCGTCACGTCTTCAGATCCACAAGTCAACATTATGGAGCTGCATATCAGACTCCACCAAAAGCCACATACAACTTCATTGTCACATAATTTCGCTTTGAATATTATTTATATTATAACCTCAGTGCAATAGTCCAGTTGAAGACGGCTTTCAAGGCATCCTTGGTCGGACATTGTCCTCCAATACCTCTCCCCAGATTCCCAGATTAAGGTTTTATAGGCCGAGACAGCATGGCTGCTGACAAATCTTATCCCCCTCAGCCAACGTCTGAAGAAGTTGCACATATCGCTGCACTTGTCAAAGACTGGTCTATCGCACATGGACTGGCTGTAAGGCCTCCACCAGCTCTTGTTTCTGGAGATCTGGATCCTCATGGCGTCCTGGCAACGACTGCGCCAGTCACGTTATTTCCGAGCCCCTTTCCACGAGTATGCTTCGAACAAGCTCAGGGCATACAAAAGGCCTATAACGAGCTATACGCTGCTATTTCTCAAGATGAGAATTTCTTGAAGGCGATTGTTGAGGAGTAAGTAATTTTCTTATGCATTATACTTTCTGGGTTCTGCCTGCTTCCTTTATTCCATTGTTGGACCATATGTCTTCCAGTGTCCGTGTTCTGCAGGACTTCTCTTTGTACGGTTTCTGACAATAGATAGGATATTAGAGGTGGATGAGTTTATTGCAGAACTATGGAAGATCCATCTTAAAGTCAAGGAGGAAGGATATGTCCAGGTACTTCGTTCCAAGTTCTGACTGCATGGACATTCTGACCGCATCATAGAATCTCTCCCTGGGACTGTTCCGTTCCGATTACATGGTGCATCAGGACCTTGAAAATCCAGATTCCACTCCACGTATTAAGCAAGTTGAATTCAATACTATTGCTTCTTCATTTGGTGGACTGTCCTCCCAGACATCAAAGCTGCATAAGTAGGTTTACTGCCATGTAGTCCTGTGGCCTTTCTTGGGGGGAAGCCATACTGATGATATCAAGATATCTGGCACGAACAGCATATGAAGGACTCGTTGGAGAAACCTTGAAAAGCGATTCGAACTTACCAGAAAACACCAGCACAAAATCCCTTGCCTCAGGACTTCGCACAGCATTTGAGGCATATGACAAATCGGCTTCAGAGCACAAGACCTGCATCCTTTTCGTCGTCCAAGACGGAGAGAGAAACATCTTTGACCAACGCCACCTCGAATATGATCTCTCCATGGGGTCTCCCACCGTCCCTGTTTTTCGCCTTCCTTTCTCAAAAATTCTCACAGACACAACCGTAGCCTCAACACCTCGGCGGGAACTCCTCTATCGCCCACCGTACTCCCCATCCCAAGTGTACGAAGTAGCAGTAGTCTATTTCCGCTCTGCATATGGTCCTTCTGACTATCCCGATGCCTCAGCTTGGGAGGCCCGCCTCCAAATCGAACGCTCAAATGCCATCAAATGCCCCTCCATTCTCACACAACTCGCTGGCGCGAAGAAAGTGCAACAAGTCCTCGCGACGCCCACCTCATCCTCCACCCCCTCAATCCTCACGAAGTTCGTTCCCGATTCCGCATCCCGCGCCGGTCTTGAGGACACATTCACCAACATCTACCCCCTCGACGACTCCCCATCCGGCCTCGCTGCGCGGGAATTGGCTCTCGATGCTGAGAAATGTAAGTCCTACGTTCTCAAGCCCCAGCGCGAAGGCGGCGGTAACAACACCTACCGCACCTCCATCCCGCCCTTCCTCCAGTCGCTCCCGCCATCTCACTGGAAATCATATATCCTGATGGAAATTATCACTCCCCCACCCGTCCACAACACGATCCTACGCAACGGCTCCCTCGAGGCCGGCGGCGTCATCTGCGAGTTGGGCGTCTACGGCACGTGTCTCTGGAACCAAACTAGCGGCACGGTGCTTAGTAATGAGAGCGCTGGGTATTTGTTGCGCACAAAGGGCGATCAAAGTGAGGAGGGAGGAGTGGCTGCAGGATTTGGAGCGATGGATAGTGTGTTGCTTGTCTGATCTAACAGCTCAGACCTATCTCCAGTAATGATACAACGCAGTAGTGAAAGGCAGGCGAGGTTGAACAGCGACAGCCAGCCGGCTTGACAGCATTCTCTATGCGTCGCCAAATTGACCTCGCTGGCGCGTTGAGCCATCACTTCCGCTGTCCGGATTCAGTTGCGACATTTCAGATCGAGCGATCGTTGTGCTGAAACGGCGTTTGCGTCCTTTTCAATCCAGACTCAACGTCTTTGTCGCTGCTTTAAGGTTTCGGCACCGGTATCCGATGTCTATAAGCTCGTGGGAACCTGGAACTAGAAACTCGCGAGAAGCAATTTAACCTTTACTACGCGCTCTTAGTGCCATCAATTCAAACCGTTGCCTGCTAAACTCTCATTTCCTGTTGTCGCTTGTTTTCTAATAAGTCTCGGTTCAGATGGTAATTATTCCTCAGTATATATGCTCTCTTTCACTTTTTGTTGCTTTCTTTTCTCTTCATCGGCTTTCTTCGTATAGAGTCTTCATCCCAGATTTCTATATTCTCATATCCAAAACTTCCCAATTCTAAACCTACGTTTCGCACATCATACACATTCAATCATCACCTCGAGCCCACCGATCCTCAAGGTCCAAGATTGTAAGATCCTGCCGTCCACCGCCAACCGGTTTCTTTTTGATCGCCTTTTCGATTGCGGCAGAGTCTGGGGACTAGTCAGTCATAAGCGCCTCGACTCCGAGACGCTGGCTACATCGCCAACAGTGTTTGGTGAACCTCATTACACATCGATAACTTAGCCTCGTCATCAATGGCGACCCATCACCCTTCGCCGACAGGCAGCATGCAACTGGCACAGCACCAAGGTCCTCCAAACGGACCTCCAGGCCCTCAAGCCATGGGTCCAGCTCCAGCCCAACAGGGACCATGGCCCCCAGGACCGCCATCTCAACAATTGGTGGCGATGAACGAGGCTGTTTGGATGCAAATTGGTGAGTGCAAACTTTAGTATGAGTTGAAAGGAAAGGCTTCTAACATCACGATAGGGAGCTTTCTGGAACTGCTCGGTAGTTCTAATGAAGCGACCGCCGCTTATGATCGTGCACTTGGCCATGTTCACGAACAGCAGAAGGATGTGAGTTGAATCCCCTGCAAATCATCAGTACGCGTTCTGACATATCGTAGTATGACAACGCCAAACTTACCTATAGACGTGTGCTTGATCGCGATCCAAATCATGCATCACACATCAATAACTTAGCCTCGTCATTAATGGCGACCTATCATCCATCGCCGACCGGCGCATTGTACAGGATGGCCCCGCATCACCCTTCGCCGACAGGCAACATGCAACTGGCACAGCATCAAGGTCCTCCTAACGGACCTCTAGGCCCTCAAGCCATGAGTCCAGCTCCAGCCCAACAGGGACCATGGCCCCCAGGACTGCCATCACAGCAATTGGCGGCGATGAGGGAGGCTGTTTGGATGCAAATTGGTGAGTGCAAGCCTTAGTATGAGTCGAAAAGGTCCTAACATTACGACAGGGAGATTTCTAGAACTGCTTGGTACTTCTGATGAAGCGATCGCCGCTTATCTTCCCGCGGGGAGCACGCATCTTGGTCGGCGCGCAGCCCGGCGCTCCAGCTACCACCACGCCCTTCCTTCCAGCAAGCATCTCGTCATTGCTACTGGTGGAACTTTTAACCATCTTCATTCCGGCCACAAACGCCTCCTCTCCACGACGGCTCTTATGCTTCGATCATCTACGACAACTCCTAGCCGAATAGTTGTGGAAATTGCCGCGGATGATCTACTTAAAAACAATGCCTACGCCGAGTTCGCCAATTTCGAAAGTTGGAAGCTGCGTGAGGAAGCTGTTGCACGCTTCCTTATCAAATTGTTATTATATCCCGGTGTTAGCTATAAAGATGGCGTTGAAAGAATCGAAAGGTCCCCTGCGAGTGGGCTCGAAGTTATAACACGACTAAAGCAATTCGCAATTACGATCGAATGTATCGAGCTCCATGATCACTTTGGCCCGACAATCACCGACGACACTATCACCGCCCTTGTCGTTTCTAGGCAAGAACACCATAGAGGCATTGCTATAAACACAAAACGACGAGAAATAGGCTGCAAACCTCTCGAGGTTATTGAGGTTGATTCCCCAGATGCAAAAGAGGCAGAGGCTACGAATCAAGATGACGAAGAGTTTAACGCCGCTGAAACTCTGACATTCTGTAAGCCCCCTCCCCCTTCTCTGAACAGCCAGAATCCACTGATACTTCCAGTATCACAAGGTCTCCCCCCCGCCCCCTCGGCACCGAGCCTTTCATCGCCCGTCCAGCCACCTCTCCACATCGCTCCCCCGCCCACGGCCCTTCTCCCCCAGCCACGCTCCCCCTTCGACGCCCCACCCCCGCCCTTCACCCTCCAAGCTCCCGTCCCATCTGCCCTAATCACCCTACCCGCCCCAGTCATCCCTGCTACGCCACGTCTCAGGCCGGTGCGCGACATCGACATCGACATGCCACCTATCCAGCTGCCACCGCTGCTCCTACCTCTCGCGCCCAAGCTCTGCGCCGAGCATTTCTACGACGCGCCGCGATTGGAGGGGATTCCCACTCGAGAACGAGGACGGGAACGGGAAGACGGAGGGCAAGGGGAAAGGGAGGAGCAAGCAGAAGTTCTGGACGTGCCGGGACCGGATCCCCAGGCCTCGCCGCTTGGTGCGCGGACGGGACGCACGGCGCTGCAGGAGCCTGTGCTGCAGGGGAGGACGCCGCTGCCTAGTGCGCCGCGACGCATGGCGCGGCAGGTGGCGGTGGAGGAGGTGGGGGAGAGTAGTAGGAGTGGGGCGGAAAGGGAGAGGATGAGGAGGTTGGTGGAAAATGAGGAGAGGAACGCGAGGGAAGCGGAAATGGAAATGGAAGAGATCGACATGGGTAGTAGTAGTGGGGCGAGTAGTGGCGGGGAGAGGATGGGGGATCGCAAAGGGAAAGGCAGGGCGCAGGAATACAACCTCGCCACTCCACCTGATAGTCGTCCGCCTTCTGCTGGTTCAGTGGTCGAGCCAGTCCAATCCGGCAGCATCCCGCCTCACTCTCCCGCGCCCGCAGCCAGCCCCTCACCGCCAGTCCGCCGCCCCCTCCCGCGCGTCGTCAACACCCACTACCCCAACCGCAAGCCCACCTGCGCCGACTTCATCCGCACGGCCCTCCGCCTCCTCAACCGCCATGCTCAAAAGCGAGATATCCACCGTGTCGTCGACAGGCTGTGTCGAAACCAGGGCGAGCGGCTGTACAAGGACCAGAGCATCCGGAAGGCGCTGTGTCAGCAGGAGACGGGGCTGAGGAGGCGGGGAGATGGGTGGGGGCTGCCGGAGTGGGGGACGGAAGGGGGGGAGGTGGAGAGGAGGTTTGGAAGCGGGCCGGGGACGAGCCAGGCGAGAATGAGCAGGATGAGGAGGAGGCCTTGAGGGTCTAGAGGGAAGGGGTGTCTCGCTGATACGACGTTCACGACGATCATGAGAGATGAATGGCCTTTGAGAGCGTCTCGGCAACTGTCACTGCGATCACCTTCACGATGGACGAGTGAGTTTGCGGCACAACACGAAAATCAGCATCGCAATGCATAGCTATCTGGATTTCGGCGTTGAGGAACCTGTTGCGATTAGGAGTTTGTAAGTTAGGTTTCTGACCGCATTTCGCATTAATTATAGGGAAAGAGAAAGTTGAGGATGCGCGGGGCAAGACGATCTTGACGCCTTCAATTCTTCTCCGTCGCTTCTCTGTGAAAACACAAAAAGACAAAGAGAAAAAGCACATAAGCATAAAAAATGGGATCTATTCACAGGCGCAAGACGCAGTTTACTTACAGCTTTGGAATTAGTTCATCGAGGGTCTTTCACAGCAAAGTGGGCGGCGCTGGGAGGTCTTGGTCCAAGTCCGCATCAATATCTCAGCACTTCTCTGAGAAAACCTCACAAAAAGAAGTTTGGGATCGATTCACAAGCACAAGGTGCAGATTTACAGGTTTGATTTCGTTTGGAACTAATCCTCGAGGTCCAGTCGATCACGGAAAACCAAAGAGCGCCAGTACAGCAAGATCTCGACACCCTCCTCAACAACATTTCTCCAGAAAAGTACGGCTCACAGGGCGTGAGATTCGTTGTACTTACAGGTTTGGTTGGGGTCGGTCGGGTTCGAAATGCGTGCAGGACGAGACGGGCGGTTTCGGCGGCGTGTTGGCGAGGCTGATCGAGATGTTTTCGCGGTCCACTGCGAGATCGTCGGGCTTCTTCGAGGAAGGCAGGAAGGCGGGGTTTGGTTATAGGTGCAGTATCCTGTGTGTGTATGTATGTATGTATGTATGTATGTTCGTGTTTAAATAGGCTTCCGCCTTGCTCTGATCAGGCGCACCTGGGCAGATCATCTGGTCGTGCTGTTGAGAAAAGACAAAGGAAAGGACGGAGAAGCAAAAAGTGTTTAGATTTACAGTGGATAGTTTTTGGATTTTTCTCTGCTTTAATCAAAAACGTCAAAAAAACAAACGCTTTTCTTCTCATGCTCCATGTGCAAAATGAAGGCAGTCAAGTGAGTCCATTGATGCGGCGAGTGAAGAAAATCTGGATTGGTACCTCCACTTCCACGCCATGAAATATCCGTCTGCCTTCTGTCTGTCTGTGCCTCTAATATCTTACAAGTAAGGAAACCCCCCTGCGCCTTAGCATCCGTCCTGTAAGCTTCTGATACCGCTCCCCGCACACTCGCCGCGCCAATTAATTCCCGTCCGAGAGCTGCTGAGAGGAGACGTCGCAAATGTGTATCCCACATCCCACAATCCCCATCCTCCCCGCCACTCCGTGTACCTCCGTCGTCGATCTACTCCTCATGACTCGGCCTCTTCAGGATCTCCACATTGCCTACTCCGCCATTAGCCTCTCCTCCCCAACCCGCTCCCGCCCCCCGGACCAACTCACGATGCACGATGCTCAGCGCCGTCCTCCCCTTCCCCTCCGCATCCTCCCAACTATCCATCTTCGCATCCCCCTCCACATACACCAACGTGCCCTTCTCCAGCCCCAGCAGGAAGTCCCTGCGCGCGCCCGCCTCGATGAACGCCGTCACGCGCCACCAGCTCGTCTGGCGGTTCTCCTTCGGCCCGCTGCTCGTCGCCAGGCTGTACTTCACGATCTCGTGCCCCGTGCTCGTCGCCGTCAGCTCCGGCGACGCCGCCAGGTTGCCGATCAGCTGGATCTTGGCCAGCGGGCGCGCGGCGGTCGTGCTGAATGCGCGGGCGGGCGTGCGCGCGAGGCGGAGGACGTTGCGGGAGAACATTTTGGAAGGGTGTTTGCGTGGGCGCGGGTGTGGGTTGTGGGTTTGGAATTGGTGCTGGTGGTGATGCTGGGTGAGGTGAGGTGCTTGGAGCTGTCGCGTTTGAGCTTTCGCGACGTGAGGAGATGCACCGCGCGATTTGGGATTCACGTGACGGGAGAGCTTCGATAGCTTTGGCGAATCAGAGGAGAGGTCCAGCCAGCCCCTTTTTAAGCTTGGGCTTTGGGAAATTAATTATGCACAGATCACACAACTTAACATCTCACAAGCACAATCAATGTTGCTTTGGCAATAATGGCTACATGATCTCTGGGGCTTCAGGTCGTTCTGATCATGGAGAGGCTGGGCAGAGCGGAGCAGAGCAGCGCAGCGCATCAAACTGAGCATTTCTTGAGGGCGGACTGCCAACCCTCATAGCTGTGTTGGAAGGCAATGGCATGAATATCATATCATGAAGCTTCCCGGAACAGTCCCTGGAACCAATTCCGTTCCCGTGGCTATCAGCTGTCGATACATATGTATGTATGTACCAACCGTGCACACTCATCTCGCTTGCCCATTAGCCGCCTCGTCGCCCTCGTCGCCCTGCTCAAAGGAGACGTCTGTGTCTGGATGTGGCACATATTCCCCTTCGAATTGGCCATTGTTCAGCGCGCGGACAGGGCACGTCGGGCGCTGGGAATATTGGATTTCTTGCATCTGGGATGCTTGTGCCGCGTACGGGCCGGGTATCCTTGACATGGCAGTGCATGGATTGGATGCCACCGACTGTCTTCTTGCCCTGTGCACATTCGCCATTGTCGTTGGGAGATTTGTATGACGATGAGACGATGAGGGCGATGAGGACGATGAGACGATGAGGATGATGAGGACGACGAAGACGACAGGGACGACGAGGGGGTCTCTGTCACATCTCCAGAGCCTTCGGAGGTGAGAGATCTCTGAGAGATGGTGATACACTCAGCCTCGACACCAGTCTTCCAGCTCCAATACAACGAGCATGCAAACCCGGCATCGATCAGACCAGGAACAGCCATGGAGCGTTAAGCTTGTGATCCAAGCCAACCGTGCCCCTATTAGATCCGATCGATTGAAGCTCGATTTGGCCCACAAAACCATCAAAAAGCATGGAAATCCAGGATTAGGAGGCGCTTGGCAGGCAGCTTGGTGGAAATGAAATTATGGCATCTCTACTTCGTAATATTACTGACGCCTTATCATCCTTACAGTTGGTGGGTGGGTGGTGGGTGGATCATGGGTATGTATGTATGTACATTGTACATACGGAGTACTGGGCTTTTCTCACTTTGCAGTATAGTATGTACTTGGAATCTCTCAAGGTCTAAGGTCTGTCTGTCTGTCTGTCTGTCTATCGCATCTTCTTCTCTTGCTCCGCACGCTCTAGGCCCTCTGCGCTCTTTTTCTATGCTCGTTTTCTGTCGCGTCTTGACGTAATTCTAAGTGAAGATACACACCTATCTTATGTCCTTCTATTCATTTATCATTTATCACGCACGCCCCAAGCCACACACACGCTCGCGCCTTGATAGGGCTTCTGAACGTAAGACATCTCCATCAAAAACCTATTCAACAGCCGTTCGATCGGTCGCCTTCTTCAACCTTTGACGATCGGAGTTGCAGATACGATGAGGGTGTAATACTGTCTTCACTTTCGCCATCCTTCGTGTTCCTGGGTTCCCTCATCTCTCGTTCAAGAGGTCCCAATCAGCAGTCATCATGACTTCGTTACGCTCATTACTTTTCGCCATCGTCCTCCACGGCCTCTGCTTTGGACTCATCGGCGCGCAAACTTCTCTTTCTCAGACGCAGGATGGCTCGTCCACGACCGCCGCCGCGGCACTGCCGGCCCTTTCAACTGCGACGGCGATACCGAGCAGCAAGACGACTTCTGTTTCAAATAATATAATCAGCTCTTCAGCAACCAGTTCAAGTAATATAATCAGCTCATCAGCAACCAGTTCTGGCATCTCGACTACTCGGACATCAAGTTCCAGCATTCGCCCCTCGTCCACAAGTTCCGCTGCGCTCGTCGACCCAACCTCCGCCGCCATTGGCACATCAGACGCCTATAAAACCGAGACTCCCGATCCGCTCCCCCTCCAACCTCGCCTCACGCCTGCCTTCGGCATCGGCGGCGCCCTCCTCATGCTCACCGGCGTCATCTACGCCTTCGTTGGCATCCAGCACAGACTCATCTACGTCTTCCTCTCCGCCGCCTACCTCGTCAGCCTCTCCGTCACAATCCTAATCCTCTACGTCATGAACCCTCCCGTCAGCGACGCAATCCAAGGCGCCTACCTCGTCGCCATAACCGCCACGGGCCTCGTCCTCGGCGGCGGCGCCATGGTATTTCCAGACCTCACAGAAGGCTTCGGCTGCCTGCTCGGCGGCTTCTGTCTCTCCATGTGGCTGCTGGTGCTGCAGCCCGGCGGGCTGCTCACCGGCACCATTCCGATCGTTATTTTCATTGTCGTTTTCAGCGTCGTTATCTGGGCAACGGCCTACATCCCCTACACCAAGCCATACGGTCTGATCGGGTCCTTGGCATTCGCCGGCGCCACGGTTATCGTGCTGGGGATCGATTGTTTCTCGCGCGCCGGACTGAAGGAGTTCTGGATGTACATCTGGAGATTAAACGACAAGGTCTTTCCGCTCGGCACGACCACATACCCCATGACTCGCGGCATCAAAGTCGAGATCGCAGCGATAATCATCATCGCCTTCGTCGGCATCATGACGCAGATGAAGCTATGGAAATTCATTAAGAAGCGGCGGGATCGGCGCGCAGCGGACAGGGCAGAGGAGAGGAGGGGGCTGGACAGGGAGGAAGCGATGGTGGGACGGAGGGTCGAGTGGGAGACGACGCGGGCGCGCCAGCACTGGGAGGCTGTGCACGGGGCGGCTGCTTCGGAACGCCGGACAAGCTTCTCGGCCGACTCGGGCATCGGGGATATGAGCGTTAAGGAGAAGGAGAAGCTACCGAAGATCACGGTGCATGATGAGATCGAGATGGCGGACCTACCGAGCCCGACGGGCAGCGGGCGCAGTGGCGAGGCCGGGAGCTCAAAAGAGGGCTTGGATGTCGGCGATTCGGGGCGCCAGAGCAGGAGGAAGTCGCGCGACGAAGAGGCACTAGCTACACTCTCGGGCGACGAGCCCGGCACATCCTCGAAGCGCAACTCGCGCTCGAAACGCATCTCGCGGTCGCCGGACACGCCGTTCCCGAGCCTCGACGTAAATAAGGGAGATGCGCGCAGGTCGCAGCGCGGATCGAGGCTCCTGCACCGACTGTCGCATAACTCGACAACAGGGAAGCGCCTCTCGCGGCCGCTCTCGGAGCAGGGCCTGACGGGGCAAGATGAGTGGGAGCGCGCCTCGTCGATCGCGGCGACGCTGGATGATCTAGAGAGCGAGGTCGACTATGAGGATCTGCGGAGTCTGCCGAGCGGGACGCCGAGGGCGAGCATGGTGCTCGACAAGGCGCTTGCGGTCGCCGAAGGGAATAGCTCACCAACCGCCACGGAGGCACCCGATGGGGGTAAGGAGTCAGGGAAATCCGAACTCAGGCCTTCGCCGTCGACGCTCTCCCTAACGAAAGACGTACTCCCCCCGGCCCCACCAAAACTCGCCACCTCCTTCCGCACGCAGGAATGGGCCAAGCATCTCTCTCTCGCCGAGGCGCTCCCGATACCCGACCTCACCCCCTCACCCACTTCCGCCACCTCGCCCACCTTCCCCCCTTCTCCCATCTCCTCCCTCCCGCCCCCATCACCGACCCCGCAATCGCATCGCACGGACGCCGCGCCCACAGAAGCCGACGAAGCCTCCGCACCCCTCAACGTCGCCGCGCTCGTGCAGACCGCGGCAGCGGGCAGCGTCGGGCCGGCGCCTGCACGGCCAAGGAGCGCGATGGCGGGGCTGCGACCGAAATCGGCGGGGGGAGCGGCGAGGGCAAGTGTGCAGGGGCTTGGGGGCATGCCGGCGCTGCCTGCACGCTTGAACAGTGTGCATTCGGGCGGCAATAGGGCGTCGCGGGTCGACAGCGACGATGTGGCGACGGCGCAGGCGCAGAGGAAGAGCGTGGTGCGGCAGAGCGAGATGTATCTGGCGCCGTCGCCGTCGAAGTCGAGGCCGACGTCGAGTCAGCAGCGGCCGGTGAGCTCGGTGCGGTTGGAGGTGAGGGGGGCGGGGAATCAGAATTCGCTGGGGACGCTGAATAAGGGGGTGGTGCGGCCGGAGGTAGGGGATTTGGAGTTGATGGAGAGGAGGAGGTCGGAGTTGTGGGAGGAGAAGCGGAGGGGGGAGATTGCCAGGAGGGAGGATGAGAGGAGGAGGAGGGGGGTGGAGGGGGGGTGGGCGGAGAGGATGAGGAGGGGAGAGGGGGGGGAGGTGCATAGGGAGGGGTTGAGGAGGCTGATGGGGGAGGGGAAATAGAGGGAATGATAGCGATATTATGATGGATAATGAATAGTAATAATCTCTCTACCCACATGGCAGAACTCCCTGAGAGAGCGAATCCTGAACCTACGGTTCTTTGTGCAAAGTTGAAAGTGGGGAGTACAACGGGAATGTGCATGAAGGGTTTTGATTCCGTCCTTGGAGAGATATGAGAAAGGAAGATTTGTAGAAGGCAAAAGTTTTATATATAGACTGTGAAGAGAAGCCTTTTGACCAGTTGTTATGTGCAATTATATAAGTTGGAGATGACAAGGCTGTTCGTTGCTCCTATGAACGGAGTGGTGAGGGGGACAGAAGAGTGAGAGGAGGATGGATTCCTTGGTTTCACTTTGAACAAGTTCCAATTCAGGGTGTTAAAGGGAGTAATTCTACTGCATGATTAAAGACAGAAGAAGTATAAAAATACTGCAAATGAGTCCAAAAGGCAAAAGATTATGCGATGACCGGGACTCGAACCCGAACCTAGAGCAAGGTTTAGTTCACGTGTTCGTGAACCCCAGAGACTGGGAAGCTCTAATTCTACCCTTAAACTATCGTCGCTTGATATTTGATATACTTCTTGCTTATTACGGGTATTTCTGAATGGCGAGAAGACTTTTCGATAAGATGTTATCGTAACACTGAAGTGCTGATAAGGCTAAGGTGTCCCGCATCCAAGCTGTAAGTAAGCTTGAAGCTTCAACCGCCAAAGACATCTGTCAGCCAGCTCCCCCAAAGACATTTCGTCCACCTTCCATCTCCCCTCCATTCCACTCCTTAAACCTCCAAAATGAGTTCCAAGATTGAAAAGATCATCGCTCGTCTCCAGTCGAAGTACTCCGCTCTCCCCACCCCCCATCAGTTTTCTTCTAACACCCACCAGAATCACCGAAGGCCAGTTCTACGAAGCGCAACAGCAGACCCGCGTCGTCGCAGCGCGCTACATCAAAGCCAAAGACTGGGCCTCCGCCATCGACATCCTCTCCAACGTCGCCTCCTCGCTCCTGAAGGCCGACCAGGGCGGCTCCGGCGGCGACCTCAGCATCTTCCTCGTCGACGTCTACAAGCAGGCCGAGCTGGTCCCCGACGCTGCGAATAGGGGGAAACTGCTCACGCTCCTGCGGCTGTTCGATCCAGAGGAGCCGACGAGGAAGAAGTTCATAAGCGAGATGATCGGGTACGTTCCCCTACCCTCCCCCTCCTCTGCTCCCCTTTCCCACATTGCGACCAGAGACTGGACCTCGTAAGACCCAAGCTGACCCCCCACCCCCACCCAGCTGGTCCGCCAAATTCGGCCCCTACCCCGCCGGCGAGCCCGAGCTGCACCACGTCGCCGGCTCCCTGTACGCCGCCGAGCACGACGCCTACGACGCGGAGCGCCACCTCCTGCTCGGCACGCGCGACTCGGCGCCGCTGCTCGCCGCCCTCGAGTACGAGTGGTACACGACGGACGACGCGCACACGGCCGGCCTGTACGCCGCGCGCGCCGTGCTGCCCTACCTGCTCCTCGGCAACGTGCGCGACGCCTCCGTCGCCTTCCGACTCTTCACGTCGCGCCTGGCGGCGCCCACGCAGGAGGTGGGCGGCGCGAGGGCCGAGGTCAAGATCTATCCGTCGCTGCCGTTGCTGAATTTTCTGGGACTGCTGTTGTTGGCTGTGGAGAAGGGGTCGGCGGATCTGTTTCGTGGTCTGAAGACGCACTATGCGGCGCATCTCCAGGAGGTGGCGGCGTGGGAGGAGGCGCTGGAGGGGATTGCCGAGATGTACTTTGGGATTGCGAGGCCGAGACAGGGGAATCCGTTGTTTGATATGATGGGGAGTATGTTTGGGGCGCCGCAGCAGCAGAAGAGGCTGCCGAAGAGGGTGGGCGCGAGTCCGGCGGCGGGGAGTGGAGGGCCGGTGGCGGAGGGGTTGGATTAGGAGTTGGGGGTGATACCATTGTTAAAGTAATATTTTTTCCCAAGACACCGCTGCTGCCTCTGGGGTAACGGATTGAGGGGAGTATGGTGAAACGAAAATGTAAACCGTGAAATGGTTGTGTCTGTATTGCGATCTAGCTCAGCTGGGTATCATTCTTAACGCCGTCCTATGCAGTCTCGTATATGCATTCCTTTTCCCTTATCCCCTATCCCCTCCTGCCCATTTTACCCCTTACATACTCTCTTTCCCACATCTCATAGCAATCTCCCACATTGTTCTCCCGGTATTCGAGCACCTATGCCCACCATCTCCAGTCCTATCTCATCTCAGCACCTCCCCCTCCTCCCCCTCAAACATCCACTCATCCTCCCCCAACTGCGCCGTCTTCGCCCTCAACACCGCCCTCACCGCCTCCAGCAACTCCGCCGGTTCGCTCGGCGCCCTATTCCGATCGCGCTGATGACACTTCACCGCCTCCGCCAATCTCTGTCTCTCCTCTGCCACTCATCAGCAATCATCCGCCTCCCCTCCTCTTCTCCCCAGGTCAATCTGCACTTACTCTCTCCCTTCCCCTCCTCGGCCCCCTCCCCCTCGCCCTCCCCCTCCTCCTCGCCCTCAAGAATCAACGCAACCGGGTCGCCCATCTCAAACTCCCCATTCCCATCCCGAATCACGATATCCCCGCCAAACCCCCACTCCCCCCCCAGCACCAAGGTGCTCGCGCTCGACGTCGCCGTCGTGCTCGAGACCGTGCGGCTGCGCACCGGGTCTCCGGGCCGCGACGTCGGAGGCCGCCGCGAGAGCTGCGTGTGGAAGAGGTTGCGGCGCACGGAGGTTGTGCGGGCGGGCACGGAGGGGGCGGGGAGCGGCGGAGAGAGCGTGGGGAGCGTGAGGGCGCGGGTGCGGGTGTTGGCCATGAGGGATCTTTGTGGTGGGCTGGTGGTGGTTGTTTTGGCAGTCGAAAATAAGTAGGTGGCTGAGCGGGATGGCGGTTTCTAGGGAAGATGCATTTTCGGAGGAGTCGTGGGTGGGATGGGTGTGAGAATTGCGATGGGGACTGGGAGACTGGGAGAGGGAGAGGGAGATGGAAGGGCATGAGTGTGGGGTAAATGCGCTAAGCCTTGTGCAACTAGCGGCCGTGATTGGGGAACGCGGTTGGAGCTTGGACGTTGCGACTTGCGACTTGTGACTTGCGACAACGATATGGGGATTCTCGGTTTATGTTTATAAAACACAGCACAGCGTTGGAAGAGCGCAAGGAGAATAGAGGAAAGAAGATGTGAGGAAGTGAGGAAGATGAATCGAAGCAGCTTTAGTATTTTCCCGCCGCAGCGATGGACGGGTGGCTGTGCGCCCATGAAACGGCCCAAGGTACGCAAGGAAAGAAGCTCGATCGATCGATGATGGCGCATCGCGGCGTCGCCTCTCGTCTCAATGCTCAGGTCGGATGTCCCCCCAGAAATCGAGGCTGATATTGTGTAGGAGATCGCATGTTTCTCCTACGACGACCAGCATCGCTACCGCCCCGACGCCTCGGGTCTGCGATACTACTACACGCCCAGGATCGGCGCGAATCTGTGCAGAGGCTTCGAGAAGTTCCAGAAGCTGGACGATAGCTCGGACGAGCACTTGGACAGTCTGCTGCGGACGCTGATTGCGCACGAGCAGGAGACGGGGACGAAGACCGAGGCGCAGGTGATAACGTGGAGGGGGATGATGACGAAGCTCATGGCTGCGCCATTCACCGAGCGAGATGGGTATGAGTTGTGACCAAAAGGCAGAGAAGAGAGCGTGGCTGATAGGCATGCGCAGGTTCGAAATGAACGCGACGTTTTATCAAGTCAGACCTCCTTGATCCATCCTCGAACGAGACGACGCGGCTAATGTTGTGAAGGGCACTATGTATGGCTCTTGCACTCGAAGATAGGAAGATCGATCTAATGAGTGTAGTTTTATAGAGGAGAATCATGAGTTCAAGGTGCGGTCGCAGGCGCGGCAGAGTAGGCAGCAGTCTGCGCCGGGGAGGCCGAGTCAGGACATGATGAGTTACTGGGGTGCGTCTTCCCCAACATCGTGCAACCAACACACCAACGGGATCTAAGCGGCAAGTTGACGATGGCAGGCTACAAATTCGAGACCCTCAGCCTCATCCCCGACACCTGGGACGCCACATCGCGCGACTACATCGAGGGGCGCGAGAACATGATCGTCAACAACAGCGGGCAATACTGCTCCGTCGTGTCCACGGGCATCGGCTCCACGACCCTCGTCCTCGGCGGCGAAGTCGACGCCGTCTGGGACATCATGCCCGCGCCCCCGGACACGCGCATCAACTGGGTGGAGCTGAAGACGTCGCTGGACCCGCAGTCGCCGCGCGACATCGCGGGCTTCGAGCGCAAACTGCTGAAGTTCTGGCTGCAGAGCTTCCTGCTGGGCGTCCCGAAGATCGTCGTGGGGTTCCGGGACCAGAATGGGATTCTGGTTCGGATCGAGGAGTTGGAGACGGCCAGGATTCCGGGGAATGTGAAGAGGAGGGGCGGGTGGGACGGGAATGTGGCGGTGAATTTTGGGGCTGGGTTGCTGGAGTGTGAGTCTGCTGGCAAAATAGGACGGGGGGATACGTGTGCTGATCGGAGATAGATTTGAAACGGACGATTACCTCGGATGGCGTGTGGCGGATTCGGAGACAGGAACGGAGTCCGGTTGTCGAGGTGTTTCAGATTGAGGAGACGGGACATGGCGACATATTGACGGACGAGTTCATCAACTGGCGGATCAAGCTCGCTTTGAGCAACACTGGCCCGCCAGTCGAAGGGACGGATGGTCCCTAGTGAAAGAGCGTGGAGGAAAACATAAGTCTAGGATAGAAGAGGGAAAGTTTGTATGAGTATGTATAAGACAGCAGCATGGCACGGCGTTGCGGACATAGTGGAGCCATCGACTTATGAGATCAATTGAATGAATCAAAGCTCTTCCCTTTCGTATCTGGTTCCTGGCTATTGAGTGTTTTTTATGAGCAACGAGCGCTGGAGATGCGAATCCGAGGATCCGATCTCCGAACCACTGTGATCCATGGCCAAAAGAATCGGACTTGCGAGAAGGGAATGGAATTTCAGAAATCCCAACACACAGATCCAATCACCGTAATTGTGGTCTCGACGCAACATAACAGAATGCGAAGGCAACGGCGTGAGCCAACCGATCGTAGCAACGAGGTGCACCAGCACTACTCTAAATTTGACAATACATTTCTTATTTGTTTTACCTTATCTCCTCTCCATCCATACTACCTCCCCTCTAAGTCCTATAATCCCCATTAATAGTCACATACTCGTGACTAAAATCACACGTCCAATACCTCGCCTCCTCCTTGCCCGTCCCCAACCTCACCACAATCTCCAAATCCTCCATCGCCAAAATCTCGGCCGCACGCTCCTCATCCACGGCCTCGGGCTCGCCATCCACCAGCAGCCTCAGCTCCGCGCTCCCATCCGCCGGCACAAAACTCACATTCGTCCTCTCCGGCACGATCTCCTCCACCTCGTTGACCGGACACCCGGGCTCCGAGATCAGACTGTACCCCGTGGCGCACAGGATGCGGCCCCAGTTCGCGTCCTTGCCGTACAGCGCCGTCTTGACCAGCGGCGACCTCGCGATCGTCGACGCGATCTTGCGCGCCCCGGCCACCGACGCGGATTCCGTGACGCGGATGGTGACGAACTTGGTGGCGCCCTCGCCGTCGCGGACTACGAGCTTGGCCAGGTCGGTGGAGAAGTCGGTGAGCACGGTTTGGAAGGCGGCGTAGTCGGGGGACGCGGCGGAGACGATTTCGGGGCCGCCGGCGGCGCCGTTGGCGAGGAGTGCGACGGTGTCGTTGGTCGAGGTGTCGCCGTCGATGGAGATACTATTAAAGGAGGAGTCGACGGCGGAGGTGAGGAGGGCGGGGAGGAGGGAGGGCGAGATTGGTGCGTCGGTCGCGATCATGCCGAGGAGAGTGGCCATGTTAGGGTGGATCATGCCGGCGCCTTTGGTCATGCCTGCGATGCGATATTCGGTGGAGGGGGCGGAGGGGAGGGAGAAGGTGCGCGAGATGAGCTTGGGAAAGGTGTCAGTGGTGCAGATGGCGCTGGCGGTGGCGAGCCAGTGTTCGTGGGAGGAGCCGAGGGCTTTGTGGGCGGCGGGGATTTTGGAGAGAATCTTGTCAATCGGGAGTCTGTGGTCTTGGATCAGCATTGGCGCCTGGTTGGATGAGAAGGGCAAGCTCACCTCTGGCCGATGACGCCGGTGCTCATGACTATCGAGCTTCCTCCTTTTCCGTCCTGGGGCTCACCAAAGCAGGCATCGGCCGCTGCTCCCATCTTCTCGGCGTCTTCTAAGCCGCCCTTTCCCGTAACAGCATTTGCACATCCCGAATTGATGATGACGCCACGAATCCCAGTATTATTCCTCCGCTTCAGCATATTCCTGCTGACCGTCACCGGTGCAGCCTGGAACTTGTTCTTTGTGAAAACCGCCGCGGCAGCACATGGTGTTTCCGAGGCCAGGAATCCCAAATCCGGGTTGGTCTTGTTCGAAGGCTTCACTCCGACATGAGTTCCTGAGACGAGGAAACCCTTGGGATATGTGCCGCTCGTAGGAACATACTTTTGCTTCGAGGCGGGGATCGAGCCGTCGACGGGCGCGGAGTAGTTGCGAAGGGACTTGGGAGCGGTTTGCTGGACCGAGGGCCTTATCAGACCCTTGAGGGCGGATATGGAGGGAGCTTTGAAAGCCATTGAGCTGTGTATGGTGCCTAAATGATAAAATTAGAATGCTTCAATTATAGAATCTGGCAATCTCCATAGAATGGCTTACTCACAACTCAATTATCCCCAAAGTGAGGTTCGGCGTCTTTTATAAAAATGTAGAGAGTCACACTCCCGATAACGGTTTTGACAGTTGCTGGGGGAATCCGTGCGTCAGAGGGGAGCGGAACGGAGAAACTTGTCGGGCAGACCCCTGGCGGAAACCTTAAAGTCGCGGTTGTCCCTGGAGTTTCGCGTCAGGCTGACTGAGCACGGCTGAGGATTCAGGGTTGTGGATTGAGTGTTTACGTTGGCTCCGTTGATTTCTTTGACTTCTTCGACTTCGACTTCATATGTCGACACTGCGAATTAACAGACCATAGAATACGACTATGAAGCGCAAATATCTCGGCGATGAGAATGAGGGCCTCACAAATGGCGCCAACTGCTCGCGCAAGAAGGCTCGATCGCAACCAGCGGACATAGTAGATGAATACGAATTCGACGATACTCAAGACATTACTCCTTCGAAGCCTCGATCAGCGAGACTGAAGCTCAATGGCACGCCAAAGGAGAGGGTGAATTCTGCTCTTCTGGAAGAGGAAGTCGTGGCAGAGCAACAGCCTACCAGCGAACCCGCAACACCTATAAAACGAGGTCGAGGAAGACCAAAGGGCAGCAAGAACCTCTCGAAACCAGAGGGCAACACGCCAACGCCCAAGAAGACGCCCAAAGGGAAGGTCCTCTTTTCGACACCCGTCAAATCTCTCGGTGCCTTCCGCGATGCCCTCCGCGACAATGACACCCCCTCGAAAATCCGCAATGCAGCTGACCGCTCTGCACGGCGGAAAAGCACTCGAACCCTCATTGAGCGAACGATAAACGGCGACGCCAGCTCCGACGAGGAAGACGAAGAGATTGCGCGGCATATCTATGATTCTGATAAGGAAGAAGATGGCCAAGGCGAGAATGGTACGTTCGAGGCTCCAGATGGCCACGAAGAAGGAACCGCTGTCCCTGAAACCCCTTCAAAAAGAGGCCGAGGACGACCAAAAGGTTCCAAGAACAAAATCCGCTCTCCTAGTCCACCTCGAGACCTCCCGCCACACGAGCTCTACTTCGCCCAAAACCGAGGTGCTTCCATGAAAACATCCAACAACAACCTCTCCTCCCTCGCCCTCCTCGACCACGGAGAATACTTCTCGCTATTACGCTCCTACAAAGACCCTCACGCCAAAGACCTTGAATTCCTCCAAAGCATCCATGCGCGCTCGTTCCCGCAATGGGACTTCGAGCTCAGCCAAGACTTCAACATCTGTCTCTACGGCTGGGGCTCGAAGCGCGAGCTCCTCACCTCTTACGCCACACACATCTACTCCCACGACAACGCCGCCAAAATCGTCGTCATCAACGGCTACAACCCCAGCACATCCATGCGCGACATCCTCAACACCATCTCCTCGCTCCTCCCCAACCTACCCAAGAAACTTGGCACCCAACCCGCCGAAGTCCTCGACCGCCTCCTCGCCCACCTCTCCACCTCCGACTTCCGCATCACGCTCCTCATCCACTCCCTCGACGGCCAGCCCCTCCGCCGCGCAGCCACGCAATCCCTCCTCGCGCGCCTAGCCGCACATCCACAGATCCGCCTCGTCGCGTCCGCGGACCATCCATCCTTCCCGCTCCTCTGGGACTCCTCCGCCCGCACATCCTTCAACTTCCTCTTCCACGACTGCACGACGTTCTCGCCGTATGACGCGGAAGTCGATGTCGTGGATAGCGTGCACCAGCTCCTGGGCCGCAGTGGACGCAGAGTCGGGGGCAAGGAGGGTGTGGGGTTTGTGCTCAAGAGTCTGCCGGTTAATGCGAGGAGTCTGTTTAGGATTTTGGTTGTCGAGCAGTTGATGGTTATGGATGAGGATGGGGGGATGGGGTTTGGTGGGGAGGAGGATGAGTATGGGGAGGAAGATGGGGGGAGAAGGGGGGCACAGGGGAGGTCAGGGGAGGTGGGGGTAGAGTATAGGACGCTTTATCAGAAGGCTGTGGAGGACTTTGTTTGTGGCGATGAAGTCGCGTTTAGGAGTTTGTTGAAGGAGTATGTTCTTCATCTTTCTTTTTCTTTTTCTTTTCAAATTGGGAATGTGGAAGTATTGAGCTGACACGCATGCAGGTTCCATGATCATCAGATGATTACGTCGCGCAAAGATGCGTTGGGGACGGAAATTCTGTCGATTCCGTTCAGGAGAGAGGAGTTGGAGGCCATACTGGAGGATCTGATGAGCTGAGGGTGTGCGGTGCGGTATATTGCATTGTATGAACAGGGAGTACAGGTGCGTCGTCTGGGCATTGGGAGGATCGCATATACAGCATAGGATGGTATTGTGGGAGTATGGAGCATCGTGTGCTGTAGAACTCGCAGAAGTAGATGGATCGGTTGATGGTGAGGAGAATATGAACTTCAATGATTCACCAGACATGTTCTTCGTCGCTGAGTCAGATTTTGAAACCTGCACCTGATCTGAATGGAATTTATTCACTCACGCTTCGGATATAAATCAAATCATCCATCTATCCATCCATCTCCATCCATCGTCACTACTGCACCAGCAGCTACTTTCAGCACACCATCAGTGCTACTGCTCGGTCGCCCATTGTCGTCTCCTCATCAGGCAGTCCATCACCAGTGCTCCGCCACAGCCACCATTCACTCACTCGCACCTCTCTTTCCTCCGTCACTCACTCAGCCGTGGGGTGGGGGGGTTGGGGGGAGATGGGGATGGGGATCTGAGAATCGGAGGACCTGGATGTGAGAGATGGGTGGGTGATGGGTGACTGGTTTTGCTGGTGCTGTCTTGAAGCCTCGCTCTCTTGATCGTATCTAAATCTAATCAGCGTCGGCGTTAGGGAATGGGAAGCGATCGATCGCAAATACCCCAGTCTGTGAGGACAGGAGGAAAAGTGGTGTTTCGAACGGATGGGGGAGGGTTGGAGGAGGAGGGGGGGAGGAGGCAAAGGAGGGGGAGGATGGTAGTGAGGAAGCGGGTGAAGGGAGAGTGAGGCGAGGTCTAGAAAAAAGAGGTAGATGAGGTCAAGATCACGACGGCTTGTTCACAGACAACAGAGAGAGAGAGGCGGCTTTGCTTTGACGGCGAGAGTGAGACAGAGTGCATAAAGACGATAGCGAAAGCAAAGAGCGAAGATTCACGCGCCAACGGGACAGGAGCTCCGTCGACGTCAGCAGAAGGCGCCAGCGGTGATGAAAATGTTTTGGTATTATTAGTATAGTAGTCTGTAGATCCCAATCCCCGACGAAGAGGGAGAAAAAAAGGGCCGAGAAGTGAGCGATGAGGGGAATCGATGGCGATTCTCCGTCCCGGAACGCCTGTCCATGCCGTGCCTTGCCCACTTTATACAGGTCCCGTCCCTCGCTCGGCTGCGTCTATTATGCCCTCTTCGGGGGGTGTGTACACCTCCCCCTCCTTTCCCGCTCGGTCGATATGTATACACGTCTCTCCACGCCACACTCCCCGAACCTTTTCTCCTATTTTTCACTCCCAACCTCTTCTGCTATTTTTCCTCTTCCTCCTCCTCCTCAAATCTTCTTCTTACTCTCCTGCCCGTACGTGCGGTCATCGTCGCCCTCGACCTCCTTCTGAATCCTCTCCATCTCCGTCACCTGCCTCTCCCACTCCTTCTTGCCCATCTTGCTCTCCCTGCTGAACAGCTCCGGGTTCGGCGCGCGGTACGAGCCGCCGACGCGGTCCCACAGCGTGAAGTACTGGCCGTAGTTGTAGTTGAAGTACAGGTGGTGCATGGTGTGGCAGGCGGCGCCGTTGATGGCGGGCGACTGCGTGACGAACTCGCCGTCGTGGATCAGGATGGTCCAGACGTTGATGAAGACGAACAGCGCGACGTAGGCGACCTTCTGCAGCGGGAAGAGGAAGGGGAACACGTGGTAGGGGATGGACTGCGCGAAGCCGTCGAGCGGGTGGAAGGCGTGCGAGGCGAACGGCGTCGGCATGATCCACTTGTGGTGCGGCTTGTGCAGGGCCTTGTAGATGGCCGGGTGGTGCAGGCCGCGGTGGATCAGGTAGATGAAGAAGTCGGTGAAGAAGAGGAAGAGCGGGAACTGCAGGATGTTGTACCAGAGCCCCGGCCCGTCGGCGGTCGTGTCGTAGAGCTTGGAGTAGCCGCGGCACTCGGCGACGAAGCAGACGGCGGTCAGCAGGGACATCAGGGGCATGGCGCTGTTGGCCTGGATCATCTCGAGCTTGACTTGGTTCTTGAGGAACTTGGGGTGCGTGAAGGTGTTGTGGTCGAAGATGAGGTAGTAGGAGGCCGAGGCGACGATGAAGTAGAGGAGGACGCCGAAGAACCTGGGGGTGTTAGCTAAGTATAGAGAATAGAAGTACAGATGATGAGAAGAAGAGGTAAGAAGCCAGACAGAAGACATACCAGGTGATGAGGAAGAGCGAGAGGAGCTGCCTCCAGATGTAATCGCGCGGCCAGGCGCTCATGTATGCGGCGGCGCTGGGCAGGAAGTTCACGTAGGTGCTCGCCGGCTTGTATTCCCAGGTCGACGCCAGAGCACTGATGGTGCCGTTCACGCCGTGGCTTAATAGGTCGTACGGGGCCGGGCCAGCCGGCAGCAGGTATGCGTAGGCATAGTCGAGGGCGAAGGTGTCGACGACCTCGAGGACGATGTCCATGGCGGCGGCGGCGGCGGCGGCGGTTTGGTCTGGAGGAAAGGAGAGCGGGCTGTGTATGGCCAGTCCGTGGGATGGTCGAAGTCGAGGTTGAAGTGGAAGTGGAGAGTCGAGTCGGAAGCTTCGACGGTGGCACTTATATATGGAATAATGACAGTAATAGAAGCGTCGCGGAGAGGGATCAAGGGCAGGAGAGTCGATAAGGAGGGAGATGGGCTGGTTATATGGAGATGTCCATATATACATGTATACTTATATGTAGGTACATATAATTTGTACATATAATTGTGGCTCGTCTAACTAAAATTGTGCGTGCTGCCCCTGTGAGCGAATCAGAGTGGCCAATGCTGAATAATTTTAGGGGGGAGTGCTGTTATCTAATCAATCGATCTCTCGTACTCGGATCGCGAGATGGCGTGGCATGATTTCTCTATGGCATGGTATGGATGGTATGGTGGTATGGATGGTATGTTCTGGTACGAAGTATGGTATGGCCGATGCTGCACGGAGACGACGACAGCCGAGAAGGAGAAGGAGAAGAGAGAAACATGCTATATGATCGGCTCGAATCATTTGTCAGGCTGGAAGAGACGTGATGCGACATCGACATCATGTGAGGAGAGGATAGAGGAAGAGTCTTGAGTCTTAAGGAGAGTCTTAAGGAGAGTCTTAGGGAGAGTCTTAAGGGGAGTCTTAAGGGGAGGTTCTGAAAATACGAGTACTATAAAGCCTTGGCCGGAGAGAGTGCAATTGGGTATGTATATACGTGTGTATATATATATATATATGTATATACGTGTGTGTATATATATATGCCGCCGCAACAGCACTTCTGTGAGACTGTGAGTGGGCAGTGGAGGGAGGATATGTCTAGGAGGCAAGAGGTGAAAGCCAAAGAGCGAAGGAGATGATTTATTTTATTAACTTGGCCTTTTCTGTTGAATTAGCTAGTCTATATGTTATATTTATTGTATTTATTGTATTTATTGTATTTATTGTATTTATTGTATTTATTGTATTTATTGTATTTATTGTATTTATTGTATTTATTGTATTTATTCCGTTTATTGTATTTATTCTGTTTATTCTATTTATTCTATTTATTCTAATGCGGACCACGCCACGTGACCCGATCTTCGCGGCGCTTCGCTCGGTTTCCTTCCGACGTCACCGCCCCGCCCCGCCCCGCCCCGCCCCCCCGCGCCCAGGGCCATTCCGGATGCGTGAGCAGCGAGCGAGTGGCACGACGTCTGTCTATTTGAGGATCTGAGGATTTGACGATCTGACGAACGATTGATCTTGAAATCCATTCCATTGAGGCTTTTGACTTTTGACTTCTGACTTTTAAGGCTTTGGAACGCTCTTTGTCCACGACATCGACGTATAATACCACGTTCGGCAAGCAAGGCTTGGGCGGACGAGATAGGAGGGACGCAGTAGCAGCAGCAACGTACGACCGACACGAGCAGATTCGAGGAGGGCGAAGGGTGAAGGGTGAAGGAAGTCGTGCAGACAGAGAGCGATACGGCGACACAGAGCTCTTTGACAAGACAAGAGAGGCGACATCTGCGGCTCTTGCACTGCCATCGGAGGAGCGGATACGACGTCACCTGTCACTACGATAGACACGACAACGACACGATAGAAGTTTACACGAGAAACACGAGAAGGAAGAAGGACAGCAGATATGGTTGCCGAGACGAAGCTCTACACGGCGCTGAGCATCAAGCCGGAGGCGACCCAGGATGAGATCAAGAAGGCGTATCGGTATGTCTATCTCCATCTCTCCCTTCTTTCCCCATCCCATCCTCTCCTCCTCCCATCCACCTCCACCTCCACGCAACCACTAACCCTCCCCAGCAAAGCAGCAATGAAATGGCACCCGGACAAAAACCCCAACAACCCCTCCGCCTCCGAGCGCTTCAAGGAAGTCTCCCAGGCCTACGAGATCCTCTCCGACCCGGAGAAGCGCAAGATCTACGACCAGTACGGCCTCGAGTTCCTGCTGCGCGGCGGGCCCCCGCCCCCTGAGCCCGGCGAGGCCTACGCGGGCGCCGGCCCCGGTGCTGGAGCCGGTGCTGGCGGCATGCCCGGCGGCTTCGCGGGCTTCGGCGGCATGCCCGGCGGCGCGGGCGGCGCGCGGACCTTCCACTTCACGACCGGGGGCGCCGGCGGTCCCGGCGGTGCCGGCGGCTTCCACTTCCAGAACCCGGAGAACATCTTTGCCGAGTTCCTGCGGCAGTCGGGCGGCGGCGGCGGCGCCGGGATGGGCATGGGCGGCGCCGGCGGCGAGGACATGGACGATGTCTTCGGCGGGTTCGGGGGCGGCGGCGGACCGGGGGGTGCGAGGACGCGCACGAGGTTCGGCGGGGGGCCGCAGCCGGCGGGGCGGCCTCAGATGCCGCAGCAGCATGTGGAGCCCGAGGTGACGATCGTGGAGAAGCCGCTGGCGCTGTCGCTGGAGGAGCTGTTCAAGGGGACGCACAAGAAGATGAGGTTCCAGCAGAAGGTGTTTGATGCGAGCGGGAAGCGGACGACGAAGGATCGGATCCTCGAGATGGACATTAAGCCGGGATTGAAGAAGGGGAGTAAGATCAAGTTCCAGGGGGTTGGGGATCAGGAGGAAGGGGGGAGGCAGGATCTGCATTTTATTGTCGAGGAGGTGAGCTGGCTTTCCTATCCACATCTCTCCTTTCCTCTGTCATCCTCGTCGCACGGCGCCCGAGCCGCAAACGAACAGCAGCTGACCCGTGCAGAAAAAACACCCGCTCTTCACGCGCGACGGCGACGACATCGTGCTGCCGCTCGAGCTGGACCTGAAGGAGGCGCTGACGGGCTGGAAGCGCACGGTCACGACCATCGACGGCAAGAGCCTCGCCATTGACAAGGCCGGCCCGACCCAGCCCGGCTCCTGCGACACCTACCCCGACCTGGGCATGCCGCGGAAGGCCGGCGGCCGCGGCAACTTCGTCGTCAGGTACAACGTGCGCTTCCCGACGAGCCTGACGGCCGAGCAGAAGAGGGCGCTGAAGGAGATTCTGTAGGGCGGGGGCGGGGCGTGGTCGGGATGGCCGGTATTGTTGGAGTCCGTGAGAGAGGTTTGCCGAAGCAGAGCGAGGCGGAGCGGGGAGCTGGAGGCGGGGTGAGTGGACCTGGACCTAGCGCGAGCAGCTGTGCATAGTGTATACAGAACAGAAACAGCCGCCCTGTCTCGTCTCCCTGGCCAGCGTGAACCGAACGAGTCGTGCACCGACAGGCCCCGCTGCGTGCTCCATCGGCCGGCGTGTTTTCCTGCTCGTGGGCGTGAGGGAGGTGTCGTGTCGTGTCGTGTCGTGGCGCCGGTTTCCGGCGCGACGTTTGGCCATCGTACGCGCTTTTTGCCCGAACTGTTGTCGTGAATGAGCGCTCGTCGGACGGCGTTCGCCTCCTTCCTCCCCTCCTCCTCTAACACCCCACTCCCTCTCCTAGACGACCCTCGAATCCCCGTCCCCAACGTCCGCACCGTCCATTGCCCGCGCACGTCACATTCCGCTCCGTGGTCGCGACGGCAGACGTGCTCGCGACGGCGTTGGAGGCTCCGGCACTGTACGCATCTTGCGTCGGGTGGCCCTTGACATCTGGGATTTCGCCGGGCCCTGGATGGCCCTGCGGTTCGGAGGGCGGGGGTGGTGGGAGGTGGAGTGAATGATGGCTACAATTGAGAAGAAAAAGAGGGGAGGGGGAGGGGGGTTGGATAGGGGGTGTGGAAAAGATTACTAGGTAGTTTCGTAAACGATTTCAATTGTGGTTTTGGACTCTTCTTTAAGTCTAAGACTCTGTTTTCGATTTTATATATGAGTAAGGTGGTTTTTTTTATCTAACTTCCAAGTTGTCGTATATCCTAGCAGAAAGGAAGAGTATGAAACATTATTAAGAGAGATAAAGTTATCACTGTATTCGTCCCAAGATCCCCTCTCTCCCCTCTCCCCCATCTCATCTCCTTACCATCCCCACCCCTCGCTCGCCACCACCCTCCCCTCTTGCCTCCCCTCCCATTCCCGCCAGAGCTTCAAGCCCAGCCTCCCCCCAATCTTCCTCGAAAGATGATCGAGATTACAAATCGAAGTCGAGTTAGGTCGATATTATCCAACATCAATATTCAAGCATGAAAGGTTGTCAAGTTTGCAAACCGATGTTATGAAAGGTCAAGAAGCTCGAATGAAGTGACCTAGGACGAGGTATTATGCAGAGCACGAAACGGACCGAAAATATTGCGTTGTGCAAGTCGGCGCATCATTTGATATCTGTCCTTCAGAGGGGAAGTCGTCGCACATCTCATCTTTGCAAATTCTCTTCTTCCAAATATCCCCTTTTCCATCCCGGCTTAAATTCCTCTCGCCCTTCATCTCTTCCTTCGAGTTCTCCTGCAGCTCCCTCATCATCCGCGCCGATGCTCTCTCTGCCCACGTTTCATTTCCCTCCTCTCCATACCGCTTTATCCGCCTCTCTCGATCCATATGCCTTTGGCTCATCCTCCTCGTTCTTCTTTCTTCTTCCACTCATATCTCCTTCCTCTGACTCTTCCCCGTTCCTCCCTCTGCATTCTCTCCCTGTCTCTTCTCTGGGTCTTCCTTCATCTCTTCCTCTTCATCCTCTCCCTATCTCTCCCTCCTTATCCCCCCCTTTCTTCTTGCCCCTCCTCCGCTCCCTCCTTACACGCTATGCTGTCTGCACCTCCTCCTCGAGGGACCGGGTCGCGCGCCCACGTCCAGGGCGAAAGCTGAGGCAGCAACCATGACCATCCGTAGACGCCCGCACAGCTTCCTGCTGGCCCACTCACTCCGCGTCATGATCACATCGCATATTACTCTCTGTTCTCAGGCTCCAAAGTGGTATAGATTGCATCCCCCCTTCTCCTACAGATACAAAACTCCCTAACCCCCCCTCCGTCCTTTAAATGCAGGCCATGCATGATTACTCCATTACCCCGTTCCTCCCTCCAATCCATAGAAAGCAGTTCGAGCAAGCCATTCCATGTCATCTCGTCAAAATTGGAAAAGAAGAACAAGAAGAAGAAGCAAAAGAAGAAGAAGAAGTAGTGACCCTATGTTCGCCAGCTCCCCCAACCATGTGTGCATGCATCTACCATTCTCCTACTCCTACTCCTACTCCACCGACGTCAGCCAGCCAGCCGGCCGGCCGGCCAGCCAGCCAGCAGCAAGCAAGCAAGCAAACACGCATGCAAACGCAGACAGCAACCAACCAATCACTCAATCATTCATCATAGCCACATCGTCTCAACATCCAAAAACGCGCTCAGCGCTCCAACCCTCACGAGAAACCCACTAAATCTCCCCTCCCCTCGCATCAACACCCCCTACTACGTGCATGGATTCAAGAACGGGCTCAGAAGCAACTCATCCGCATCCGGGCGATCCCGATCATCAATCTCGAACGTCTGCGCCAGGAACCCCTTCGCCTCCTCGCTCGCCGACTCCGGGATGCTCGGGCTCGCCTTGCTGCCGCCGATTTTGAAGATGGCCTGCAGCTGCGAGCAGTCCGGGTACGGGTGGTTCCCCGTCATCATCTCCACCACCAGACAGCCCAGCGACCACACGTCCGACTTGCGCGTGTACTTCGTCTGCTTGACCACCTCGGGCGCCATCCAGAACACCGAGCCTTGCAGCGAGGGCCGGTTCTTGTTGTTCGCCGCGCCGCCGAGCACGTTCGACGCCTCCATCTTCTTGGAGATACCGAAGTCGGAGATCTTGATCCCGCCTTTGTTGTCCACGAGGATGTTGGCGCCCTTGATGTCGCGGTGCACGATGTCGCGGCCGTGGAGGTAGGCGAGACCGGTGACGATCTGGCGCACGAAGCTGCGGACGAGGGGCTCGCGGAGGGCACCGTAAGAGTTGAGCATGGTCTGGACCGAGCCACCCGGGACGTATTCGAGGAAAATATTGAGATAGTCGGCCGAGGAACTGCAGCCGAGGTATTGCACGATGTTAGGATGTTGAAGCTCACGGAGAAGGCCAATCTCTCGTTTCAGGGCGTCGATCATGCTCTTCTTCTTCTGATCGTTGGCGCTGGCAACACCTGGTGATGGAGTCTCGACTTGCTTGACAGCCAAAAGCTCTCCTGTTACGGTGTGAAGTGCGAGGTAGACACTGCCGAATGATCCTTGACCGATGAGCGCTCCCTTCATCCACTTGCTGTCATCCCAGGAATCACCCGCCAGGAAGCTCTGCAGGTCATCATCCACCTCCTCGCCATCTTCGTTGAGTGCCTGACTGATGTCTCGTAACGATCCTGCTTCGGTACTGCCATCCTCGAAATAACTGTGTGTAACATGCCCATCCGGATCGGTAATATTGACATGTGTATCGGAACCACTGTCAAATGAAACATATGATTTCCGGTTTGGCTCGATTGGAGACTCCTCTTGGAGGGGCTCGAGCATAGAAGAAGCGACCGAATCTCGGTACATGGAATGTCCTCTATCGAGCAAGCGGAGCTTAGGTACAGAAGGATCATTCTGAAGCCAGGTATCTTCGATTCGTGGCATCGGGGGGGCATCTCTCATACTCGAGGCAAAGCTGAAGTTGCTAGCAACTGACAATCTGCTGTTGACTCTGCTGAGACGTTTTGATCTTCGCAATGACAAGCGAGCAGTCCTATCAATCTCCTCCTTGGCGTGGTTTGGGAAGTATGTGGTCAAATCGGACGTAATCAGCTCACTGGGAGGTCTCTGACCGAAGAATTGTCGCAGTACATCGTTCTTTCCTCGTGGTTGTCTTCTAGTGACTGGCGGATCAGCTGGCCGTTCCAGATCCTTTGCAGCATTGTGTACGTTCCGCTCACGTTCACCCGCAGACACATTGGATGTGAATGAAGCTGGAGATAGGGGATATTGCAGTCCGGCGGTGCCCCAGTTCTCCCCGAGTACCTTTTGAACCTTTAGCTGGCTCCGCTTCCCTGTCGCCTCGAGAGCACGGGTATGCAGTTGTGCAGATTCTTCCATAGCAATATCCGCTGCGCGATTGAGCTCCATTTCCGAAGGCTCTCCCGCATGAATCTTCCTCAGGATTAGCCGATTTCGCTCAGGTCGTTTTGGATCCTTGATGATACGCCACAACTCTTGCTCAAATAGTCGACGACATGCTGCTGGGTCTGGCTCAAGGCCTGCCAATGTCCAGAAGCAATAATTCCTCTCATGATCCTCTCGATATGTGAACTTTCGTAACGTCAACCGCATCACCTCGTCAATAGTCTTACAATCCGAGACCTTGACAACCTTTGTCAAACCATCCTTAGCAATAACACGGATCATGTCTTGGTCTTCGGGTAAGGAAGACATCAATGACCCATCTATGCTGCCTGCCCCTCGTGTATGGTGAGCGACGAGACGTGCCGTTTGTGGCGGTTCTCTATCAAGAGGAGTGCCTGGATGTCGAGCTAATTGCGAAGTACCAGCCGAACTGGTCTGGAAGTATCCCTGACCTTGCTCTCTTCGCTGTATCTCCTGTGGACTGACCACATTGTATCGCTGTTGGCGTACAGCTCGTGCCTCTTCGGGTTGGGGTGAGTTGGTACGAGATGACGGCTTCGCAGAGTTCTCCTGAAGTGAAGACCCAAGATTGTAGGTCTCGTATTGTCTCGAGAATCGTTTATTCGTTGCGGCACCACGGTTGGCCGAGTTGAGGGGACGAGGGGACCCAGACGCCGATGGCGTGTATAAGGGGCTATTCTCGAGACCAGCAAAGGAATCCTAAGACAGTCAGCTCGTTGACACTGGCTGGGTGACTGGAGAGGCACGTACTCGATTCCGCTTCTTCTGGTTTGCATATGCCTTCGTCCTCAACTTTTTGATGCCCACAAATAAGCGGACACGATCGCCAATCTTCTCGATCCCCATTTCCTGCAGAACAGCCTTGTCCATCTCGAGCAGATTCTCGCCATTAATATTATTCTTCTTGAAGAGCTTCTCATAGTGGCCACAATTGATGGTGTGAAGCCAATCGCACACGCGCTCCTCGTCCCAGTTCTTCGCCGAGTCCGGGCCATCGATGGAATCTGAGAACTCACTCTCTGTCGGGCTCGCGAAGGCCTGGGTATTCGCGGGCACGACCAAGACCCTGCGACTCGTCGGCCCAGCAGACATCGGCATCGTCGACTGCTGGATACTGGCCGAGGCCAAAGGTGCCGGATACGGCGACTTGGATGCTAGCATGGCCATGTCTGTCGTTATCAGCTTGATCCCACTGGTGGTATACGGGCGATGCTGAAAATCGAGGGGTAGAACCCGAGGTCGGGGTTATAAATCCTCGACGGACTGGATGAGAGACAAGCTGTTCATGAAGAATGTCGCACGATGGATTGTCTTTTTGATTGTTATGTGTTCCTCGTCTTCCGAGGATGTTGAGGATAGAATGATCGAGTGTTCAGAGTAGACAGTTCGAGGGGACGTGGAACACTGAGACGGGGGGGGGGATTAATCGATGGTGGACAGTTTCAAGAAGGTGGATCTTGACGAATCGAGGCGACAAGTCTGAGGTATGTTATGTTAGGTGGTACTGTATGTACTGTACCTATGCACTGGCGTACCGAAATGCAGGCGAGTTACCTTAATAATACCTATTAATTCCTATTAATATTGAATCGTGTAGGAGTCGATTATTATTGCCTACCTACACAGTACTTCGTACAGTATTTTCTGCTTGGAGATGTAATATAATGGTGATAATGATGCTCAGCTCATGCTCCTTTGTCCTTTGTCCTTTGTCCTTTGTGCTGGCTGGCTGGCTGGCTGGACTCGTCCTGGTCGCTCGTCTCGTCTCCTCTCGTCTCGTCTCCTCTCGTCTCCTCTCCTCTCGTCTCCTCTCCTCTCGTCTCCTCTCCTCTCCTCCGCTCTCCAATACGCGCTACTCGTGCTCTTCTGACTTCTCATGAAAGGAAGAAAGGAAGTCCCATAAGGGTCCCTATTTCTGTCCTGTCCTGTGTAAGTCTCGACGCTGACGCTGACGCTGACGCTGACGCTGACCCTGACGCTGACCCTGACGCTGACCCTGACGCTGACCCTGACGCTGACCCTGACGCTGACCCTGACGCTGACCCTGACGCTGACCCTGACGCTGACCCTGACGCTGACCCTGACGCTGACCCTATCATCAATCAAACGGACACACTCATCATCTCCCTCGGCGCAGGCTACAGCTACAGCTACAGCTACAGCTTGTTTGGACGAGGCTCACTCTGAATGGAGAGTCAGAAGCACTGCACGACAAAGCAGCAAGTCGTCAGGAAACATCAAGAAACACGCCGAGGTCAAACATCATGATCCTCTCTCTCTAGGCCAATCCAATCAATGGAGCCAGGAGGCAAAGGCACACACAGTTCAGCTTCGTGCCGCCTCAACGTCGGTCGTCGACTTGAAACGTCCACACGTCCACAATGCCAGACACCGGCCTACCCCCTGAATTCCTGAGACCACATCCGTTTGACGGTTTGACGGAGTATGGCCTATCTCAACCTCCATGCCGATGATGATGATGATAATGATGATGATGCCATGTCCATCTATATCTGTCGCCGTGAGCCACGCCAGTACGTGCGTACGTACACCATATATATCCGAATCAAAACAATCAAAACAACATGTATCTGACACTCGCACCACCATCCCTAATCTCACGATTCGCATGCATGAGATCAGATCTCGCAGGCGGTGGCAGGCGGCGGGCGCCAGGCCCAGGCCCAGGCCCGATTCTCCTGCGCACATCTGCGTCATCGCAGCCTCTCGCGGTCCGCTGCCCGAAATAGCATGCCTACATACAGTACATACATAACATTCCACTGAGCCGAGAAACGTGGCTCAAGGGAGGGGTTGCACGTTCATCGATCGCCGTCTAGTCATGTTCATGCACGTACGCGAGGCGGATTGATGAAGTCAATCTATCTGCTTGGAGCGGCATGTGCTTTAATCGCAATCACAATAATGTCATTGCCATTGCCATTGTCGACGCGAGGTGTTGTTGTTTTGCCAGGATATACACCCTCATCTGTTGATATTCAGGATATGCGTAGACTGACTTCGATGCCGTTTGTCTCAACGCCTTGCAGCTGCGTTCTCACCGAGTGCGAGGGTACGACTGAAGCAAGACATCAAGCACAAGACAAACACAAGACGCCTCGGAATAGATCCTGTACGAGAGCATCACGACTCTCCAGAAATCCTGAACATGTAGCACATCACACGTAGTAATTAGAGCAGCAGTGCCACAGTGCCACATGTTGACTCCCTCAAGCCGCAACAGCTTCCAATGTCGATATGGGGCGTCAAACGCAGAAATGATATTATGACGCTGCCTTTTGAAACACGGCGGCTGTTCTTCAACAGAGCCATGTGGTGAGACTGAGATTGGAGGATCACCAAGACTTCTCGGCGAGTATGCGAGAGTCAAAGCGGATTAAACAACAGAGATGCAGTTCTCGGCGAGTATGTGAGAGTCAAAACGGATTAAACAACAGAGATGCAGTTAACCGTTCATTCATGGAGTTTCCAGCGAGCACTTGCATTCTCAGATTTTGTGTCCTGAGAATCCCAGCCTCCTGGATGCTCACGTGCTCATAGAATGCACTTAGAGCTCACTCCTTGGTGCCTCGGATGTCAGGTCACAACAACGAAGCTCACACCTTGAACGTCACCCTCTGGGCTACGAGGCTGAAGGCCGACTTCAAGATTGTGCCGTCGAACTGCAAGCAAACCGCCGTATCTGCTTGTCATATAATGAGATAGCATCATCGAACTTGACGGATGGCGCTCGATCCGTCAAGCGGCTATGTGGCCGCAAGCACCCTCCAGGACCTTAATGAGCCCTCCTTGCCCATATTTAACGTCGAGCGCGTGCAGCTCCAATTCTCCATAGGTTCCGATTTCGTTGCGGCGCAGGTTGCAAATAATGTTCTGGTATTGGCGCTTTCAAATGGGCGGATATTGCGCATAGATTTAGACAATGCAGAGGATATAGATGGTGAGTTCTGCAGGCTGGTTGGATAGCGCGTCGCTGACTCCTCAGATATCGACCTTCCCAAGAAGACTTCGGAGATTGGAGTAATAAGGCGCATGTTCTTGGATCCCACAGCATCACATCTCATCATCAGCACGAGCTTGGGTGAGAATTACTATCTTCATACGCAGTCTCGACAACCGAGGCCGCTATCAAGACTGCGAGGCGTCTCGATCGAAACAGTTGCCTGGAATCCATCTCTACCAACAGCCTCGACAAGGGAGATATTGATAGGGACCACAGAGGGAAATATCTACGAAGTATATATCGAAACCTCAACCGAGTTCTATCGCCGGGAAGACAAGTATTTGAAGTCGTTGCAGAAGCTTCAAGATGGCGCAATTACGGGTCTTTGGGTTGATACCATACCAGGCAAGGCAGATCACCGGAGGGTCATGATTGCGACACAGAGCAGGCTACTCCATCTGGTTGGCAAGGTTGCGAGATCCGGTGCTGAAGGAGGAGGATCCATCTATGCGAAGATGTTTGAGACGGAGCAACCGACAGTCCATGAGATATCGAGAATATCGTCGTCTGCCGCATCATCACTTGTTGTATCGCCGGATTCGCCCGGCGTCTCATCACCAGAGGCCTTGACGCCGGATCGTATATATGCTTGGTTGTCGTCGCAAGGAGTGTTCTATGGAAGGCTTCTAACAACAGCGGTAACGTCAGAATTGGGCAGCAAGGTTTTTGCCGAGTCGAAGTTGCTTCCAATATCGCAGTTACCGGTAGCTGAGAATCAGCCCAGCAGGAGGAAAGCAGCGCAAGAGACTGTCGAGGCCATAGCGCTGACGCAATGGCATATATTGCACCTTGTCGGAGGACGAATAGTTGCAATCAATCGTCTTGATGATACTGTCATATTTGACCAGATCGTTCTTGATCCCGGGCAGGAGGCGATAGCACTACTTGCTGATCAGCAAAAGAATACATTCTGGCTATTCACGACTCAGGAGATTTTTGAGATTGTGGTGACGGAAGAAGACAGGGATGTTTGGAAGGTTATGCTACAGAATCAACATTTCGATGCAGCATTACGATATGCTCGGTCACCAGCACAGAAGGATGCTGTGGCAACAGCATCAGGCGATTATCTTATCGGAAAAGGATCATATCTCGAAGCCGCTGGAGTTTATGGTAAGAGCAGTAAACCTTTCGAGCAAGTCGCTTTGACCTTCATCGAACATGACCAGCAGGATGCATTGCGAAAGTATCTTCTAACCAAGATTACCACGCTGAAGAAGTCTTGGATTATGCAAAGAATCATGATAGCCAGTTGGCTCGTCGAGATATTCATGTCGAAGCTTAACTCTCTTGATGATACAATCATCACCAATGCCGAGTTATCAGAAAGTCTCAACCCAGCACAAACCAAAGATCAGCTTGAAACGATCAGGACTGAGTTTCAGGAGTTCATCACAAAGTATAAGAACGACCTGGATCGCAAGACCACATATGACATCATCAGTAGCCATGGTCGAGAAGAAGAATTACTCTACTTCGCCAGCGCCGTCAATGACTACAATTACGTCCTCGCATACTGGGTCCAACGAGAACGCTGGTCCGAGACTCTCAATGTCCTCAAAAAACAGACCGACCCCACGATCTTCTACGGCTACAGCAGCGTCCTCATCACCCATGTCGCCGCCGACCTAATCGACATCTTGATGCGCCATCCCACCCTCAAACCGCGCAACCTGATCCCGGCCCTGCTAACCTACAACCGCTCCTTCACCGGTCCTCTCTCCCCAAACCAAGCCGTCCGCTACCTTCTCTACACCATCAATAGCCTCAACTCCACCGACGCCGCCGTCCACAATACCCTGATCTCCATCTACGCATCGCATCCCTCCCAGGACGAGTCCGCCCTCCTCTCCTACCTCGAGACCCAAGGCGACACCCCCTCATTCGACTCCGACTTCGCGCTCCGCCTTTGCATCGAACACAAGCGCATCCAATCCTGTGTCCACATCTACAGCACCATGGGCCAGTACCTCCAAGCCGTGACCCTAGCCCTCTCGCACAACGCCATCGACCTCGCCTCCTCGATCGCCGACCGACCCGTCTCCCACCCCGCGCTGCGCAAGAAGCTCTGGCTGCTAGTGGCCAAGACGGTGATCGGATCGAGCGCCGGGATCGGGACGGCGCTGGCGTTCCTTTCGCGCTGTCCGCTGCTCAAGATCGAGGACCTCATCCCGTTTTTCCCCGACTTCGTGGTGATCGACGACTTCAAGGAGGAGATCTGCTCTGCGCTCGAGAGTTACAGTCTCAGCATCGACAAGCTCAAGGAGGAAATGGACAGTTCGGCAACAACGGCGGCGAATATCAAGGTGGAAGTCAAGGCCCTGGAGCAGAGATATGCGATTGTGGAGCCTGGGGAGAAGTGCTATGTGTGTGGGCTGCCGCTGCTGGCGAGGCAGTTCTTTGTGTTTCCGTGCCAGCATGCGTTTCATTCGGATTGTCTGGGGAGGAAGGTGGTGGAGGGGGGTGGGAAGGCGAGGGCGGGGAGGATTAGGGAGTTGCAGGTGCAGGTTGGGAAGGGGATGGTTGGGGGCGGGAAGAGGGAGGAGGCGGTGAGGGAGTTGGATGCGCTGGTGGCTGCGAGTTGGTGAGTTCTTGTTTTCGCCCCTGGATTTGGCGGTGGGGATGAGGTGGGATGCGGCTAATATGGCATTACAGTATTCTCTGTAGCGACTACGCGATTAAGCGGATCGACGAGCCCTTCGTCACCGCGGCGGATGATTTGAGCGAGTGGGCTCTGTGATGCGAAGCAAGCTGACGTCATCCGAGGTGGTGAACTGTACAATACAACATCACATCAATATATCCACATATGTCAGGTTGATGAGAGAATTGATAAAGCCACCAAAGGAACAAAATCTGGCCGAATATGAGCCAGAAATCGTCAGACTGCTGCTTCAAGCCGGAATGGTACGAAGTGGAAAAAACAAACTTGAGAGTTTCTCTCAAGGTTCAACAGAAACGGAAATCTACGATGCAATGCCCTGGTATTTGTGCTCCATCAGTCAAACTGTTTTTAACCTTCAATCACTAGCCTTGTATTTCCTCCTATATTCCTCCATCCTCTTTATATCGCCCTCATCCCCTTTGCCCCTCAACACCGCAATCAGGTCGTCCAGCGTTACAATACTCGCCGTTTGCACGTCAAACTCCAGTTTGATCTGCCCAAGAGCGCTCATTCTCGGCTCCCCATCGTCTACCCCCTCCTGTTCTCTCGGTCCGGGCATTTTCTCCGATCGATCTAGCGCAACCACAAACCCCACTACATTCCCCCCCTCCTTAGCCACCAGTTTTATTGTCTCCCTCATGGCGGTGCCCGCCGTGACCACATCATCTATGACCAGTACGTTCTTCCCCTTCAACGCGGCACCTACGATGTTTCCGCCTTCACCATGGTCTTTGACTTCTTTGCGGTTGAAGCTGTAGGAGACGGACGACCAGGTTTCGGGGTCGAGGCGGTAGAGTTCGAGCAATGTTGAGCAAGCAAGGGGAATCCCTTTATAAGCCGGCCTCCAAGTCCTCGAGTCAGCGAGCTCTCTGAAATCAAAGGCGTCTGGGTCATGAGCAGCGTCGCGGGAGTAGCCATGTACTGCAACTCCGCCAAAGGGAAAATAAATGCTAGAACTCTTACCCGAAGATGACGTCTGGTTTTGGGATAGAAGGATGTGAGGAGAAAAAGGAGATGATAGTATGGGCGTAGGCGGTGGAGATGGCGGAGAGGAGGGGGGAGGTGTGGAAGGAGCCGGCGTTGAAGAAGTAGGGGGATTCTGCGGGGTTAGGGACATCAGCAATCACGGGTCTATGAGAGATGCCCTCGAGGACTGGAGTGGAGATCGACACTCGTAGGAAGCAGGGTACGTACGTCGGCCGGACTTGAGGGTGTAGGTACCGAAGGTGAGGACGTTGGCGGAGAGGCAGGACTGGAGGAACGCCGTTTTGTAGGCAGGTATAGTAGCGGAGGTGGTGGGCTGGATCGAAGCAGCCATCGTAGTAGCTTCGAGTCGGATTTGTCGATTGCAGCAGGATTTATGCGGAGAGGGGGGAGGGGAAGGAAGAGAGAAATCGAAGTCAATATTCGAAATCTCTACACGATAAGCTATCAGGAACGAATGCGCGCCTAATAATATGCGCTAGACTTCTTTGGGTATTCCGTCCGCAAAGGCGCTAGCACAAGTTGCTTGCGCACGTGATTGAGCACGGGACTGAGCAAGCGGGAAGTAAACTACTATCGCTATCGCTATCGCTATCGCTATCGCCCATCGCCCATCGCCCATCGCCCATCGCCCATCGCCCATCGCCAGGCACATCGCCAGGCACATCGCCAGGCACATCGCACATCGCACATCGCCCATCGCCCATCGCCATCGCCATCGCCATCGAAGCTCCATAGTATAGATAGTTTCTTCCTCAATCAATCACGTTCATCATCTTGATTTTGATTCACCGAAACGTCTCTACGGGGATCCCGGATTGAGCAACAATACTCCGTACGAAACCAATGCATGTGCTGAAGACATCCATGAGCCAACCATTCTGCTTTTGACAGGCACGGACGGCCCCTCCTGACACTCTTGTCTGCCGCCACGCTACTTTACCCGCCCGCCAACTCCACACCCGCGCGGCTATGCTCTTGCGCTGTTGAGGCGCAATATTGACAACGTGAAAGATTAAAGCAACAAACACTCTCGCGCCTGATTTTCTGTTTTCTACAAAATCATGCTTACGTCTTCTTGGTTTTTGAAAGATTATTGCATAAATGGATATACCTGACAGTGGTAGTAAAAATGGCTCGAGCATCACAAGTTCAATAAGCCTACAAGTTGCACTTTTGGCGATCGCTCTCATTTATCTCTCATACGGCTACTACCAGCGACGACTTAGTTATCAAGTAAGTTTGGTTTTGCAGTGGAGTCTTATGGCATGGTGCAAATGGTACAAACTCTAATCTCGCGTATAGTCTGACAAGGCGTTTGGAGAACAACATGGCTGTCTTCCTATGGAATCGCGCCTGCCTTATAAATGGCCTTTTGCTCTGGACATCTTGAAGCGTCAATATGATGCTCTTCCATCGCAGCGTTTGCTCGCCTTTCAGTCTCAGTACTTTGATAAGGTTGGTCAGAATATGACTTTCGACCTATTTGGTAACACCGGGTACATGACGACGGATCCGAAGAATATCGAGGCGATTTTGTGCACTTATTTCGAAGGTTTAACTCTGAATTTCTTTTCTTTATAAGTTGACTTGAAGATGATCTAATGAACTTCACAGATTATGGCATGGGTTCTCGGCGGCCTGGTCTGTTCCCACTGCTCGGAGAAGGAATCTTCACCCAAGATGGCCATCCTTGGAAACACTCGAGAGAAATGCTGCGCCGCCAATTTGCTCGAATGAACTACCAGGATATGTCAGCATTTGACGAACCTATTAACAATCTCGTTGCCGAGCTCTCATCGGCGAGTGGAGTTGTGGATCTTCAGCTGGCGTTTTTCCGATTTACTCTTGCGACCACAACTGCTCTCATTTTCGGCGAAGCAGTTGAGGGCTTAGATGATGACGACCAAGATACATTTGCAAAAAGTTTTGACTATGCATCATTTATTTGCGCGATCCGCCTGCGCCTTGCAGACTTTTGCTGGGCATATTCTCCCTCCGAGTTCAAGAAGTCGTGCGCAACGGTCAAGAGATATGCAAATCACTTTGTTCAGCAAGCGCTGAAAGATATGGAAGAAAATGGAGAAGAAGAGGCACGTGAACGGCACCTATTTATTCTCGATCTCTACAAAGAGTTGCAAGACCCAGCGCTAGTGCGTGATCAACTAGTAAATGTTTTGATAGCTGGCAGAGATACAACAGCCTGTCTGTTGTCTTGGGCGTTGTAAGTCTCTCTACTTGTTTTGATGTATCTAAATCTAACAATCTAGCTACTGTCTTGTTCGTCATCCTGACGTTCTACAACGTCTCCGACGAGAAATCCAGTCTATAACAGAAAGCCCACAAGGGTTGACCCGAGCTCAAATTTTGAAACTGCCATATCTCAAATGTGTCTTAAACGAGAGTTTGTAATCCATTTGCATTTTCGCTACATATAACTTACAAATATGTAGCATTAAGATTATATCCGCAATTACCGGTCAATGTTCGAGTTGCTACTAAAACCACAATGCTTCCCACGGGCGGCGGGCCTGATGGTCAATCACCAGTTCTCATTCCCCGCGGCACAGGCATTGGCTACTCGGTCTACCATATGCATCGCCACACGTATCTTTATGGCGAAGATGCCGCCGAGTTCAAACCAGAGCGATGGGAAGACTCCAAACTCGCAAAGATCGGCCCAGGCTTTATGCCGTTCCATGCCGGCCCAAGAATCTGTCTCGGGAGTAAGTTGGCCTTCCCATGCCTTCTTTGAAGATGCTAACTTAGAAACCAGAGGACTTTGCGCTCACAGAAGCGTCATTTGCAGTTGTCCGCCTCATCCAGGCCTTCCCGAATCTCAGACTGCCACCTGATGCCTCGCCGGACCTGATTGGACAAGAGAGACAGTCGCTCACGATTGTAGTATCAAGCGCTGATGGCTGCAAAGTTCTTCTTTAATGAGAGTGACAGATATAAACGGAATTACTGGCATATGGAAACATTTAACGGGTTCAGATATTGCGCGCTGGCACTGGTCATGTTTTTAGTTCTATCTTTCTCGAAATGGGCTCGGAATTTGCTCGAAGATACCATAGTTTCTATTGTTGCGATATGATATGATTATTTACTAGATATCATTGGGGGCGCCGCTTGCGAGGAGGGTCTAGCGCTTTGGGAGTGGCATTCTACTTCTGCTTCCCAAAAAGCTGACTGACAAGGAGTAAGTTTGTCTCTGTTAGCTGCTGGCTAAGCTCGTTGCTCTGTTCAGCTGATTGTGATGTTGCCGATACTCCATTTAATTAGATATGTACTGCTGAAAACCTTGAGTGGCCTTCTCCTAGGACAGTTAACCCGAAGGATCTATTGTTGATGGAGACTTGAAAGAAATGTCTCCCTCCTTGTGCTTGAAACAGTTAATAGGTTCCATTCTTGATGACTCCTATTCCTCTATGTGGGTACTCCAGAATACCTGCTGATCCCAAAGGAAAGGAAAGGCGGCAACATATAAACACTTCCAGAATATGAATACTCTTCTCCGCATAATCTCAATGGTGCCAACACTGCAGCGCAAATTCGTAAAATGGTATAATTCAAAGAACTCCTCATCAAGACTTTTGTCTATATATCCTCTCTCTCCCTCACGCCCCTAATCCCAAGATTCCAGATTCTTAAGCACGCACCCCTCACCCGTCCTCTCAACCAACGTACCAATCGTATAAACCTTCTCCCCCGCAGCCTCCAGCTCCTGCACCAACTGCCCCACACTCTCCCTGCTCGTCACCGCCACCATCCCAATACCTGTATTAAACGTCCTCCCCATCTCCGTCGCGCTCACGTTGCCCGCCCTCTTCAGCCACTGGAACACTGGCGGAAGAGTCCACGCCGCAACGTCAATCTCGGCCGCGAGGTGCTTTGGCAGCATGCGCGGCACGTTCTCCGACAGCCCGCCGCCCGTGATGTGCGAGAGGCCCTTGACGAGCCTCTTGCGCACGACCTGCAGCAGCGGACGCACGTAGATCTTCGTGGGCGTGAGCAGGCTCGCGCCGACGGTTGCGAGGCCATCCCACGGCGCGGTGTCGGTGTATGAGATGCCTTCCCTGGCGATGATGCGGCGCACGAGGGAAAAGCCGTTCGAGTGCACGCCGTTGGAGGCGAGGCCGATCAGCACGTCGCCCACCTCCATCTGGTCCTTCAACGGCAGCGTCAGTTCCTTCTTCATAACCCCAATAGCCGCACCAGCAGCATCATAATCGTCGCGCTGATACATCCCCGGCATCTCCGCTGTCTCGCCGCCCACAAGCGCACAGTTCGCCTCGATACATCCCGCCGCGACACCCTCTACAAACGCCGCCGCGCTCTCCAGATTCAACTGGCTGCACCCGTAGTAATCCAGGAACATGAGCGGCTCCGCGCCCTGCACGACGAGGTCGTTCACGTTCATCGCCACGAGATCGATGCCCACGGTGTCGTGCTTCTGCATTGCCTGCGCGATCATCAATTTCGTGCCGACGCCGTCGATCGCGCCCACCATGACGGGGGCGTTTGTGTACCCGGCGCCGTGGAGGTCGACTTCGCCGCCGAACCCGCCGATCTCGGCATCAGCGCCTGGGCGCTTGGTGGATGCCACGGCGGACTTGATGCGCTCGACGAACTCGTTGCCGGCGTCAATGCTGACACCCGCCGATGCGTAGGTGAGAGCCTCCTTCTCGGCGGCCTTTTGCTTGAAGGCGCGGTGCGCGATGTCCTTGCGGAACTGCATCTTCTCGAATTGGATGTGCTCAACGCCAACATAGGCTCTCTTGACAGCCTCCTCGAGGGTCTCGGCTGTGGCGGTAGCAGCAATGACGCGGCCACCAGCGGTCTGCAGCTGGCCGTCCTTGATGATGGTGCCGGCGTGGAAGTGGTTGATGCCTGATGGAGGAGTCTGGAGTGTCATAGGAGTGCCGGTAGGATAGGTGCCTGGGTAGCCGCCAGCAGCCACCACCACGGTCGCGCTGAACTTGTGCTCAACGGCGATCGAGACGCTGTCCAACCAGCCCTCTGTGCATGCGACCATGATCTCTGCCAAATCGGTGTCCTTGCTCAACAATGGAAGGAGTGTCTGCGTCTCTGGGTCGCCGAATCGGACGTTGTACTCGAGGGTCTTTGGTCCGTCCTTGGTGATCATCAAGCCGGTGAAGAGAGTGCCGACGAATGGGAACCTATCCTTGCGCATACCGTCAATGGTTGGCTGAAGAATGGTGCGTTCGACCTCCTCGATCAAGGCCTTCGTTGCAAGATTTGTAGGCGCATAGCATCCCATACCGCCTGTGTTTGGGCCCAGGTCGCCATCGAATATCCTCTTGTGATCTTGTGCAGCTGGAAGCGACTTGATCGTATATCCATCGCTGAAGCTCAGAATGCTCAGCTCATCCCCCTCCAAAAACTCCTCGATGACAACCTCATCTCCTGCAGTGCCGAACTCCTTGTCCAACATGATCTCCTTCAATGCAATTTGTGCCTCCTCCTTGGTTGCCGGGATGATCACGCCCTTTCCTGCGGCGAGGCCGCTTGCCTTGATGACCACATTGTGGTTGATAGAGTCAAGGTATTTGCGCGCCGCCTCGTAGTCGCAGAAGTTCTCGTATGCAGCGGTTGGGATATTATGCTTCTTCATGAAATCCTTGGAGAAGGTCTTGCTTCCCTCCATACGCGCCGCAGCCTTGGAAGGGCCATAGCAGCGAATGCCAACTGCGCGGAAGTAATCCTCAATGCCGTTAACCAGCGGAGCTTCTGGTCCAGGAACGACAAGGTTGATCCCGTTCTCCTTTGCAAATGCGACGAGGCCCGGATAGTCGTTGGCCTTGATGGAGGTGTTGTTGGTGACCTTTGGGCAGGTGGACGTCCCTCCGTTCCCGGGAAAGACGACGATGGACTCGACGCGGGATGACTGGCTCAATTTCCATGCCAGAGCATGCTCACGGCCACCATTGCCTACGAGAAGGATGCGGAGAGGCTCCATGGTGTTTTGGTTGTCACTTCAAACTCGCGATGAGCGTTGTTTGATGTAGCTGCTACTCCGATCGATTTGATGCCGTGTGAAATTTTGGCGGGGTCGAGATATTTTCTAGTGGGGTATCAGACTATCGTGGGTGATGCGTGTCGCGCACTCACTAGACGCTTATCATTGGTCGCCGCAAACAGTCAAATGCAAGGCTACTGTACGAGGCTGAGCATGAGTTACAGTACTATAATTATCAACTTCGCTCAATTGACGCCGAGATAGTAGAAACTCCTCCTATTCTATCTATACACACGCCAAATCCTATCTCTGATCGACTTTCGATACCAATTCCAATTCCAATTCCAATTCGCCGTGACTCCATGCTATTTTCGCTGCCATGTTTACCGCCTCCCCGTCTCCTGTCGAAGCCTTGCAGCTGCTGTAGTGGGCTGCGGCGGTGGCCATGACGCCACAGCATCCTCTACTTCCTCCAAGAATGTAGTGCTGTTATGTATGCAGGTCGATCCTAACACTACCCGGATACCCGGCACTGAAGCGTTGATTGTTGCAATCAGCTTTGCTTCTTCGTATGTGGCTCCGCCAATCATGAATACCACAATATCTTGAGGCTTGTCTCTTGTCGAACCTCCACCTTCCACGAATGGATATTGTTGCTCTCGTAATCGTCCTTTAATGAGCTCTTGTAAGGTAACTTCGAGTCGCGGAGAGTGCTGTGTGTAGACATTATCCACTCCCTTTAATCCTTTGAGGCGATCTCGTGCCCCGGAGAAAATGCCAGACGATTCGAAAATGTCAGATATACCGCCAGCACCTTGGACTTGCTGAAGAGATGAATGATAAGTGAGTACCTTCGCCACGATATCAATTCGACGCTGCGACAAATTTCCAGCAGCGGTCAACAGGTCAACCAACAATGGCAACGCGTTTTGCGGGTGCTTTTGGTATCGTAAAGCATATAAGGCCACAAGCCTCACCTTCCCTTCTGCTGCTACTGATGGAGATTGTAAAAGTCGTTGGACGCTCTATGGTTGATCAGTAGAGTCCTACGCTTGAGAACTTTCATGGGACATACCTTCAGGTCTGCAGCATGATTGTCATTGCATGCCAGACTCTGCTCCACCTCACTGACCTCGAGGAGATTCTCTGCTCCTACTCTTCGACTCAGTTCTCCAACGATAGTAACATGCTTGCTAACATTTCCTGACAATTTTCGGAACTCTGGATATTCCTCAATAAAACGCTTCATGTCCGCAATCGATTCAATGTTTGCGCTGTTCTTGGTTTTTGATTGATATTGTTCCACATAATCCTTGATATTGCCTCCCAGGTCGCCAAAGTTCAGATACATGTTCTTCTTGAAGAATGGATCCTGGTCTTGGGAGAGAACGACCTCTTTCAATTCAGGCCTTATATCAGGAACATCTCGCAGATCCACGCGGCCGTTATGAATGCCCAGCAGTTCATGAACCATTGCCTGATATGTCCACTGTGACAATAATGGAGTGACAGGGTCATCTCTGCGGTCCAAAATGAGCAATATTGGAGGAGTGTCGACCTTTCTGAAGTCGAATAGCTGCTCTTCTTGGGTTATATGGTATCTTACTTCTGTCGCCAGTTTCTTTGCCAGCAAGCTATTCTTCTCATATCGTATTAACGGCTTCTTCTTCAAGGACAGCAACAGCGCAATAATTCCATCTGTACTTCGTTGCAACGCATCCGTATTCCACATATCTGGACTTGTGCCCCAGACTCGTTTGGGTATTGTCAGATCCAGTGTGAAAAGGTCGGGATTGATGACGATGTAATCTGCGAAATGCTCCTGAACCACCTTGACCACCTCATGATCATCTGCTTCCGCAAGCCGCTCGAGTGAGGACTTCTTGATCACGTTGCTAAAGTATAGATTGTATTCGCCATACTTCGGATCGCGCAACTCGTCTATGAGGTATTGTATCGATTCGGCGGAAGGCCGGACAAAGCACAAGCATCGCAAATGTCGCATTTTCTCCCGATTCTGGTTTTCTAGCCTATCGATGAGGTAGACTTCGTGGTTGAGCAGGGCCGACTGAGTGATTGCCGTGGATGCGATATTGACGGTCTCGCTGTCTAGCAGCAACACCTTCATCTTCGCTGATGGTGTCCCAGATGCACTGTCCCCAGCCGACACCATCTTCGAGACATAGCCCGAGACTGCTTGAACGACGTCCATGATGGGGATATGGTTCGAAACTTGAGCGTCGACTCAGTAAGTTAGAGAAGTGGGCTCTCCACCATATCACGGGCTGACGATGCTCTCCAACGTATGTATGTATGTATGTATGTATGTATGTATGTATGTACGCTGCTGCGTTTCGGGGAATGCTTTGTCTGCAGCAAATTGGTGATGTCTTCCTGCAAGAGCTAATGGATTGTTATTCGTAGGCCGATAGTTTCAATTTCGATCATGGTCATATGTAATGCTGGAGGTTCATATGGACATACATAGCTTGTGGTGCTGTATGTACGTACTGCTGTACTGCTGTACTGCTGTACTGCTGTACTGTGTACTGTGTACCTGTAGATACTGTACCTATGTAGCTCTCACGAGCTTGAACAGGGGCACGCCGCCGAGACACTACCAAGTGACACTTTCACCCCTCTGCGGAAAGATCCGCACAATCCATCAAATGACGTCCGTAGCGACCTTCAAACTTCCCAGAGCGCTGAGATCCTTCCTTTCTGCTACAGCTACAATTTATCCAGAGTCATACTGCTATACGTTGTCTTGGTGGATGGGATATCCATGAGAATCTGAGAAAGCCATAGAGTAGTCCCAGCTCAGAGATCGAAAGCTGGCTGGCTACTAAGGAAAATGTTGCCCTACATCAATACTCGTGAGCTCCTTCCACCTCTACATCATCGTCTAGATGTTTCTGCTGGATGTCTATTATTGACACCCCCTTTTAGCTTTCGAATATGTCTCTTCAATTCTGGGAGTCTCAGCGGATGAGCGTAAGTCGGTGGGAGAATATGCAAAGTAACTTGACTGACAAGATTTTGCAGTGAAACTCATATTCTCATTCGTTCTCTCATACCCGCTGTCAGGCCTTCTCAAGCGCATCCCCGATTCGAAACCAGCGTACAAGAATCTCTTTATAATAGGGTCAGTACCTTGATTCCGAACAGGTGCACCATCTGACACATCGCAGGGTCTCTGCCTTTTATTTGGTCGGTCTATTCAGTCTTTGGGATGGCATCAGGACCTTGGCCATCAGTGCTGTTGGCATATACGCAATCGCCCAATATATCAGTGGGCCATTGATGCCATGGATAGGATTCGTCTTCTTGATGGTTCATCTTTCGATAAATCAACTTGATCGACAAATCCGTGGCGAGCCTGGAATAGTTGATATCACAGGGGCACAAATGGTTATGGTGATGAAGTTGAGCGCGTTCTGCTGGAACGTCGCAGATGGGAGACTGCCAGAAAAAGAGCTATCTGATTTCCAAAAAGAGAGGGCTCTTAAAACGCTCCCGAATCCGCTAGACTTCGCAGCATGGGTCCTATTCTTCCCATCCCTCTTCGCAGGTCCTGCCTTCGACTATGTCGACTATCAGAAATGGATCGAGTGCACCATGTTCGAGGTCCCTGTCGGCCTCCACCCCTCCAAGAAGCCCCCAACCCGCAAGAAGCGCAAGATCCCTCGCAGCGGCACTCCAGCCACGTGGAAGGCAGTAGCCGGCGGATTCTGGATATTTCTCTTCCTCAAATTCTCGGACTTCGTCTACCCTGAGGTTTTCACTGGCGACAAGTACCTCTCCTTCGGCTTCCTCAAGCGTGTCTGGTTCCTATATCTCCTTGGCTTCACGGCACGCCTAAAGTACTACGGCGTCTGGTCTCTAACTGAAGGCGCTTGCATCCTCAGCGGTCTAGGCTATAATGGTGTTGATCCAACAACCGGCAAGGTTTCCTGGGATCGACTGCAGAACGTGAGTCCCCGGGGTGTTGAGACTGCGCAGAATAGCCGTGCATACCTTGGAAACTGGAACATGAACACGAATAGCTGGCTGCGGAACTATATCTACCTTCGCGTCACGCCCAAGGGGAAGAAGCCTGGTTTTCGCGCCAGTATGGCAACCTTCGTCACAAGTGCATTCTGGCATGGCTTTTATCCTGGCTATTATCTCACTTTCATGACCGGAAGTTTCTTGCAGACCGTTGCGAAGAGTAAGCACATTTCTCCCCCTCTCCCTTCGAACAATCTTCGTCCTACTAACACTCCCAGACTGCCGCCGCTACTTCCGTCCCTTCTTCCTCGACCCCGTCACCGGCCACCCCACAAGCTACAAAATCTATTACGACATCGCCTCCTGGTTCATCACCCAATTCACGCTCTGCTTCATCACCGCCCCCTTCGTAATACTCCGCTTCAACTCCTCCCTCCTCGTCTGGTCACGCGTCTATTTCTACGCCCTGATAGGTATCGCGGGGATGATGGGCTTCTTCGCCTCGCCTGCTAAGGCCTACCTGAAGAAACAGATTGAGATTAGTGCGGCGAAGGCAAATGGCGGAAAGGCGGTGAAGGTGGAGAAGGCCAAGGAGGAGGAACCGGTGATGGGGTTGCCGCCGGATCCGGAGGGGGATTTTGAGGAGGTGGTCAGGGAGGTTAAAGATGACATTGAGACGTGGCAGAGGAGGGGGCTGGGGAGGACGGAGACGATGCCCTTGCCTGACACGAAGGGGCTTTAATAGTTCCGTTATACGAAACTGGCCAAGTCGTGACGAATGGTCTGATAGAGAAATGGGAGGGGAAGTGAAGCATACATGAAGCATAGCGCACGCGTTGAATGCATTTACAGCCGTACAATGAAAGAGCATCGTTGACATTTCATCCACTTTACCCCATGACTACACGCAAACTTGCTCATATACTTGCTCATGCAGGCCATGATATGCACCCGATTTTTGCCTCCCCACCTTCTAAAACTCCACCAAGGCATTCCCACTCTCCGTTAGCACCCAGAAATACTTATAGAACCCGACAGCCCCAACGACGAGCAGTAGATAATAGGCCACCGTCCACGCAATCCCCAGCTCCCTGTTCTCCCCCAGCGGTCCCAGCAACGGGCCGATCTGCGGCTCATCCTCATCCCTCTTCCCCTGTCCCACGTCCGGGCCCATAACCGACTCTGCGCCACCCCCCTCCACCCGTCCCCAAACTCTCGGCAGACCCATCCAATTACAAAACGCATGGCACAGCACGACAGCCAGCAAGCTGCCGGTGCGCAGATAGATAAAGGTAGCGAAGGAGCCGAAGAGGCTAGTGTACGTCAGCTGTACGAGGGAGCGCAGGATGGCGTGTTGCAGCGGGACGGAGGGGTGCAGCAGGCGAAACTCGTAGATGTGGTGGATGTGTGCGAGGCCGAAGATGAGAGGGGGGAGGAGGAAGAGGGTCGTGGCGGAGGCGGAGAGGGGGGTGAGGAGGAAGAGGGGCAGGGAGCAGGCGCGGAAGAGGACCTCTTCCGTTAGGGGACCGGCGAGGAGGTTGCGGCGGGTTGGGAGGTCGGTCCAGAGTGTGGTGAGGCCGCGGAGGCGGATCCAAGAACGCCAGGCGCCTTCGGCAAGGCCGGCTTCGAAGAGGGGCCCCAGGAAGAGGATGCTGGTTAGGAGGAGGGTTTTCGCGGACTCAAGGAGGCCGGATGGGTAGAGACCCATTAGGTGGAGGGAGGCGCGCCATGAGCCGTGCGGGGAGAGGTAGGTGAGGATGAGGAAGGTGGAGAGGGCGCAGAGGGCGCAGGTGTAGGTGACGGAGCGGATGCGGGCGAGGATTACAGAGGGGGCGTCGCGGGTGAGAGTGGCGGAGGGGCGGGTGGTGGGAGAGAGGTAGAAGGGCAAGACGTAGAGGAGAGTGTAGAGGATCTGGGGAAGGTTAGTGTGACTCAGGTAGATAGGGAAGGGGAAGGTGGATTTACGAGGAGGGAGGCAGCGGTGGTGACGCTGAGTGGAGGAACCTCGTGGACTGGGATTGGGTTAGCAAACCAGCAGCAGATCGTGGTCGGAGAATGAAGTGTAATTGACGGCAAGGCATATAATAAAGCTTGGACTGACCTTCTTCAGCGGCATAATATGATTTCAGCTTCTTCAGAAGGCCTGCGGGAGCCATGATTAGTTGTGCTTTCAATCCACCAAGGTTGACCAGAGCAGTGGAGCGTGGGATATTCTCAAGATATTCTCAAGATATTCTCTTCGAGAAAAGAGCCTTCTCTGTGTCGATACGGCTTCTGAAAATATTGGCTCTTTAAAGCTATCTAGGCTTCTGTAAAAGAAAAGGATCTTTTTATATGCTGTTGGCGAATCCTCCCTCCCCCTTTGTGTTCGCCCGTCAAACAACAATATCAAGCAAGGAGCATCTCTATCACGTGCTGTCGTTCCTGTGGTAAGCGTGTTGCCAGACTTCACCGCGTTGATGTAACGGCAGAAGAAGGCGGTGTACAAGTACTTGGTGATGCTGTAGTCAGTCTAGCGCGGTTATAAAATTAGATTAACGCGTTCCCCTGAAATACTCATTCGTACTCATAAGCGCGTCTTGACACATGCCGCCAAACCCAGACAACAATAGACTCCTGCGCCTCTCCTGCACCTCTTCTGCACGTAAAATGAGTGTTGAAAATACCCCAAAAATACCCCAAAAAAATACCAAAAAATCTGGCAAATAGGAAAATCAATATTATTCAATGTCAGGGTCAGTGCAAGTATCAGTGATCAAGTACAGGAGTTGTCTTCCAATGTTCGAGAGGAGGAAGGGGAAGGGAAGGGGAGGGGAAGGGGAAGGGGAAGGGGAAGGAAGGGATGAGAGTAAACAAGAGACCAGCCAGAGCGAACCATCCCCATCACCACAACATTTTAGGGATGCAAGCATGCGTGCGTGCGTGCGTGCATGACCTGACAGCACATTCCAGGTCAAACGATCTTTGCACCAAGTGCATTCTCCATACTCCACCACCTGTTCAGGCTGCCTGCAGAGTTCATCTAAATAGTCGCTGTGGATAAACTCGGATTGCATATACATACATAATATATATGTATGTATGCGCAAGACGAGACATCTGCGGGTCTTAGATGAGTGAGCTCAGTGAGCGAGTCCACGGGCGACACAACATCGAGCGTCAGATGTCATGGCATCACGTCTTTGTGATATTCGAAAGCCAGTCACTTGCACAGCTCTGAGAAGGCCAGCCGAAGCGGATTCGAATCATTCGATACTGAATGAGCTGAATGAGCTGAATGAATGAACGGATAAGTCTGGCGCTTGCGGCTGCATATTAACGAGTCGCGCGTATCACCGTGACACCATCCATTATTAACGACAATCTCGAGTCTCTGACATATATATATGTATATATATATATATATCACTGGCGCTTATAGATTCTCCTCGATCTCGACTCGATTTCGGAGGCTTTGGGAGTTGGCAGGGAGCACAACTGAGGACTCGTAGGAGCAGCCGCGTTGGAGGATAGGATACATACCTAGTATGCATTTAGCACCAGTCATTCATTCAGCATTTATCCATCATACATGTTCACGAAGCCACGCTGGTCCCTGATCGTCATTGTCCCTGATCGTCATTGTCGCATAATGGCCGCCTTCAAAGTCTCAAAATGTCCCGGTTCGGAATAAACGGCATGCTATCACAGTTATCACTGACAGCTTCCCTGTCTAATCCCCCCCCCCCCACATACATATGTATGTACTTCGTACATACATACGGTGTGTTAACCGTCCAAAGTGCCTGTGCATTGGGCCTCTCGCCAGGCTTCACCACACCGAACGCACGCACGCACGCACGGATGAGCCAGGGATGGCCATTTTGGGCGTGGGAGAGGAGAGGAAACAAAGACCTGGCGGCCACTCTCGCACCCCCTTTTGTATCGCTTTCCAGCCGTTCATTTTCTCTGGCATCTGCAATAATAATATCAGGATAATACATTCTGGCCACTCTTTTCATCGTCATTCTTTTGGACCTGCATTGCGACCGTGATATATTCTTCTTCATACACTCTTTCATCTTTTTTTTGTTCATCTTTTTCAATCTCTTTTTCAATCTCTTTCTCTTTCTCGACTCTCGACTCTCGACTCTCGACTCCCAAAGCGGCCGACAGCCGGGACATATACCTGACCTCGAAGCAGCATCTTGAACACTGGGCCAGCAGTATCGCGAAGCTCCACCTGCATCCAGAACTGAACTGCTAGTGATTGAGCTTCGAAATAGCTTAAATCAGTCTCTGGGCCGTTCTTCCATCTCCCACCGTGGCCGCACGACAGCTTCTCTCATGGCATTCCCACTATCGCATTAGAGTATTTGCTCGTCCGCGACTAGCATGATCCATTCAGCGCTTGAGAGACTCTAGAACTCTCCTGGTACAGCAGGCCGAGACTTCGCGTCTCGAAACATGGGATCTCCTACACGGACTCCAGGACGCAAACCGCTTCACGAGAGATCCGGCTCGGAAAAGAACATCGCTGCGGTGCGCCTTGTCCCAGCGACTCCACCGCAATTGCTCTGGAGCAATGTCATCTCCAGTCGAAATGAACGAGATGACATTTACACTCGTACCGCATTTCCAACAGATCCATCTCACTTCCTTCCGCCGCCAGACGCTGGCGCTTCATTCTTTCAGGAGTCGGCACCATTGACCTATGAAGACCGCGTTTCAGCCGAGCAACGTTCACCGAAACAGCTTGGAGTTCGAGGACAAGGGTCATCTCCAACCACAACGCATCAACCCGGTCAAACCCATCAAACCGTTCGCAGGAGCACCTCGATACCTTCAAGCTCACGACCGTCGAGTTCCAGATCTTCCAAATCCCTGCCTCGCAAGCGCAAGCATGTTAAGGTTAATCCTGACAAAACCTTTTCTGTTTTAGAAATCGCCCACCAAGACGACTCACCAAAACCAGATGATGGATTGAGATCCCCTACATCCTCCGTAAGCCAATTTACGCATGATCGACTGTCTCCGAGTCCAGATGAAGTCGCTGCACGGGCGGCCTCTGCTACATCATGGCAATCGGAGACTACTGCTACGACCGTGACGACTGCTATTACATCTCATTATAGCCCGGATCTGTCAAGCAAATCGCCAGTCACAGAAGATAATATTCTATCTTCATCGCCTTGGAACTATAAACTCGTAGGAGGACTGCGGAAAGTGCCAAATACTCCGGATTTGAAACAAAAAGCACCAATCGTCTCAGAATCTTCTCCGCCATTGCCAGAGCTGCCAGAAAATTATACGAACACGTACGAGCTCTCCGCGAAGCAGTCTTTCCAATCTGGGGTATCCACGTCTACGGTATCGGATTCCAGCAATTACAAGGTCTTTCCAAGCTCGCCGCCACTGTTACCTGCAACCTTACGTCCGCCATCATCCACGTATTCGGACGAGCAGGCACTTCCATCGTCATCTCCGGACACAACATATGTCGAGGAATCAACGGTTCTTCACCATCAGCTGCCACCCTCGAGCGACCCGGCACCTTCGAGCGATCCCAACTACGAAATCCTTGGTCAGACCTCGCCCGCATATTCGCCAGCATCCTCACAACTTGAACTCGACAGTACATACAGCAATTACGAGCTTCACGGAGATCCTTCTCCTTCAACGTCGTTGATTCATCTTCCTACCCAGCCTCGTCCGACCTACTCTCGGGAGTCCTTAGTCATACCACCATTGCAGCCCAGGGCGCAACGATCCGTTGAAAGATTTGGCTACTACAAAAAACACTCACGGGAGTCTCTTCGGACAGCATCCTTGACCTCAATCACATCGGTATTGGGCGAGGATTTTGCAAAAGCAATTGCAACTGGAAGACAATTGACTCGAAATCCTAGCTTAAAGAACATCCCAGAGTCCGGTTCATGGATAAACCCGCTAGCTCTAAACGCAGTGAAGGTACACATGCAAGCACATCCGCATCAATGGAGCTCACAGCTTTCAACTGTGGCCTCGGTTTCAGATGGAGGCACCGATCGAAACTCGCGCCAGTGGTCAGAGGGAACTGCAGCAGGACGGAGAAGCAGCGGCTTCCCGTCTTCATCACATACGCACAGTCGGCAGATTGCAAGTATAAGCTCTTCTCTCAGGCAAGAGGAGAGGAGAGGAGAGGACGAATTTCTGGAATGGCCGCAACCAAGCTACGCAGTGGCACGTCGAGATGCCACCGGATCGATTGTCCGAATGGTTGAAGATCAAGATGAACATGGTGACGGGATCACAGATATGCCAATACTACACGAACGACCGTCCAGGACTCGACTTTCTGGATTCTACAACTTTCCATATAACGAAACCATACGCAGCAATAGCATGCGCTCCATGTCAAGCTCCAGAGCGAACAGCTTGCTGGGCAACACAATCCCAACATGGGCAAGGCTATACTATGGCAGCGGAGAAAGAAAGTATCTCGAAGTACCTTTAAGCTCGACAGAAGGAATGGACAGCCGTCCAAACAGCTCTTTTCATAGCGGTTCTCCAGACACGACCAATTTTCCTTCAAGTATATATAGTCCACGCAGACGGCCGAGGGAGATCGGTTCGCGAGTCAGAATTTCACAGCATTCGCAACATTCGCACCATTCGCACCATTCGATGGATATCACTCCAGCAGACCCCCCATTGACTGGAGGGGCTTTAATCGAGCATTCATTCAAACATCGTATCAGAAAACCATCAAGCGTTTGGAGTCCGCATTTGGCGTTTGACAAGAGGATGAGTCGGCGCCAAAGTGCTTGGGAAGCTCCATCTGTGGATTGGTCTCAAGGAGGGTTCAGCAGTCGGAGGAATATTCAAGTAATAATGTTTATTGTTGGATTTATAATGCCAATCTGTACGTGGGGCTCTCAGTGTTTGCTTTAGTCCTCAGCTAACAGTTATGCAGCGTGGATGATCGCCGCTTTCATTCCTCTCCCGCCAAGACCAGAGCTCCCTTCGATGACAGAAGCGGATCATGGAAAGAGTAGGCTCGATATTCTCGAAGAGATGAACCGCCTCTGGAGTCCCATGGACGAGAGAAGGTATCAGAGTGCTCGGTGGTGGCGGATTCTTAACCGAATATTCTCCGTTGTGGGTGTTGCGATCATTGTTCTCATTGTAAGTTTCTCTCCTGGGACACTTGGTTGTCTGTAACTAACGAGAGACGCAGGTCGTTCTGGTTGTTGTAACGAGAACGTAAGGACGATGGTTCGTTTCCATCATATTCTGCCATATACTACCCCATTATGATTTACGACGCCTCTATTTCCGTAGTATATTACCCACACGTCAGAGTCACCAACGTCGGTGGCTATTGCCATTCTATTTACTGCCACGCCACCATCACTACGCGGTAAAGCCCGCACGCTCATTTCCATGTCACCAGCACAAGGCTACATTTCGCGCCCAAAACCCACATATGGCCACCAGAGCCAATCACCTCATTTCCTTGCTTTTTACGATAATTTGATAAAGAGAGACGAAGATGACGGAGTTTAACCTTCTTACCCCCCAAAGATTGCTTTTGGATTTGGGGGCTTACGACTTTTATGGATATGGAACAGATTTATGTGCTACGATTCTTACCAAGACTTTTCTTTTTTTTTCTGTAACTATAGCTTAGATGAATATTATGAACTGTTTTTGTTTCTTAGAATATCCTTCTGCTGTGATGTGATGGTCCTCGTGTAAGGATTCTTAGGGGGTTATGGTGTTTATGTTTGTAGCTCTACGTTTGAAAAGGGGGTTAAAATAATCTATGTCTTTCCAGAGACATATATTTGTCTGGCTTCGCTCAAACTCGCATAAAATTGGTCGTAAGGCTAAAGGCATTGCTCACTTTGACTTTGTAGAATGATGATTTGGGATATCTAATGAATCTCCAGGCAGCTTTTGTGGAGTAATTTTCTCCACACGTACTCTTATCGACAACCACGTGATGGCAGACAACACCCCAACACCCCAAAAGGCACAGTACCCTTAGGACTCCTTTGATATTAAACCTGGGAAATCATTGTCCATGTCTCACAACAGGGCGGTTTTACATGTCTAATAATGCCATAGATGGCTCAGGTTTTGATTTTGACATGCCATCATGGAGCAAGTATTCAGTAATTGAACTTCCGTACCCATCAATCAAGCGGTACCGCTTGAGTTATCCTTCACAGTCATTGGGAAGGAAACGAGAACACGATGCACCCTGGAATGACTAGAAGACACCAAGTGCTGGTTTTTGCAACGATTCTACTGCTCCATACCACGATAAACGCTGCGCCGAATATCACGAATTATACGAGTATCCAGACCCCGATATCCACAGGCACCTGCGAATCTCGAAGCATCAATTATGTCACAGTGCTGCCGAACTTCGAATCAGTTTGCTATCGTCAAAGGAGAAGTGATGCCAGTGCGGCCCCCCCGTCGTCGCTGACGATCAACGGCGAACAGACAGCAAGCATACCGGATTCAACGACTACGGTAGAGACCGTAATCTCGAATACAAGTGGAGGAAGTGAAGCTTCAACACAAACCGACATTCCAGAGGCCGTCCTGACGACAGGATCAGCGACGGAATCTATCGCCAGTCATGAAACAGACGATGTCTTCTCCGACGCCAGCTTCCTCTCTTTCGAAGACTGGAAGAAACAGATAATGGAGAAATCCCAAGACGCCCTTGATAACGTTAAAGATGGCGAAAGACGTCGCAAGCCAGAGGGCAATCAAGAGACTTTGGACTCTCTTGGGGACGATCACGAAATTGATATCGACTTTGGAGCCTTCCTAGGAGACAATCGTGACAATAAGACACAGCAGCCAAAAGATGACGATAAGACAAGTAAGCAAACTCAAGACGAGCAAGCTGGCGACAAGCCTAAGAAGCCAAGACATCGTTCGAAGGATGCTGGGAAGACTTGCAAGGAGCGCACAAACTTTGCCAGTTTCGACAGCGGAGCACAAGTGATGAAGGCGAACCGTGAGGCGAAGAGCACATCTGCCCTCTTATCAGAGAATCGGGACGCATATATGCTCAACACCTGTTCGGCGAAGAACAAGTTCGTCATCGTCGAGCTCAGCGACTCTATCCTTGTTGAGACGGTGGCCCTGGCCAATTTCGAGTTCTTTTCCAGCACCTTCAGAGGGTTTCGCGTCTCAGTTAGTGATCGATATCCAATGAAGCTCGATCGCTGGGTTGAGTTAGGCACTTTTGAAGCGAAGAACTCGAGAGAGATTCAGGCATTCCTTATCGAGGATCCTCGAATATGGGCCAGGTATCTAAGAATTGAATTTTTGAGCCAATATGGAAACGAGTTTTACTGTCCAGTGTCTTTACTGCGAGTCCATGGCCGAACAATGATCCAGGACATCTTGAGCTTGGACCAATCTACAGGAGCAGATGATGAAGATGAAGTTGAGGAGAACCTGCATGAATCGGAGGGTGAAAAACTGGTCCCTGAGGCTGTAGCAGAGGCTGTGAAAGTGGAGGAGAAAGTGGCAGAAGGCTTGAAGGAAGCCCAGGCAACGCTTGACGAGTTGATCAAAACTGCTGAATCCATCATTTCGGAACAAACGGAGGATGACACTCATTCGAGCCGCATCTTGGAAGCCCAGCACCTTCTTCAGAATGCCTCGACCCAGCTCCTGACGTCGCCTTGGAACCAACATGGGACGAAGCTCGAGCATCTCTTCGATGAATTGCAGAAGGGTGATATGTGCTATCCATCAGAAAATCCGGCCCTGATGCGACCAATTGCTGGCGCTGTTGCAAACACTACAACTCCAATTCATAGCCCTGCATCTCAGTCTATCATCGTAACAGATATACAAGCGACGCCAAATACGATTATCACTCCGTCTCCTACCCGAGACGCAAGCCAGCCTACCGTGGGTCAGAATCTGACCGATGTTCCCTCTCCAAAAATTACACCTACTCCGGCAGTTGAAATCAAATCACAAAGCGCCCAGAATATTTCAGACCAAACTGCATCCGTGAACTCATCTGGTATTGCTGCTGCAAATAATTCCACTCCACAAGTAACAAACAAGACATCGAGCACCTCATCGGCTCACAGCTCTCAGCCAACAACGCAAGAGAGCTTTTTCAAAAACGTCAGCAAACGTTTACAACTGTTAGAACAAAACTCGACGCTCTCGTTGAAATATATCGAAGAGCAATCGAGACACCTAAGAGAAGCTTTCAACAAAGTGGAAAAGAGACAGCTCTCGAAGACCACATCATTCCTCGAAAATCTTAATGCTACTGTCCTTGCGGAGCTTCGCCAATTTGGTGAGCAGTATGACCAGATTTGGCAGTCGACAGTCTTCGAGCTAGAAAGCCAAAAAGACCTATTGCGGCGTGAGACGGCCGCCTTGAGTTCGAGGCTCACATTGCTTGCAGATGAACTAGTTTTCCAGAAGCGCATGGCGATCGTCCAATCTGTTCTACTTCTGCTTTGCTTGGGCCTCGTCCTTTTCTCGAGATATCTTCCCGGCGGTATTATACTCCCACAAACTCACAATATCAATTCAAAAAGAGGTCTCGATCACAGTTTCGATAATGTACCAAGCAGTCCTCTACAACATCGGACAAGTACCTCTCCACGTCAGAGACGAATGTGGAGAGGTATGGGCCATCGAAATCAGAGATCAGGGGACTCTCATACCTCGATGCGATCACACAGCCAGCTCGACTCGCCTCCCACGACATTTTCAAGCTTCTCTGAAGCGGAAGACGAAGACGAATATAAAGCTTATGGAGTTGAATATATGCATTCGCCTTCTCCCGTAGGCTCACCCAATGAGAGACTCGCAGAAGGCTCCGAACTTTCTTATGTGAAATTACAGACGGAAGAAGCCGTCAATAAGGGACTGCTACCCGCATTCGGTGGTAAACTACAGATCGACCCCAACTGCCATCCAACCCCTGAATCTCCGCGTAGGGATTCTCGCAGGAATTCTGTAGAAGAACAGTATGGTAGCGAGACCGAGCGAACTTTTCCCCGCCGAGCACCTTTCGCCGAAATAACTGCGAATGTCCCCAACGGCGGTCCACAGATCAGGATAAGTCCTGATTCACCTCCAATATCTCAGTAGCCAGTTAATCCGGAGATCCCAAGGGGGTCTAGCATTGAGCGGAAGCCGCTGCCGGCTCTGCCAACGGAGTATTGATGGGTTATAGTAATAGTGGCTTTTGGATATCGCAAGGCGGAAGGCAAAGCATCGCATGAGCATATATAGTGTATTTAGCAGGGCGTTCATGGTAGGACATGGGGTTGGATTAGCATATCATATGTAGCGATGAGCCTACGAATTCTTTTGTTATGAAATATTTGTCTCCTGTGGCGGTTTCACATTGACTTTTTAGTTTTTACTAGCCATTGCGGATTCGAGAAGGCATTCGTTTTCTCCAAGCAAAGGCGACCACATAAAAGCAAGCAGAAGCGAAGGTGTTGCCATTGCGAAATTGTCATATTCAGGACAAACGGACTCTTGTCGTCATGTCATGTCATCGTCATCTCATATCATATTCTGAGGCTCATAGTCTATCCGTGCACAACTATGCATTCTTCATACGCACTCTATGCCGGCCCACCTCTAGACAAATGGCTCAATCTCTCTCTCCAGCCATTTCATCGCCAAGCTCCCCTTCTCAAAATAATCCTGCGTCTTCGCTTGAATATCCGCATGATATTCATTCAACCAGTGCCTCTCCTTCCTCGTCAACAAGCTCTCATCAATCAGCTTCCTGCAATACGGAACCATCGTCACATGCTCAAAGCACAGATATGGCTTGTCGCCGAATGAGTGCTTCGTTTTGGCTTCCCGCACCATAATCATGTTCTCGATTCGGATACCGAAGGAGCCGTCTTCGTAGTAGCCGGGCTCGTTGGATATCACGTTGCCCACGGCGAGGGGCACTTCAGAGTATTGGATGCGTGTGCCGATGCCGATGGGACCCTCGTGCACGTTGAGGAAGGAGCCGACGCCGTGGCCAGTGCCGTGGCGGTAGTCGAGGCCTTCTTCCTGTAGGGAGGTTAGAATTTGGTGTCCCAGGAGCCTAAAAACAGGCATGATGATTACTTACCCATAGGAATTGTCTCGCCAAAGTATCAAGCGAGAAGCCGCTGGTTCCCTTGGGGAATACAGCGGTATCCAGAGCGATGTTTCCCTTGAGAACAAGGGTATAAGCCTTCTTTTCCATCTCGGTAGGGGTTCCGAAGTGGAGAGTCCTCGTGGTATCGGTGGTCCCATCGTAATATTGCGCGCCAGAATCGCAAAGGTAAATAGCATTCGGGTCGATAATCGAACAATTTCCCCGTTCCGGCTTATAATGGATGACAGCAGCGTTTGGTCCAGTTGATGAAATAGTGTCAAATGAAAGACCCACGAAGTGCTTATGCCTTGATCTCAGTTCTTCCAGCTTATCAGCTGCATGAACCTCATCGATCGTCGCTTTGTTCACAACCAGCTCGTTCTCGAGCCATGCAAAGTATTCGATAAGCGCGGCTCCATCCCTTACATGACATGCTCTCATGCCCTCGAGCTCGGTCTCGTTCTTCACTGCTTTGGCATCTCCGATAGGACTCCTCACCTCATCCACATTAGCATCACCACCAAGTGACCGCTTTAATGCCCAAGAGGCCTTGTTGGAAACCAAGAATTTCTTGACTTTCGTTTCCGACTTGGTAGAATTCCCGCCTGAAGAGGTTACGTTCGCAGACTTGTCATCGGCTTTCTCCTCTTGAGTTGCTGAGTGAGCCTGAATAGAGCGGCTCAACGCTTCTACGTCCTCGAATATGAAGCCATATGGTCGCATGGAGATGTTATTCTCAATAAGGTAATCTTGGACTTCTTTACTCAATTTTGACGAATCAACATAAAGAGTTGCCGACGTGGGTGTGACGGTAGCATAAGAAAAGAAGACTGGATTGTAGGGAATGTCGTTGCCACGAAGATTGAAGAGCCACGCGATCTCATCCAACATTGACACGATAAATCCCGAACTCTTCTTCTTCTCAAGTTCCTTTCGGAGATCTTCGAGCTTTGCTTTCACACTCTTACCTGCGAATCCTAGGCCAAGGACTTTGACAGCCTGGTTGGGCATCGGCGGTCGTTCCCGGCCCCAAACTGTATCAACGAGGTTCTCCTCAACGGCCACCAAATCTGCTCCTCCGCTAGCCTTGATCTTCTCTGCCAGCTTCCTCGCATCTGATGCTGAGATCACAGTCGGGTCGACCCCAACCACCTTGTCCTCCTGTGCCTGCTCTGCGGCCCATTCTTGCCATGTCGGCACGTCCTGCAAGCCTTGCTTGAGAAGCGTCCAAGACTTGTCGAGCTGTTTCTGAGCTTGGTTGAAGTATCGTCCATCGGTTGCGAGCGCAGCCTTGTCCTGGGTAACGACAGCACATCCAGCCGAGCCCGAAAACCCAGATATAAACTCCCGCCTCGCATCACATGATGCTATGTATTCAGAGGAATGACTATCTTCGGATGGGATTACTGCAGAAGATATATATCAGTTCACACGCGGACCCAACATCTGTCAGCGACTTACATACTGTAAACATCAACCCTCTTCTCCTTCATCAAGTGTCGCAGCTTGAGCAGACGTTGACTGGTATCAACGGTCTCCATGTTGGCAGACGCACCGGCAGAGCTGGAGCTGGAGCTGGAGCTGTAGCGAATGCTGATATGTATCCTTTGTACTGCTGAACAATCAAAGATGCGTCTTGTGCCAGACTGGAAGATTATGTTCAGTGGTCGCTGGAATCTCATTGATTGTCCGATTTGCAATACCACCGGATCTTCTTCTCCGTCTTCAGAAGACTTCAGAAGCCTTCCGAAGTCCAACGATGAAGTATGAAGTATGTGAGGTATCGTGAGGTATCTGAGGTATCGTGAAGTATCGTTGACTTTGGTTGATAGCAGTCGCCGTGTCTATGCCTATGCTATCAACAGCAGTGAATGAAGTGTGTATGTGAGGTGCGCCTGTTGTGCCTGTTGTGCCTGTTGTGTACCTACTCTTCCTATGTGTTCATGCGATTAGCAAAAGGAAGTAAAGGTAAAAGGGCAAAAGCTTCGATAACAACAGTACCTACAATACCTTAGCTACCTACGTATGTATGTATGTACCTATCTATGTACTGTACATACCGGCCTGGCAGCCTGGGAACCGCAGCACCCCACAGATCTTGTGGCACGTGCCACACATGCCACACGTGCCACAACCCAAGAGACCACACTAGAAGTAAGGCACGTGCACGGTGTGACCCGGTATGTACCTACATGCTTACCTATGCAAATCCAAAAAAGAGGCAGACTAACCCGAAGCAGGCTAGAGTGACATTGCCTTCTCTGAGCTCCTGATGTCACTGCGGGAGGAAGGAGGAGGCGGAAAGGAGGAAGGACGAAGGACGAAGGATGAAGGACGACCAACCAACGTTGTTGACTGTTGACTGTTGACTCGAGCTCCGAAAGTGCTTCTGCTATTGTTTATTGCTCCCCCCTTCATCCAATCACGTCTCCAATCACGTGCCAAATAACAAACCTACCATGGCATCACTCTTCCTCCGCCCAATGTTGCGCCCCCATGCACTGGGGATGGGCTTGGGTTTATCTCTTGCGGCCTTTGCTACTGTCACCCGGCAGCGTCCTTTGAAGCTCGATTCAAAGTCTATGCTTTCGACGGATTCATGTAAAACGGCTGCTCAAACTCCGCTCTTGCGTGAGAGTCCTCTCAGCCCGAGGGCTGTGAGACAGATCAGCAGTGGAAGTATAATAGGTATTGCATTTCATCCTCGAATCCCATGAGAACCCCCTTCTGACACCGAGCACCAGGACTATGTGCTGGTCTGGCTGTTAGCACCTTCTCCCGGCCACTGGCACTTTTGCTTGGTTTATTAATAGTCGGCGTCCAGGTGTGTCAAATAGTGGCCTCGATATAAATCTTTAAGCTAATTCATGTTTCAGTGGGCTGCAAGTTATGGCATAAACGTGTTGCCATATGATAAACTCCAGCGCTATGTTACATCAATAAACTTACGATCCGCATTCCAGAATGATATAGCATTCAAGCTATCTTTCGGCATGACTTTTGCTATGGCAGCATTTATGCGTTTCTAGTCTCCAGCAAACTGTAGCCTCCCAAAATCCAGAATTAGATCAGATGGAGAGTCCATGAATCCAATATGAACATGAGATTCGTGTCAATGGCGAAACCGCTATTATGAAGTATATGCGAAATTTGATCCTCGGCACTCAAGCCACAGATTCTTCACGACCTGATTCGTTTGTTTGGCGCCCCTGAGACTACATTGCTATTAGAATACTGGGCCTGTCAAGAAATTCGGCTACTCACTTCATAATCTTCTGGAAAAAGACATTCTTGTCGTTTTCGCTGACCTTGCCACTTGTGAAACTCTCGCTGAAAAGTGCATTTCGAAGCCATGCCTTTGCAGCCATATGTCGGACAACAAGCTTCTTCAGAGGGTCACAGATTTTGTCAAGCTCACTGCGTGCAGCGTTGCCACTGATATTGTAGATCAGAGCATCGGCAATTAAAGGACCTAGCTGCTCCAGCACCACTTGAACTGAATTTTGCAGCTCTTCCGGGAGGTCCGATAGACATAAGAAGGCGGACTGTAGATTTGTCAGCGGCAGTATCAACCATATGAGCAGAGGATCATACCCAGAAATCTGCAGCTGCAAACTTTGGTAAAGGATCTCTGCCTCTTAAGGCCTTCAATACAAATATAAAAAGAAACTCCAGGACGGGCGATGGTTGCCCCAACAATATTTTTGCTTGTGTTGGAAGAAGGCAATGCAAGAAGTCAATGCCCGTTTGCGCAATTTCAGGATCGTTGGAAGGATCTACACCTATCAGTTTCCGCATTGCCACAGTAAATTTTAGAATTTCACTGCTAGAGATATGCTTTGCATAGAGTGGCCAGGGCCGAACGGCAAGGTTCTCCCCAACGGCCAAGAAAAACGACTTACCTTGGAGAGTTTCCAGAAGAGAAAGCAGCCATGCGCACAGACGATATAGTGCTTCATTCACACTGTTGGTCGTATTTGTGCCGTGAGCACTTACAAAAGAACAAGCTGTGCTGATGATTACAACAAGCCGTGGAGTCCGAGGATCCGTTTTCACGAAAAAATGAACGACGGTCTTTGCTGGAAATACAAATGGACCAGGAACACGCTCTGTGAAGCCAGCTCGAAATATAGTGCAGGCGGATTCCACAATCTCGCCGCTCTGAGGAAATGTGTTCATAAGACTGTCAATAATAGTGCCAACATGATTTTGAAGGCTGCTGCCTGGTCCGCTGACCCAAAACTGTTCCAGTTCCATAGGACCGTTCTCTGATAGCTCCAGGGGAATATCAGATGGAGCTTGCAGTCCTTTCGCAATGCTCGCAACGCACCTCAATACGTCTATTCCACATGCTTCAGCCTCTTCGACATTGCCACTAGCATGGAGTCGAAGAGTTCGTCGAAAATCCGTATCAACAGATTGCAACAGGCCCAATAATGGCAATAGCTTCAGATCTTCTGGTGAAATTGCTTGTATTACGGCTGCTATCGCCCCAGCAATCCGTTCCTTGACAATTCCATCAAAAGAGTGTGAAGTAGTCAACTCGTTATACTGTTGGACAAACACACTCAATTCTGAAGTCAAAGCCTGGCGACAAGAGGAGCATAGTGATTGAATGGACTTTGACGCTGTCGCGGCGAGCGATGGGATGTTTAAAGCTTTGAACAAGAAGGTGAGAGCTTCTGGTATATATTGAGTGTGTGCCTTGAAAAACTCGTCGTACTTGCCAATAAGAGACAGAGTTGCCAGCCTGGTACGGAGAGGAACGTTTGAACCAGAATCCGCAAGAGTAGCAAAAAGAGTAGAGCTGATTACTTTTTCGAGAATAGCCTCAGACGTGTCATCATCTGATATGCAGTCGACTAGACTACCCAGACAGAACAACGAGGCTTCTAATTCATTCCATGCTCCCGTCTGCAGCGAATGCAGTGTCATGTCGGCAAACATTGAAAACAGTGGCAAGCCAGTAAGGGTGTAGGATGCTTGCAGAAGGTCTATTACCTCCATTCGTGCGTCAGAAAACCCTGCCCTGTCAACTGAATCCCAATTGTCGAATACATCGGCTGGGGGAAATTGTATTTTTCGCCAGCAACGCTCAATTGCACGCATGACGCTAGCTCGGGCAGTAACAAACCACTCATTCTTACTTCCTGAAGAGGGCTCTTTTTGCGATGCTCTGTCTGTTGATACGGCGGAAGTTGTGATGCGCGCATTGAGAATTGACAGCGTCACGTCTTCGTCGGAATAGAGAGAGTCTATCATCACTTCCACGAACGTGGACCAAAATTCGAGTGCTGGAATGAATATTTGATCTTCAGCAACGGCATAGCCTTCGGCAGCCAGAAGACCTTCGAGTGCTTCGAGGAATTGTTGAGATAAGGGATCGTTTGCTTTCGCCAACTGTTCAACTCTTGCATCTCCAAAGGCAATGATAAAATGTCCATACTGGAGAGATTCAAAGCCAAAATCACCTTGAACTAGCCGTCTGTAGCGTTCTTTGGACCAATCACTGTTGAAGAGTGAAAATAGTAAATTGAAGTCCTCGTCAGCCAAAAACTTGGAATAATTGGCGAGAACATCCGAGAATAACTCGATGGCTACCTCATACATATCTTCCTGAACCAGACAGGTAATCGCTTGTTTTGTTAGGGATTTCAAGGGGTCTAAAACAACTCCAGCGTCGACGAAGGCCCTATGTGAGTAAAGAACCCACGACTAAAGAAGTCAGCACTATGACCAGAAAGGATGAGAAAATAGTATCAAAAATCATGCATGGCCCCTGACCATGACAGAACTTTCGCGGCAGCTGATGCATGATAATTCACATGTTTCGGACTGGGACGAGGACGAGGATTGGTATTTACCTGGAAGCATTTCATAGAGTCTTGACGTAACTTTGAAGGCAGTCGGGGTCCTTCTTGGGCATCGGCGAGTCCTGGCACTATGAGAGCGACAACATCCTGAACATTTTGTTTCAGTCGATCATGAAACTTATGGCTGTCCATATTAGTACAATATCTGAAGGGATGATCTGGGATCCGTACTGTTTGATGTTGTTTCCATCCGTCTTTCCAACTTCCTCGGCCAATGTGGCGCTGAACCACAGTGCTACGGAAAGCTTTTCGGGTGTCAAATTCCGAACTAGCAGACTTGTCTCAGGTGCATCTTGTAAGTTCTTGATATTGACAGCCTCGTCTGCATATAAACAAAGAATGAGGTGCTTGACACAGTGTGTCCAGGTTGCCGAGAAATTTAGGAAATATACCACAAGAGTTGAACATATTTTTCGGATAACCAGTGGGCTAGACGATCGTCTCAGGGATAGTATGGTCCACGACAATAACTGTTTTAGCACTTCCTCCGCATCTTCACTACTTAGAGACGCTCTGCAATATCAGTCAGTCAGTAGCGCTCAGGATAGGTCCATATGAGGAAATACGATGACACTGACGAATCTGTGTTTAGCTTCACCGTAAAAGTTAGGGCCCCAAAAAATTGAACTTTCTCATCAGTGCTTTGCAGTAGGCTATTTGCAAGTTGCCATCCCTCAGCGGATCGTTGTAGAGTATGCAACGCCTCCTGGATCTTGGCGATCCTTTCTGGATGTCCGGGTTGGTACAGCTCCAACACGAGCTGGGATGATATTAGCATGGCACATGGCTTTGGGAATGAAAGCATACCCCTTCCACCTCAGTTCGACTCCGTGGAGTAAGTGATTCTGTTGTCTCCATGTTTCTGGGTCTATATGGAAAAGGGGGTTTACGGGCGTTGTTGCCAGTGGCCTTGGAGAATGTCAGCATATTATGTTCATTGCTAGATGACGGAAGTTCATGGAAGTACAAGACCTTCTTTCATGGTGCAAATGGTGAGATATTGTGAGAGATGAGTTGCATGTTACTGCATGTTTACAGACATCAGAAGGAGAAGGAGTCTACCTAGATGCTGGCAGGTAAGTCATTCGTCACGTTTTGGGACGGGCGTGACCTACATACATAATATTTCAAACTGTTTTTGGTCCTTGAAATTGAGGCATCAAATAGGTGGGCACAACCAACTATATATATATATATATAGCACGAATCCTTTATAGAAATCTGTTTACTTTGCAGGATTGGCGTTTCATCACCATTACATTACATAGGGCAAAACATTGAAGCATCAATTACTCGGAATCATTATTGCATGCATCATAGAGCTAAGTTGCTAACCACTAACCAGCTTTGTGGGAGGCACCTTGCTCTTATCGAGCGTTCTCTTATGCTTATCCCGTGGTTTTTGATTACCTAAGCAACGCTGCCTCTGCCCCTCATATCATTTGAAAATAATGCCCCTCACTTTCACCGTTTTGACCCCCCCCCTCAGTGTCCCCTAGTCTCCGCTAATCGGCACCGCTCGTCACCACTCTAAATGCGGGGATCAGCGTCATCTATGCTCTAATCAACCATACTAGCCTATATTAGTATGGATTATACCTAGATAGTTAGATAGATATACCACTACTCAAGTAGTTTCTATTTTGCCTCTTTAATCCTTCGGTATTCCATTCCCGCATCTATGGATTACCCATTTTAATCCTAATCTATCTCAATCCTAACCCGAAGAGGTAAATAGATTGGGCAGGGATATGGTCAATATGGAGTAATAAGTCAATCTAGGGACCTAGTTTATGTACGTATGTAGTACCCAGTAATCAGCCCAGTGCTTCAGAACAAAGAATGACAGCACAAGAGGGTCAGACACTCAGAGTACAGCAGTAGTTCCCCAGTGAGACTGCATCAAGGATTACCACTATACTACTACTACTCCACAACCGCACAGCGAATCATGCACATAAAGAAAGAAATATATATATATATATATAAATAAAGACCTAGACTACCTCTGCTTAGAAAAAATACCTCTCCGTCCCCCACTGTACTTTCTTGGATTATCGTACTTGTATTAGTGCACTTCCACCAGTGACATCTTCTTCGGTTTAAAGAGGCTGTCATCGGATAGATGATGGGTCCAAGTGAGTGAGTAAATTACAGAGATGCACGCATGTTACGACAATACCGTAAACTATAGACTATTCTTATGACAAACGAATTGGAAGCACCCTGCTTCGCCTGAGTCTTGAAGTCCTGTGTCTACCGTCCATGCAGGTACATACAAGCGTGCATCGAGGGCCCTTACTAAGAGACCCGAGACTTACCAAACCCTTCAAACTTTTCAACTTCCTTCCCACCCATATCACCTCTTGGCCCTCCTCTTGACTCATCTATATCACCCACACAATTCCAGACCACAATTCAAAGTTGTACGCAGGAGAATCAACAAAATACCACCACCCCCTACCAGACGATAGGCAAACACAAACATCTGACTTCGAAGACACAATGTCCACCGAGTTGCCTATCAATGGCGCTGCTGCCGGCAGTACTGCTGGCACGACTGACCCGACCTTCACCGTGAAGACTGGCCTCGCACGCATGTTGCAGGGAGGAGTCATCATGGATGTTGTAAATGCGGAGCAGGTGAGTTTGAAGTGCCCTCCTCACTGGTCTTCCAATAAGCAATGGCTGATCGGATTCTTTGCGTAGGCGCGCATCGCCGAGGAAGCTGGCGCAGTTGCTGTCATGGCCCTGGAGCGTGTGCCCGCCGACATTCGAGCACAGGGCGGCGTAGCGAGAATGTCAGATCCGAAGATGATTAGGGAGATTATGGCAGCTGTGACCATTCCTGTCATGGCAAAGGCCAGAATCGGCCACTTTGTCGAATGCCAGGTATGCATCCCAGATATTATCCTTTGCATCCGAGAGGGCCTCTGCTAACGGTACAACATAGATTCTCGAGGCCATTGGAGTGGATTATATTGACGAGTCAGAAGTACTCACCCCTGCCGATCATGCACATCATGTTGAGAAGCACCCTTTCAAGGTCCCCTTTGTCTGTGGATGCCGCAATTTGGGCGAAGCTCTTCGTCGTATAAGTGAAGGCGCAGCCATGATACGGACCAAGGGTGAGGCTGGCACTGGAGATGTTGTCGAGGCAGTCCGCCATATTCGGGCCGTCAATGCAGAAATTTCACATGCCTCAAAGATGTCAGATGCCGAGCTGCGACTACTTGCCAAGGATATCCAGGCACCATTTGACCTTCTCAAGGAGACTGCCAAGCTTGGTCGCTTGCCCGTCGTCAACTTTGCAGCCGGTGGTGTTGCAACTCCCGCAGACGCCGCACTTATGATGCAGCTCGGCTGTGATGGGGTCTTTGTCGGATCCGGCATCTTCAAGTCGGGTGATGCGGCAAAGAGGGCTCGAGCAATCGTGCAAGCCGTGACGCATTTCAACGATGCCAAGGTCCTTGCTGAGGTGAGCGAAGATCTGGGCGAGGCCATGGTTGGCATAAATGTGGCCAAGATGCCAGAAGGTGAGAAAATGGCAGGTAGAGGATGGTAGGAGAGCATATTAATAGTCTGGTATCTCAACAAATACACGGCTATTGAAAAAACAGAACATTATATCAAGATGAACATATTTCACAGTGCATTCCATTCTATTGATCACTACCAACAACCATGTCCCTCGTCGTCCTTTGTGCATAATTTCAATTGGTTATCGTTCCTAATTCTGAAGCAAACAAAGCTATCATGATCGAGCCAACTAGGAATTGCAAATGCGTCCAAATGCTTTACCAATATCAAGTATTGGTGTCCTTCTGCTCGATGAATGTAAAATAGCTCACTTGAAATTCCTTTTTGAGCATTCCATAAAATCAGTCCAATTCCTAGACGTTTAGAGGTTATAACAAGAAAAACGATGGAAAAGCCCAATGCTCGGTGAAAAGTAGAAAATCCGTAAGCTCTTGTTCAGATTGTGGCACATCAACGTGCAATGGTCGAACTTTCGATAACTCGAATGGATATGCAATCAATATGCCGTGCGTCTCCACATAGAGCAGGGACGGAATGACCAAACGAATAAGTGAATATGAAAGAACCACCGAGGGCACCAACGATGAATGGGTGATTGGGCCGTTGCTCGAAGAATTTGGGGACCAGAAGACGGCTTTGCTGGTAAAATGATGCCAAAAATAAGCTTTCATCGTAGAAACGTTCAAGTTGAAAGACCTAGTGGTGGAGTCATGCTTCACACTCGATGCTCTGTGAGTCGATCAATCCGTAAATATGCTTTCCTGGATATCAATAGAGCGATTTTCCGGCCCTCGGATTGATGAGTAAATTTCAAGCGCAAAATGATCAAGTTCGATAGCCTAGTTTTTAGTGACGGACAAGATCACGTCTCTAAGTTCTGTCTTGACCTCGGCCGGTATCCTAATCTGTGATAAGTTAGGATAAATTACGAGAATTAATCACAGAATAGGTACTCACACGAATAATGGCCACCGCCAGGGTAAGCCATCGAGCTCTCCTCGTATTCAAACTCCTCAAGAGCAGCCAGACGAGTTCCTCTATCATACTGTGAGCGGCGACGGCGCTGTTCGTCCCTATAATGCTGTCCTGCACGTGGAGCAAAGAGACCTATCAACCATTAGCTCTGGTCTCCATGGTGCGAATCACACAAATCGCACCAACGTGTTCGGCATTTTCAACGCTGCGACGCATTTTCGATGCATTGTCTGGCAGTGGAAAATCCTCCTCTTGACCCACGTCAGGATGGCTGCCGGTGCGGAATAACTGATCACGTTAGCTACATCGAGTTTTGAACTTAAGTCGACCAACCTTTGGTCTGAATGCTGGATGTTCCAGCATAACGGAGCTGTTTCGGAACTTCTGCACCAGGCAGTCTTTGCCCTGGATTGCTTGATAATAATTAGCTTTCTGGCAGTAAAAGGCAATCTCAGTACTCACTCGCATAAGAGATCTCAGCAACTTTATCACTGTTGTACCTATTCCTGTTTAGCAATTAGCATGATGAGGCATAGTGAGAAGTCTCCCAAGAATGGGCCTGAGAATATTTACCATCGTTGACCAGATCGTGCCTCGACAAACTGCAGATTGGTATTAGTTGAATCCAATGATTCCTCGGTGATTTCTTACCTTTATGATGTGCCAAGGCTTCATAAATTAGTTATTATCCTCAAACCAAATGCTATTAGGTAGACTTACATCCTCAAAGTTGATGAACGCATAACCCACGCTTGAAAATTAGCTTTAACATAAAGTGATCTCTGCTAAAACTTACTTGCAATTGTTCTGGAAGTCGATTCGAAGATACATGAAATCGTATAGACCAAAACTCGTCTCATCAATGATTTCCTTCAACATCTTTTGATCGACCTTATTTGGAATGTTGCGGAGCATAATCTACAATGTACGTCAGGAAACGTTCTAAAGCTTACCGAGAGGCTCTTACCGTGGTCCGGACATCTAGGCCTTGACGGATCCGGTTGACATCAACAACATTATGCTGTACCATATTGCCATTAAGAGGTTGACGACTGGGACCTCGTACGGCGTTCTGGCGGTGTCCATGTTGGAGTCCATGTTGAATAGGGCCACTTCTAGATGCGCCACGCAAAGGGCTACCCATGCTATCCCAAGCGGGTCTGGTGGGAGTAGTGGTCTCTCTGTATCTTGAACCCCCCGAGGCGAAGGGAGCCTCACTATATTGAACAGGAGTATAGTATCCACCTGGTGTAAATCCTGCAACAGGTGTCTGAGGAGAATACTGAGCACCCAATGGAACAGGAACTCCCGAGTAGCTAGGTGTCATCGGATAGCCTCCTAGGACATGGGAAGGACCTGTCGGGCTCATCATCGAAGGATAAGAGAACTGGCCTTGTGGCCCGTAGGGTGAAGGACTTGCTATAGACATGCGCTCCATACTCCCAATGAGATCATTGTAATTACCACGTGGGCGGAGCGGTGTATGCTGAGGAGCTGGTACGTTGCGAGGTGGTCGCGGGTCAATATCTGGCTTATGGAGGCCAAGGTTGAGAGAGATCCCCTAGAAGAATTAAAGAGGCAAACACAGCGGGATGGCATGTTGACTTACCCGTACAGTGGATCCATTCAACCTCGCAACTGCACGATGAGCAGATCCAACATCACAAAACTCTACAATCATACGGACTGTTCCAATCTCTGTTGCCAACTGCTTTTGATATGCGTATACTGCCCCGTCAACAGCAAGAAGATCCACAATAATATCCTCGATCTTAGCTCTGTCAAAGCTTGCTGCACCAGGGAACTTGGCAATAAGAGCGATTTGGCCTTCGTGAGCTGATACGAAAGGTGATCCAGGATTCGACTTCTGTAGAGAGAAAAAATTAGGTTGACATATATCCTCGGAATGTATGGTTACTTGCCTCAGCACAAAGACTTGGGGATATATAATCAACAGACCATTCAGGATGAGATATCTTAGAATAATTGTAGATAATCACAGCATCCTGGATGTCTGAGAAGCGAACTAAGACCTCATTGGCAGAATGATAGAAACGACGAGTCGCTCTTTGGGGGATTCCCTTTTCCTACAGTAAAGATGTGTTAGTAAAGAAGAGATAGATTCAACATGCAACTAATGTGGACCTTGGTTTGCCTGTGTACTGATAGTAATGTTTGGGGACAACATGCCATCGATGGCAATACATAAATTAATATAGGCAACAGACAGTTAACCATTTGAGACATCAAAATCATAGATGGCGGGGAATTTTTGATATGATACAACTGAAAGAAAATAAAGAAATAAAGAAATCGAGCACAAAGACGGGCCATTCCATCCCACAGAGCTCTAAATCGCGGGTTGGGGAGAAGATATAGACACTCACTTGAAGGCAGTTCTCCACTTGCTCCCTAGATACGGGCATGTATATTCCAGATATTCTAAGAGCACGTGTCACTTTCGTATCTGTGCTGAAGGTTCCCAACTGCGTGGTTCCAGTGTTGAGGATGTTAGTTAGAGACTTTGGATCCAGAACATGGTTGTCTCCGGATTCCAACTTATTTGAGGTAGCCGAATCAGGACCAATGTTATGAGCATTGCTGGGGACAGAAGAGTGCATCATAGCCTGGTTATTCAATCGGAAATTGAAGGGAAGAAAAGCTGAGGCTGTAGCACTAAGCTTTTGCTCTGGCCTAGCTTGTGCACGAGGTGAAGTAAAAGGATCCTTATCTTCATAAATGGATCCTAGATGAACGGTTCCAGAATTGTCAGGAGGAGATGAGATATCCAAAGTCTTTTCATGACTTGATGTTCCAGATGGCTGGCCTGAAGAAAAGCATGCTGTGCTATCAATGTGCTCTTCATCATGACTTGATGGATGGGGACTCAAGCCTTGATACTTATGCTTTGATGGAGACATCTTGTAGATCTTCTGACAAGGAACCAGCCTGTCAGAGAGATCTGTGGGTGTTAGAGGGTGAAAGGCACCAATTGTCAGGGAAGACAATATATAGACCAATAAGTTCGATACCAAAACGAGAATAAGGTGAAGAGAAGTTCTGACACATGGCAGAACCAATGAAGAAATAACGTGATGAGATCGAGTTGATATGAGGAGGAAAATATGGATGAGAAAAGAGGAAGAAGAGGAGGAAGAGGAAGAAGAGGAAGAGGATTAAGAGGGGAGGAAGAACAAGACGAAGGCTCGCGCAAGACTCGCGTAAAGTTCGCGTAAATAGAGTGAGGTTGACAAGGAGGAGGAGGAAGACGTGGTGCGCGACTTGATATCACGGAGGAAGTCACGCCAGACGTGGTTGCCTCTAGTCCTCCACTCACTGTATGTGAGGCCGGGGGGAACTCGAGGGGCAAGCGTCTCTCCAGAGGCACAATTACCCTATTTGGCTGCTTGTTGGGGTTCTGCCTTCAGTCACCGCCTTCTGGTTTGCAGGCGTGCGATAGATAATCTTTCGTTGGTATCAACGATGCACCCTGTCTTTAGTGTGAAGTATTGAACTGTGTGAGAGTGCTCAAGATCTAGCTTGTTCATGTCTTGAATAACTGTGTTGTTGGTGCCGTTGCTATTGTTGTTGTTGGATGTTTATGAATGGGGTAGAAATGGAAGAAAGAAGGTGGTACTCTAGGGTAGGAGGTGGAGATATAATGTTCCGAAAATGTCCAGATCTCAATCTCACATTCCTGCTACCACCTCGTCAATAGGCTCTATTCAAGATCTCTCTTAGAAGCTTGCATTTTTCAATTGTAAGCCATGAAGGACACAAAGTTGTTGATAGGCGGCTGGTATCATTGATGTAGAGTACCTAATTGCTTTATTGTATCCTTCTTTCTTTGGCATAAAACGGGGGCGCTCAAACTGCCAATCAGCACGCCTCCAATTCAACCTGACGTCCACGGCTTTGTTCAGTCGTCTTAGAGCTGTACTCATACCCACTTCCTCCCACACATCAACTTCATCCCCTTTGCTGATAGAGATTGCGGATTACCTAGCGGATTACGGATTTGCACAAACATTCTGGGCAGTTGCGTCAAATCATGTCTTCTACAGGGGATTCCCGCAGCAATGGACTCTCTGTCATTCAACAGGTAGCTATTCTGCACAGCTCTTAGACTGCAAGCCAATACTGATCTTGTTTCTCAGATAATATTGTCGCCCAGTGACAGCGACTATCTCGACCAGCTTATCCCGGTCGTCAAAGATGCAAGCATTTCGAATCGTACTCCTGCCCTTATGAAAAGTCTATCAGAATATGCCGAGCAACGTGAATACGAAATCGAGAGGATGTGCAATGAAAACCATCAAGAATTCCTGACATCGGTAAACAAGCTGCAGAAAGTCCGCGAGGGTACAGTCAATTTGACATCTGAAATCCTCGAACTCAATCAGTCCATTCAGTCCAGTACCGAAAAGCTCGCCGAGCATAAGAAGGCCTTGGTTGACTCTCGTGGTGTGCGTCAAAACATTGACGAGGCAGCACAAGCTCTGAAAGATTGCTTGGAGGTTTTACGTGTTGCAAATCACGTCCATGAGTTACTGGGCCGCAAGAATCATTATGGTGCATTACGTGCGTTGGATGAGTTGCAAAATGTGCACTTGAAGGAGGTCACACAATATAAGCTGGCCGATATGATCCAGAAATCAGTCCCAGCTACGCAAAAACTCATAGCTGAGGCGGTCATGAACGATCTCAACACTTGGCTCTATAGGATACGTGAGACATCCCAGTTTCTTGGAGAGGTAGCTTTCTACCATACAGAGTTGCGACGCACGAGACAAAAGGAGCGAATGGAGGCAAACCCTTATCTTCGTAACTTCAAACTTAACTCAGCCATAGAAATGGTCTTCGATGAGAGCGAAGAGTTTGATGTGCTGGACAACGAAGAGCTGCAGGTCGATTTTACCCCGTTGTTCGAATGTCTACACATACACGAAGCGTTAGGTCAAAGTGACAAGTTTCGCACGGAGTATGCCGCGACTCGAAAGAGACAGAAGGAACTTCTGCTGCCTTCTTCCATCAGCCTTGTCGGGGAAGACGATTCTAGCTTGAGCAGTCTCCTAGAGGGGATAGCTGGGTTTGCGATTATAGAAAAGGCTACCATGAGGCGTGCTCATAATCTTCGTTCGCCAGTTGAAGTGAGTTGAGCTCGATATCAATAATGGGTTTACTGACGGTTTTTAGGTAGACGAATTGTGGGATTCAATGTGCCAAGCAGCTATTAATCTAATCTCAAAGGCGCTTAATGATGTCGATAATGCGGAAGTGCTGTTGAAAATAAAAGGAGTCATTGCGCTGTTCATACAAACTTTGGATGCAAGTCATCTCTGTATTTGTAGGGAAGTCGGTGCTAACATCCAATAGGGCTGGGGGTATTCTGTTCTAGCTCTCGACACCTTTCTCCTCACTCTATTCGAAAAATATGCTGAATTGTTGAAGAGACGATTCAGTGATGATTTCCAAGAGGTATGTGCTTAGGTGCCTCCATATCATGGCATGATGCTAACACTAAACCAGATTGTATCAACGGATGATTATATGCCTATGCCTATAAGCAATCTGGACGAGTATGACAAAGTGGTTAATGTCAGTTGGTTTACACCAGATAAACCAAGAGAAGAACTCGTGTATGTTCTATTTCTCGCCATTTGGCCCAAATTCTGACGGAGGCAGATTTCCATGCGTTTTGCCCTTCTCTCAGATGTACCCGCTGTGTTGCATTGACATTCGTAACTTCTTGAACCAGTTCTATTTCTTCTCTGACGACCATTTTCAACACCCCAATGTCATTGACGAGACTCTTAGGAAGGTGAGTTTATTGAATGTATTAGCATGAACCCGTATTAATCATATTATTGTAGTCGTTAGATGAACTGCTTTCTGAAAAGGTCTGCAGGTCACTTGTGGAGCGTCTGAATTCTCAATATTTAGGACAAATCGTCCAGATCCTGATTAACCTTGAGCATTTTGAAACTGCTTGTCAAGAGCTTGAACATCTCTTGATTGCTGCTCGCTCATCAACCTCTGCTGGTGGCCCTATTGTACTGAAAGCCACCGAAGAATTCCGAAGCAATAAGAAGACTGCCGAAAAGAGAATATTCGAGCTCGTCAATTCAAAAATCGATGACTTGATTGAAACAGCTGAATATGATTGGTAAGCTGGAAGTTTACTGTGGCCCGCTCAGCCTGCTGATATACTCTTTCTAGGATGGCACCAACTCTTGAGGGAGAACCGAGTAATTATATGCAGACCTTGACACGTTATTTATCCAACATAATGAATTCCACTCTTCTTGGACTTCCCAGAGAGATTAAGGAACTCATATACTTCGATGCTCTCAGTCATGCGGCAAATACGATATTGGTATGTTCTACATTATCCTTTTAGGGAAGCATTGCTTACAACTATATTTCTAGGCCCTTCCATTGTCGCCAGATGTCAAGAAGATAAATCCAAATGGAGTCATGGCCCTGGCGAAAGACGTGGATTATCTGGCTGAGTTCGTGGACAGTCTAGAGAATGCTCCGATTTTGCGAGAAACTCTTGATGAGCTACAGCAGACTATTTACCTGATGCAAACTGACAACCCCGATGAGTTTTATGACATATCGACAAGGAATAAGAAATACGGCCGAGTTGATGCTCTGAACGGACCACAAATCCTTGAAAAGTATGTCGGAAAGTCGTAATCATATGTTTGATATACTAATCATGATTGTCTGTTACAGGCTCACACATTCAGTTCAGAGTCCCATCAAAAATGATAGACTGGCGAACTTTTCCTCACGATTCGGAATGAAGTAACATAGGTATACCCCAATACGCATATGGAACAAGCAATCGACGAAATTCAATGACAACATTTTCAACATTTCGCCAAGAACGATTCAACCAAACGAGTTCAAGTAGCAATTTACCTTCCAGAAGCCATAATGTACCAGACCGAGTATTGACTCCTAAGCGCCAAAGATTCCTCTGCCTACGCCACTGAGAATCGAACCTTCTCAACGCCTCACAGAATCCCATTGAACAGATTAAGCAACTTCATAATCCCTTTCACCTTCAGCATCAGCGTCTCCTTCACCTCCATCATGGCGCGCATAGTTGTGGCCAGCATCTTGACCAACTGAAGGATCTTGGGCTCGTTGTGGGACGTGATACATCTCAAGCTAACGTTAGCATTATATATGTTATGCGTTTTAAACGATGTGGATGGAGTTACCTGTTGGGGTTGCATTGGAGGATATCCGTACATTCCATCGATCTCGCCGTACATATGTGGCGGGGCCTGACCATATGCCGTTACGGGTCCTGGCTGAACTTGTCCGGGATACATCCCAGGCTGTCGATAATCTTGTTCCGGAGCCAAACCATGACCTAATGAGTAATCGGGTGGCGCCATGGCATGCTGCTGAGGTTGGTGGCTTGGCTGCTGTTGCGAAATGCTACCCTGGGCTGGAAGCTGACCACCAGCGGCAGGAACTCCTTGTGTTGATGCGTTCTGGCCCGAAGCTCTCTTGGCATGTGATGCAGCCTCCTCGCGTGGAACAATGTCGATGAGGAAGTCAAACATATCACTCTTAGCAAGTGCAGATGCAATATCAGACCTTTGAAGCGTACGGCGCTTGTTCTCTTCTGCGTGAATCCATGCACGCATGGTGAGTTCTGTGATAAAGATGTCACAACCCTTTGCAAACAAGATTGGTGCCTCTGCTGATATCATCTTCACTTCTGGATCCGCCTTCATAACCTTCTTGATTCGTGCCAAGGGGAGCTGGTGCAGCTTGTAATCATGTGTGTCGGTCTCGAGATGGTTGATGATTTGCTGCCAATATGTAGTAAGGATGTCCCGATATGTGCCTTGGAGGCCTTGATTCACCTACACACAGCTGAGCTCAGTAATTGATCAATTGGCAGATGATCTTAGACTCACGTTTGCCCAAGCTCCTGTATAGAACTCTGGAACAGGTGCATATCCTTGAGCGGAAAGCTTTTTGTAACCATCAGTGCTATGGACTTCTATTAATAAAAGGGAGACATACTGAAGCGCTGGCGCCTATTGACAATGCAAAGTTAGCTAATATTTCCACTTGAATATCCAGGAAAATGAAATTCATCACTTACCATAGTGGCCACCTTGATTTGTGTCGTAAACTGGCTGCTGTCGTTGTTGACCTTGCCCATGCGGAGCACTAGGCGGATTGGATGGATCCATGGCAGCAGGTTTGTCGCCCTTCACTTGTGAAATAGATCTTACAGGTTCTCCTGATATATCTATACGAGCTACCTCAGTTGCACCGAATCACTTCAATGTGGATGACACGTCTCGCTGGTCGGTACTCCTAAATTCCCACAGATGCGCTGGTGTGGGCGCTGCCTCTTATTTATCTTCTCCGCCTTGACGAACAGGATGATGTTTCCCGGACAAGGAAATATGCAAGTAATAAATAGTTGCCGTTGCTGTGCTCTCGAGCTCCTGTTGATGCCTGATGCCCAATTGAGGTGTGTTGGTCGATTGGATGAGGCTGAGGCTGGCTGAGGCTGGCTGATTGAGTCGCGACTCGCGCGGGGGTGGAAGCGGACACGGAAGCCCCGGCATTTCTAGTTCCAAAGTGACGACAAAGCTCCATTGTGGATGTCTGAGTCGGGACAGCATTATTTACATGCACTATTATTATCTTACTCTACAATACTACAATTAATACAGTACCGTATAATACATAATACATACAGCACAATGCTCATTATTGACCAGCTCAGTCAGTACCTATAGCCACTCTGCAGGCCCAACGCCATCGATGAACGCCTTGACATTGGAGCAGGGCTGGTCTACAATGACCGAGATTCTCTGACTTGAAATGATGATTCCCACCCATTATTCCGCCTCACGTGGCCCCAGATTTTGTCTTTATAATAATGGAGCAGTTGAAATACTCCAACTTTAGGATTCATACGGAGTATGTAATGGTTTACAACAGTAAGGGTACTTGATCTGCCTCATCGGCGTACAAAAGCCGATATCACGTGGTTTGCTAGAAATGCCAAGCGCTTCGCTTATTGGTCTCGATCGAACTTCTCCATCAAAAAGCAGACCTGTAGATTTCCAAACAGAAAACTTTTTGAATGTTAGTAAATACCTTCAGCTTCTTCTCTAGCCTATCTGTCGTCTGCTGGGCGAGATTTACCACGTGTATCTTCAGAAGCTCGTCTAATACTTCTCTCTGCTGGCTTCTGAGAGAAAGAAACCATGGATGATGAACAAGATTTATCAGAGGAGCGCATGCATCAGCTTCTTCAAGATGCTGAGCAGAGGTTGAGGACATCGGCACAAACAACTTCAAGCAAGCCCAACGAGCACCTTTCCCTTTCGACTGTTGATGCTAGGTACGTTTACTTTGTAACATGATGAGTGGTGTCGGTCACTTCAATTCGTGCTGACTTTATTTTGACAGTATATCTACTGGTCCTACTTCTAGTTTCCCTTCCCTCTATGTCAAGTCAACCAGCCTTGGTGCACAGGTCGCTCGAGAGTTTCTTATCAATAACAACGAAAGAAAACTCGCAGGTAGGCCGCGATGCGTTGATGATCCTATTGCCGTCAAAGCGAATGCTGCAAAGGTACGTTTGAATGATCTCTTTCACTTCCGCTGCACTTTTATGAGGAAAATTTATCCCAAATATCTCTTGACGCAGAACTCGGGCCCCGTCTTGGGTGCCTTCTCTGCAACTATGAGAGACTACACATTGTGTAAATTCATAGTTACTCTGACTTTTGCTTTACCAATCCTGTTTAAGTTGTCGATGTCTTGGTGTGGCTCGGGCTGACATTTAAATCAGTTGAAGAAGGCTTCTGCTGGATCCAACTGGTATAATCTTCCTCGGACCGTATTGACTCCAGAGCTCAAGCGTGATCTGCAACTACTTCGCATGCGATCAGTGCTCGATCCTAAACGACATTACAAGAAAGACAATAACAGAAAGAACGACGTCCCGGAATTCTCTCAGGTTGGGACCATCGTCGAAGGTCCGACAGAATTCTTCACATCACGATTGACAAACAAAGAGCGGAAACGGACTTTCGTAGAAGATGTTTTGGCGGGTGAAAAGAAGAGTCAGCGATTCAAATCGAAATATAACGAGATACAGTTGGCCAAGACTAGTGGAAAGAAGGCTCATTATAAGGCTCTCAAGGCGCAGAGGGCGCGGAAGACGTGCAAAGGTTGAAATCTCTTGCATGAACGGTCACCATTCAAATATCGCACGCGATTTGCTTGTCCACAGAGGAATCCGCTGGATTAGTCAATGGCTCAACACAAAGCCGACGTTCAGGTATATAGCATATAGGCTTCAGGGAAGGTACGGCCAGAAGACGGAAAAACGTGCCACGCAGCTCTGCGATAGAATCGAGCTGTGTTCTCTGATGGGCATATGGCAGAAGGATTACGTCCATGTAGGTCAGAAGGAGCAATCTCGTGAGGCCAAGTAGCATGCTGTCTACCGTGATCGAACCATGACAGTAAGTCTTCTCGACAAATACAACGGCAAAAGAATCCCTCAGGCGGAGAAGATTATTCTAGCTAGCTATCAATTGCGGATCTGGCAGGCTCAGAAGAGCCTCAAGATAGAAGTAGCTTGCAGTCTTCATTTCCATAAATAGAAATTTGAACACTTGACTTGAATTTTTGCAGGATCCAAATATTAGCCATACTTGACATCGGTGGATTTCCAGACTCGTATATACAGTACATTCCTAATACTGGGTGAGCGATAACTGTTGCCTGAAGTTCCAGGTCCGGAGGAGCTTACCGGCATTTGCCGTACGTCAACAACCAAACATTTTACCTTTTCGGCATCTACACAGCATCGCAATCCACATCCTCAACATGACATCTACTGCTTCGTTGCGATCGCATTGGATTGCCGCTTGTCGGACCAAAGTGAGCTTCTTCGTGCCAGTGATGAGAACAATTGGTACTAATAAGCCAGAATGTGTCAGGTTTCATGCTCCCAAGGAGCTTCAACACTCGATTCCATGCCGCGACGTTGAGCAGGAACCAAGATGATAGCTCAAGGGCAAAAGAATCGTACGCTTTACAAAGCCCACTGAAATAGGTGTCTTCGATACTGACGTTCGTCTTGAAGAATCAATACCATGGGCACGGAGCAGACATCAGGGTTGGTGCGATCCATCAAGTCGTCCATATTTGACTAACGATTTTCAGATTGGCTACCACAGACGCAGAAGCACCAGAGTCCCTTCGTCTTCCCCGCAACGTGCAAGCCATATATCTGAAGCCTCTGCGACGAGAAGCAGAATATGGTGTTCCGTCGTGCGATCTCCAGTTACGGTCATACAGCGTTAGGAATCTTGAATTCTTCGCGGACTTTGCGTTACGAGCCGCATATTATCTCCATCTTCCCGCCTTTGGACCAGTCCCGTTGCCTAGAATCACTGAGAGATGGACGGTACCTAAGAGTAATTTCATCTTTAAAAAGTCGCAGGAGAATTTTGAACGTATCACTATGAGACGTCTGATTCAGATAAAAGATGGCAATCCAGAGACGGTCGAGTTATGGCTGGCCTTCCTGAAGAAGCATGCATATTACGGAATCGGTATGAAAGCCAATGTTTGGGAGTACAATGAGCTTGGTAAGAGAGTCATGGACGAGCACAGAGTTTGGACACTAATTATGAGTAGGTGTGGGCAAAACTATGGATGTAAGCCTGGAGAACCTGAAGAGCGTTATGGAACCGAAATGGGCACATTTTGGGCGTAACAAGAGTTTACAGACTTCGGAGAAGGTCCTGGAGTTGATGAACAGTGAGAAGTATAAGCTCGCAGCTAGCGGAAATGCACCTATGTCCCATTGAGGTGATTGTTACAACAGTACGAGCATTGGCAGAAATGTACAATATGTGGGAATTGTCCGATATAGCTATCATTGCATATAAATGGCGCAGAACAGCATGGATTGGCGTCATGGGAACTTCGAGTTGTTTAGAGTATAGCAAGACACGTAACATAGCTTGCCTTTTGTCAATGGATGCTATTAAGTCAATAAATCGATCACATTGCTAACACCATCCTTCCCTTGTGAACTTTGGAGTATGAGGCGAAAAAAATACCGTAGGTCACGTGTATCCGTGTTTTAGCGTGTTTCCGCAATCCAGGGTTCACCAAACTTTCTATAGACCCCGACAGATCTTCCTTCACTTGGTTTGCACAGTTATGTCCGCATTATGCCGCAATATACGGCCATTTCTGCGCAGGATAGAGACCTGCGCAGACTTTGGAGAACTCTCCAGGCCTTCGAGGGTCTGTAGATTCTGTAGACCGTACTCTTCGAAAAAGGAACCACCAGCAAACCAGGTTATATTCTCGGGAATACAGCCCACGGGTGTCCCTCATCTTGGTAACTATCTTGGTGCCCTGAAACAATGGGTAAAACTTCAAGATACAGTTCCTTCCGGGACCAAATTAATATACTCAATCGTGGATCTGCACGCCATTACGGTGCCACAAGATCCTCTACGGCTCAGACGACACAAGCGTGAAGTCCTTGCTACATTGATAGCCATCGGTATCAATCCAGAGCGCTCAATTTTATTCTATCAGTCTTCTGTACGTTGGCATTCATTTCATGTTCGGATTCTGGGCTTATGCGTTTTACAGGTTCAGGCCCATTCGGAGCTGATGTGGATATTAAGCTGTACTGCCTCGATGGGATATCTCTCCCGCATGACTCAGTGGAAGGTATGTCGAGAAGCACATTTGGATTTCATGTCAGCTTATGGTAAGTAGAGCAAATTGTCGCTGGCACCGGATGCTTCCCCCCTAGACAGTGGCAGTAGGTCCAAGTTGAAGCTTGGCCTCTTTTCCTATCCAGTATTGCAGGCCGCAGATATACTTGTCCATAGGTAAATATATTCTCAAAACTGCGTCTGTTGTCCATTTCTCAGTGCTTCAGGGCTACCCATGTTCCGGTCGGCGAAGACCAAAGTCAGCATCTCGAATTTGCACGTGAGTGTGCGACAAACTTCAACCACGCCTATGGTCCTCATTTGAGAGCACCGGAAACTATTCTATGTATGTTCCAATTATAATTGCTATTGCAAGTCTCTAATATGCGGTAGCCCCTGCAAAACGTGTTATGTCACTACAGGAGCCTCATCTAAAGATGTCAAAGTCCCATCAAGATCCGCGATCAAGGATTCTAATCACCGATTCTCCAGAAGAAATCACTCAAAAAATTATGGCTGCAAGAACGGACTCCATCAATTCTGTTTCTTTTGATCCCATTGTTCGCCCTGGCGTTTCAAACCTCCTCTCACTCTTGTCACTCTTTGATGAGCAATCAAGGAGTGCCGCCGAACTCGGGGAGATCCATTCGACCCTTAATCTTAGGGATTTTAAGACTTTAGTCTCTGATAAGATATCGGGGGCTCTGGCAGGAATTGGCTCACGTTATGAAGAAGTGATGAAGCAAGATGATGGACGATATCTTGATCACGTGGAGGGAAAAGGGGCTGAGCGAGCTCGACAAAGTGCAGAAGAGACTATGGTTCTCGTTAGGGAAGCTATCGGCTTCTGAATGGCATGCATATATATAATATACCGCAATCTCCTCTCTATAGCGAAGCATCTGTACAAAGAAGTGTCATCCATGATTCCAAAAATCTATCTTCTTGACTGTTGGCCGCTGTATTTTCCAACGACGCTCTTTATAAAACTACCATCAAAAAGTAAACAAATATGTGCATGTGTGCCAACTCTTTCTTAGTCGCACTGTCGCACTTATCATGCGGAAGGAGTAAACGAAGTGTCCCCTTCTTTCCATTTTCTCATTTAAGAATCGAGAATTAGTGATTAAGGATATCTTAAAAATATGAAAGGAAATATTAGCATACGGTCTGATTAACCTAGCTATTCTAAGTGGACTAATCAATTAAAAATGAATGCTAAGAAACTATTTTAAGCTCCTCGGCAAATAAAATTGTTAGTTTTCGCAGCGAGCATTATATATAAAATTACGGCAAATATCTGAAATTCCACCCAAATCATCATAAATGACTGGAATGCCACAAAAAAAATATTTTAATGACTCAAATGCCACAACCCCTAAAAATTATCAAAATGACTCAAATGCCACGACTTTTCTGCCACTACCTACTTTTCTAGCACTTTACGTAAGGGGATCGGTATCTAATTGAGCATTAGAGGATTCATCCCAAGACTCAATACTATCTGAAAATTGAGAGGAAACAAGGCTATTACGACGGAAAATAGGGTTTTCTGTCCTAATAACCAGCCTTAATCTACTATATTTATTTAATAAGATGTGGTCGCATCTTGAGCCTCAATATGCCAAGCCACTAAGATGCCTAGAGGCGGTGAACAAATTAGGCATTTTGACAGTTTTCAGAAAAAGGCAGTGAAAAAAGGGTGTAAGAAAAAATCGTGGCATTTGAGTCATTTTGATAATTTTTCAGGATTTGTGGCATTCCAGTCATTTATGATAATTTGGGTGGCATTTCAGACATTTGCCGTTAAATCTTTAGATGAATCCTCTGATAATACTCAATTAGATACTGATGCCCTTACGTAAAGTGGCAGAAAACTCGTGGCATTTGAGTCATTTTTGATAATTTGGGTGGCATTTCAGATATTTGCCAATATTTTAACGGCAAATGTCTAGAATACCACCCAAATTATCATAAATGACGAAAATGCCACAACCCCCTAAAAATTATCAAAATGACGAAAATGCCACGACTTTTTGTTCACCGCCTTTTTCACCGCCTTACCACCTTTTCCCAAAAATCACTAGATCCCCGATTTGTTAACTGCTTTATGGGGCCTTTAGCGGCTTGGAATATTGAGGGAGCTAAGTTACGCTTCTGAATTATGTTGCGCAAGTTATCTGTCTCTCTTTTTTAAAGGATATTGCGTGTGTTAAGCCGTTCTGTCTCATCTGCTAACTTATGAATATATCGCTTTGTAGGAGTATTAAGAACACTGCGATTTATTGTAGTAGAGAGCACTGTATTTGCTTTATGGAGTGTTTGAAAATCAGGTGGACTGCTATTCAAAAATACCTTCTCAAAAATGTCATGCTCTGTTAGAGTCTTTAGCCGTTCTACTACAACGTCTGTAGTAGGAAGTGTAGCTGCTTGAATGACTGTTTGTGGTTGAAATGGCTGTAGCCCACTCCCTCTCCATGCAGAAGTTATGTTTAAGTTAGAAAATGCTAATTCTCTTGCTTGTATATATGCATCCATCCATTCTAACTTCTGTATGCGTAGGAGTTGCGCCTCATTAAGGTGTGAGAGGGCTATTGTGAGGTGTTTTTTTAAAGGTCCAAAAATTGCAACATTAAGTGGTTGCAACACATGTGATGTATGAGGAGGTAGTATAAGGAGCGATATTCGATTCTGTATACAGTGTGATATAAAGCTTCCACTTATATGGCTATCGTAGCCATCGCAAATAAGGAGCCTTTGTTGTAGTTTTCCATTTTGTGTTGCTTTTGCTCTTATAGAAGGCTTAAAAACGCGTTTTAGCCACTCTAATCCATGAAGATTGCTTGTCCATCCTTTTGTGTTTGCAGAGAAGTGCCATTTGCTTATAACCTCTTTCAGAATCCAACTTTGTAGTATATTCTGCCCTTTAAATATAATAAGGGGGTCGATTTTTGTGCCATCCATACAAATGCACTTAATAGCAGACACCCATTCCTGTCGGCTAGGATGAGCTTGAAAACGCGTCCAGAGTGTAGAATCAACTATAATTCGTGTAGATTGCATTGTTCTAATTGAAAATCCAGTCTCATCCATGTTGTAGGTTGTTACGGCTGAGCGGTTAGCTGCAGATAGCTACGTCACGAGGACTTAGGATCACGTGATGGATATGAGGATATCATGGATAATATGTTATCTAGATATCTAGAGATATCCTTTGGCACGACGCCTCTATATAAGTAGATAGTATTCCCTTAGATAGGAGCTTCGTGCTCAACTCAATACAGTATCTTACACATACTAGTAACGTGTTACTTGAAGCCTTTGTGTATGATCCCCTGCCTCCTCTGTTAAGTTAAACCTTTACGCAAGAAACCTCCGTGAGTCTTGTACGTTCAAGACCTAGCGTTACACTTTGAGCACCACTTCTACGAGGTACCGGCTC
>Ga0209512_1000217_pt1 | contig 116369 bp, 113 predicted proteins | sample frozenSSSSmetaG_FD_184142 | JGI IMG/M metagenome (GOLD analysis project Ga0209512, IMG submission 184142) | Glacier valley bacterial and archeal communities from Borup Fiord, Nunavut, Canada, to study Microbial Dark Matter (Phase II) -... | ecosystem: Environmental > Aquatic > Freshwater > Ice...
GCGTCGATAGGGGGATTGTTGGCAAATACCTCGCATTCCCCTGCTGTCGTCATCCTCCGGCAAGGCGCAGCCGAGACCGGGGGACCCAGCGGCGCGCGACAGCGCGAAACGGTCTGGCAGGGTGCGGAGGACAGGTTTCGCGATCGCTGCGCGACCGCGCCGCTGGGTCCCCCGGTCGCTTCGCGCCGGAGGATGACGACAGCTATTGGGGGCGGACAGTTCCCGTTTCATCCGGGTAATATTGACGCGCCGGTTTCATCCGGGTAAATCCGGCGCATGACCCAGGCTCCTGACATCACCTGTACCGCCTTCGCCGGCCATCGTTTGATCGGGCGGGGTTCGCCGCGTGAGGTGGTGGCCGCGGTCAAGGCGGCGACGGAGGCGGGGGAGGCGGCGGTGCTGGTGTTCAGTGACGCCGACGCCCGGCCGCTGGAGTTCGACCTGCGCGGCGACCTGGAGGCGGTGCGGTCACGGCTGACCCCGGCGTCACCCGAGCCGGAGAAGCGCGGGCCGGGGCGGCCGAAACTGGGGGTGACGGCGCGCGAGGTGACCCTGTTGCCGCGCCACTGGGACTGGCTGGCCGGCCAGCCAGGCGGGGCCTCGGTGGCGCTTCGCAAACTGGTCGAGGCGGCGGCGCGCGCGAGCGAGGGGCCGGACCGGGTGCGCAAGGGGCGCGAGGCCGCCTATCGCTTCATGACCGCCGTGGCCGGGGACCTGCCGGGCTATGAGGCGGCGACACGGGCGCTGTTCGCGGGGGATGCCGAAGGCTTTGCCGCGGCAACGGCGGGGTGGCCGGCGGCGGTGCGGGACTATGCGGCGGGGTTTGTGGCGGGGGGATAGCCCCTCTCCCGGCGGGAGAGGGGTTGGGGAGAGGGCTTACGGTGTCACCCGGGTCGCACGGTAGCCCCTCACCCTTTCGCGCCAGAACGACGGCGAGGCCGCCGTGCGCTCAAGCCTTCTCCCGCCGGGAGAGGGAAGCGTATTGCCTACCCCACCTTCACCCGCGTCGCCGCCTCGGGCAGGTCTTCGCCGAACGCCCGCTGGTAGAACTCCGCGATGGTCGGCCGTTCCAGCTCGTCGCATTTGTTGAGGAAGGTCAGGCGGAAGGCGAGGGCGACGTCGCCGTTGAAGATGATGGCGTTCTGGGCCCAGGTGATGACGGTGCGGGGGCTCATGACGGTGGAGATGTCGCCGTTCATGAAGGCGTTGCGGGTCATGTCGGCGACGCGGACCATGGCGGCGATGCGGCGTTTGCCCTCGGCGTCGGCCCATTCCGGCACCTTGGCGGCGACGATTTCGCCCTCAACATCATGGTCGAGATAGTTGAGCGTGGTGACGATGTTCCAGCGGTCCATCTGGCCCTGATTGATCTGCTGGGTGCCGTGGTACAGGCCGGAGGTGTCGCCCAGACCGATGGTGTTGGTGGTGCTGAACAGGCGGAACCATTTGTTGGGGCGGATGACGCGGTTCTGGTCCAGCAGGGTCAGGCGGCCCTGGGCTTCCAGCACGCGCTGGATCACGAACATCACATCGGGACGGCCGGCGTCGTATTCGTCGAACACCAGGGCGACCGGGCGCTGGATCGCCCAGGGCAGCATGCCCTCGCGGAATTCGGTGATCTGTTTGCCGTCCTTGAGGACGATGGCGTCCTTGCCGACCAGGTCGATACGGCTGACGTGAGCGTCCAGATTGACCCGCACCATCGGCCAGTTCAGCCGGGCGGCGACCTGTTCGATATGGGTCGACTTGCCGGTGCCGTGATAGCCCTGGACCATGACGCGGCGGTCGAAGGCGAAGCCGGCGCAGATGGCCAGGGTGGTCTGCGGGTCGAAGCGATAGGCGGCGTCGACCTCGGGCACATGGCTGTCGCGCGTCTCGAACATCGGCACGATCATGTCGGAATCGACCCCGAAGGCCTCGCGCACCGTCACCTTGCGGTGCGGTTCCAGCGTCAGCAGGGGATCGGGCGAGGCGTCGAGGGGAGAGGTCATGCACAGACACTTATGAAACCGCAGGGGCGGGGTCCAGCGCTGTGGCCGCGGAATTCGGTGATGCGACTTTACGAAACGGCCTCGCGGGTTTAATAACTGGCCAGTCAGTTATTAAATGAGGGCCCATGCTGCCTCCCGGTGAACCGAAATGGCGACGACGCAAGGCCGAGCGGCCGGCCGAGATCCTGGCGGCGGCGCTGGAGGTGTTCGCGGCGCGCGGCTATGCGGCGACCCGGCTGGACGACGTGGCCAAGCGGGCCGGCGTGTCGAAGGGCGCGCTGTATCTGTATTTCGAGACCAAGGAAGACCTGTTCCGGGCCGTGGTCGGCAGCGCCGTGGGCGGCAATCTGGCGCACCTGAAGACTCTGGCAGGGGCCGAGATGCCGTTTGAGTCGGCGGTGCGGGCCGGGGTCGGCCTGCTGGCGCGAACCCTGGCCGATGACCGCCGTATCAGCGGTGTGATCCGGCTGGTGCTGGTCGAGAGCCGCAACCTGCCGGAACTGGCGACCATCTGGCACGAGACGGTCATCGTCCCGGCCCTTGGCCTGATCACCGGTCTGATCCGTCAGGGGCAGGCGCGCGGCGAGATCCGGGGCGGAGATGCGCGGTTGTTCGCCATGGGGATGATGGGGCCGCTGCTGCTGGGTGTGCTGTGGCGCGAGACCTTTGAACCGGTCGGGGCCGAGCCTGTCGATATCGAGGCGCTGGCGGCGCAACATCTGGATACGGTGCTGGGAGGCATGCGGCCATGAAACGGATTCGACCGGCTGTTCTGATCGTTGTGGCGGTCGCGGTGGCGGCGCTGGTGGTCTGGGGCCTGTTCCTGCGCGACGACGCGGCGCGGACCCTGTCGGGGTATGTCGAGGGGGATCTGGTCTATCTGGCGGCCCCGGTCTCGGGCGCGGTCGAGACCCTGTATGTGCGCGAGGGCGAGCGGGTGGCGGCGGGGGGCAGGACCTTCCTGATCGACCCGCAGGTGCCGCAGGCCCAGGCCGAGTCGGCGGCGGCGGCCCTGGCGGCGGCCGAGGCTCATGCCGAGGACCTGAGGAAGGGCCAGAGGGTCCAGGAACAGGCGGTCTATGACGCCCAGCTGGCGGCGGCCGAGGCCGGGCTGCGTCAGGCCGAGGCCAACTATAATCGCATCGCCCCGCTGGTGGCGCGCGGCATCTATGCCCCGGCCCGGCTGGATCAGGAGCGGGCGGCGCGGGATACGGCCCGGGCCCAGGTCGAGACGGTGCGCCGCCAGCGCGCGGTCGGGGCCCTGGGGGCGCGCAGCGACGCGATCGCCGCCGCAGACCAGCAGGCCGCCCAGGCGCGCGGCGGACTGAGCGGGGCCGAGGCGGTGCTGCGGACCCTGTCGCCAGTGGCCCCGACCGGGGCGCGGGTGCAGCAGATCTTCTTCCGCCAGGGCGAATGGGCCCAGGCCAACCAGCCGGTGCTGGCCCTGCTGCCCGACAGCCGGATCAAGGTGCGGTTCTTCGTGCCCGAGCGGTCGGTCAATCTGTACCGGCCGGGCGGCACGGTGCAGTTCGGCTGTGACGGCTGTCCGGGCCTGCGCAACGCCCGGATCAGCTGGGTCAGCGCCACGGCCGAGTTCACGCCGCCGGTCCTGTATGCCCGTGGCAGTCGCGACCGGCTGGTCTTCATGGTCGAGGCCACGCCCGAGGACCCGACGTCGCTGAACCCCGGCCTGCCGGTGGACGTGGTGCCGCTGGAACCGGCGCCGTGACCCGGCGCGAAGATTCTTCCCTGTCGCCGCGGTCAGACGGCTCCGCCGTCTCGACCCGACGCGGCGAAGGCCCTGCCATCGATGTGCGCGGGCTGAACAAGGCGTTCGGGAGCCTGCACGCGGTGCGCGACTTCGGCATCACCGTTGAGAAAGGCCGGATCTGCGGCTTTCTGGGGCCGAATGGTGCCGGCAAGACCACGACCCTGCGCATGTTGTGCGGCCTGCTGAAACCCGACAGCGGCGAGGGCACGGTGCTGGGGCTGGACGTGATCCGGCAGGCGCGCGAGATCAAGCGGCGGGTCGGCTATATGACGCAGCGGTTCTCGCTGTATGAGGACCTGTCGATCGAGCAGAACCTGGTGTTCATGGCCCGGGTGTATGAGCTGGACCGGCGACAGCAGCGGGTCGATGCGGCGCTGGAAAAGCTGGGCCTGATCGACCGGCGGGCGCAGCTGGCGGGGACCCTGTCCGGCGGCTGGAAACAGCGGCTGGCGCTGGCGGCCGCGACCCTGCACGAGCCGGACCTGCTGCTGCTGGACGAGCCGACGGCCGGGGTCGATCCCGAGGCGCGGCGCACCTTCTGGGACGAGATCCACGCCCTGTCGGCCGCGGGCATGACGGTGCTGGTGTCGACCCACTACATGGACGAGGCCGAGCGCTGCCACGAGATCGTCTATATCGCCTCGGGCCGGATCCTGGCGCGGGGCACGGCCGATGAGGTTATCGACGGGGCAGAGCTGGTGACCTTCCTGGCCGAGGGGCCGGGGGCCGACCGGCTGGCCCCGCAGCTGCGTGCGCAGCCGGGGGTGGAGATGGCCACGGCCTTCGGCACCACATTGCATGTGTCGGGTCGCGACCGGGCAGCGCTGGAAGCGGCCATCGCCCCGTTGCGCCAGCCGCCGATGCGCTGGACCGAGACCCGGCCGTCGCTGGAGGACGTGTTCATCCACCTGATCGCCGGTCTGAAGCCGGACGGGGCTGTCTGATGTTCTCGATCAGCCGCGCCTGGGCCGTGATGTCCAAGGAGTTCATCCAGCTGACCCGCGACCGGCTGACCTATGCGATGATCCTGATCATGCCGATCGTGCAGCTGCTGCTGTTCGGCTATGCCATCAACAGCGATCCGCGCAGCCTGCCGACGGCGGTGCTGGTGCAGGATCAGGGGGTGATGGCGCGTCCGGTGCTGACGGCCCTGACCCATACCGGCTATTTCCGCGTCACCGTCGAGGCCAACAGCCAGGCCGAGCTGGACCGGGCCCTGACGCGCGGCGACGTCCAGTTCGCGGTGGTGATCCCGGCTGATTTCAGCCGCAAGGTGGTGCGCGGGCAGGCGGCCGAGATTCTGGTTGAGGCCGACGCCTCGGACCCTTCGGCCGTGGGCGGGGCGGTGTCGGCGCTGGCGGGTCTGCCGGCCCAGGCCCTGGCGCGCGAGCTGACCGGACCGCTGGCCCGGTCCAAGACCGCGCCGCCGTTCAGCGTGGTGGTCCACCGCCGCTACAATCCCGAGAACATCACGGCCTTTAATGTGGTGCCCGGACTGCTGGGCATCATCCTGTCGATGACGCTGGTGATGATGACGGCGCTGGGCATGGCCCGCGAGCGCGAGCGCGGCACGATGGAGGCGCTGCTGGCCACGCCGGTGCGGCCACTGGAGGTGATGGTCGGCAAGCTGACCCCCTATGTCTTCGTCGGTGTGATCCAGGCAGGGGTGATTCTGGTGCTGGCGCGCCTGCTGTTCGCGGTGCCGATGAGCGGGGGCTGGCTGGCGCTGAGCCTGGGCCTGCTGCTGTTCATCATCGGCTCGCTGGCCTTGGGCTTCCTGATCTCGACCGTGTCGCGGACCCAGTTGCAGGCGATGCAGCTGTCCTTCTTCTACATGATGCCGTCGATCCTGCTGTCGGGCTTCATGTTCCCGTTCCGCGGCATGCCCGAATGGGCCCAGGTGATCGGGACGATCATTCCGGTGACCCATATCCTGCGGGTGGCACGGGGCTCGCTGCTGAAGGGCAGCGGGGTGATGGATTCCTGGCCCAGTCTGGCGGCGCTGGCGCTGTTCCTGCTGGCGGTCGGGACGCTGGCGATGCTGCGCTATCGCACGACGCTGGACTGAGGCCCGGTCCCCCCGGTCTGAGGGGACCGGTATCGGATCAGCCGGCGCTCAGCGCGACATCCACATTATTGCGGGTGGCGTTGGAGTAGGGGCAGACTTGATGGGCCTGCTGGATCAGGCCGTCGATGACGGTCTGTTCGAGGCCGTGATCGGTGATTTTCAGGGCGATATCGAGGTTGAAACCCTCGCCGCGGGTGTTCTTGCCGAAACCGACGGTGGCGTGGACCCTGGTGTCGGGACCAACCGGCGTGCCCGCCTTGCCGCTGACCAGGCGCAGGGCCCCGAGGTAGCAGGCGGCATAGCCGGTCGCGAACAGCTGTTCCGGGTTGGTCCCGTCGCCGCCCTTGCCGCCCATTTCTGCGGGCACGGACAGTTTGACGTCGACCTTGCCATCGTCGGTGCGAGCGTGGCCGTCCTCACGTCCGCCGCCTTCAGCGGTGGCGTGGGCCTTGTAGAGTACGTCCATGAGGAAGCATCCTTCTAGAGAGGGACGCCATACCTAGGCACGATCGCCTCGACTGCTAGGCGAGGCCGGCCTTCTTCAGGATCTTCCAGGCGCGGATCACACTCTGCAGCTTGACCTCGGCCCCGCGGTCGCCGCCGTTGGTGTCGGGGTGAAACCGCTTCAGCATCTCGTGGTAGCGGGCCTTGATGTCCGATTTTTCGGCACCCGGCTCGAGGCCGAGGTCGGACATGGCGGCACGTTCCAGCTTGCCGACCCGGTGGTCATCGGCGGGATTGACCTGCTCATGGGTTCGGCGGTCGAACAGGCCGAAGCTGTTGCTCCACGACCCGGCCGGACCGGTGTGGGCCTTGCCCAGCTTGGCGGCATTGCCGGCGGCCTCACGGGAGTTCTTGCTGGCCTTCATGTCCCAGGTCGGCCGGCCACCGGTCATGGCCTCATTCTCCTGGGCGGCGCGGACCTGGCCCTCGCTCATGCCGGCGTAGAAGTTCCAGTTCTTGTTGTAGGCCCCGGCGTGTGACTGGCAGAAGTCATAGAAGTCGTTCAGCCGCTCGCGCGACTTGGGCGCGCGGGCGGTGGCGGGCTTGCTGCAGTCGGGCCAGTTGCACGGCTTCTCGCCGGGCTTCAGATGCAGGACGTCGGCTTCCGCCGCCTCTTCCTCGGCGCGTTGCGGCTTGATCCGCATATCCTTGAATCGGGGCGTGTATTGAAAATCAGCACTCATGCCCGCAAGTGTAGGGTGGATTTGGTCATCATCAAGGAACTACCGATGCCAGAGGGCCCAATCGCGACAATTATCCGCGAAAAACTGACATCCGCCCTGAATCCGGAGCGTCTGGACATCGAAGACGACAGCTGGCGGCACGCCGGACACCACCATGACGGGGGGATGGACGCGACTCCGGGCGGCGAAAGCCACTTCAACGTGACGATCGTTTCGGCGATCTTCGAAGGTCAGGGGCGGCTGGCACGCCAGCGCGCCGTAACGGCGGCCCTGAAAGTCGAACTGGCCGGACCGGTGCACGCCCTGTCCGTGCGGACCCTGACCCCGACCGAAGCGCTCGCCTGAGCATTCCAGCGCTGGCGTAGAAGTCGACGTATAGGTAGAATCCCGTTCACCCCATCTTAGAAGGTTGGCCCTAGCTTCACGGCGGGTTGTTATCCGTGGGGCGACAAATGGTTGAATCCGATGCGATAGATAAGGGTCTTGCGGGCGATCAGCGCCCCGGAGAGGCCGCTCAGGCCCTGCGGGCGATCCTGCAGACCCAGTATCTGCGCTATCTGATTATCTTCAGCTGGGCCCTCGGACTGCTGGGCACGATAGGCATCGGTCTGGCGGCGATCTGGCTGGTCAGCACCCTGGCGGCCGGTACGCTGCGCGGGGCCGTCGAAAAACGTATCAGTGACCGTGTCGGCAGTGGTTGGGGACTGGTTTTCCCGGCGGTCGCCACCATCACCACCGCCGTCTGGGCAGTTGCGCCGCTTCTGGCCTGGTTCTCGGACGCGCCGTTCGGCCGGGCCCTGGCCATGACCCTGCTGGTCTGCGGCTATGTTCTGGTGTTCTCGCAACTTCGAAGCTCACCGCGCCAGGCCCTGGTGATTTCGTCCCCGTACGGCCTTGCGGCCCTGGTAATTCTCGGCAGCCTCTGGGGCACGCCGATGTTCTGGTCCTTCCTCGGGGTGGTGCCGTTCACGGCCGCCGGCCTGTTCGTTCTGGTGATGATGACGATGCTGCGGGAAGAGCGGATCCGCGCCTTCCAGGAGCATCAGGCCCATCTGATCGAGGAGCTGGAGACGGCCCGTGACCGGGCCAATGCCGCCAGCGAGGCCAAGTCCAACTTCCTGGGCGTGATCTCCCATGAGCTGCGGACGCCGATGAACGGGGTCCTGGGCGCGGCCCAGCTGCTGAGCGCCACGCGTCTTGAGGAAACCCAGCGCGAATATCTGTCGATCATCCGCAACTCGGGCGACAACCTGCTGTCGCTGCTGAACGACATTCTCGACATGACCAAGATCGAGGCCGGCAAGATGACCTTCGAGGTCGTCGACGTCGTCGTCGAGGACCTGCACAAGCGCGTCGTCGGACCGTTCCAGGCCCAGGCCGAGGCCAAGGGGCTGACGTTCAACCTGCTGAACGAGGGCGAGCTGCCGGCGACGGTCAAGGGCGATCCGTTGCGGGTCTGCCAGGTCATCCAGAACCTGCTGGCGAACGCGGTGAAATTCACCGACACCGGCGAGGTCACCTATACCGTCCGCGGCGAACGCCTGTCGGACAAGGTCGTCCGCTTCGACTTCGAGGTGAAGGACAGCGGGTCCGGCATTGCCCCCGAGGATATCGAACGTCTGTTCCAGCCCTTCACCCAGGTGGACGGCTCCTCGACCCGCCGCTTCGGTGGCACGGGTCTGGGTCTGACCATCTCGCGCCGCATGGCCAATATCATGGGCGGCGATATCGCCGTGACCTCGACCTATGGCCAGGGCTCGACCTTTACCTTCAGCGTTGAGGCCGAGGTCGTCGAATGGGCGCGCCAGGCTCCGGCCGTGGCCATCGAGGCCGAGGTCGGTGACGGGCGTCACCTGACGGTCCTGGTGGTCGAGGACCATCCGGTCAACCGCATGATCCTTGAGGCCTGGATGGGGTCTGCCGGTCACGTCTCGGTCACGGCGGAAAACGGCCAGATCGCGGTGGACATGGCCCAGGACCAGGCGTTCGACCTGATCATTATGGACGTCAACATGCCGATCATGGACGGGCTGACCGCGACCCGGGCGATTCGCCAGGGCAACGGACCGAACACCGAGACTCCGATTGTCGTGTTGTCGGCCTCGGCCCGAAATGAAGACCATGAGGCGGGTCTCGAGGCCGGTGCCGACGCCTATCTGAACAAGCCGATCGACTTTACAGCCCTGGCCAAGGTGATGAACCGGGTCGGGACGGGACGTGAGGGCCTGCGGGCCGCCGAAGACGACGGCCAAAAGGCGGCCGCAGCCTGAACCGGCGGTGAGCCGGACCGTTCAGGTCCGTCTCAACAGCGATCTTCCAGTGTGAAGTCAGGCCATTGCCGAACCGGTCCGCCAGGCCGGGTCGCGGTCACTGGTCAGGCCGACCAGTTGCAGGAAGCCGATCACCGCCACCGCCCGCGCCGGCGCGGCCCGGGCCAGGAACATCTGCGGCGGGGCCTCGGCCCGGACCAGCAGCGGCAGAACCAGCCAGTCGTCGGTGAAGCGACGGACATCGATGTTCGGGTCGGCCTTCAGATGGGGGCAGTATTTCAGCGACCGGTCGACACAGGCCCGGTGCAGCGGGGCGATGGCCCCGGCGTCGATCAGGACCTGGTCGTCGGCGACGGTGGCGGGCAGTCCCTCGACGTGGCGGCCGTTTCTGAGCGTTCCGGCGCTGATCGGATGGGCGACCTGGGTCCAGCGGTCATCGGCCGGGGTCGGCTGTCCACACATCGGGCACAGCATGCGACTGATGGTCAGGCGCTGGCGGACCGCGTGATTTTGCGAATACAGCGGCTTGCCCACGCCGGGATTGTCCTGCTGGACGATGGCCAGGGCTCCGCTGACGCTGGGGCAGGGGCGAACGCCGAGAACGGCTTCCCCGGTCCAGCTGGTGACCCAGGGGACGTCGATGCCGACCTTGAGCGAGGATTTCTGCACGCACGGATTCCTTGGGCCGGTGGTTCGGGTCGTCCTGATCCCAGTCTACAATGAATTCCGGGCTCCGGGGTTCACATCCGGGCGCAGGGCGTTAGACCCGGAACATGATCAATCTTGACACTTCCCTGAACGACGCGGTGGCCGCCGGGCAGAAGGCGATCACTGTCGATGCCGCCGTCCTGGTCAAATTGACCGATATGGCCGGCAGCCTGGCCGTCAATCTGACCATCGCCCTGCTGATCCTCATCGCCACGGTGTTCGTGTCGCGCTGGGCGTCGAAGGTCACGCGGCGGGCCCTCTCGCGGGTGCGCGGCTTCCAGGACGACCAGACCGTCCTGACTTTCGCGGCCCAGGTGGTGCGGGTGATCGTCTATGTGATCGGCCTGATCGCCGTGTTGCAGCGGCTGGGCGTGCAGACCACCTCGATCATCGCCGTTCTCGGAGCCGCCTCACTGGCCGTGGGTCTGGCGCTGCAGGGGACGCTGTCGAACGTGGCCGCGGGTGTCGTCCTGCTGATCTTGCGGCCCTACAAGGTCGGCGACGTGATCGACATCGGCGGGGCCATCGGCACGGTGCAGCGCCTCGACCTGTTCACCACCCAGATGGCGAATGCCAACAACCACAAGATTGTGGTGCCCAATGGCAAGGTCCTGGGCGAGGTGATCCTGAACCTGTCCGGCCAGACGACGCGCCGCATCGAGATTGATTTCACGGTCGGCTATGGCGAGGACCTGAGCCAGACGCGGCAGGTGCTGTCGACCATGGCCGGGGCGCACGAGAAGGTGCTGAAAGATCCGGCCCCGTGGGCCGGTGTGACCGGTTTGCTGGATAGCGCCGTGCAGGTGACCCTGCAGGCCTGGGTCAAGTCGGGGGACTGGTGGCAGACGCAGGCCGACCTGATGCAGGCCGGCAAGGAGGCGCTGGACGCCGCCGGTATCGAGATTCCCTTCCCGCACCAGGTCGAGGTTCCGGCCAAGGGCGCATCCTTCGCCCGGGTCGTCGCCCTGTCGGCCGACGAAACACAGGGAGACTGACGCGTGCGCTACGACTTCGGGTCTGACAATACGGCCGGAATGGCCCCGGCGGCGCTGGGGGCGATGGTCGCGGCCAATGACGGTTTCGCCCGCGCCTACGGGGCGGATGACGTCACCACGCGGGCCGCCGACCAGATCCGCCGGCGACTGGATGCCGACGCCGAGGTGCGGTTCGTGTTCAGCGGCACGGCGGCCAATGCCATCGCCCTGTCGATGCTGGCCTTTCCGCATGAGGCGGTGCTGGCCCACCATGCCGCCCATATCTGTACAGACGAGACCGGGGCCCCGGGCTTCTTCGGCCAGGGCGTCGGCCTGATCGGCCTGCCGGGCTTTTCCGGCAAGATCGAGCCCGTGGCCCTGAAGGCGGCCCTGGACGAGCCGGAAGTCGGTCACCGCCAACCGCCGGCGGCCCTGTCGCTGACCCAGTCCACCGAATACGGCACTGTCTATACCGAGGAGGAACTGCGCCATCTGATCGAGCCGGTGAAGCTGCAGGGCTATGGCGTGCATATGGACGGGGCGCGGCTGGCCAATGCGGCGGCGGCGGGCTTCGACCTGACTCTGATCCCGCGGCTGGGCGTCGATGTGCTGGTGTTCGGCGGGGCCAAGGCCGGGGCCAATTGCACCGAGGCCCTGGTCATCTTCGACAAGACGCTGGCGCGGCGGATCGACAACCGGCTGAAACAGGCCGGCCAGACGGCGTCCAAGGCGCGCTTCCTGGCGGCCCCCTTCCTGGGGTTGCTGGAGTCCAACGCCTGGGAGGACGGGGCCGCCCACGCCAATCTGATGGCCCAGCGGCTGGCGGCCGGGATCGCGACCCGCTCGTCCTTCACCCTGGCGCATCCGGTCGAGGCCAATGCGGTGTTCGTGCGCATGCCCGAGGCCGCCCACGCCCGTCTGAATGCCCTCGGCTGGGCCTGCTACCGGTTCGATGACGGCTCGGTGCGGTTCGTCTGTTCGTGGGCCACACAGGTCGAGGTGGTCGACGAGATTCTGGACGTTATCGCCGGTCTGGATTGAGGACCGAAGGTCGCGCCGGACCGAAACGGGGTGATCCCGCGGGGTTCTGCGGTTAGGCTTGCGCCCCTGATGAGGAACCCGGGCCCGGCAGGGGCATTGGGTGGAACGGGAGCGTCAACGGTGACGACAGGCAACAGCGGACGTCATCGCGAATGAATGCACCGGCCCGGATCGAGACGACCGAAGCGCGCGATATCGCTGCCTATCGCCGGGTGCGGTCGGCCATGCCGGCCCTTGCTGCGGGACTTTCGCCGGAAGACCTGCAGGCCCAGTCCATGCCCGACTGCAGCCCCGGTAAATGGCACCTGGCGCACAGCAGCTGGTTCTTTGAGGCGATGATCCTGGCCTCCGATCCCGACTACCAACCCGTCGACGCCCGGTTTCAGACCCTGTTCAACTCCTACTATGAAGCGCTGGGCACAAGGGTGGCCCGGGCCGAGCGCGGTCTCATGACCCGCCCGTCGCTGGCGGCGGTGCTGGACTATCGCGCCGAGGTCGACCGACGAATGATCGCCCGGTTGAACGCCGGCGGGCTGGACGCGTCACAACGCTATCTGCTGACTCTCGGCCTGCACCATGAGCAGCAGCATCAGGAACTGTTCCTGATGGATCTGCTGCATTTGATGTCGCGCTCGCCGCTGGATCCCGCCGTTTATGAGACCGAGCCGCGCACCCGTTCGCTGGAACCGGCACGGGGCGGGCAGACGCCATTCGCCGGCGGTCGGGTCGAGATCGGGGCGGGGGCAGGGGGCTTCGCCTTCGACAACGAGCGCCCGGCCCATCCGGTCTGGCTGCAGCCCTTTGCCCTCGACCACGATCTGGTCAGCAACGGCAACTGGATCCGCTTCATCGCCGACGGCGGCTACAGCCGGCCCGAACTGTGGCTGTCTGACGGCTGGGCGGTGGTGCAGGCCGAGGGCTGGGAGGCTCCGTTGTACTGGCGGCAGGACGGGGCGGACTGGACGGTGCTGGGCCTGACCGGGCGGCATGCGGTCGATCCGACGACCCCGGTGCGCCACATCAGCTTCTATGAGGCCGACGCCTATGCCCGCTGGGCCGGGGCGCGGTTGCCGACCGAGGCCGAGTGGGAACATGCCGCAACCAGCGCCGGCGAGGACTTCGCCAACCTGTCCGGCGAGGTCTGGCAGTGGACATCGAGCGCCTACGCCCCATATCCCGGCTTCAGGCCGACCGAAGGCACCGCGTCCGAGTACAACGGTAAATTCATGGCCAACCAGATGGTGTTGCGGGGCGGATCCTTCGCCACGCCGGCCGGTCACGCCCGGGTCAGCTATCGCAATTTCTTCTATCCGCAACAAAGGTGGGCCTTCATGGGACTTCGACTGGCACGGGACATCGACCCCGGGACGGCGACCACGGACACCGACGAGGACGCCGGGTTTCGTGCGGCGCTGGTTGCGGGCCTGACCCAGCCGCAGAAGGCCGTCTCGCCGAAATGGTTCTATGACGCCGAGGGTTCACGCCTGTTCGAGGACATCACCCGGCTGCCGGAATATTATCCGACGCGGCAGGAGGCGGCCCTGCTGCGCGAGGTCGCGCCGGAGTGGGCCGCGGAGTTCGGACCGGGCTCGGTGCTGGTGGAGTTCGGTTCCGGAGCCAGCGAGAAGACGCGCATCCTGCTCGACGCCGGTCATGACCTGGCCGCCTATGTACCGATCGATATCAGCCCTGAAGCCCTGGGTGACGCCGCCGCGCGGATTGCCGAGTCCTATCCGGATCTGAAGGTCGCGCCGCTGGTCAGCGACTTCCTGCATCTGGACGCCCTGCCGGTCGAGGCCGGAGCGGGACGGCGAATCGGCTTCTTCCCCGGTTCCACCATCGGAAATCTGGAGCCCGGAGAGGCTGTGGCCTTCCTGAAGGCCGCGCGGGACCTGCTGGGCGACGATGCCCTGTTTGTCCTGGGGGTCGATCTGGTCAAGGATCCGGCCACCCTGATCGCGGCCTATGACGACAGCCAGGGGGTGACGGCGGCATTCAACCTGAACCTGCTGGCTCGGGCCAATCGCGAGCTGGACGCCGGGTTCGATCTCGACGCCTTCCGGCATCAAGCCGTCTGGAACGCGGACGATTCGCGGATGGAAATGCATCTGGCAGCGACGCGCGACATGGCCATCAAACTGGGTGACCGTCGCATCGCCTTTTCCGAGGGCGAGACGGTTCACACCGAAAGTTCGCGCAAATTCACCGAGGAATCGCTGCGGCGCATGGTTGAGGCGGCGGGTTGGAAAATGGCGCGATTCCGGTCCGGCCCCGCGCCCTCCGTCGCCCTGGCCCTTCTGCAGGGCTGAAACCCGGCGGCTGTGGGCCGCCGGGTTGCTGGTCGTTATTCGGCGGGCGCATCCTTGCGGGTGCCGTGGGAGGCTTCGCCGCCCTTGCGGCCAGCCTGGGCGGCCAGGCTGCGGTCCTGGGAGAAGCTGCGCTTCTCGCTGGGCACGCTGGCCCCGCCCTTGCGGGCAATCTCACGCTGACGTTCGGGGTCCATTGAGGCGAACCCCCGTCTCGAAACACCGGATGCCCGGGTGGGTTGACCTTCGGCCATGGTGCGGTCCTTTCCAGAAGACATTGACGGTTGCCATCTGAACCCGGGGGCTGGCCGTAGGTTCCGGGGGGGCGACCATTCGAGTGGCCGTTTCGGCTGTGTCCCCGCGCCGTCAGCCGCCCTCTGATGGAAAGGACGGGACTTCCACGCCGGGGTCGGAATCCGGGCCGGGATCGAAGTCCGGCAGGTCGTCGGGCTGGTTGCCGGGATCGATGTCGGGACCGGGCGTTCCGGGCGGCAGTATCTCGGGTGCCGGGGTGTCGGGGAAGGCGGGGGCAGGGTCGGTCATGGGATGTCCTTTCCCTTCCTGAACGCCGCCCGGGCCCGGATGTTCAGTGGCCCGCTTCGGCCTCGATCAGGACGGACCGGTCGCCGGACGGGCGATCGGCGCGCGGCCCATGGCGGCGTCGGAGACATAGGGATTGTCGCGCCGCTCGGCCCCGAAGGTGGAGTGGGAGCCATGACCGGGCACGAAGGTCACGTCATCGCCCAGTGGCCAGAGACGGGTGGTGATGGCGTTCAGCAGGTCGGCATGGTTGCCGCGCGGAAAGTCGGTCCGGCCGATGGAGCCACGGAACAGGACGTCGCCGACCTGGGCGAAACGGGCGGCGCGGTTGAAGAAGACGACATGACCGGGGGTGTGGCCGGGGCAGTGCAGGATCTCCCACTCGGTCTCGCCGAGGGTCAGGGTGTCGCCCTGGGCCAGCCAGCGGTCCGGCGTGAAGCTGCGCGCCGTCGGCAGGCCGTAAGTCCGTCCCTGTTCGGGAATGCCGTCGATCCAGAATTGGTCGTCGGGGTGGGGTCCGATGATGTCGACGCCGGATTTTTCCTTCATCTCGGCCGCACCTCCGGCGTGGTCGAGGTGGCCGTGGGTGATCCAGATGGCGTCGAGGGTCAGGCCGCGTCGGGTAATCTCTGCCAGAATCCGGTCGATTTCGGCCCCGGGATCAATGACGGCGGCCTTGCCGGTCTTTACGCACCAGACGGTGGTGCAGTTCTGCTGCAGCGGGGTCACGGGGGTGACGAAAACGCCGATCGGGGAGACGGACTGGTTCATGCCCATCACATAGGCGAGGTCGACCGCCTGCGAAACCGTCCGCTGCGTTGACCTTTTCGGCCCTTCTAGACATAAGGGCGGGCTTCGAGCGCCGCTCCCATCGGGGCGGCCTTTCTGCTTTATTCAATCCCCGTGCGCGCCAGTTCCTCCGGCGCTGCCCCAGAGCGTCAGATTCTGTCCATGCAAGTCGTCGAAAAGTCGAACGAAGGCCTCAGCCGCGTCCTCGCGGTGACCATCCCCGTCGCCGAGCTGAACACCAAGCTCGACGCCAAGCTGAAGGAGGTCGCCCCGCAGATGAAGCTGAAGGGCTTCCGTCCCGGCAAGGTGCCGGCGTCGCATGTGCGCAAGACCTTCGGTCGCGAGATGATGGGCGAGATCATCAATACCGCCCTGAACGAGTCGAGCCAGAAGGCCCTCGAGGACGCCAAGGTGCGGCCCGCTGCACCGGCCGACATGAAGCTGACCTCGGACATGGACAAGGTCATGGCCGGTCTGGAAGACCTGGTCTACGAGATGGCTCTGGAAATCATGCCGGAGTTCACGCCGGTCGATCCCAAGACCCTGAAGCTGTCGCGTCCGGTCTATGAGGCCACCGACGAGGACCTCGACGAGGCCCTGAAGGAACTGGCCGGCCAGGCCAAATCCTATGAGGACAAGAAGGGCAAGACCGTGAAGGCCGCCGAGGGCGACGAGGTCACCATCGACTTCCTGGGCAAGCTGGACGGCGAGCCCTTCGAGGGCGGTGCGGCCGAGGACGCCCAGCTGGTGATCGGCTCCAACCGCTTCATCCCGGGCTTCGAAGAGCAGCTCAAGGGGGCCAAGGTCGGCGAGGAGAAGGTCCTGAACGTGACCTTCCCCGAGGACTACCAGGCCAAGCACCTGGCCGGTAAGGCCGTGACCTTCGACGTCACCGTCAAGGCCATCAAGGCCGAGGCCGAAGCCAAGGTCGACGAGGAGTTCGCCAAGCGGATCGGTCTGGAGTCGCTGGACAAGCTCAAGGAGCTGATGCGCGACAACCTGAACGCCCAGTACAAGCAGGCTGCCCGCTTCAAGCTGAAGCGCGCCCTGCTGGACGAACTGGACAAGGCCCACAGCTTTGACCTGCCGCCGAAAATGGTCGAGGCCGAGTTCGAGGGCATCTGGCAACAGGTCCAGGCCGACAAGGAAGCCGGCAACCTGCCGCCGGAAGACGCCAAGAAGTCCGAGAAGAAGCTCAAGGACGAGTACCGCAAGATCGCCGAGCGCCGCGTGCGTCTGGGTCTGGTGCTGGCCGAAATCGGCCGCGCCAATGATGTCGGTGTCTCCGATCAGGAACTGAATAACGCCATCATGGCCGAGGCCCGCAACTATCCGGGTCAGGAGCAGCAGGTTCTGGAATTCTATCGTCAGAACCAGAACGCCGCCGCCTCTATGCGCGCGCCGATCTATGAGGAGAAGGTCTGCGACCTGATCTTCGACCAGGCCAAGGTCAAGGAGACGCCGATCACCAAGGAAGAGCTTCTCAAGGAAGACGACGAGGGTTGATTGATAACGGTAGCCGGTAGTAGGGACGTCGAACCGCAACCGTTAAGGGAAATCTGCTGATGGCCATGGCCTTTGTTGCGCTCGTTTCTGCCGGTCTCCTGTCTCTCTCAGGCCAGGATGACGGAGCCCGGACGCCATCGGCGGTGGCTTCCGCTCCCCAAGCAGCGGTCGAGGTACAGCAGCCAACAGTCGATCTCGGCACGGTCGATGTCACGGCCCAGCGTCCGCAGGAAGATCGGGCCGCCGCCTTTATCGAGGAGGTCGCCGCGCCTCCACGCGGTCGTGGCCTGGGCCGCTGGGATCGGGCGATCTGCGTGGGTGCGGCCAATATGACCGGCCGGTACGCCCAGTTCATGATCGATCGCGTATCGACCGTCGCCCTTGATCTGGGGCTGGAGATTGGCGAGCCGGGTTGCCGTCCGAACATCATGATTGCCGCCGCCGCCGATGCCGACGAATTGGCCGTCGCCCTGGTGAGGGATGATCCAGGCGGTTTCCGGCCGGCCCTGAACCAGACCGACCAGGGCAGCCGGGCGTTGAATCTGTTCCAGACAACGGACGCTCCGGTCCGCTGGTGGCACGTCAGCCTTCCGGTCACCGTCGATACCGGTGATGTGGCGGTTCATCTAATCGGTGAAGAGGCCCCTACCGTTCGGGTGCGCGACGTGTCGCGGCTGCGGGGCAATGTTCGGGATGACCTGGTCCGGGTCATCATCATCATCGACACCAACCGTATCAGCGGCGTCTCGTACGGGGCCCTCAGCGACTATGTGGCGCTTGTGGCCCTGGCCCAGATCGAGCCTTCGGCGGACACTTCAGCCTGGCCGAGCATCCTCAACCTGTTCGGTTCTGACGACCCGCCGACCGGGCTGACGGACTGGGACAGGGACTATCTGCAATCCCTTTACGCCGCGAATCGTGACCGGGCGCGACCGACCCAGCAGGCGCGCGAGATTGCTCGCGGCATGCTCGATGCCCAGTCCCGGGAGCGGGAGTCCGACGCCGAAGCCACGCCGACGCCGTAGCGCACCTTGCGTCGACCGCCCGGCGACGCAATATTCTGTGCGGACGGCGCGGACGGTGAGTCGCGACCGCAAGCATCCGAAAAGGCCCACATGCGCGATCCGATCGACTACATCCAGAGCAATCTCGTGCCGATGGTGGTGGAGCAATCCAGCCGCGGTGAGCGCTCGTTCGACATCTTCTCGCGCCTGTTGCGCGAACGGATCATCTTCCTGACCGGGCCGTTCGAGGATACGATGGCCTCGCTGATCTGCGCCCAGCTGCTGTTCCTGGAATCGGAGAACCCGAAGAAGGAAATCAGCATGTATATCAACAGCCCCGGTGGTCAGGTGACCTCGGCGCTCGCGATCTATGACACCATGCAATACATCAAGAGCCCGGTTTCGACCGTCTGTATGGGCATGGCGGCCTCGGCCGGTTCGCTGATCCTGACGGCGGGGGCCCCCGGTCAGCGCATCGCCCTGCCCAATGCCCGGGTCATGGTCCACCAGCCCTCGGGTGGCTTCCGCGGCCAGGCCTCGGACATCGTGCGCCACGCCGAGGACATCGTCGAAACCAAGAAGCGGCTCAACGAGATCTACGTCCACCACACCGGCCGCACCTATGAGGAGGTCGAGAAGACCCTCGACCGCGACCATTTCATGGATGCCAAACAGGCCAAGGACTGGGGCATCATCGACCACGTCTACGAGAAGCGCGAAGAAGCCGACGACGCCGGCATCAAGACCGTCTGATCCGGCCGGGAGTTATCGGATTGTGAGGAGGGCGCGCCGGCGACGGTGCGCCCTTTTTCTTTGTACGTCGGGGGGCGGCGATCCGGGGCGGGATCGTGCTATGAGCGGGGGATGCAGTACGGACGTGACACTCGCGGCGTCGTCGAGATCGACGGCGACATCTATGACTGGGAGGTGCGACGGCAGCCCCAGCCCCTGGCCAATGGCACGTGGGACGGCATGGCCATCGCCCTGCGGCTGAAGGACTTCAAGCGCGAGGCGATCGTGCAATTTCCCATGCCGATGCGCGCGAACGGCCGTCCGGACCTGGAGAAGCAGCGCGTCAATATCGACGCCGTGCGCAATTCCGTGACCGCGGCCATTGAGGCCGGCTGGAATCCCACCTCACGCGGCAAGCCGGTGGTGTTCGACGTGGACGCCGACGGCCGCTAGGGCGGTTTCGCTTCAGGGGCGGGCCGTGAACACCCGAAAGCCCGCCTCATCGGCAAAGGCCAGCATTTCGGTGTCGCCGCTGGTGTCACCATAGGCGGCAGCCAGTTGCAGATCCTCGCCATAGGCCGCGTGCAGGCGGCGCACCTTTTCCTCGCCCCGGCAGTTCGGGCCGGTGAAGGCCCCGGTGACGCGATCGTCGTCGTCAAAGGTCATATGGGTGCCCAGCAGCGCCTCGGCCCCAAGGCGGCGGGCGAACGGGGCCACGGTGATCTCGGGCGAGGCGGTCACGACCACGCGATGCGCCCCCTTGTCGCCCCACGCCTGCCAGCAGGCGAGGGCGTCGGGACGGATGAAACGGGGCCAGATGAATTCCGCGAAGCGTTCGGCCTCGGCCTCGAGGGTGGCGCGGTCTACGCCACCGAGGAATTCCCGCACCGAGGCCGCCTTGATGCGTCCGCGGTCGCGATCATGGGCATAGGCGAGCACCGCCGGTGCCAGCTTCGCCAGGCCCAGCGCCCAGCGGGCCGGGCCCGCGCGCCAGCGCAGGAAGGCGGTGAAGCTGTCGCGGATCGTCAGCGTGCCGTCGAAATCAAAGGCGACAATCGGCACGCCGGGCGCGGGCGGGGCGTCAAGGGTCTGGCGAATCACCGGCCGGGTGCCCATGTCATCCATTCGCCGTGATCCCCGTCGACTGTGAACATCGTCCGTCCTTCTTGCCCCACCGGTCCCCGGTGGGCTTGTAGCCGCGGCAATGATGGGTGATTGTCAATTTTTGAAGACCTTCGCGCCTAGAGTTCAGGAATCAACGCGTTGGATACGCGCTCGGCTGCATGTCGCGGCCGTTCGTCGGAGTGAGATGGGTCTATGACCAAAGCAGCCAGCGGCGACGCTAAAAGCACTCTGTACTGCTCGTTCTGCGGGAAGAGCCAGCACGAAGTGCGCAAGCTTATCGCCGGTCCGACGGTGTTCATCTGTGATGAATGCGTCGAACTGTGCATGGATATCATCCGCGAAGAGCACAAGATCGCCTTCAAGACGACCAAGGACGGCGTGCCGACTCCGAAGGAGATTCGCGACGTCCTCGACGACTATGTGATCGGGCAGAAGCACGCCAAGAAGGTCCTGAGCGTCGCGGTTCACAACCACTACAAGCGGCTGAATCACGCGGCCAAGAACAATGACGTTGAACTGGCCAAGTCCAACATCATGCTGATCGGGCCGACCGGCTCGGGCAAGACGCTGCTGGCCCAGACGCTGGCCCGCATCATCGACGTGCCCTTCACCATGGCCGACGCCACGACCCTGACCGAAGCCGGTTATGTCGGTGAAGACGTCGAGAACATCATCCTGAAGCTGCTCCAGGCCTCCGACTACAATGTCGAGCGGGCCCAGCGCGGCATCGTCTACATCGACGAGATCGACAAGATTTCGCGCAAGTCGGACAATCCGTCGATCACCCGTGACGTCTCGGGTGAAGGCGTGCAGCAGGCCCTGCTGAAGATCATGGAAGGCACCGTTGCCTCCGTGCCTCCGCAGGGTGGCCGCAAACATCCGCAGCAGGAGTTCCTGCAGGTCGACACCGCCAACATCCTGTTTATCGTCGGCGGGGCCTTCGCCGGCCTCGAGAAGGTGATCGCGGCGCGCGGGGCCGGGGCCTCGATCGGCTTCGGGGCCAAGGTCAAGGACGTGGACGAGCGCCGTACCGGCGATATCCTCAAGGGGGTCGAGCCCGACGATCTGATGCGTTTCGGCCTGATCCCGGAGTTCATCGGCCGTCTGCCCGTTCTGGCGACGCTGGAGGACCTCGACGAGGAAGCCCTGGTCATGATCCTGACCGAGCCGAAGAACGCCCTGGTCAAACAGTACAAGCGGCTGTTCGAGATGGAGAACGTCGAGCTGTCCTTCACCGACGACGCGCTCAACGCCGTCGCCAAGAAGGCCATCACCCGCAAGACCGGCGCGCGCGGTCTGCGCTCGATCCTGGAAGGGATCCTGCTGGAGACCATGTTCGAGCTGCCGACCTTCGAGGGCGTCGAGGAGGTCGTGGTCAATGCCGAGGTGATCGAGGGCAATGCCCAGCCGCTGCTGATCTATGCCGAGAAGAAGAAGGCTGACGGGGCGGCCTGACCGCCCCCGTCATCCTGACACCGACAATCAGGCCCCGGACGTCGCGTCCGGGGCCTTTTTCGTGTCCCCGGCCTCGGCCCCGTCGACGTCCGGTTCGGCGGCGAAATTGTCGGCCAGGCCGTGATAGAGGCGGCGGCCACTGACGGCCTTGGCGGCGAAATCGGCGACGATAGCGGCGGCGAACAGCGGCAGGATCATGCCGCGATTGGCGGTCATCTCGGAGATGATGACCACAGCGGTCAGCGGGGCCCGCACCACGCCGACGAAATAGGCGATCATGCCAATCAGGACGATGGCGCTGCGGCTTTCCTCAGGAAAGATATTGGCCAGCAGGCCGCCCAGCCCGGCCCCGACCGACAGGGACGGGGCGAAGATACCACCGGGCGCGCCGGACAGGCTGGAGGCCAGGGTGGCGATGAATTTGGCCGGGGCGAACCAGATCGGCTGGTGACCGCCCTCGACCAGGGTGCGGGCGGCGTCATAGCCGGTGCCCCAGGTCAGGCCCTGGGCGGCGACCCCCACCACGGCGACTATGATGCCGCAGACCAGGGCCGTGGTCAGGGGTTTGCGGCCCAGGATCGATCCCCTGGCCAGCAGCCGCAGCGAGACCCGCGAGAACAGGCCGCCCGCCGCGCCGCCGACGACCCCGACCAGCAGGGCGATGGGCAGGGCCTGGAAGGCCGACATGGTCTCCGACACCACGCCGAAATAGATGTAGTCGCCGGACAGGCTGAGCGGGATCAGGCCGGCGATGACCACGGCGGCCATGACCAGCAGGGTCAGGCGCTGCTCATAGGCGGCGGCCAGTTCCTCGAGGGCGAAGGCGACCCCGGCGACCGGGGTATTGAAGGCGGCAGCCACGCCCGCGGCCCCGCCGGCGATGATCACCGCGCCATTGACCGGGATGCGCAGCAGCCGGTGCGAGGCGGCCATGATGGCGGCCCCGACCTGGACCGTGGGCCCCTCGCGGCCGACCGAGCCGCCGACCATCATGGCCAGCAGGGTGGCGACCAGTTTGAACAGGGCGGACCGCATCGACACCAGCGGCCGTGACCGTGCGGGATCGCGGGCGGCGGCGATGACCTGGGGGATGCCCGACCCGCGCGCGAGGGGCGCATAGCGGCGCGTCAGCCAGGCCAGAAGCAGGAAACCCAGCGGTGTCAGGATCAGGGGGGCATAGGGCGAGGCAGTCGTCAGCTGGCCGAAAGCCGCCTGGGCATGGTCGGCAGCCCAGGCGAAGCCGAAGGCGAACAGACCGACGAGCACAGCACCGCCGCCCGTCGCCAGACGGCTCTTCCAGACCGGACCAATCCGTTCGCGCCATGCGGCGTGAAGGGTTTCTCGGCGGGAAACCGCCATGCCGTGACCTTCCATGGGAGCAGGGCTCGCAGCCCTAGGCCGGACCGTGCCGCAGTGCAAACCGGGACGGGCAGGGACAGGGCCCCGCTGGCGGGTGCGGTTGTCTGGGGATGAAGCCGGGCGTTACCGCAGGGGGCGGTGGTCGATGCGGTCGCTCCCGGGCCCGGATCACCCGCCGGAGGCCGTCTGTAGCGCTCCGCAGCGCAAGATATTGTCGGGATCGGCCGGATCCGGCGCGAGATCATGCTGGGACGTCCGCATCGGTCCGATGCGCGGCGATTTGTCGTTGCGCTTGAACCCGACGGCCCACGACCCACATACTCCACTGAACGCCGTCGGAATCGACGGGTCGCCCTGACGGGGTCCGGCATAGCGCCGGGGGTCGCTGGGTGACGGGCCGGAGATCACCAATGGCCCGGGAAAGTATGCATCATGTCTGAGACCAAAACCCTGCCCGTCCTGCCACTGCGGGACATCGTCGTGTTTCCGCACATGGTCGTGCCGCTGTTCGTCGGGCGCGAGAAATCCGTGCGGGCGCTGGACGAGATCATGAAGGGCGACAAGCAGATCCTGCTTGCCACCCAGAAGAACTCCGTCGATGACGACCCGGCGGCGGACGCCATCTATCCGGTCGGCGTGCTGGCCACCGTGCTGCAACTGCTCAAATTGCCTGACGGCACCGTCAAGGTGCTGGTCGAGGGCAAGAGCCGCGCGCGCCTGGTGAAATTCACCGACCGCACGGATTTCTTCGAGGCTGAAGCCGTCGAGATTCCCGAGGAAGCCGGTGATCCGTCGCAGTCCGAAGCCCTGCTGCGCGCCGTGGTCGAGCAGTTCGAAAACTATGTGAAGCTGAACAAGAAGGTGCCGCCCGAGGCCCTGAGTTCGATTCCGCAGATCGTCGAGCCGTCCAAACTGGCCGACTCGGTCGCCGCGCACCTGTCGATCAAGATCGCCGACAAACAGGCCCTGCTGGAAACCACGGACGTGCCCAAGCGTCTGGAGCGGGTCTATGGCCTGATGGAAGGCGAGATTTCGGTCCTGCAGGTCGAGAAGAAGATCCGCTCGCGCGTGAAGCGCCAGATGGAGAAGACCCAGCGCGAATATTATCTGAACGAGCAGATGAAGGCGATCCAGCGCGAGCTGGGTGAGACCGACGACCAGCGCGACGAGATCATGGAGCTGGAGAAGCGCATCCGTCGCACCCGGTTGTCCAAGGAGGCCCGGGCCAAGGCCGATGCCGAGGTCAAGAAGCTGCGCAACATGAGCCCGATGTCGGCGGAGTCGACGGTGGTGCGGAACTACCTCGACTGGCTGCTGTCGATCCCGTGGGGCAAGGCCAAGCAGAAGCCCATCGACCTGCAGAAGGCCGAGGACATTCTCGAGGAGGACCACTACGGGCTCGAGAAGGTCAAGGAACGGATCATCGAGTATCTGGCTGTCCAGGCGCGCACCGGCGCGCTGAAGGGCCCGATCCTGTGCCTGGTCGGCCCTCCGGGCGTCGGCAAGACCTCACTGGCCAAGTCGATCGCCAAGGCGACCGGCCGGGAATATGTGCGGATGTCGCTGGGCGGCATGCGTGACGAGGCCGAGATCCGCGGTCACCGTCGGACCTATATCGGCTCCATGCCCGGCAAGATCATCCAGTCGATGAAGAAGGCCAAGACCACCAACGCCTTCATCCTGCTGGACGAGATCGACAAGCTGGGGTCGGACTGGCGCGGGGACCCGTCCTCGGCCCTGCTCGAGGTGCTGGACCCGGCCCAGAACGCCAATTTCGGCGACCACTATCTGGAGGTCGATTACGACCTGTCCAACGTCATGTTCGTGACTACGGCCAACAGTCTGAACATGCCCCAGCCCCTGATGGACCGGATGGAGATCATCCGGGTCAGCGGCTACACCGAGGACGAAAAGGTCGAGATCGCCAAGCGTCACGTCCTGCCGAAACTGCTGACCGACCACGGCCTGAGTGCCGAGGAACTGATCGTGCCGGACGACGCCATCCGGACCCTGATCCGCTACTACACCCGGGAAGCCGGCGTGCGGTCGCTGGAACGGGCCCTGGGCAGTCTGGCGCGCAAGGCCGTGCGCGAGATGGCCAAGACCAGGGTGACCACGATCACGGTCGACGAGGCCAAGCTGGCCGAATACGCCGGGGTCAAGAAATACCGCTATGGCGAGATGGACGAGGAAGATCAGGTCGGCATCGTCACCGGCCTGGCCTGGACCGAGTTCGGCGGTGACATCCTGACGATCGAGGCGATCAAGATGCCGGGCCGCGGCCGCATGACCGTGACCGGCAACCTCAAGGACGTGATGAAGGAGTCCATCTCGGCCGCCGCCTCCTATGTCCGGGCCCGCGCCCTGACCTTCGGGGTCAAGCCGCCGGTGTTCGAGAAGACCGACATCCACGTGCACGTGCCCGACGGCGCGACGCCCAAGGATGGTCCCTCGGCCGGTGTGGCCATGACCGTGGCCATGGTCTCGGTCCTGACCGGCGTGCCGATCCGCAAGGACATCGCCATGACCGGCGAGATCACCCTGCGCGGCCGGGTCACGGCCATCGGCGGCCTGAAGGAGAAGCTGCTGGCGGCCCTGCGTTCCGGGGTCAAGACGGTGCTGATCCCTCAGGAGAACGAGAAGGACCTGGCCGAGGTGCCCGACAATGTGAAGTCGGGTCTGGAGATCATCCCGATCTCGACCGCGGATGAGGCCCTGAAATGGGCCCTGACCGGGACCCTGACGCCGACGGAATGGGACGAGGTGGCCGATCCGCTACCGGTGCCGACCGCGCCGCTGTCCAGCGGTTCGGTGTCCGTCAGCCACTGATCCAGGGCGAGCGAACGCCAGGAATGCGGTCCGGGGCAACCCGGGCCGCGTTTTCGTTTGGGCTGGAGGCGCTGCAGGCGAAAGCGTCTTGAACGGCCGGCCCCGGACGGGCATGACAGGCGGGCGTTCCTGGACGGGCGGCTAGCTCAGCTGGTCAGAGCATCTCGTTTACACCGAGAGGGTCGGCGGTTCGAACCCGTCGCCGCCTACCAGAGCGCATCACCCACGAAAAAGGCCGCCGGAGTGATCCGGCGGCCTTTCGTGTTTCTGGTCGGTCGCCTGGGCCTAGAAGCGGAAGCTGGCGCGCAGCAGCAGCATATAGCGGACGTAGTCCTCGATCATTTCCGCATCGGCGGTGATCGACAGCATGCCCAGTTCGTTGCCGACGTTGAGACGGAAGCCGACGATCGGACCGCCGCCCTTGATGGTGTCGGGCGTCAGGCGGAAGTCGGGGCCGCCGCTGGTGAAACGACCGATGGTCTCGCCCGGATCAACCGAGATGTTCTGACGCCAGCCGACCCGGATTTCAGGGCGCAGCCAGCTGTTGTCGCCCATGCCCATACCGATGTTCACGGCGGCCACGGTGGAGAACATATGGCCGTCGCGGGCGTCTATATTGAGGTCGAAGCCGTTGCCGCCGCCGGTCTCGCTGCGGGCGTCCTCGCTGAGCGAGAAATACTCGGCATAGACTTCGGGGCGAATGTTGAAACGCCCGACGCTGCGCTCGTAGGAGGCCCCGCCGGCAGCGGCCAGGGTGTAGCCGTTCCAGCTCGACTCATTGCGCAGGTTGAGGCCGCCGCCGACGAACTGGCGGGTCGCGTCAAAGCTGGCATAGCCGGCCGCCGCGCGGGCCCAGGTGGTCCAGTTCTGACCCTGGGCCCGCCAGTAGAGGCCCAGCTCCATCAGGCTGGCCGACAGATTTTCCTCGGCCTCGGCCTCGGGATCCGTGAGATCCGAGGAGGTGAAGGCCACCGAGACGCCGACGGCACCCAGTCCGCTACCCCGTTCGACGCCACCGGCGACGCCGAAGCCTTCCGAACGGAATCCGTAGGTGTCGGTGCGGTCCTTGTCGGCGTAGAAATTGATCTCCTGCACCCAGGCGCTGACTTCGCCGGGGGCGGCCGACGCGTTGCGTCCGGTCAGGGCCCGGGTCACGGCGTCGACGCCGCTGGCGAGGGACATCAGCGGGCCGCCCGAATGGTCAGGCAGGGTCTGCTCGTACAGGCCGATGAAGCCGGCGCGATCCGTCTGCGCCAGGAAGACGTTGCGCAGCGTCGTGTCGGTGTCCAGCGCACCGTAGAAGGCGTCGTACATCGCGCCCTCGACCTTCACCAGCCCGGCCTCGTCGGCGGTGCGACGCCGGGCGTCGAGATAGACCTCGCCGGCGGGAACGTCGGCACCAGGGGCGACGATGAACATATAGGGAGAATTGGCGGTCACCGACGACAGGTCGATGGCCCCGTAGTTCAGGGTGCCAGCCTGGATGATGACGAAGCGTTCAGGGGTATCGATCAGCGAGTTGAACTGGACGCCGAGGCTCGCGCCGTCGGCGAGGGAGGCCGTGCCCGAAACCACGAAACCCGAGCTGCTTCCGTTCCGGGGGTCGAGGGTCACCGACAGGGTGCCGTCGCTGCCGACGGTCAGATTGCTGATGTTGAGCGGCGTCAACTGGCCGGCGTTGAGGGTCCCGTCGCTGATGTCGATGTCGAGCAGGCCGTCGGAGTCCGACAGTCTGCCGCTGACGACGGCACCACCGCTGATGTCCAGCAGATCGGTCCCCAGTCCGAAGGCGATATCGCCGATGACCGTGCCGTTGCGGACGTAGAACTGATCGTTGCCCGAGCCGAAGCGAACGTCACCGATGATGGCCGGCTCGGCGGAGTCCGGCACGCCATCGGCATCGGTATCCAGGCCGGTGCCGGCGACACCGTCCTGAATCACGGTCACGCCGGTGGTGTTGGCGGCGACGTCGATGGCCGTGGCGCTACCGGTGACCGCGTCGCCGTTGGCATTGGCTGCCAGGGCCGCCTGGATCAGACGGGTGTTGGCGATGGTGGTCAGGCTGCCGCTGAGGTCACGGATCGCCGTGGAATCGACCGTCGAACCGACCGCCGTCGCGAAGATCACGCCGCTGTTGGACAGGCCGGAGACTGTAGCGCCGACATCGAACTGCAGGGCTGTGGTCTGGGTGGCGTCGTCGGATGACGCTCCCGCCGAAATCGTGCCGGTGTTGGCGACTGTGGGCACGCTTGCGCCGGAGGCGATGCGCACAGCGGTCGCGTCCGCCTGGTAGGCCAGGGCCGAGATCGTGCCGGTGTTGTACAGGCCGCCGTCCACGGTCACGGCATGGCCGCCGCCGCCGATGAGCAGGCCGTTGCCCTCGACATTGTCGTACACGCCTTCGCCGGAAATGGTCCCGCGGTTGATGAAGCCGAAGGCCGAGTCGCCCGTACCGACCATGCCGAGCGTGATGTCGCGGGTGGTCGAGGCGACGGTGACGGCCGGAGCCGCGCCGAAACTGGCGACGAAGCCGGTTGTCTCGCTGGCATCCGCCACGCCGTCGCTGTCTTCATCGAGGTTGGCGGGGTCAGTATCCGCGGGCGGGGTGTCCACCACCACGCCACCGCTGACATCGCCGGCGATGATTACGGTCGACCGGTTCTGAAGTATGTCGTCGGGGTCCAGATCGGACAGGTAGGTGGCTGCCGGACGGGTCGTGTAGCGATAGCCGCTGGACGTCAGGGAGCCCTGAATGATGACGTGACCATCGACGTCGCCCTGAAGCTCGGCGGCCGAGGCGTCGAGGCCGAGACTGTTTATCTTGCCGCCGAGCATCACATCGCCGACGATCGGCCCGGTACTGCGGACGCCGGTGACGTTATCACCCACCACCCGGATCTCACCGAGTGTGGTCAGGTCGCCGACCAGGCCGGACTCGATGGAGATACCGACCGCGTTGGTTCCGTCGACCTGTATGGAGCCGGCGCTGTTCAGGCGGATGTCACCGGTGAGCGGCGAGGCCCCGACGACGCGGATGCCGTAGCGATCGCTGCCGCTGGCCCAGGCACCGTCGAGGTTTCCGTCGCCGTCGGTGTCGGTATAGGTGGTGATGTCATCACCGATGGTGATGGCACCGCTGACCGTGATTGAGCCGGTATTGCCGCCGTTGGCGAGGATGCCCGTCGTACCGTTCGCTGTGTTGGTGCCGCCGATTGACCCGCCCGTGTCGATGACGATGTCGTGGCTGGAATCGAGGGTGATGAGTGTGCCGGTCAGGACATCGATCACGCCGCCGCTGGCGATGCGGATGGAGTCAGGCCCGCTGCCGGTGGCGTTGGACGTCAGGATCGGCGTCGTCCGGGTCGTCGAAATCACGATTTCGGCGTGGGCTCCCGCGGCGATCATCAGGGGGGCGATCGCCACTGCGGTCGCAAGCAGTTTACGCATTCGAAAAAAACCCCTGGTGGACAGACGCGCAAGGACGCAGGCCACCTCTAACAGGGACTGCGCAAGCATGCCCCAAGTTTCGCGAATTTGAGGCGAATGCAAGGCCTAAGGCAGTTTCGATGGTGGGAACCTCCCGTCCGGTGGGCCTGATTTTGTCACCAAAACATGGTCATTTTCGATGAAACAGGCGGGTTTGACGGGTAGCGGCCATATCGAACCAGCCCTGCCGCCCTGCGGCCGGTCCGCATGTCGGGGCGTGCCTTGGTCGGGCGAAGTCCTGTCCCGGCGGGTGCCGGCATATCCGAACTTCCTCCGCCGGCTGAGGACACTTGAGCTCAACCGGTTCCGGGGCTAGGGCGGCGTCATGGTGAAGTCCAGACTGGCTACTGTCCGCCGCGTTCGTCGCATCCAGAAGCGCTCCGTTCGCACGGGAAGCCGGCCGCCGACCGAGAGCGAACTGCTGAGCATGGTCGGGGTCAAGGTCGAGGAGAGCGAACTCCGACTGATTCCCGGCCTCGACGAGGAGGTCTCGGAAACCCTGCGCCGGTTGCGGGCCTCGACGGCAGATGCCCGACCCAGGATCGTCGACACCACCATGCTGTATGCGCCGCGCTCGGGCGGGGTGAAGCGCTATCTGCTGTCGAAGAAGGCGTGGCTGGAGGGCAACCGGCCGGGCGTGGCCCACAGCCTGGTCGTGCCTGGGCCCCATCACGAGGCCGGGGACGACGGCATCATCAAATTGCACGCGACGAAACTGCCGTTCGGCGACGGCTATCGCTGGCCGTCGTCGGTGCGACGCTGGGGGGCCTGGGTCGCGGCGCTGGAGCCGTCGGTGATCGAGGCCGGTGATCCCTATACCCCGGGGCAGGGCGCGCTGGAGGCTGGTCAGAGGGCCGGCTGTCCGGTGGTTGGCTTCTGTCACTCCGATCCCGCCGGACTGGCCGCCCTGCATTTCGGCGAATGGGCCAAGAAGCCGGTCGAGAAACGCTGGGCCCAGCTGTTCTCGCAGTTCGACCGGGTCGTCTCGCCCAGCCGGTTCATCGCCCGGCGTCTGGAAGAGGCCGGGGTGCGTGACATCGTCATCCGGCCGCTGGGGGTCGAGATCGACACCTTCCATCCCGAGCGGCGTGATCGCGACTGGTTGCTGAAAAAGCTGGGCCTGCCCGATTCGGCGCGCCTGCTGTGTTTTGCCGGGCGACCGGCGCGGGAGAAGAATATCGGCGTCCTGATTGAAGCGGTGCAAAGGCTGGGCGCGCCCTATCATCTGGTGCTGGTCGGGGCCGGGGCCGGCATGCCGGCCGAGGACCGCGTCATCTCCCTGCCGTACGAGGCCAACCCCAGGGTGGTGGCGAAGATCATCGCCAGCTGTGACGCCTTTGTGCATGCCAATGACAAGGAACCGTTCGGCCTGATCGTGCTGGAGGCCATGGCCTGCGGCCGGCCGGTGGTCGGGGTCAATGCGGGCGGCGTGGCCGAGACGGTGGACGAGACCGTCGGTCAGCTGGCCCGCAGCGCCGACCCCGGTGACTATGCCGAGGCGGTGGAAGCCCTGTTCCAGCGCGACATCGAGGCGATCGGTCGGGCGGCGCGGGCCCGAACCGTCGAACGCTTCGCCTGGAACCGTGTGTTCGAGGACCTGTGCACCGTCTATGCCGACGTCAGCGGCGAGACGGCCTTCCTCCAGGCCGCCGAGGAGCGTGCCCTGCCATAGCGCCTTGGCTGGACAGGCCCCTGCCGCCGGGCCACGGTCGCGCGAAAGCAGTAGGATGACCGCAATGAAGAGATTGATCCTGGCCGTGACGCTGGCGACAACCCTGGCGGCGACGCTCGTCACGCCGGTGGCGGCCCAGACCGTGATCATCGTTCGTCATGCCGAGAAGGCCGACCAGGGTACGGATCCGGTCCTGTCCGATCCCGGCGAGGCCCGCGCTGCAGCGCTTGCGGAAACCTTGGCCGGCGCGGGTGTCACCAACGTCTTCGTGAGCCCCTTGCAGCGCACGTCCCTGACCGCGCGCCCCAGCGCGGTAGCGGCCGGTGCCGAGACGGTCGCCGTGTCGCTGGACGGCGGGTCCGCCGCCCATGCTGCCCGGCTGGTCGGTCAGGTCCGCCAGCTGTCGCCCGAGGCGGTGGTGCTGGTGGTCGGACACAGCAATACGGTGCCCGATATCGCCCGGGCCCTTGGGGCCAGCGACGCCGCCGCGATGGATGAATGCGAATACGACCGCCTGACGGTCCTGACCCTGACACCGACCGGAGCCCATGCGGTGACCGGGCGCTACGGGGCCCCGAACCCGCCCTGCTGAGGCTCGCGCCCGCCGGGAGGAGCCAATCCCTGCCGGATCACAGTGCCGGATCACAGTGCCGGATCACAGTGAACGAGTCAGCGCGAGCCTTCCCCCGGGCGTGCCGGAGGAAGGGTGTAGCGTTGAAACCTAGAGGTCTGACGCGATCTCGCTGCGCGCGCGCAGCTGCCGGGCCCCGGCCGCGAGCTCATCGGCCTGGGTCGCCAAGCGCGGCGACAGGGCCTGAAGCTCGGCGTCGGTGACGGTGTGGCCCTGGGCGCGGGCCTCGGCGATGCGTTCGGCGCGATAGGCGGCATTCTGCAGCTTGCGCGCTTCTTCGCGCATGGTTTCGGCACCGCGCTCCATCTCATCGGCCCCGGTGCGCATCTGGTCACGGGCACCGGCCAGGGCCTCGCGGGCGGCGGCCCGGCCGGCCGCGGCGTCCGCAGCGGCGGCGCGGGCGTCAGCCAGGGTCCGCTGGCGATGCTGGTGGGCATCGTCGCGAGCGGCCCGCGCATCGGCGAAAGCCTGTTCACGGTCTCGCAGGGCGGCGGCGCGGTCAGCGTCGACCTGGGCCCGGTCCTGGGCTGTGCGCAGGTAGGCCGCACCGTGGACCGGAGCCCGATGGCTGACCAGCCGCGGCGGTGCGGGCGGGGCCGGTGGCACAGGCGGGGCCGGATGAGCGGCGGGTGCCGCAGGGGGCGCAGGGGGCGCAGGCGGTGCGGGCGGCAGAGGGGCCGGGCCGTCGCCGGTGTAGCTGTAGGTGTAGGTCTGGCGGCTGGTGCTGCCGTCGGCCTGCTCAGACCGGGTGGCTGTGTAACCGTCGCTGGAATAGCTGAAGCTGTCGTCGCCGGCGTCTGCGACCGGGGCGACCGGTGCCACCGACCCGACCGGGGCTACGGGCGCGGCTTGGGCCACGGGCGCCGTCGCAGTGATCGCCGGCGCCCCTGCCGGTGCCTTGGCCGGGCGGCCGTCTGCGGTGCGGGCCGCCAGTTCGAGGGCCGCCAGCGGGGTCGCGACGGCCACCATGGCCCCGACGGTCAGGGTCACGGCGATGGAGCGGGCATGCGGTTTGCGCGGAGCGGTCATGATGGCGTCGATCCTTTGACTGAGGGTGCGGGCGGGACCGGTCATGCCGGTCGCGGCCAAGGGGGTGGTGCGGGCGGCCAGGTTGACCAGGGTGTGGGCGTATTGGCGGGGATCGACGCGGGCGATCGCCAGGGCGTCGGCGGCCTCTTCGGACCGGTCGATCAGGGCGGCATGCAGCCGCCACATCAGCGGATTGAACCAGAACAGGGCCAGGGTCAGCCGCGACAGGGCCAGGAAGGGCCAGTCGAGCCGGCGGATGTGGGCGATCTCATGGGCCAGAACAGCGTCGGCGTCGTCGGGGCGGGCCAGGCTGTCGGGATGGATCAGCACGGTCCCCGGCGGCAGGCCCCAGCTGAGCGGTCCGTCGACGCTGGCGGCGGCCAGCAGGCGCGGGCGGCGGGGCCGCCCCTCACACTGACGTTCCAGCGCGGTGGTCCAGGCCGTGTCGATCACCGGGCGGGCCTGGTGGCTCCAGCGCGACAGGGTCCAGACCCCGATCAGGAAGCGGCCCAGCACGAGGGCAGCCCCCACGATCCAGACGACCGCCGGCAGGGCCCAGACCGGCGGGGCACCGACCGAGCCGCTGACCGAAACCCCGGCGACCGGTCCGACCTCACCCGCCCAGGCCACCGTGTCCGGGATGATCGGGGCGGGTGCGGTGGCCACGGCGGGCAGGACGGCCAGTGCCAGATCCGGCCCGGCCAGGGCGATGACCGGCAGGGCCAGCATCAGGCCGACGGTGGCGCGCAGCAGGTCGGCGCGCTCGGCTGCGGGGCGTCCCGCGAACAGTTCGGCCAGCAGCAGGCCGGCCCCGGCGACAAGGCCGGACTTGAGGGCGAGGCTGACGAGGAGGGCGATCATGACTGCCGCTCCCCGGCGTCGTCGATGGCCCGGCGCAGGGCCGCCAGCTCTTCCGGGTCCAGCGACGAGGCCAGACCCAGCAGGGCGGTGGCGGCGCTGGCGGGCGAGCCGTTGAAGAAGGTGTTGACCAGACGGCGCAGGGCCCCGTCGGCTACGGCCTCGGGGCGCGGCACCGGGGCATAGACATAGGCCTGGTTTTCGGTGCGGTGGGCGATCAGCCCCTTGGCCTTCAACCGCGACAACAATGTGCGGACCGCCGAATCGCTGGGCGAACCGGTCATGGCGCTGCGCACGGCCCCGGCCGTGCCCTCCTCAAGTTGACACAGAATCTCGAACACCTCGCGTTCGCGTCTGGGTAGGGATTCGATCATCGGGGCCTCCGCTACATTTGTAGCCTGTTACATATGTAGCAGAATGAGGCGCGATTGCGGCGGACGAATGAAATCGGCGACAGGTTCAGTCCTGCCGAGGGGACGATGGTGAGATGAAGGGGGAGGGGTGTCGACCGGGTCAGGATCAGCATCGGGGCGGGGGCGCGCCATTCCCTCGAACGATCGAGAGGGAATGGCGCGAGTGACGGGACTCGAACCCGCGACCTCCGGCGTGACAGGCCGGCACTCTAACCAACTGAGCTACACCCGCGTATTCCCGGCGCGGCGCTGGTTGCGTCGCGGCGAGGGGCGTCGTTTAGGCGGGGGGGACTTGCACTGTCAAGCGCGCTGTCAGCGATTTTTCCGGCCTGTCGGGGCCTGACATCCAGGCCACAGCGCCCTGCGAACCATTCTCAACAAAATCCTTTGTCGTCATGGGTTTGAACCCCGGCGGGGTTGGGGCTAGAAAGCGCCGAATCCGCTGCCTCCCTGGCGGCCGAGGTCTTCTCGAATGAACGCATTTCTTCTGGAATATCTGCCGATCGTGATCTTTCTCGGGATCGCGGCGGTTCTGGGCCTCGGCTTCATGCTGGCGGCCTGGGTGCTTGCGCCCAGCAATCCCGACTCCGAGAAGCTGTCCGCCTATGAGTGCGGCTTCAACGCCTTCGACGATGCGCGCATGAAGTTCGACGTCCGCTTCTATCTGGTGTCGATCCTGTTCATCATCTTCGATCTGGAGGTCGCCTTCCTGTTCCCCTGGGCCGTGTCGATGTTCGACCTGTCCAAGGGCGGTATGGTGTTCGCCTTCTGGTCGATGATGGTCTTCCTCGGCGTGCTGACGGTCGGCTTCATCTACGAATGGAAGAAGGGGGCGCTGGAATGGGAATAGTGACCAACACCACGCCGCTGATCGGTGTCGGCAACCAGGGCTCGTCTCCGGTGGGCTTCGGCCAGGGCGCGCGCGCCACGGTCGAAGGCTATGACCCGAAGCTGCACGACAAATTCTTCGAGCAGGTGAATACCGAACTGGGCGAGCAGGGCTTCCTGACCACGTCGCTGGATGACGTCATCACCTGGGCCCGGACGGGCAGCCTGATGTGGATGACCTTCGGCCTGGCCTGCTGCGCCGTCGAGATGATGCAGGCCTCGATGCCCCGCTTCGACATGGAGCGGTTCGGCATGGCCCCGCGCGCCAGCCCGCGCCAGTCCGACCTGATGATCGTGGCCGGCACCCTGACCAACAAGATGGCTCCCGCACTTCGTAAAGTATACGATCAGATGCCGGACCCGCGTTACGTGCTTTCGATGGGTAGTTGCGCTAACGGTGGCGGATATTATCACTATAGTTACAGTGTAGTTCGCGGTTGCGACCGTATTGTACCTGTCGACGTCTATGTCCCCGGCTGTCCGCCGACGGCGGAGGCCCTGCTTTACGGCCTGCTGCAGCTGCAGAAGAAGATCCGTCGCACGGGGACCATCGACCGATGAGCACCGAAGCCAATATCGCGGTTCGTGAGGCCGTCCTGACCCCGCTCGGGGCCGAGATGGTCGGGGAACTGGGCGTCGACGCCCAGGTGGCCTTCGGCGAGCTGAACCTGGTCGCCCATCGTGACCGGATCGTCGAGGTGCTGACATCGCTGCGGGACCGGTTCGGCTTCCAGCAGTTGCTGGACGTGTGCGGGGCTGACTATCCCGACCGGGTCGAGCGGTTCGAGATCGTCTATCACCTGCTGTCGATGACCCGGAACGTGCGCGTCCGGGTCAAGGTGGCGACCGACGAACAGGCCCCGGTGCCCAGCGTCATCGCCGTCTATCCCTCGGCCGGCTGGTTCGAGCGCGAGGCGTTCGACATGTATGGCGTGCTGTTCTCGGGCCACCCGGACATGCGCCGGCTGCTGACCGACTATGGCTTCCAGGGGCATCCGCTCCGCAAGGACTTCCCGATGACCGGGTATGTCGAAGTGCGTTACGATGAGGAGCAGAAGCGGGTTGTGTATGAGCCCGTCAAACTGACTCAAGAGTTCCGGAACTTTGATTTCCTGTCGCCGTGGGAGGGTGCCGACTATCCGCTGCCCGTTCTGCCTGGTGACGAGAAGGCGGGATGATCGATCATGAACAAGGCAGCTGTACGCTCGGCCTCTTCCTTTTTTCTGGTGACCTTTTCGACCGCCTTCCTGTTCACCCTCGGGGCGCGGATGACCGGCTGGTTTACGCGCGCACCGGTGATTCCACCGGAACAGACCCAGTCGCTGGGCATCGCCATCATGATCGCCGTCGTCTGTCTGGCGGTCGGGGCCGGTATCCGGCGGCTGTCGGCCGGCGAGCTGCAGAGCGCCCTGCTGGGGGCCTCGGCCATCCTGCTGTCGACGCCGCTGGCCATCGCCGTGCTGACCGGCGACTGGCAGCTGTCGACGGCGGCCGTATCGAGCATGGGACTGTTGACGCTGGTGCTGGGCTGGGTCGTGGCCCTGGCGCGCGGTGCCAAGGGTCTGGACGAGGAAATGTCTGATGGCTGACGGCCACACTCCCGCGAAGAAGCCGCCGCTCGGCTCCGAGCTGGCGACCGACGTCTTTGATGCCCCGCACGACGGCCGCACGGCCGAGGCGAGGGCGCTGGACGACCGCAAATTCACGATCAATTTCGGCCCGCAACACCCGGCCGCGCACGGCGTGCTGCGTCTGGTGCTCGAGCTGGACGGCGAGGTTGTCGAACGCGTCGATCCGCACATCGGCCTGCTGCATCGCGGCACCGAGAAGCTGATGGAGGCGCGCACCTATCTGCAGAACGTGCCGTATCTGGATCGCCTCGACTATGTCGCGCCGATGAATCAGGAGCACGCCTTCTGTCTGGCCATCGAGCGGCTGCTGGGCGTTGAGGTGCCGTACCGGGCCCAGCTGATCCGCGTCCTTTATTCGGAAATCGGCCGCATCCTGTCGCACCTGCTGAACGTGACCACCCAGGCCATGGACGTCGGGGCCCTGACCCCGCCGCTGTGGGGCTTCGAGGAACGCGAGAAGCTGATGGTGTTCTACGAGCGCGCCTCGGGCGCGCGTCTGCACGCCAACTATTTCCGCCCCGGCGGTGTCCATCAGGACCTGCCGATGGCCCTGATCGACGACATCGGCCGCTGGTGCCACGAATTCCCGGCCGCGCTGGCCGACATTGAATCCCTGGTTACCGAGAACCGCATCTTCAAACAGCGCAATGTCGACATCGGCGTGGTCTCGAAACAGCAGGCGCTGGACTGGGGCTTCACCGGGGTGATGCTGCGCGGCTCGGACATCGCCTGGGACCTGCGCAAGTCGCAGCCCTACGAATGTTATGCGGATCTGGATTTCGACATCGTCGTCGGCAAGAACGGCGACTGCTGGGACCGCTACCTGTGCCGCATCGAGGAGATGAAGCAGTCGGTGCGGATCATGGAGCAGTGCATCCACGAACTGCGCAACCGCCCCGGCGAGCCGGTCATGGTCGAGGACAACAAGATTGTCCCGCCCAAACGCGGTGAGATGAAGCGCTCGATGGAGGCGCTGATCCACCATTTCAAACTTTACACCGAGGGCTTCCACACGCCCGAGGGCGAGGTCTATGCCTCGGTCGAGGCCCCCAAGGGCGAGTTCGGCATCTATCTGGTCAGTGACGGCAGCAACAAGCCGTACCGGGTCAAGATCTCGGCCCCCGGCTTCCGCCACCTGCAGGCCATGGACTGGATGAACCGCGGCCACATGCTGGCCGACGTGTCCGCCATCCTGGGCTCCCTCGACATCGTTTTCGGAGAAGTGGACCGATGAGCGTTCGTCGCCTCGCCAAGATTCAGCCCGCCAGCTTCGCCTTCTCGAAGGCGACCAAGGCCAAGGTCGACTGGTGGATCAAGAAATACCCGGCCGACCGCCGCCAGTCGGCGGTGATCCCGATCCTGTGGCTGGTCCAGAAGCAGGAGGGCTGGTGCCCCGAGCCGGCGCTGCGCGCCATCGCCGAGCTGCTGGGCATGCCCTATATCCGGGTGCTGGAGGTCGTCACCTTCTACACCATGTTCATGCTGGAGCCGGTCGGTTCGGCGGCCCTGATCCAGGTGTGCGGCACCACGCCGTGCGCCCTGCGCGGGGCCAATGACCTGATGAAGGTGTGCCGCGACAAGATCGGTCCGAAACAGGTGCTCAGCGCGGACGGTCGCTTCACCTGGGAAGAGGTCGAATGCCTGGGGGCCTGCGCCAATGCGCCGATGGCCATGATCAACGACTATTATTTCGAAGACCTGACGCCCGAGACGATGGCCCAGATCATCGACGATTTCGCGGCCGGCAAGACGCCCAAGCCCGGCTCGCGCGTGGGTCGTCACAGCTCGGAGCCCGAGGGGCCCGCCCTGACCCTGACGGACAAAAAGCTTTACGACGGCTCGGCCGCCAAGCCGATCAAGAGCCTGCCCAACAGCAAGCCGGTGCCGGCATGAGCCGGCCCGACCTCAGCACAGACCGGGCCATCACCGCCTACCGGGCGGAGATGCGCGCCGTCGGCCGCAAGCCGCGCTTCGCCGGCCTGGCCTGCGTCGTGCTGGGGGCGATCATGGTCTGGTCGGTCGGCCTGGCCGGCGCGGCCGGTCCCGCGGTGCAGTGGGCGGGCTATGCCCTGCTGGCCGCCGGCTGGGTGCTGATGCTCGCGGCCATCTTCATGCGCACTCGTTATCATCGCCGTCGTATGGCGGAACTGGACTGAACCATGGTCGGAATCCTCGAAGACAAGGACCGCATCTTCACCAATCTGTACGGCTTCCATGACTGGACGCTGGACGGGGCGAAGAATCGCGGCTGCTGGAACGCGACGAAGGACATGCTCGACCTCGGTCGGGACTGGGTCATCACCAACGTCAAGAATTCGGGCCTGCGCGGACGCGGCGGTGCCGGCTTCCCGACCGGTCTGAAATGGTCGTTCATGCCGAAAGAGGTGAAGGACCGTCCCCACTATCTGGTGGTCAATGCCGACGAGTCCGAACCCGGGACCTGCAAGGACCGGGAGATCATGCGCCATGATCCCCACCTGCTGATCGAGGGCTGTCTGATCGCCTCCTTCGCGATGCAGGCCCACGCCTGTTACATCTATCTGCGCGGCGAATATGTGCTGGAACGCGAGCGGATGGAGGCTGCGGTCAAACAGGCCTATGACGCGAAGCTGATCGGCAAGAACAACATCCACGGCTGGGATTTCGACGTCTATATCCACCACGGGGCCGGGGCCTATATCTGCGGTGAAGAGACTGCCCTGCTGGAGAGCCTGGAGGGCAAGAAGGGCCAGCCGCGCCTGAAGCCGCCGTTCCCCGCCGGGGCCGGCCTGTACGGCTGCCCGACCACGGTCAACAACGTCGAGTCGATCGCGGTGGTCGGCACCATCCTGCGTCGCGGAGCCGAATGGTTCGCGGGCTTCGGCCGCGCCAACAACACCGGCACCAAGATCATGTCGATCAGCGGCCATGTGAACCGGCCGTGCAATGTCGAGGAGGCGATGTCGATCCCGCTGCGTCAGCTGCTGGAAGAACATTGCGGCGGCGTGCGTGGCGGCTGGGGCAATCTGAAGGCCGTGATCCCGGGCGGATCGTCGGTGCCGATGATCACCCGCGACATGGCCGAGACGGCCCTGATGGATTTCGACAGCCTGCGCGAGATGCAGTCGGGCCTCGGCACGGCGGCGGTTATCGTCATGGACGAGTCCACCGATCTGGTGAAGGCGATCGCCCGCATCAGCTATTTCTACAAGCATGAGAGCTGCGGCCAGTGCACGCCGTGCCGTGAAGGCACCGGCTGGATGTGGCGCGTGCTGGAGCGGATGTCGGTGGGCGAGGCCGATCCGAGCGAGATCGACCTGCTGCTGGACGTCAGCAAACAGGTCGAGGGTCACACCATCTGCGCCCTGGGCGACGCCGCCGCCTGGCCGGTACAGGGGCTGATCCGCCATTTCCGTCACGAGATCGAGGATCGCATCTCGTCGTACCGCAGCCGCCGCGCGAATTTCGCCGGCCATGCGATCGCGGCGGAGTAGGGCGATGACGCGCTTCCTGATCCCGATTCTGGCCGGTTTTGCCTTGATGGGCTGTGGCGAGAGCCCGGCCGTGTCGACCGCAGACGCGGCCACGCCGTCCGCCGTCGCCACGCCGCCGCAGGCCATGGCGGTCCCCGCCCTGACGGTCGAGGACTCCTGCCGCCAGGCAGCCGAGATCCTGTTCGGTCAGAGCGGTGACGCGGTCACCTTCGACAATTCCGACTTCAGCATTTCCTGGCCGGCCCCGGTCGACGGCGGCCGGCTGACGTTCGCCTGCAGTTTTGTCGGCTCTGTCGTCACGCTGTCGAACGACCGCCAAACCCGCACGGTCGACCTTTCCTCTCCGGCGGATACGCCGGCCCAGCAAGAGGCTGCTTCCTGATGCCCGTAGCCAAGGTCAACGGCGTAGAGGTCGAGTTTGAGGCCGGCATGACCGTGCTTCAGGTCGCCGAGCGCGCGGGCGAGGAGATTCCGCGCTTCTGCTATCACGAGCGGCTGTCGATCGCCGGCAACTGCCGCATGTGCCTGGTCGAGGTGAAGCCCGGACCGCCGAAGCCGCAGGCGTCTTGCGCCCTGCCGGCTGCTGAGGGTCAGGAGATCTTCACCGACACGCCGATGGTCCGTAAGGCCCGCGAAGGGGTGATGGAGTTCCTGCTCATCAACCATCCGCTGGACTGCCCGATCTGCGACCAGGGCGGCGAGTGCGACCTGCAGGACCAGGCCATGGGCTATGGCCGCGACGGTTCGCGCTATGCCGAGAACAAGCGTGCGGTCGAAGAGAAGGCGATGGGTCCGACCATCAAGACCTTCATGACCCGCTGCATCCAGTGCACCCGCTGCGTCCGCTTCATCACCGAGGTCGCCGGCGTGCCGGACATCGGCATGATCAGCCGCGGCGAGGATGCCGAGATCACCACCTATCTCGAGAAGTCGGTGGCCTCGGAACTGTCGGGCAACGTCAATGACCTGTGCCCGGTCGGGGCCCTGACCCACCGCCCGTGGCAGTATCACTACCGCCCGTGGGAACTGAAGAAGACCGAGACCATCGACGTGATGGACGCCCTCGGCTCCAACATCCGCGCCGATGCGCGCGGGGCCGAGATCATGCGCGTGCTGCCGCGCGTGAACGAGGGCATCAACGAGGAATGGCTGTCGGACAAGAGCCGCTATGCCGTCGACGGCCTGACCCGTCAGCGTCTGGACCGGCCGTTCGTGCGTGAGAACGGCCGTCTGCGCGCCGCCACCTGGGAAGAGGCCCTCGGGGCCGTCGCGACCCGGCTGAAGGTGACCAAGCCCGGCAAGATCGGCGTCATCGCCGGTGACCTGCAGGACGCGGAATCGATGAAGGCGGCGCTGGACCTGTTCCGCGCCCTCGGCTCGGCCAATACCGACTGTCGTCAGGACGGATCCGCGTTGGGCACCGGTCCGCGTGAGGGCTGGTTGTTCAACTCCAGCCTGGCCGGGATCGAAAACGCCGACGCCGTGCTGCTGGTCGGGGTCAATCCCCGCACCGAGGCCCCGCTGCTGAACACCCGGCTGCGCAAGAGCTGGATCGCCGGCAAGACCGAGGTCATGCTGATCGGCGAACAGGCCGATCTGACCTATGATTACAACTGGCTGGGCGCGGGTTCGAAGACCCTGTCCAAACTGCCCAAGGCGGCGCTGGACCTGCTGAACAAGGCCGAGCGGCCGGCGATCATCGTCGGTGGCGGAGCCCTGGCAGGTGAGGGCGGGACGGTTGTGCTTAACGCCCTCGGCGCGCTGGCGAAGAAGACCGGCGTCGTCACCGACGGCTGGAACGGCTTCAACGTCCTGCATCACGCAGCTGCGCGGGTCGGCGGTCTCGACATGGGCTTCGTGCCCGGCGAGGGCGGTCTGACGGCGGCGCAGATGGCGGGCAAGAGCGGGCTGGACCTGCTGTTCCTGCTGGGTGCCGACGAGATCGACACCTCGAAGTCCAAGGCCTTCAAGGTCTATCTGGGCAGCCACGGCGACGCGGGCGCCCACAGCGCCGATGTCGTCCTGCCGGGCGCGGCCTATACGGAAAAGGGCGGCCTGTACGTCAATACCGAGGGCCGGGTGCAGATGGCCGAACGGGTCGTCTTCCCCAAGGGCGAGGCCAAGGAAGACTGGGCCATCATCCGCGCCCTGTCAGAACGGGTCGGCAAGACCCTGCCGTACGACACCCTCGACCAGCTGCGCACCGTTCTGATGCGTGACCATCCGACCTTCGGCCGTATCGACTACCTGGCTCCGTCGGCGTCGTTCGACGTCGCGGGTCTGGGCCGGAAGGGCGACCTCGGCGACGTGACGTTCGGTTCGATCGTCACCGACCCCTATCTCAACAATCCGATCGCGCGGGCCAGCGCGACCATGGTCGAGCTGTCCGCCCTGCGGATCGCCCCGGCCGCGATGGCGGCGGAGTAACCGATGGAAGCCGCAAACACGTTCTGGACCACACCCCTCGGCTGGACCCTGATCACGGCCGGCGGCATCCTGCTGGTCACCGTCGGCATCCTGATCTCGCTGGCCTTCCTGCTGCTGGCCGACCGCAAGATCTGGGCGGCTGTTCAGATGCGCAAGGGACCGAATGTGGTCGGGCCGTTCGGCCTGCTGCAGTCGTTCGCCGACTTCTTCAAATTCGTGCTCAAGGAAATCGTCGTCCCGGCCGGGGCCGACAAGGTGGTCTTCCTGCTCGCCCCGCTGATCAGTTTCGTGCTGGCCTTCATCGCCTGGGCGGCGATTCCGTTCGCCCCGGGCTGGGTCATCTCGGACCTGAACGTCGGTATCCTCTACATCTTCGCGATCAGCTCGCTGGGCGTGTACGGCATCATTATGGGAGGCTGGGCCTCCAACTCGAAATACCCGTTCCTCGGCGCGATGCGTTCGGCGGCGCAGATGGTGTCCTATGAGGTCTCGATCGGCCTGGTGATCATCAACGTCATCCTGCTGGCCGGGACGATGAACCTGTCCGACATCGTGACACAGCAGCAGGGCTGGATCTGGAACTGGTTCGCGTTCGGTGGCGGTCTGGCGACGTGGCCGACGATCATCGTCATGTTCCCGATGGCCATCATCTTCTTCATCTCGGCCCTGGCCGAGACCAACCGCCCGCCGTTCGACCTGCCCGAGGCCGAGTCCGAACTGGTGGCCGGCTATCAGGTCGAATATTCCTCGACCCCGTACCTGCTGTTCATGATCGGCGAATACGCCAACATCGTCTTCATGTGCGCGATGATCAGCCTGCTGTTCTTCGGGGGCTGGAACCCGGGCTTCCCGATCGACTTCACCGCAGGCTGGCCGCCCTTCCTGGTCAATTTCCTGCTGTTTCTGGTCTTCTTCGCCAAGATCGTCTTCTGGTTCTTCATGATCGCCCTGGTGAAGGCCTTCGTGCCCCGCTACCGCTATGATCAGCTGATGCGTCTGGGCTGGAAGGTCTTCCTGCCGACCTCGGTCGTGGCCGTGGTTGTGGTCTCCGCCTGGCGGGTGTTCGGGGTCGGCTCATGATCCGCAAACTTGTGCTTCTGTCGCTGCTCCTCGGCACCGCCGCCTGCGCGATCCCGGTCTATGAGCCCGATCCGGTCTCGCCGCAGCAGTGGCAGGAGCGTCAGGATCGCATCGCCCGCGAAACCGCCGAACGCGATCGTCTGTGCGCCATCACCCGGCCTGACGATCCCCGACACGACCAGCTGTGCAACAGCATCCCGAAAGATCGACCCTGATGTTCAAGCGCATTGTCCAGGCCACCAAGGGGGCCCTGCTGCTCGACCTGTTCGGGGCCGTCGGTCTGTCGCTGAAATATATGGCGCGGCCCAAGGCCACGGTGAACTATCCGTTCGAGCGCAATCCGCAGTCGCCGCGTTTCCGGGGCGAGCATGTGCTGCGCCGCTACGCCAACGGCGAGGAACGCTGCATCGCCTGCAAACTGTGCGAGGCCATCTGCCCGGCCCAGGCCATCACCATCGAGTCCGAGCCGCGCTCGGACGGCAGCCGTCGCACGACCCGCTATGACATCGACATGGTCAAATGCATCTATTGCGGCCTGTGTCAGGAGGCCTGCCCGGTCGACGCTATCGTCGAGGGGCCGAACTCCGAATTCACCACCGAAACCCGCGAAGAGCTGCTCTACGACAAGGAACGTCTGCTCGCGAACGGCGACCGCTGGGAACGGCAGATCGCGAAGAATCTGGAACTCGACGCACCATACCGATAAACGGAGCGCGCGATTCCGGACGGGATCGCGGCTCAAGACTGTGAAGGGGGCTCGGTCCCACCCATGCTGCAAGGCATAGCGTTCTACATTATGGCGGCCGTGGCCGTGGTCTCGGCCCTGCTGGTCGTCACCGCGCGCAACCCCGTGCACTCCGTGTTGTGGCTGATCCTCGCCTTCTTCTCGTCGGCGGGCCTGTTCGTGCTGCTGGGTGCCGAGTTCCTGGCCATGCTGCTGGTCGTCGTCTACGTCGGTGCTGTCGCGGTGCTTTTCCTGTTCGTCGTCATGATGCTGGACGTCGATTTCGTCCGCCTGCGCGAGGGCTATGCCCGCTATCTGCCGCTGGCGGCGATCGTGGCCGGGGTGCTGCTGGTCGAGATGATCATGATCACCCTGGTGACCGTGACCGGCGGGGCCGCCGCGGACTCCGTGGGACCCGCCGTGGCCACGGCGGAAATGTCCAACGTCGAGGCCATCGGTCGCGTGCTCTACACCGACTATGTCTATTTCTTCCAGGCAGCCGGGATCGTGCTGCTGATCGCCATGATCGGGGCCATCGTCCTGACCCTGCGCCACAAGCCGGGCGTTCGCCGCCAGGATATCCATTCGCAGGTCGGGCGTGATCGCAAGGCGGCGATGCAGGTCAAGAGCGTCGAGACCGGCGCGGGCGTGACCCCCGAGGAGCTTCTCTGATGGACGTGACCCTGCAGCACTATCTGGCCGTCGGTGCCATGCTGTTCACCATCGGTGTCTTCGGCATCTTCGTGAACCGCAAGAACGTGATCATCATCCTGATGTCGGTCGAGCTGATCCTGCTGGCCGTGAACATCAATTTCGTCGCCTTCTCGGCCTATCTGCACGACATCTCGGGGCAGATCATGGCCATGTTCGTGCTGACCGTCGCCGCGGCCGAGGCCGCCGTCGGCCTGGCCATTCTGGTGACCTTCTTCCGTAACCGCGGCGATATCGCCGTGGACGACGCCTCCGTGATGAAGGGTTGAGCCGACCGTGACCCTCCAGCTTCTCGTCACCCTCGGCGTTTTCGCCCCCCTGCTGGGCGCGGCCATCGTCGGCTTCTTCGGCCGCCGTCTGGGCGACCTCGTGTCCCAGACCGTAACCACGGGTCTGCTGTTCTTCTCCTGCGCCGTGGCCTGGATCGTGTTCGCCTCCTACACATGGGGCGGGCTGGAGCCCTTCACGCTCGAGCTGTTTCCCTTCATCAACGTCGGCGACTTCCGGTCGGCCTGGTCGATCCGCCTCGACGCCCTGTCGGCGGTGATGCTGGTGGTGGTGACCTCGGTGTCGTCGCTCGTCCACCTCTATTCCTGGGGCTATATGGCCGAGGATCCCGACAAGCCGCGGTTCTTCGCCTATCTGTCCCTGTTCACCTTCGCCATGCTGGCCCTGGTGACCGCCGCCGACTTCATGCAGCTGTTCTTCGGCTGGGAAGGGGTGGGCCTGGCCTCCTATCTGCTGATCGGTTTCTGGTACAAGAAGGCCACCGCCAGCGCCGCCGCCATCAAGGCCTTCGTGGTCAACCGCGTCGGCGACTTCGGCTTCGTCCTCGGCATCATCACCGTGTTCTGGATGTTCGGTACGATCCAGTTCGCCGAACTGTTCCCGATGATCGCCGGCAAGGCCGGCACCGGCTGGGACTTCCTGGGCTACACCTGGTCGGCGCTCGACCTGGCCGGAATCCTGCTGTTCATCGGTGCCATGGGCAAGTCGGCCCAGTTCTTCCTGCATACCTGGCTGCCCGACGCGATGGAGGGCCCGACCCCGGTCTCGGCCCTGATCCACGCGGCGACCATGGTCACCGCCGGCGTCTACATGGTCTGCCTGCTGTCGCCGATCTATGAATACGCCCCGGTCGCTTCCGGGGTCATCGCCCTCACCGGTGCGGTTACGGCCCTGTTCGCCGCCACCGTCGGCCTGGCCCAGAACGACATCAAACGGGTCATCGCCTATTCGACCTGTTCGCAGCTTGGCTACATGTTCTTCGCCGCCGGCGTCGGGGCCTACCAGGCCGCCATGTTCCACCTGTTCACCCACGCCTTCTTCAAGGCCCTGCTGTTCCTCGGCGCCGGCTCGGTGATCAACGGCATGCACCACGAGCAGGACATGCGGAAGATGGGCGGACTGTGGAAGCTGCTGCCGGTCACCTATGCCGTCATGATGATCGGCACCATTGCCATCACCGGTCTGGGCATTCCCGGGATCGGCGGCTTCGCCGGCTTCTATTCCAAGGATTCCATCATCGAGAGCGCCTTCGCGTCCTTCTCGAGCGGCCACTCGGCCATGGGTCTGTTCGCCTTCCTGATCGGCATCATCGCCGCCGGTCTGACGGCCTATTATTCCTGGCGTCTGGTGTTCATGACCTTCCACAACAAGCCCGCGTGGAAAGAAGAGGCGCACGCCGATCATGGGCATGACGATCACGCCTCGCACGCCCAGCTGGAAACCCATTCCGAGCCGATCGCTGACGATCACGTCGCGGATGGGCACGCCCATGACGACCATGCCCATCACGGGCCGTTGCAACCGCACGAGAGCCCGGTGGTCATGCTGGTGCCGCTGCTGCTGCTGTCGGTCGGAGCGATCGCCGCGGGCTTTGTCTTCGCCCCCTATTTCATCGGCCATCACGAGGCTGAATTCTGGCGCGGCGCGGTCTTCAACGGCCCGACCAACCATGTGCTGCACGACAGCCACAGCGTTCCGACCTGGGTAAAATGGTCCCCGCTGGTCCTGACCCTGCTGGGCACCTTCGCGGCCTTCTGGATCTATGTGGTCAAGGAAGGCATGGCCCGGCGCATGGCCGACCGTGGCGGGGTGGTTCACGCCTTCCTCTACAACAAATGGTATTTCGACGAGTTGTACGACTTCGTCTTCGTCAAGGGCGCGCGCGCCCTGGGCGACCTGTTCTGGAAGGTCGGCGACGTGACGATCATCGACGGCGGCGGACCGAACGGTATGGCCTGGCTGTCCCGCAAATTCGCCGGCGGCCTGTCGCGGTTCCAGAGCGGCTACGTCTATTTCTATGCGTTCGTGATGCTGCTCGGCCTCGCCGGCTTCCTCGCCTTCGCCATCTATACGTGGGGAGCCTGAGCCCAAGTGCCCGCTGAAATTCCTCACATCCTGAGTCTCGTCACCTTCCTGCCCCTGATCGGGGCCGGACTGATCCTGCTGGCGCGTTTCGCCATGAAGGGCGGGGCTGACTCGGCCGCCCGCTGGATCGCCCTGGGCACGACCCTGGCCACCCTGGCCGTCGCGGTCGTCCTGGTACTGCAGTTCGACCCTGCCAATGCCGGCTACCAGTTCATCGAGCGCTACGTCTGGTTCGCCGGGGCCCAGTATCATCTGGGCGTCGACGGCATCTCGATCCTGTTCGTGCTGCTGACGGCCTTCCTGATGCCGATCTGTATCCTGGCCAGCTGGAAGACCATCACCGACCGCGTGGTCGACTACATGATCGCCTTTATGGTGCTGCAGACCCTGGTCATCGGCGTCTTCACGGCGCTGGACCTGTTCCTGTTCTACATCTTCTTCGAAGGCACCCTGGTGCCGATGTTCATCATCATCGGCGTGTGGGGCGGGACCAACCGGATCTACGCCGCCTACAAATTCTTCCTCTACACCCTGCTGGGATCCGTCCTGATGCTGCTGGCCATGCTGTGGATGGCCTATACGGCCGGCACCACCAGTATCCCCGAGCTCAAGACCTTTGCCTTCAGCCCGGCGGCCCAACCGCTATTGTGGCTGGCCTTCTTCGCCAGCTTCGCGGTCAAGATGCCGATGTGGCCGGTGCACACCTGGCTGCCGGACGCCCACGTTCAGGCTCCGACGGCGGGGTCGGTCATCCTGGCCGGCATCCTGCTGAAGCTGGGCGGCTACGGCTTCATCCTGTTCAACGTGCCGATGTTCCCGCTGGCGTCGCAGATGTTCGCGCCGCTGGTGTTCGCCCTGTCGGCCGTCGCCATCGTCTATACCTCGCTGGTCGCCTTCCGGCAGACCGACATGAAGAAGCTGATCGCCTATTCGTCGGTCGCCCACATGGGCTTCGTGACCATGGGCATCTTCGCCGGCAATATTCAGGGCATGCAGGGCGCTGTCTTCCAGATGCTGAGCCACGGCCTGATCTCGGGCGCGCTCTTCCTCTGCGTCGGCGTCGTCTATGACCGGATGCACACCCGCGAGATCGCCTTCTATGGCGGCCTGACCAGCAAGATGCCGTGGTTCGCCGCCATCTTCCTGATGTTCACCATGGCCAACGTCGGCCTGCCGGGCACCTCGGGCTTCATCGGCGAGGTCCTGACCCTGACCGGCGTCTACCAGGCCTCGACCTGGACCGCCCTCATCGCCGCCTCGGGCGTGATCCTGTCGGCGGTGTATGCCCTGACCCTGTACCGCAACGTCATGTTCGGCGAGATCACCAACCCGGCGCTCAAGGCGATCACCGATGTCGATCGTCGCGAGCTGCTGATCTTCGTACCGCTGATCGTCGGCACGATCTGGCTGGGCGTCCATCCGGGCCTCGTGCTGGACTACACCGCCGCCTCGGTCGAGGCCCTGACGACCACCTATCACGCCGCGATCGGCGGGTGAGACCCTGATGCCTGATCTGATCCCTGCACTCCATCTGACCGCACCGGAGCTGACGCTCGCCATCGGGGGCCTCGTGCTGCTGATGCTGGGGGCTTTTGCCGGCGAGAAATCGACCCGGCTGGTCTCCTTCCTCGCGGTCGGCCTTCTGGTCGCGGCCTCGGCCGTGGCCGCGACGGGCCCGCTGGGCGCAGCTTTCAACGGCGCCTATGTCGCTGATCCGCTGGCCGTCTACGGCAAGATCGTCATCTATCTGTCCAGCGCGGTGGCCATCATCCTCGGCACCGGCTGGATGGAGCGGACGCGGATCGCGCGCTTCGAATATCCGGTCCTGATCGTGCTGGCCTCGGTCGGCATGAGCATGATGGCGTCCTCGGGCGACCTGATCTCCCTCTATGTCGGCATCGAGCTGCATTCGCTGGCCCTCTATGTTCTGGCCGCCTTCCATCGCGACGACCTGAAGGCGTCCGAGGCGGGCTTGAAATATTTCGTCCTCGGGGCCCTGTCCTCGGGTCTGCTGCTGTACGGCTCCAGCCTGATCTACGGCTTCACCGGCTCGATGCGGTTCGAGGATATCGCCGTGGTCGCCGCCTCGGGCACCGCCGGAACCGGCCTGATCTTCGGCCTGGTCTTCCTGATCTGCGGTCTGGCCTTCAAGGTCTCGGCCGCGCCGTTCCACATGTGGACGCCCGACGTTTATGAGGGCGCGCCGACCCCGGTCGTGGCCCTGTTCGCCACCGCCCCCAAGATGGCCGCCATGGTGCTGATCGCCCGGGCCCTGTCCGAAGGCTTCGGCGGTGCCCATGACCAGTGGGCCCAGGTCATCATCCTGATCTCGCTGATCAGCTTCGCGGTCGGGGCCTTCGGTGGCCTGGCCCAGAAGGATTTCCAGCGTCTGCTGGCCTATTCGTCGATCGCCAATATCGGCTACGCCCTGCTGGCCATTGCCGCCGGGACCCAGGCGGGTCTGCAGGCCATGCTGATGTTCATGACCCTGTACGTCATCGACCAGCTGGGCTTCTTCGCCATCCTGATGAGCCTGTCGCGGGGCGGCAAGCCGATCCGCCGCATCGCCGACCTGGCCGGGCTGAAACGGGACCGGCCGGTGACGGCCATCGCCCTGACGATCCTGTCGCTTTCAGTGCTGGGCATGCCGCCCTTCTCGGGCTTCTGGGCCAAATACTATGTGTTCGGGGCCGCTGCCGGTGCCGGCTACTGGATGGCCGCCGCCGTCGGTCTGGTCGCCTCGGTCGTGGCCGCCTTCTACTATCTGCGGATCATCAAGCTGATGTGGTTCGACGCCCCGCTGGACGAGACCCCGACCGACAAGGCCCCGTTCGCCGCCCAGTGGATCGGCTGGGCCTGCGCGGCCTTTGCCTTCCCGCTCGTCATCGTCGGCCTGACCTGGCTGGAGCCGCTGACCCGCGCCGCCGCCTCGGGCTTCGGAGCCGGGTAGGGCGGTGACGCCTGCGCCCGTCCGCCTGCTCGAGGAAACCGACTCCACCAATGCCGAGGCCCGCCGCCTGGCCGAGGCCGGTGAGAGCGGACCGCTATGGATCGTGGCCCGCCGCCAGTCCGCCGGTCGCGGCCGTCGCGGCCGCGAATGGATCGACCAGACGGGCAATCTGTCCGCCACCCTGCTGACCACCCTGCGCCGCGCACCCGCCGAGGCGGCCCAGCTGACCTTCGTCGCCGCCCTGGCCGTGGCCGATCTGGTCGACGGTTTCGTGCCGCCGTCGCTGGTGACGATCAAATGGCCCAATGACGTGCTGCTGGCCGGAGACAAGGTCTCGGGAATCCTGATCGAGTCCGGCAGCCACGCCAACGGCAGCCTGTGGCTGGCGGTCGGCATCGGCGTCAATCTGGCCCGCGCCCCGTCCGGAACCGACCGGCCCGCCACCGCCCTGGCCGACCATCTGCGCGGCGACGTCACCGCCGTACCGACCGTCGAGGCGGCCGCCGCGATCCTGGCCCGGACCTTCGCCGTCTGGATGGAGCGGTGGGAGACCCTGGGCTTCCAGCCGGTGCTCGATGCCTGGGCCGCCCGCGCTCCCGGACTGGACGGCCCCGCCGTCGCCCGCCTGGGTCATGAGACCGTCAATGGCCGGGCCGAAGGTCTGGATCCCGACGGTGCCCTGCGTCTGCGCCTTGCCGACGGCAGCCTGCGGCTTATCTCTGCGGGCGATGTGTTCTTCGGGGAGGCCGTCTGATGCTGCTCGCGATTGAACAGGGCAATACCAACACCCTGTTCGCCGTCCATGACGGCAACGACTGGATCGCCCAGTGGCGCACCGCCACCGAGGCCAGCCGCACAGCCGACGAATACGCCGTCTGGCTGACCCAGTTGCTGGCGATGCGCGGGCTCAAGCTGGCGGCGCTGGACGGCTGCATCATCTCCAGCGTGGTGCCTCAGTCGATCTTCAACCTGCGCAACCTGGCGCGCCGTTATCTGTCGGTCGAACCGCTGGTGATCGGCGACAATGTCGAGCCGGGCATCCCGGTGCGGATCACCAAGCCCAGCGAGGCGGGGGCCGACCGGCTGGTCAATGCGCTGGGGGCCCATCTGGTCTATCCCGGCGACCTGATCGTTATCGACAGCGGCACCGCCACCACCTTCGACGTGGTTGCCGCCGACGGGGCCTTCGAGGGCGGCCTGATTGCCCCCGGCATCAACCTCTCACTGCAGGCCCTGCATGAGGCCGCGGCCATGTTGCCGCGGATCGCCATCCAGCGGCCGGAACGTGTTATCGGCAAGGATACGGTCTCCAACATGCAATCCGGCGTCTTCTGGGGCTATGTCGCCCTGATCGAAGGCCTGGTCACGCGCATCAAGGCGGAGTGGGAAAAACCCATGACCGTCATCGGCACGGGCGGCGTCGCCTCGTTGTTCGAGGGGGCCACAGACAGCATCGACCGGTTCGATCCGGACCTGACCATACGCGGCCTACTCGAAATCTGGCGCCGCAATACCCATTTGACGGACACATGAAAAAACAAACCAACGACGAACTCGTATTCCTGCCGCTCGGCGGCTCGAACGAGATCGGTATGAATCTCAATCTCTACGGCTACGGCCCGGAGTCCAATCGGCAGTGGATGGTGGTCGACGTGGGCGTGACCTTCGGCGACCTGTCGACGCCCGGCGTCGATGTGATCGTGCCGGACCCGGCCTTCATCGAGGGTGAAAAGGTGCTCGGCATCGTGCTGACCCACGCCCACGAGGACCATATCGGAGCCCTGGGCTGGTTGTGGGCCAAGATGAAGGCCCCGCTGTATGCGACGCCCTTCACCGCCTATCTGATCCGCGACAAGCTGCGCGAGGCCGGTATTCTGGATCAGGTCAAACTGATCGAGGTGCCGTTGGGCGGTACCATCGACCTGGGCCCGTTCCAGGTGACCATGGTCACCATGACCCATTCGATCGCCGAGCCGAACGGCCTGGCCATCAAGACGCCGCTGGGCACCGTGTTCCACACCGGCGACTGGAAGATCGATGATGAGCCGGTCATCGGCGAGCTCACCGACGGCGGGGCCATCTCGGCCCTCGGCGACGAGGGTGTGCTGGCCATGGTCTGTGACTCGACCAATGTCTTCGTCGACGGCGTCGCCGGCTCCGAAGGCGGTGTCGCCCGGGCCATGACCAAACTGATCAGCGGCCTCAAGGGCCGGATCGCCGTCGGCTGTTTCGCCTCCAACGTCGCCCGGATGGACAGTGTCATCCGCGCCGCCGAGGCCAACGGCCGCCGCGTCTCGCTGGCCGGCCGGTCGATGCACCGCATCACCGCCGCCGCCAAACACGTCGGCATGCTCAGCGACATCAAGCCCTTCCTGACCGACGAGGAAGCCCGCGTCTGGCCCGAGGACGAGATCCTGTATCTCTGCACCGGCAGCCAGGGCGAAAGCCGCGCGGCCTTGTCGCGCGTCGCCGAGGGCACCCATCCGGTGATCCGTCTGGGCCGTGGCGATCACTGCATCTTCTCGTCGCGGGTCATCCCCGGCAACGAACTGTCGATCGGCCGCCTGCAGGACAAGCTGGCTGACAAGGGGGTCCGCCTCTACACCGAGAAGGACCATCCCGGCATCCACGTCTCGGGCCACCCGTGCCGTGACGAGCTGAAGCAGATGTACGCCTGGGCCCGCCCGCAGATTTCGGTCCCGACCCACGGCATGCGCCGTCACCTGATGGAACACGCCAACCTGGCCCGCGATCTGGGCATCAAGGAGCAGGTGACCCCCCGCAACGGCGACATGGTGCGTCTGGCCCCCGGGCCTGCGTCAATCATTGACGAAGTGCCGTCCGGCCGCCTTTACGTCGACGGCGGCATGCTGGTGACCGAACAGGGCGAGGCCCTGCGCGAACGCCGCCACGCCTCGACCAACGGCATTCTGGTCGTGTCCTTCGCCCTCGATTCCCGCGGCAAGATCGTCAGCGACATCGACATGCGGGCCATCGGTCTGCCCAGCGGCGATGAACGCCCGCTGGGGGATGCGCTCGACGGCCTCGCCGAACGGGTCGAACAGGTGGTCAACGGCCTCAAGCCCCAGGCCCGCGACGATGACGACGCTGTCGAACAGGCCGTCGCCCGCGTATTGAAAAAGGCCAGCCAGCAGATCTGGGATCGTCGACCGATCGTCGAGACCATCGTGCTGCGCCTGTAGGAGACCACGGGGTGACTGACCGGCTGTTCCTGATCAATCCGGGCTGGCACGACGACCAGGGCGGGCCGTGGTTCTGCCCGGCCGGCTCGGTTGTCGAGGGGGTGCTGGGCTTCTATCCAGCCCTGCGCGATCAGCTGGAGATCCGCTATCTGGACCATCCGCGTCCGCGCCCGTCGGTCATCGACCTGGTCGGCGAGGCGCACCAGAGCTGTCCGTTGCTGGTTCTGGACGGTGAGTTCGACTGGCCGGAGGCGGTGACCAGCGCCGCCACCGGGCAGCGTTTCCTGCAGGACGAGGCTATCCTGCCTTATCTGGCCGCGCGCTATGGCGTCGCCCTGCCCCATCCGTGAGGACCCCGCGATGATCGGCAAGCTGAACCATGTCGGGGTTGCCACCCCCTCCATTCCCGACAGTATCGCCCTGTACCGCGACATGCTGGGTGTGACGGCGATCGGTACCCCGTTCGACCTGCCGTCCCAAGGGGTCCGGGTCTGTTTCGTCGACCTGCCCAATGCCCAGATCGAACTGATCGAGCCGCTGGGCGACGAGTCGCCGATCCATGGCTTTCTGGCCAAGAACCCGCGCGGCGGGCAGCACCACATCTGTTTCGAGGTCGAGGACATCCTCATCGCGCGCGACGCCCTGAGGGCGAAGGGCGCGACGATCCTCGGCACCGGGGAGCCGCGTATCGGCGCGCACGGCACGCCGATCATCTTTGTCCATCCGCGCGACATGGGTGGTATGCTGGTCGAACTGATGGAAACCCCGAAGGGAACGCACTGATGCCGATTGGTCCCGTGACGATGTTCGCCATCTATGTGGTGGTCTGGTGGGTGGTGTTGTTCGCGGTGCTGCCGCTGGGCACCTCCAAGGAAATCCACGCCCCGCCGACCGACGGGGCCCAGTGGGGCGCGCCCGACACCCCCAATCTGAAGCGCAAATTCCTGACCACGACCTGGGTTTCCCTGATCGTCTGGGCCGGGATCATGGTGCTGATCTGGATCGGCTGGATGCCGTTGCCGAACCTGGCCCCGCCGACAGTCTGAGGCACGCCTAGCTTTTGCCCTCCTGACCCGGCTAAAGCACAGGTCGACTGACCTCTTGCCGGATGATTGCCCATGCGCCTGTCGCGCTATTTCCTGCCCACGCTGAAGGACACGCCCTCCGAGGCGCAGATTATCTCGCACCAGCTGATGCTGCGGGCGGGTCTGGTGCGGCAGGAAGCGGCCGGCATCTACGCCTGGCTGCCGCTGGGGCTGCGGGTGTTGAAGAAGATCGAGAAGATCGTGCGCGAGGAACAGGAGCTGGCCGGGGCGGTCGAGCTGCTGATGCCGACGCTGCAACTGGCCGACCTGTGGCGGGAGTCGGGCCGCTATGACGCCTATGGCCCGGAGATGCTGCGCATCACCGACCGTCACGAGCGCGAGCTGCTGTACGGCCCCACCAATGAGGAGATGATCACCGACATCTTCCGGGCCTACGTCAAATCGTACAAGACGCTGCCGCTGAACCTGTTTCACATCCAGTGGAAGTTCCGCGACGAGCGCCGCCCCCGCTTCGGCGTGATGCGCGGCCGCGAATTCCTGATGAAGGACGGCTATTCCTTCGACGTGGACGAGGCCTCGGCCCGCAAGGCTTACAACCGGATGTTCGTGGCCTATCTGAACACCTTCGCCCGTATGGGTCTGAAGGCCGTGCCGATGCGCGCCGACACCGGCCCGATCGGCGGCGACCTCAGTCATGAGTTCATCGTCCTGGCGGACACCGGCGAAAGCCAGGTCTTCTGCGACCGCAAACTGGTCGAGATGCCGGTCCCCGGGCCTGACGTCGACTGGAACGACCTGCAGGCCACGGTCGACGAGCGCACCGCCCTGTATGCCGCCACCGAGGAAATGCACGACGCCGCCCGCTTCGAGGGCGAGACGCCGGAAGCGGACCGCCTGACCGCGCGCGGCATCGAGGTCGGCCATATCTTCTATTTCGGCACCAAATACTCGGTGCCGATGAAGGCCAACGTCCAGGGCCCCGATGGCAAGGATGCGCCGGTCCACATGGGCAGCTACGGCGTCGGCGTTTCGCGCCTGATGGGGGCCATCATTGAGGCCAGCCACGACGCCGGTGGCATCATCTGGCCCGATGCTGTGGCCCCGTTCGACGTGATGGTCATCAATCTGCGCGCCAGTGATGAAGCCGTGTCCGCTGCCTGCGAGGAGGCCGTGACCCAACTGGAAGCCGCCGGTCGCGACGTCCTGTATGATGACACCGACGAACGTCCGGGCGGCAAATTCGCCGCCGCCGACTTGATCGGCATCCCGTGGCAGCTAACCATCGGACCCAAGGGGGTGGCCGAGGGCGTGGTTGAACTGAAGCGCCGCGCCACCGGCGAGAAACAGTCCCTGCCGCTGGCGCAAGCGATGGAGCTGATCGGACGATGACGGACACGATCCCGACGGCGCGGCCGCCCAGGCCTGCCGGGCCCTTCTCCTCGTGGGAGTTCGGTCTGGCGCTTCGCTATCTGCGTGCCCGGCGCAAGGACGGCGGGATCGCCCTTATCGCCATCATCAGCTATGTCGCCATCACTCTGGCGGTGCTGGCCCTGATCACGGTGATGAGCATCATGGCCGGCTTCCGCAGCGAGCTGCTCAGCCGGATGCTGTCGTTCAACGGCCATATGTACGTCCAGGGGCAGGTGCTGGTCTCGCCCGATCGTGACGCCGCCGTAGCGCGGCTCCAGGCCATTCCGGGCGTGGTCAGCGTGACACCCCTGACCGAGTCCCAAAGCCTGCTGCGCGCGGCGGGCCAGACCACCGGTGCCATGGTGCGCGGCGTGCGGGCCGAGGACCTGGATTCCATGGCCTATGTCTATCAAAGCCTGACGCCGGAAGCCCGGGCCGGCTTCGGCCAGGGCGAGTGGGGCGGCGACCGTGTCCTGATCGGCAAGGCGCTGGCGGACTCCCTCGGTATCGGCGTCGGTGATCCGGTCACCCTGTATTCGCCGGACGGTGCCAGTTCGGCCTTCGGCAATCTGGGCGGGCTGGAGAAGACCTATACGGTCGGCGGCGTGTTCAGCTCGGGCACGGCGGATTTCGACCGGCTGTTCGTCTTCATGCCGCTGGAACAGGCCCAGCTGTTCTTCGGCAAGGAAGGCCTCTGGGACGTGATCGAGATGAAGGTCGCCGATCCCGACAATGTCGCCAACTATCTGGAGCCCGCCCGGCAGGCCGCCGGGCCCGGCTCGATCGTCAGCGACTGGCGTGACCGTCTGGCCGCCTTCTGGGGCGCGCTGAAGGTCGAGCGGGTGGCGATGAGCATCATCCTCGGTCTGGTCGTGGCCATCGCCGCCCTGAACATCATCTCCGGCATCGTCATGCTGGTGAAGAACAAGACGCGCGACATCGCCATCCTGCGCACCGTCGGGGCCAGTCAGGCCTCGATGATGCGCGTCTTCTTCCTGGCCGGGGCCGCCATCGGCATCGCCGGTACGGTCAGCGGTCTGGTGCTGGGTCTGGTCTTCTGTCTGAACATCGGCGTGATCCAGCATTTCCTCGAAGGACTGCTGCACGTTCAGCTGTTCAATCAGGAGGTCTATATGCTGGACGCCATCCCCGCCCTGGTCGATCCGGTCGACGTCTTCTGGGTCGCAATCTGGTCGCTGTTCATGTCCTGCGTCGCCTCGCTGCTGCCCTCGTGGCAGGCAGCCAAACTGGATCCCGTGGAGGCCCTGCGTTTTGAATAGCTCCCGGATTGCTCCACAGAACCATCCACAGGCGGACGCGACGCCCGTTCTGTCGATCCGCGACGTGACCCGCACCTATGATACCGCCACCGGCGGGCTGACGGTGCTGAGGGGGGTCAATCTGGACGTCATGCCCGGCGAGATCGTCGGCCTGATCGGGCCGTCCGGCTCGGGCAAGTCCAGCCTGCTGCATGCGGCCGGCCTGCTGGAGCGGCCGACCGCTGGCCATATCCGGATCGACGGTGAGGACGTCGGCGATCTGGACGAGGGGGCCCGGACGCGGCTGCGCCTGTCGCGGATCGGCTTCGTCTATCAGTTCCACCATCTGCTGGCCGAGTTTGACGCTCGCGATAACGTCGCCCTGCCGATGCGGATCGCCGGCTATTCGCAGGCCGAGGCGCGCAGCCGGGCCGAGGTGGCGCTGGCCGCCCTGGGTCTGGCCGAGCGGACCACTCACCAGCCCGGCGAACTGTCCGGCGGCGAGCGTCAGCGCGTCGCCCTGGCCCGGGCCCTGGCCAACGGGCCGCGTCTGCTGCTGGCCGACGAGCCGACCGGCAATCTGGATCCGGCCACCAGCCAGGCGGTGTTCGAAGCTCTGCGCGAGATGGTCCGCGAGACCGGCGTCGCGGCCCTGATCGCCACCCACAATATGGAACTGGCCGGTCATATGGACCGGGTCTTCGCCCTGAAGGACGGCCATCTGGAAGAGCGCCCGGCCGAGAGCCACGCCTACTAGGGACCGTCGTCCCCGAAAGGGCCCCCACCGGAGGCATGCCCATGACCGAGGCCATCCACGCCCAACTGGAAACGGCGCACCAGGCTATGGCCGGGGGGCGGGCCATCGAGGCGCGCAATGCCTATGCCCGTGCCGCCGCCCTCAGCCGCGAGGTCGGCGCGCATCTGCTGCAGGCCCGCAGTCTGGCGCATCTGGCCGAGATCGATCTGGCCGCGCGACGTCCCGACGCAGCCCTGGCCCATGCCGACCAGGCCGCGGCCCTGTACCGGGCCCACGACGGCTGGACCGCGCTCGACCTGGCCCGGGTGTTGCGACTGGCGGCCCGATCTCTGGACGCGCTGAGGCACACCTCCGAGGCGGCCCTGCGCTGGCACCAGGCGCATGAACTGTTCCGGGCTGCCGGCGACACCGCCGCCGTGGCCGAATGCGAGAACCGTCTGGCCGAGGACGACCGGTAAAGCCCTATTTCTTGCCGGGCGGGGTGGTGAAGGGCGAGGCTCCCGCAGCGACCGCCGGCTTGGGCTTCTCCGCCTTGGGTTTGCGGGTTTCCTTGTTGCTGCGCACTTGACCCTTGGCCATGGCCGCTCTCCGGACGCCTGCCGCCGGAAGGGCGGGGGAGTGGCGTCAGTTTTCAGGATACAGCATTCGCAGTGTCGATGGCGGAGTTTTCGCCTGGCTTGACGGGAACACAATGAGAACATAGAACATACAGGGAACACACCATTTTGGGGATAAGATCATGGCGCGTTGGGTTCGGGATATGCTGTCGCTTGCATCATGCGGCGGCTTTGTCTGGATGGTCTGGCACGCGGCCCTGCTGGTCGCCTGAACCGATCCTGACCGGTCCGGCGTTCGCGCCGCCCGGGATTTGAGGACACGGGGCGGGTGCCAGCCAGAATCTCTGCATAGTCGGCTGCGGTCGCGTTTGCGGCCGAGGTGATCTGTTCCCGCCCCCGCGGGGACCCGTGGAGTGTGATGTGTCCGAACCGGCGACCCCTGAAGGCCCTGTGAGTGTCACCGACCCGGTGGGTGTCGACGGCCCCCTGACGCCTGACGGTTTCGTCCATCTGCGGGTGCGGTCGGCCTATTCGCTGCTGGAAGGCGCGATCAAGGCCGGCAAGGTCGGGGCGATGGCCGCCGATCGCGGCATGCCGGCGGTGGCGGTGGCCGACCGGGCCAATCTGTTCGGGGCGCTGGAGTTCAGTCAGGCGGCGCGCGACGCCGGGGTCCAGCCGCTGATCGCCTGCGCCCTGCCGGTGCTGGGCATCGGCGGCAAGATCAGCGACCGCTGGGCCAAGACCCCGACCGTGGTCCTGATCTGCCAGAACGAGCAGGGCTGGCTGAACCTGTGCGCCCTGTCTTCGGCGGCCTTTCTGGAGTCGGCGGAGCTACCGGAGCCGGGCGTGGACTGGTCCCGGGTGGTTGAGAAGGCCGACGGGCTGATCCTGCTGTCGGGCGGGCCCGATGGACCGGTCGATCCGCTGTTCGTCCAGGGCAAGGGGGCCGAGGCTGACGCCGCCCTGGCGGAAATGCAGGCGGTGTTCGGGGACCGTTTCTATGTCGAGCTGCAGCGCCACGGCCTGCCGACCGAAGGGGCGGCGGAACGGGGTCTGGTCGACTGGGCCTATCGGGCCGAGGTGCCGCTGGTCGCCACCAATGACGTCCACTACGCCAAGGCCGAACAGGCCAAGTCCCATGACGCCCTGATGTGTATCGCCGACGGGGCCTTCATCGGTCAGGACGACCGGCGGCGGGTGACGCCCCAGCACTGGTTCAAGAGTGCGACGGACATGCGCACCCTGTTCGCCGACCTGCCCGAGGCCTGCGACAACACCATCGACATCGCCCGCCGCTGTGCCTTCATGGTGCAGACCCGGGCCCCGATCCTGCCCAGTTTCGATACCGGCGACGGCCGCAGCGAGGCCGACGAACTGGCGTATCAGGCCCGCGAGGGACTGAAGGCGCGGCTGAAGACCGTGACCCCGGCCTTCCCCGAGGCCGACTACTGGACCCGGCTGGAATGGGAGGTGTCCATCATCCAGCAGATGGGCTTCCCCGGCTATTTCCTGATCGTGTCGGACTTCATCAAATGGGCCAAGTCGCACGGCATCCCGGTGGGGCCGGGGCGGGGCTCCGGGGCCGGGTCGCTGGTCGCTTGGGTGCTGACCATCACCGATCTGGACCCGCTGCGCTTCGGCCTGCTGTTCGAACGGTTCCTGAACCCCGAGCGGGTCTCCATGCCCGACTTCGACATCGACTTCTGCCAGGAGCGGCGGGAAGAGGTGATCGAATATGTGCAGCAGCGCTATGGCCGCGACCGGGTGGCGCAGATCATCACCTTCGGCACGCTTCAGGCGCGGGCCGTGCTGCGCGACGTCGGCCGGGTGCTGCAGATGCCGCTGGGCCAGGTCGACCGTCTGGCCAAGATGATCCCGGCCAACCCGGCCAATCCGGTGACCCTGGCCCAGGCCATCACGCTGGAGCCGCGCCTGCGCGAGGCCCGCGACGACGACAAGGCGGTGGCCACATTGCTGGAGACGGCGCTGGAACTGGAGGGGCTGTATCGCAACGCCTCGACCCACGCCGCCGGCATCGTCATCGGCGACCGGCCGCTGGTCGAGCTGACGCCGCTGTACCAGGACCCGCGGTCCGACATTCCGGCGACCCAGTTCAACATGAAATGGGTCGAGCCGGCCGGTCTGGTGAAATTCGACTTCCTGGGTCTGAAGACGCTGACGGTGCTGGACCGGGCCTCGGGCTATCTGAAGCGGCGCGGGGCCGATCGCGATTTCAACTTGCTGCCGCTGGATGACGAGCGGACCTATGAGCTGATGGCCTCGGGCCAGACGGTCGGGGTGTTCCAGCTGGAATCCCAGGGCATGCGCGACACCCTGCGCAAGATGCGTTGTGGCGCGATCGAGGAGATCACCGCCCTGATCTCGCTCTACCGGCCCGGGCCGATGGAGAATATCGACGTCTATATCGACCGGAAATTCGGCCGAGCCGAGGTCGACACCCTGCATCCGTCGCTGGCCGGCATCCTGCAGGAAACCTACGGCGTCATCATCTACCAGGAACAGGTGATGCAGATCGCCCAGATCCTGGCCGGCTACAGCCTCGGCGAGGCCGACTTGCTGCGCCGGGCCATGGGCAAGAAGAAGAAGGAGGAGATGGACTTCCAGAAGGCCCGCTTCCTCAAGGGGGCGGCCGAGAAGGGGGTAGACGAGGCCCAGGCCGACTTCATCTTCGAACTGGTGGCCAAATTCGCCGGCTACGGCTTCAACAAGTCGCACGCCGCCGCCTATGCGATGATCAGCTATCAAACCGGCTGGCTGAAGGCGAACCACCCGGTCGAGTTCTTTGCGGCGTCGATGTCGCTGGACCTGTCCAACACCGACAAGCTGGCGGTCTTCTATCAGGATGCGCGCAAATTCGAGGTGCCGGTCCTGGCCCCCGATGTGAACCGGTCATCGGCCGATTTCGATGTGTCCTATGAAGAGGGGACCGGGGCGGTGCTCTACGCCCTGGGGGCCATCCGCAATGTGGGCCTCGAGGCGATGCGGCATGTGGTCGAGGTGCGCGAGACCGGGGGTCGGTTCACCGACATCTTCGACTTTCTGGAACGGGTCGATCCGCGCGCGGTCAACAAGCGGGCGCTGGAGGGGCTGGCCAAGGCGGGGGCCTTCGACAGCATCCATCCCAACCGCGGCCAGTTGTTCGACCAGGCCGATGTGCTGATGGCCTATTGCCAGAGCGTGGCGGCCGAACGGGCCTCGGCCCAGGTCAATCTGTTCGGCGGGGATCAGGTCGGGGCCGGTCGGCCGCGGCTGAAGATCCGCGAGCCCTGGGTCGGGCCCGAGAAGCTGGATCAGGAACTGGCGGCCGTCGGCTTCTATCTGTCGGGCCACCCGCTGGAGGACATGACCCCGGCGCTGAAGCGCAAACGGGTCACCTTCGTCGCCGAGGCGGTGCAGCTGGCCGAGAACGGCCATGAGGCCTTCATGATGGCCGGGGTCGTGCGCCGCCGTCAGGAACGCGCCAGCCAGCGCTCGGGCGAGAAATTCGCCTTCGTCACCTTCTCGGATCCGACCGGCGAGTTTGAATGCCTGTTCCCGCCGGAACAGCTGCGCAAATGCCGGGAGGTGCTGGAGGTCGGGGCCTCGGTGCTGGTGCGGATCCGGGCCAAGAGCGCCGACGGCGAGGTGCGGTTCTTCGGCGACGACGCGTCGCGGCTGGACATCCTGCTGGACGACAACACCATCGGCCTGAGAATCCATGTGTCCGCGCGGGGGACCGATCCGGCGGCGCTGAAGGCGCGGCTGGACCGGGCCAGTTCACCGGGGAAGGGGGGCGAAATCTCCCTGGTCGCCTCGCTGGACGGCCGACGCGAGGTCGAGGTCAAATTGCCCGGCCGCTATCGCCTCGACGGGGCCCTGCGCGGGGCGCTGAAGTCGGCCCCGGGCGTGCTGATGCTGGAGGACGCATGATCCGTCCCGCCCTGATCGTCGCCGCCGTGCTGGCGGTGTCCACCCCCCTTCATGCCCAGGAGCCGGCCATGCACCACGCCAGCGGAACCTTCGAGGTCTCGATCACCCCCGTTCCCGCCGAGGCCGATGCGCCGCCCGGCGCGCCGGGGCGTATGCGGCTGGCCAAGACCTTCCACGGCAGGATCGAGGGCACCGGGGCCGGTGAGATGCTGGCGGTGCGCGACGGTACGTCCGGGGCCTATGTGGCGCTGGAACGGGTGGAGGGCGTGCTGGACGGTCGCAGCGGCACGTTCAGCCTGGTCCATCGCGGAGTGATGGATGCGGGGGGCCAGGAGCTGTCCATCACCGTCGTGCCGGGTTCGGGGACCGGTGCCCTGATCGGGCTGGGCGGGGTGTTTCACCTGACCATCGAGGGCGGCGAGCACCGCTATGTGCTGGACTACAGCCTGCCGGGCGACTGAGCCCTCAGGGATTGTCGTTCAGCAGGCGGCCATAGCTGTCGACCAGGCTGGAATAGGTCGGGACGAAGCTGACTGTGGCCGGGCCCCCTTCGCTGACCGGGGCCTTGATCTCGAAATGCATATGGATGGTGGTGGCCGAGCCGCCGAAATCATTCGAGACCTGACCCAGACGCTGGCCCCGGGTCACGGTGCGCGAGGCCAGCGTCGGGAACAGGGCGTGGACCCCGGGCATGTCCATATGCAGATAGCGGTAGATGCGGCCGGATTCGCCGAGCACGGTGACGGTGTAGCTGCCGATCGAGGTGATCTCTCCGGCCTCGGCCGAGACGACCCAATGGACCTTTTTCACGCAGGTTGAGGGGCGGATGTCCTGACCCTGATGGCCCTTGCCGGTCGGGCAGAGGCCGTTGGTCCAGGAGCGGGTCTCGCAGAAATTATCGCGCCAGGGATAGCTGTAGTTGCGGCTGTCGCATTGGCCGCCGGGGCCGGGCGCGGCGAACCCGCCATAGCCATAGACCTGGGAGTTGGCATAGGCCGGGGCCGCCTCGATCGGGAAGCGGATACCCGGGGCCCACAGGGTCGGATCCGTGGCCCCGGAGCCGGAGCCCGGTGCGAGGTCGCCGCCGGTTTCATGCGGCCAGGTCACGGGGTCCGGCACGGGCGGGTCCGGCACTACCTCCGGGTCGGGCGTAGTTTCGGCGTCCGGGGCGACGGTGTCGCCGACGGTGGCCCCGCCGGTCTGTGGCGTGGTGTCGCCCGGGGTGCAGCCGTTGGGCGAGCAGGCCGTGAGCAGCAGCAGGGACGCCAGGGTCAGCCGCTTCATTGCGGGCCTCCGCCGAGCAGTTGCAGGCCGGCGGCGAAGGCGATGGCGTCCGCCTCGGAACAGCCCGATGCGCCCTGGCTTTCGCAGATGAAGCTCACATTATAGGCCGCGCCGAAGCGGTTGAAGGTGACGTCGACGCCGTATTCGGTGCGCTCGGTGCGGACGTTTTCGAGACCCTGGGCCCGGGCCCGGGCGATGGCCGCCCCACCGGGGGCTATCCGGGCGGTCGTCGGCGGGGCCACTGCTCCGGGCGGTGTCCGGGGATGGGCGACTGGCGACTGGAAGGCCCGCGTCGTGCCGTAGATCTCGATGATCTGATCCTCACGCTGGACCACCAGCATATAGTGGCGGTCACCGGTGAAGATGCGGGCGGTGCCCAGCAGGGCCGTGTCCGGCGGGGCCAGCACCGGCACGGACGAGGCCGCAGCGCGGGCGAGCAGGCTTCGGGTCGCCGTATCCTTGGCCAGGCCGTCGCGCAGTCGGGCGGCCGGCGGGTCCTGCCGGGCGCGGGCCAGGGCGGCGAGATCAGCCCGTGACGGAGCCACCGTGATTTCGGAGGGGATCGGCGGCTGGTCCGGCCGGGTCTGGGTCCAGGCCACGGCCCCCACAGCCAGGGCCAGGGCCCCGCCCGCACCGATGGCCGCCAGTCTGCGCTTGTCCATGTCGCCCCCCTGAAGATCGGACAATATACCGCTGATATTTCAGATGCGCTACAGCCTTATCCGGGGGGGGGGCAGGCGCTTGTCCTTGCTTTCGGGGCGGTTTGCCCCTAGAAGCCGCCGCACTTCTCACGCAGGCGTGGTGAGGTTCGGGGAGACATCCCGATCCCTGCCGTTCCGAGGAGCCGACCCAATAACGGGGTGGCTCTTTCACCGCCTGCGCAAGGTTGATCGGAAAAAGGACTTACCAGATCATGGCTCTGCCTGAATTCTCCATGCGTACCCTGCTCGAAGCCGGCGCGCACTTCGGCCACCAGACGCACCGGTGGAACCCGAAGATGGAACGCTACATCTTCGGATCGCGCTCGAACATCCACATCATCGATCTGTCGCAGTCGATGCCGCTGATGCACCAGGCGCTGGTCGCCGTGCGTGAAGTCGCGGCCAAGGGCGGTCGCGTCCTGTTCGTCGGCACCAAGCGCCAGGCCGCCGGTCCGGTCGCCGAAGCCGCGACCCGCTGCGCCCAGTACTATATGAACAACCGCTGGCTCGGCGGCACCCTGACCAACTGGCGCACCGTGTCGGGCTCCATCGCCCGCCTGCGCGAGCTGGACGGCCTGCTGGAGTCGGGCGGCGAAGGCCGGGTCAAGAAGGAACTGCTGAACCTCGAGCGCGAGCGCGACAAGCTCGAGCTGAGCCTCGGCGGCATCAAGGACATGGGCTCCGTGCCGGACATCATGTTCGTGATCGACACCAACAAGGAGGCCATCGCCATCCTTGAGGCCCGCAAGCTGAACATCCCGATCATCGCCATTCTCGACACCAACTCGGATCCCGACGGCATCACCTATCCGATCCCGGGCAACGACGACGCCGCCCGCGCCATCCAGACCTATTGCGACCTGATCGCCGACGCCGTCCTCGACGGCCTGGCCGCCGGTGCCTCGCAACAGGGCGTGGACCTGGGCGCATCGGAAGCGCCGGTCGAGCCGATGCTGGCCGAGGCTGCCGCCCCGGTCGCCGCTGACAAGGCCCCGGCCGGTACCGAGGCTGTTGCCGCTGAAATGATCGCTGCTGCCGAAGCCCCGGCTGCTGCTGCTGAAGTTCCGGCTGCTGCCGAAGCCCCGGCCGCTGCCGAAGCGACCGAAGAGCCCGCCAAGGCCGAGGACGCGACGGCCTAAGCCGCCGCCGCTTTCCACCGCCGGCACAAGACTATGCGGCCGGACCTCAACGGGTCCGGCCGTTCCCGCATACAAATACTCAGGAGCCCACAATGGCCGAGATCACCGCCGCCCTCGTCATGGAACTTCGCGCCAAGTCCGGCGTCGGCATGATGGATTGCAAGAAAGCCCTGCTCGAGAACGACGGCGACATCAGCGCCTCGATCGACTGGCTGCGCGCCAAGGGCCTGTCCAAGGCCGCCAAGAAGGCGGACCGCGTCGCCGCTGAAGGCCTGGTCGCCGTTGCCTCGAAAGAAGTCGGAGCCGGTGAAGTCGGTGCCGCCATCGAGTTCAACTCGGAAACCGATTTCGTCGCTCGCAACGATCTGTTCCAGAACGCCGCCACGGCCTTCGCCCAACTGGGTCTGGACCACGCGACGATCGAAGGCCTGCACGGTGCCGAGCTGGAAGCGGGCAAGACGGTTCAGGACGAAGTCACCAACCTGATCGCTACCGTCGGCGAGAACATGCAGCTGCGTCGCGCCGCCCGTCTGTCGGTCGACGAGGGCGTCGTCGCCTCCTACGTCCACAACGCCGTGTCGCCGGGCCTGGGCCGTATCGGCGTGCTGGTCGCCCTGCACGGCGGTGGCGACAAGGACAAGCTGCGTGAACTGGGACGCAAGATCGCCATGCACGTCGCTGCCACCGCGCCGCTGTCGTTGAACACCGACGACCTCGATCCGGCCGCCATCGAGAAGGAACGCACCGTCCTGACCGAAAAGGCCAAGGAAGAAGGCAAGCCGGAAGCCATGATCGCCAAGATCGTGGAAGGCCAGATCAACAAGTTCCAGAAGGACGTGGTGCTGACCAAGCAGCCGTTCGTGATGAACCCGGACGTGACCATCGAGCAGCTGGTCGCTGACGCCGGCAAGGAACTGGGCTTCCCCGGTCTGCATCTGGCCGGCTTCGTCCGCTTGGCCCTGGGTGAGGGCGTCGAAAAGGTCGAAGGCCCGGACTTCGCCACCGAAGTCGCCTCGATGACCGGCGGTCAGTAAACCGACGATCTGGAATTTCGGGAACGAGGGGCTGGCGAGTGATCGCCGGCCCCTTTTTCGTTTCGCTTGGCCCTGGCGGGAGTCTCGGGTCAAATGCCCAGGTGATTCAATGGGGTCTGATATGAAGTGTCTACTCGTCGCCGTTTCCGCCATCACCATGCTCGCCACCGGCCCGGCTGCGGCCCAGGAGGTCGATCGTGTGGCCATCAACGGCATCATCGATCAGGGCCTGAATCACAGCGAGGTCATGCAGACTGCCGCCTGGCTGACCGACCGGATCGGCGGCCGGATGACCAACTCCCCGCAGATGCGTGAGGCCGAGGCCTGGACGCAGCAGCAGTTCCGCGACTGGGGCCTGTCCAACGTTCGCGCCGAAGGTTTCGAGTTCGGCCGGGGCTGGTCGATCGTCCGCGCTAGCGCACGGATGACCGAGCCACGTCCTATCGACCTGCGCGCCATTCCCGTCGCCTGGACGCCGTCGACCAACGGCGTGATCAGCGGCGGCGTCGTCGTTGCGCCGATCACCAGCGTTGGCCAGTTCGAGCAGTGGCGCGGCAAACTGCGTGGCAAGATCGTCATGGTCACCCGACCGGACACGGCGTCCGAGCCGACGGAGCCGGCGTTCCGCCGCTGGACCGACGAAGAATTGCAGGACCGGGCGGGCTATGCACTGCCCCGGCATGATCCCGACGCCGTTGAGCGTGGGCTGCAGTCGGGTCGTGCGGATTTCGCCCTGCGGCTTGACGCCTTCCTGGCGGAGGAGGGGGCCCTGGCCTGGGTCAGGATGTCGGCGCGCGACGGCGGCCTTTTGCACGGCACCGGCTATACCTATCAGGTCGGAGCCACGCCGACCGTTCCGGGAATGGAACTCGCCGCCGAGGACTACCGTCGTCTCGCCCGTCTGGCCCTGACCGACACGCCGCCGACCCTGGAGCTGATGAGCGAGGTCCGCTTCCACGACGACGACGTCAACGCCTACAACATCCTGGCGGATATCCCGGGGACCAGCCGGTCCGGCGAATATGTCATGGCCGGCGCTCACCTTGACAGCTGGGTCGCCTCGGATGGGGCCGTCGACAATGCCGCCGGCAGTGCCGTCATCATGGAGGCCGCGCGCATTCTCAAGGCCCTCGGTGTGCGGCCCAAACGCACCATTCGCTTCGCCCTGTGGAGCGGAGAAGAGCAGGGCATCCTCGGCTCGCTGGCCTATGTCGACCGCCATCTGGCGACCCGTGCGCCGCTTGGCGATCCCCAGCTGGACGCCCGTCCCAACAATCAGACCTGGCGCGCGCGTTGGCCGATCCAGCCGCGTGAGGGCTACAGCGACCTTGTTGCCTATTTCAACCTCGACAATGGCTCGGGCAAGATCCGCGGCATCAACGCCGAGGGCAATGTCGCCGCCGTGCCGGTCTTCGAGCAGTGGCTCGAACCCTTTGCCAGCATGGGGGCCTCGACGGTATCCCTGCGCAACTCGGGCGGCACCGACCACGTCTATATGCAGACCGTCGGCGTGCCCGGCTACCAGTTCATCCAGGACCCGCTCGACTACGGCAGCCGGCTGCACCACACCTCGATCGACAGCTATGATCACCTGCGCCCCGACGACCTGCGTCAGGCGGCGGTGATCCTCGCCAGCTTCCTGCTCAACGCCGCCAACAGCGACGAGCCTCTGCCGCGCATGCCCCTGCCGACCCGGCCGACTGCGAGTGATCCGTTCGCCTATCCGGGCGGCGATTGAACTCCGGAGGCCCCGCCGGAGCTGGTGACCCCGGTCGCCAATTCCGGTGCCGTTCGGACTGAAGATAAAGGCCGATCCGGCCTGATCCCTGTCCGCGGCCGTCACGGTAGCGGTTGCCTATCGGCGCGCGTTGGGCTTTGAAGCCCGGCGCGCCCTTCGTTTATGATGTCCTGCCCGATTCCCGCCTGCAAACGGATCCTGCCCATGCCCGATGTCCCGTCCGAGTTTCGCTACAAGCGCGTGCTGGTGAAGGTATCGGGTGAGGTGCTGATGGGGGATCAGCCCTATGGCATCGACATGAAGACCGTCGACCGGGTGGCCCAGGCGGTCGCCCAGGTCGCGCGCGAGGGCGTCGAGATCTGTCTGGTCATCGGTGGCGGCAACATCTTCCGCGGCCTGTCCAAGGCCGCCGGGGACATGGAACGCGCGACCGCCGACTATATGGGCATGCTGGCGACGGTGATGAACGCCCTCGCCATGCAGGCCGCGCTCGAGAAGATCGGCGTCCAGACCCGGGTGCAGAGCGCCCTGACCATGAACGCCGTGGCCGAGCCCTATGTGCGTCGCCGGGCCCTTCGCCACCTTGAGAAGGGGCGGGTAGTGATCTTCGCCGCCGGTGTCGGTGCCCCCTTCTTCACCACCGACTCGGGCGCGGCCCTGCGCGCGGCGGAAATGGGCTGTGATGCCCTGTTGAAGGGGACCAGCGTCGACGGCGTCTATACCGCCGATCCCAAGAAGGACCCGACGGCGACGCGCTATGACACCCTGACCTATCACGACGTGCTGTCGAAGGACCTGAAGGTAATGGACGCCTCGGCCATCGCCTTGATGCGCGACTCGGGTATCCCGATCGTGGTCTTCTCGATCCGGGAGCCCGGCTCGCTACGCAAGACCCTGACCGGTCAGGGTACGTTCACTGTAATCACGTCAGATGAAAAGACCGCCTGACACCTGTCTGACCTCCTAGGGAAATTCTCATGGCCCAGCCTGATCTCAAGACCTACCGCGACCGCATGGACAAGGCTGTTGTAGCCCTCAAGGAAGAGTTTGCCGGTCTGCGCACCGGCCGGGCCAATGTCGGCCTGCTGGATCCGGTCCAGGTCCAGGCCTACGGCTCGACCTCGCCGCTGAATTCGGTCGCCGCCATCAGCGTACCCGAGCCGCGCATGATCTCGGTCAACGTCTGGGACAAGACCATGGTCGGCCCGGTCGAGAAGGCCATTCGCGCCGCCGGCCTGGGCCTGAACCCGATCGTCGACGGCCAGACCCTGCGCATTCCGGTGCCGCCGCTGACCGAGGAACGCCGCAAGGAACTGGCCAAGCTGGCCGGCAAATATGCCGAACAGCAGAAGATCTCGGTGCGCAACGTCCGCCGCGACGCCAATGACGATCTGAAGAAGGCCGAGAAGGCCAGCGAGATCAGTCAGGACGACCAGAAGCGGATGGAAACCGAGGTCCAGAAGGACACCGACGCGGTCATCAAGCGCATCGATGAGGCCTTGAAGGCCAAAGAAGTTGAGATCATGCAGGTCTGACGGCGCACATCAGCTTGGAACACTCATCCGCCATGACGGTCGAAACGACGACCAAGCCGCGTGTTGCCGACGGGTCCGTCCCGGCCGGGCCGAAGCATGTTGCCCTGATCATGGACGGGAACGGTCGCTGGGCCCAGGCGCGCGGCCTGCCGCGAGCCATGGGTCATCGCGAGGGGGTAAAGGCGCTGAAGCGGACGATCGAGGCGGCCCCGGACTACGGCATTGAATGCCTGACGGTGTTCGGCTTCTCGACCGAGAACTGGAACCGCCCCGCCGAGGAGGTCTCGGACCTGATGGGGCTGGTTCGCACCTATGTGAGCAGTGATCTGAAGCGGCTGGAGAAGGCGGGGGTCCGCCTACGGGTCCTGGGCCGGCGGACCGGCCTGCCTGACGACATCGCCGCGATTATCGAACGGGCCGAACAGACGACGGCCCATAACAGCCGGTTCCTGCTGCAGGTGGCCTTCAACTACGGCGGTCGATCCGACGTGGTGGACGCGGCCCAGCGACATCTGGACCGGGTTCTCGCCGGGGAGGCCACCGGCCCGCTGACCGAGGACATTCTGGGAGAGGGCCTGTCGACCGCCGGAGCACCCCCGGTCGATGTCATTGTCCGCACGTCGGGCGAACGACGGTTGTCAAACTTTCTGCTGTGGGAAGCGGCCTATGCCGAGCTGGTTTACCAGCAGGTGCTGTGGCCCGACTATGGACCCGAGGCCCTGGCCGATGTGGTCGAACAATATCGTCACCGTGACCGGCGCTTCGGCGGGATTGAGGGCGTCGCGGCTCTCGCGACCGGCTGATGGCGGTCAAGGCCGGCGATATCGGCGTTCGCGCCGCCTCGGCCTTCGTGCTGGGTCCGGCTGCCGTTCTGGCGACCTGGGCCGGGGGTGTCTGGTTCCTGGGCTTGATGCTGCTGGCGTCCGGCCTGCTGGCGGTGGAATGGGCGGCGATGAGCGCGGCACGCACCTGGCGGGTGATGGCCGGGGCCGTCGCCTTCGGCCTGGTGGCTGCTGCCGTGACCGCCCATGCCGGACAGCTGTCGCTGGCGCTGATCATGCTGGTGTTCGGTTCATTCGCGGCGGCGATGTTTGCCCGCAGCCGTGGCGAGGAGGCGCTGGATGCCGCCTATGGCGTCCTCTACCTCGGCTGGCCGATTGTCCTGCTCATCTGGTTGCGGGATCTGGATTCGACGGTCGGGCTGCACTGGACGGTGCTGGTCTTCGCCGTGGCCTGGTCGTCCGACATCATGGCCTATCTCGTCGGCAGTCTGGTCGGCGGGCCCAAGCTGTGGCCGCGGTTCTCGCCCAACAAGACCTGGTCCGGCTTCTTCGGTGGCCTGATGGCGGGAGCAACGGCCGGTGTCATCATGGCCGCCTGGCTGGACATGGGGGCCCTGACTCCGCTGTGGGGCGGGGTGCTGGGGCTGAGCGCTGCCCTGGCAACCATGGCCGGGGACCTGTGGGAATCGGCGCTGAAGCGGCGTTTCGGGGTCAAGGACGCGGGGACGCTGATCCCCGGCCACGGCGGTCTTCTGGACCGGGTCGACGGGTTGATGTTCGCGGTCGTGGTCGTGGCCTGTGGCCGTCTGATCGTCATCCTGCTGGAGCGGGGCGCATGATCCGGCGTCGCGTCAGCATTCTGGGCTCGACCGGTTCGGTCGGTTGCTCGACCCTGGACCTGATGGCGGACGCCGAACGTGCCGGCACCGGGGCCTTTACGGTCGAAGTGCTGACCGGCGGGGCGAATATTGCCCGGCTGGCGGAACAGGCCCGTCGCTGGCGGCCGGCGCTGGTCGTGACCGCCTATCCGGCCCAGTTGGAAGCCCTGAACATCGCCCTGGCCGGTACCGGCATCGCCACCGCCGCCGGAGACGCCGCCATCGTCGAGGCCGCGACCCGACCGGTGGACTGGGTCATGGCTGCCATCGTCGGTGCCGCGGGACTGCGCTCGGCCTGGGCCGCGGCGGGGACGGGGGCGACCCTGGCCCTGGCCAACAAGGAGAGTCTGGTGTGCTGCGGGCCGGCCCTGATCGAGCGAGTTCGGCGCTCGGGCGGGCGGCTGATCCCGGTTGATTCGGAACATTCCGCCATCTTTCAGGTGTTTCCGGCCGAAGCTCCCGAGCAGGTTGCCCGCCTGGTCCTGACGGCCTCGGGCGGCCCGTTCCGGACCCTGTCCCGGGCCGAGATGGCCGGTATCACGCCGGAACGGGCCGTGGCCCATCCGAACTGGAGCATGGGTGCCAAGATTTCGGTCGACAGCGCCACCATGGCCAACAAGGGGCTGGAGACCATTGAGGCGGCCTATCTGTTCGACATGGCCGCCGATCGCATCGATGTGGTGGTCCATCCGGAATCGATCATTCATAGTCTGGTGGAGTTCATCGACGGTTCGACCCTGGCCCAGATGGGGCCGCCGGACATGAAGACGCCGATCGCCTGTGCCCTGGCCTGGCCTGACCGGCTGGCCTGGCCGGCCCCGCGTCTGGACCTGCCCGCGCTGGGCCGTCTGAACTTCGAGGCCCCGGACGAGACCCGTTTTCCCGCACTGAAACTGGCACGACAGGCGCTGCAGGCAGGCGGTGGGGCCCCCACGATTTTCAACGCAGCCAACGAGGTGGCGGCCATGGCTTTCCTTGACCGTCGTCTGGCCTTTCTCAATATTGCCGCAGTCATCGCCGACACCTTGGGTCGCGTGACGAATTCGGGGGTGGCTTCCGGTTCCGACGACGCTTGCGACGCGGCCCTGGCCGTGGACGCCGAGGCGCGGCGGGTAGCGGAAACCATCATCGGCAGACTCGCCAGGGCGGCCTGACAATCGGGCGGCTTTTGCGGCAACGGGAGAGACGATCGTAATGCTGAACCTGCTCGGCCAGGTCTTCGTCTATGTGGTCCCGTTCCTGCTGGTGCTGACGGTCGTCGTCACCATTCACGAACTGGGCCATTTCCTCGTCGCGCGCGCCTTCAAGGTAAAGGTCGATCGGTTCTCGATCGGCTTCGGGCGCACGGTGTTGAGCCGGACCGACCGGAACGGGATCGAGTGGCGGCTGGGTTGGCTGCCGATGGGCGGCTATGTGAAATTCTCCGGCGACCTGGACAGTTCCTCCGTGCCCGACCAGGCGGGAATCGAGGCCCTGCGCCAGGAAATCGTCGCCGAACACGGCCCCGGTGCCGAGCGCGACTATTTCTATTTCAAGCCGATCTGGCAGCGGGCGTTGATCGTTGTGGCCGGGCCGGTCGCGAATTTCGTGCTCGCGATCACCATCTTCACCCTGTTGTTCGCCGGGCTCGGCGTCAGCGTGGTACCGGCGCGGATCGCCGAGGTGCAGCCGGGAACGGCGGCCGCCGCGGCCGGCTTCCAGGTCGAGGACCGCGTCGTCGAGGTCGACGGCCGGACGATCGCCGACTATCGCGATGTCGGGCAGGTGGTGGCGCTCAGGGCCGGCACGCCGGTCGATTTCGTCGTCCTGCGCGACGGTCGACGGGTCAAGCTTACGGCGACGCCGGTGCGCCGCCTGCGCCAGGACCCGATCTCGGGCCCGGTGCGGGTCGGTTATCTCGGCGTCGGGTGGGATCCCCGTCCGGGCGAGGTCGCCTATGTCCGCTATCCGCCGCATGAAGCCTTGGGCCAGGCTGTCAAACAGACTGGCGACATTCTCGGAACCACCCTGACCTATCTGGGGCGGATCGCCACCGGCAAGGAATCGGGTGACCTGCTCAGTGGTCCGCTCGGTATTGCCAAGGCCGCCAGCGGCGTGACCAAACAGGCTGCGGCCGCGACGACGGACGTCGGATTGCAGGCGGCCAACGTCGCACTGATGCTGGTTCAGTTCGCCGCCATAGTTTCGATTGGAATTGGCTTTCTAAATCTCTTGCCGATTCCCGTTCTCGACGGGGGGCACCTGCTGTTTTACGGTTACGAAGCTGTTGCCCGCAGGCCAGTCCCCGCCAAGGTTCAGGAGGTCGGCTATCGCGTCGGCCTTGCTTTGCTCGTAGGTTTGATGTTGTTCGCAACCTGGAACGACCTGCAAAAGCTGAGCCTGTTCAAATTCCTCGGCGGGCTCGCCTCATGAGCCGACGCCAGCCCCCGATGGTTTCCCGTATGATCCAAAATGATGCGTCCGCTGCTCTCCGTCCCGGTGTCCGTGCCCTGAGGCCGGCTTCACTGGTTCCCAGCCTGCTGGCCATGGCTGTTGCCGCCGGTCTGGCAGCACCTGCGCTGGCGCAGGCTACGCCCGAGCCGGCCCCTGCGACCGAAGTCGCGGCCCCGCCCGCGCCGCGTCAGGAAGAGGCCGCCGTCGTCAATCGCATTCTGGTGCGCGGCAATCAGCGCATCGACCAGGCGACGGTCCTGTCCTATCTGCCGATCCAGCCGGGCGACACGGTCAATGCCGTTACGCTGGACGTGGCCGTCCGTACCCTGAACCGCACCGGCCTGTTTGCCGACGTCCAGATCGGCCTGGCCCAGAACGGCGATCTGATCATCGACATCGTCGAGAACCCGATCATCAACCAGGTCGTGTTCGAGGGAAACAACGCGCTCACCGAGAGCAAGTTGCGCGAGGAAGTCACAATCCAGCCGCGCGGCATCTACACCCGGGCCCGGATCCAGGAGGATGTGGGCAAGCTCGTCGAGCTCTATCGCCTGTCGGGCCGTATCTCCGCCACGGTCACGCCCAAGCTCGTGCAACTCGAGCAGAACCGCGTCGACGTGGTGTTCGAGATCAATGAGGGGCCGCAGACGGGCATCCGCGCCATCACCTTCCTCGGCAACACGGCGTTTTCGGACAACGATCTGCGCGAAGTCATGGTGACCAAGCAGTCGGTCTGGTGGAATTTGTTCACGTCCAACGACAACTACGACCCGAACCGGCTCGATTATGACCGGGAGCAGCTGCGGAAATTTTATACCAACCGCGGCTATTACGATTTCCGCGTCGTGTCGTCGGTCGCCGAACTGAGCCCGGACGACAGCGCGTTTGGTGTGACTGTCACGCTTGACGAAGGTCGCAAATACAATTTTGGCGAGGTCAAGGTTGTTACGGAAAACAACCGCCTTAATGGCGATTTCCTCAAGCTTCTGCTGCCGATCCGTTCCGGTGATCTGTACGAGAGCGACAAGATCGAAACGGCCGTCGATGCCCTGACCTTCGCCGCAGGCTCGGCCGGCTATGCCTTCGTCGAGATCAATCCGACCTATACCGCCAATCCGGAAACCGGGCTGGTGGACGTGACCTTCAACGTCACCGAGGGTGACCGGGTCTATGTCGAGCGTATCAATATCGTCGGCAATACCCGTACCGTCGATCGGGTCGTCCGCCGCGAAATGGCCCTGACGGAAGGCGACGCCTTCAACCGCTCGCTTCTGGAGCGGTCGCGCAACAATCTTCGCGGCCTTGGCTTTTTCAAGGACGTGAAGGTCGAGGAGGTGCGCGGAGCCGCGTCCGATCGCTCCGTGGTCAATGTCACGGTCGAGGAACAGCCGACCGGCGAACTTTCGGTCGGTGCCGGCTTCAGTTCGGTCGACTCCTTCGTCCTGAACCTCGGGATCACGGAACGCAATTTCCGCGGTCGCGGCCAGAATGTCGTCGCCCGGGTGGAATGGGGTTCGCTGCGCCAGCAGATCGATTTCCGCTTCACCGAGCCAAAATTCCTCGGTCGTGACCTGCGTGCCGGCTTCGACGCCTTCCACTCGCGCTACGATCTCAGCAAATATTCCTCGTACGATTACCGTTCGACGGGGGCGGGTGTGCGCCTGTCCTATCCGTTGAACGGCTTCACCCTGCTGAGCGGCCGTTATTTTCTGAAGGCGGACGAGATCATCGTTCCGACCGGCTATTGCGCCGGCACCGGGTCCTCGGCGCTGTGCGACCAGGTCGGCTCCTTCATCAACTCCTCGGCCGGCTACACGCTACAGGTCAACCGGACCAATGATCCGATCCGTCCGACGCGGGGCTGGTCGGGATCGTTGCGTCAGGACTTCGCCGGTATCGGCGGTGACGTGAACTATGTGAAGACCGAGGCTGATATCGCGTCCTATTACGGCATCAGCCCGGAATGGGTTGTCTCGGCGAGCGCATCGACGGGCTATGTGGCCGGTTGGTCCGGGGATGCGATCCGGATCAACGACCGCTTCTTCAAGGGCGGCAACAGCTTCCGTGGCTTCGAGACTGCCGGTATGGGGCCGCGTGACCTGACCACCACCGACGCCCTGGGCGGCAATTTCTATCTGATCGGCACCGTCGAACTGACCGTGCCGAACTATCTGCCCGAGCAGTACGGGATCAAGACGTCCCTGTTCGCGGATGTCGGGACCCTGGGCTTGCTGGATAGTCGTTACACGACCAATGCCAACGGCACGCCGTCGTCGACGATTGTTGACGACCTGGCCTTCCGGGCCTCGGCCGGTATCAGTATCCACTGGAAGTCGCCCATGGGCCCCATCCGGTTCGACCTCAGCCATATTCTCGGCAAGGAAGACTACGACAAGACCGAGACCTTCCGCTTCTCCACCTCCACCCAGTTCTAACCGCGGCACTGTCCGTTCGTTCAAAGGCCCAAGATGAAACTGTTCGCTATTGGCGCTTTCGCGCTCGCTTCGCTCGTCGCTTCCGCCGCTGTGGCCCAGACGGCCGGCCCGTCCAATCCGGGTCCGGTCATTCCCGGCGTTTGCGTTTATTTCAACCAGCGTCTGCTGGCCCAGTCGACCGCTGGTCAGGCTGTTCAGGCCCGGATGACCCAGCTGTCGCAGGAAGTCCAGGGAGAGCTCGCCCCTTACGCCAGCTCGATTCAGACCGAGATCCAGGCCCTGCAGACCAGCGGTGCCAGCCTGCCGGAAGCCGAGCGCAACTCGCGCAGCCAGGCCCTGCAGCAGCGCATCCAGGAAGCCCAGCAGCTGGAACAGACCCGCGACAATGAGCTGCGCTACACCTTGAGTGAACAGCGCCGCCTGATCTCGGTCGCCGTCGAACCCATCCTGGTCGCCATCTACCAGGAGCGGGGTTGCGGCATCCTGCTGAGCCGCGAGAGCGTCTTCATGATGAACCCGGCCATGGACGTCACCGATCTGGCGATCCAGCGCGTGAATACGGCCCTGCCGACGCTGAGCTTCAACCGTCTGCCGGTGCCGGTCCAGCAACCGGGCCAATAGGTCCGGGATCGGGCGGAGCATGATGCCCGACTCTCGGTTCTTCGACAGCCTGCCCGCCGTGACGGTCGCCCAGCTGGGCGACCGGATCGGCGGTTCGGTCGTACGTGGCGGCGACCGGTTGATTACGGCCGTCGCCCCGCTGGCCCTGGCCGACGGCGCTGCCGTCGCCTTCCTGGCCGACCGGAAATTTATCGAAGCCCTGAAAACCACCGTCGCCGGGTGCGTGATCGTACCGGCCGCTGCCGTGGAGCAGGTACCCTCCGGCACGGCCGTGATCGTTTCGCCCGAACCCCAGGCAGCCTGGGCGCGCGCCTCGCTGATCCTGCACAGCCCGATCGGCATCGGTGCGGGGCCCAGGGCCCTGCTCGAGGACGATGAGGTCACCATTGAGCCCGGCGTGGTGCTGGGACAGGGGGTCAGCGTCGGTCGCGGCACCCGGATCGGGGCCAATACGGTCATCGGCCCCGGGGTCCAGATCGGCCGCAACTGCCAGATCGGCTCCAACGTCTCGATCGGTTTTGCCCTGATCGGCGACCGGGTCCGGATCCTGTCCGGCGCACGGATCGGCGAGCCGGGCTTCGGCGCGGCCGGATCCAGTACCGGTCCGATCGATGTGCCCCAGTTGGGCCGCGTCATCCTGCAGGACGGGGTCAGTGTCGGGGCCAATACCTGTATCGACCGCGGAGCTTATGATGACACGGTCATCGGCGAGAATACCAAGATCGATAATCTGGTGATGATCGGCCACAACTGTGTGATCGGCCGCAACTGCCTGATGGCCGCCCATACGGGTATTTCGGGCTCGGTCACCGTCGGCGACAATGTGATGTTCGGCGGCAAGGCCGGGATCGGCGACCATATCCGCATCGGCGACGGGGCGCGTGTGGCGGGCGGTGCCGGTGTGCTGGCGGACATCCCGGCGGGCGAGACCTGGTCCGGTTATCCCGCCAAACCGATCCGCCAGTCCTTGCGCGAGGCGGTCTGGCTCGCCAGACAGGTGTCGCGGAAGGCGAGTCCCGCGACAAAGGACCAGGCGGAATGACCGAAGAAACCAATGTCTCGATCGATTATGCCGAAGTCATGCGACGCCTGCCGCATCGCTATCCCTTCCTGCTGATCGACAAGGCTGAGGATTTCGTCGCCAACACCTCGATCACCGGCATCAAGAACGTCACCCACAATGAGCCCTATTTTCCGGGCCATTTCCCGATCGACCCGGTCATGCCCGGGGTGATGATCGTCGAATCCATGGCCCAGACCGGGGCCCTGCTGATGTCCAAGACCCTGGATGTAGCGGTCGAGGGCAAGGTCATCATGTTCATGTCGATCGACGGCGTGCGCTTTCGCAAGCCGGTGCGGCCGGGCGACCAGCTGCGCATGAAGGTGGTCGTGACCCGCCAGCGCGGCGACATCTTCAAATTCCGTGGCGAGACCTTCGTCGACGGCAAATTGACGGCCGAGGCGGATTTCGCCGCCATGGTCGTGACCGTGGCTGAACCGTGACCATCCATCCGACCGCCCTGGTTCATCCGTCGGCTGTGCTGGCCGACGGCGTCAGCATCGGCCCCTGGTGCCAGGTCGGGCCGGGCGTTACCCTGGCCGACGATGTGCATCTGGTCAGCCATGTGGTGATCCAGCAGGACACGGCGGTCGGCGCGCGCGGCGTCATCCATCCGTTTGCCGTGATCGGCGGTGATCCGCAGCATGGCGGCTACAAGGGCGAGCCGGTGCGGCTGGAGATCGGAGCCGATGCCCTGATCCGTGAACATTGCAGTTTCAATCGTGGCACGCCCCAGGGTGGCAGCCTGACCCGGATCGGCTCCAACGGCCTGTTCATGACCGGGGCCCATGTCGGCCACGATGCGGTCGTCGGCGACCATGTGACCATGGCCAACAACGCCACCCTCGGCGGCCATACGACAATCGGTGACAAGGTCTTCCTCGGCGGCCTGTGCGCGATCCACCAGTTCGGTCGTGTCGGGCAGGGGGCCATCATCGGCGGTCTGGCCGCCGTGACCCGCGACGTCATCCCCTATGGCTCGGCCTGGGGCAATCACGCGCAGTTGCACGGGCTCAACCTCGTCGGGCTGAAGCGCAAGGGCTATGGCAAGGACCAGATCCGCCGCCTGCTGGCCGCCTTCCGTGAACTGTTCGAGGCCGATGGCGTGTTCGCCGAGCGTCTGGACCGGGTGGCGGCGGCCTATGCCGACCTTCCCGAAATCATGGAGATCGTCGCCTTCATCCGTGCCGATGCGCGGCGCCCGCTGTGCCTGCCGGGCGAATGACCGTGAATGCCCCGACGGGCACGCGACTCGGCCTCATCGCCGGGGGCGGGGCCCTGCCCCTGTCCGTCGCGGCCCGCTGCGAGGCCGAGGGCCGCCCCCTGTTCGTGATCCGGCTGAACGGCTTCGCCGACCCACATCTGGCCCGTTATCCCGGTGTCGAGGCGGGCATGGCCGAGATCGGCCGCATCCTGTCCGCCCTGAAGGCGGCCGAGTGCGGGGCCGTCTGTTTCGCGGGCATGGTCAACCGGCCCGATTTCAAGACGCTGAAGCCCGATCTGAAGGGCGCGACCCTGCTGCCCGGCATCATCGCCGCCGCGACCCGGGGCGACGACGCCCTGCTGCGCAAGATCCTGTCGGTGTTCGAGGCCGAGGGCTATGCCATTGAGGGGGCCGACGACATCCTGGGCGGTGACAGCCTGTCTGCCGGGCCGTTGGGCGCGGTCCAGCCGACCGACGCGCAACTGTCGGATCTGAAAAAGGCGCTCCACGTCGCGGAAAAGGCCGGGGAACTGGACATCGGTCAGGGTGCGGTCGTCTGCGATGGTCTGGTGCTGGCGGTCGAGGCCCAGGAGGGCACGGACGCGATGCTGATGCGGGTCGCCGGTCTGCCCGCAGACCTGCGCGGAAAGGTCGGAACGCCGCGCGGGGCGCTGGGCAAGGCCCCCAAGCCGATCCAGGACCTGCGCGTCGACATGCCGGTGATCGGGGTGCGGACGCTGGAACTGGCAGCCCTGGCCGGTCTGGCCGGGGTTGGTGGCGTGGCCGGTAAATTGATCCTGATCGACCGTCCGGCCCTGATCGCGACGGCCGACCGTCTGGGCCTGTTCGTCTGGGGCGAGGACCGGGCGTGACCCGACCGTTGAAAATCATGCTGGTGGCGGCCGAGGCCTCGGGTGATGCCCTGGGGGCTGGTCTGGCCTCGGCGCTGATGGCCCGGGCCGACGGGGAGATCGCCTTCGTCGGGGTCGGTGGACCGCGCATGGCGGCCTTGGGCATCCAGAGCCCGTTCGACATCGCCGAATTATCGATTCTGGGCTGGCTGGAGGGGCTGAAGGCCTATGGGCTGGTCAAGCGGCGGGTGACCGACACTGTGGCCCTGGCGGTGGCTGAAAAGCCCGACGCCGTGGTGCTGATCGACAGCTGGGGCTTCACCATCCGCGTGGCCCAGGCGCTGAAGGCCGCATTGCCGGGCGTGCCCCTGATAAAATACGTCGGTCCGCAGGTCTGGGCCTCGCGTCCGGGCCGGGCGAAGACCCTGGCGGCGACGGTCGACCATCTGCTGGCACTGTACAGTTTCGACGCGCCTTGGTTCGAGCGCGAAGGCCTGCCAACCACGGTCGTCGGGTCACAGGCGGTGCATGTCGACATGGACGCGGCCGATGGCGCGCGCTTCCGGGCCAGCCGGAACATCGCCGCCGACGCCCCCCTGTTGCTGGTCCTCCCGGGCAGCCGGCCGGGCGAGATCAGCCGCATGACCCCGGTGTTCGAACAGGCGGTGGCGCAGCTGAAGGCTGACCGACCCGACCTGCAGGTCGCCGTGGTGGCGGCCGGGACGGTGGCCACCGAGGTCGCCGCCCGCATCGCCGCCTGGCCCTTCCGTGTCCAGCTGGTGCAGGAGGCCGAGAAATACGACGCCATGCGCGCCTGTGACGTGGCCCTGGCCACCAGCGGCACGGTCTCGACCGAACTGGCCTTGGCCGGGGCCCCGATGGTCATCGCCTACCGGTTCGACGGCCTCAGCTATGCGATCATGCGGCCCTTCTTCACCGGCAAATTCGCGACCCTGTTCAATATCGCCGCCGATGAAGAGATCGCGCCGGAACTGATCCAGACCGACGCCACGCCCGGGCGGATGGCGGGCGAGGTCGGGCGATTGCTGGACGATCCGGGCACCCGCGCTGACCAGGCAGCACGACAGACGGCGGCGCTGGACCTGATGGGGCGCGGTGCACCCGACCCGTCCGATCTGGCCGCCGAGGCGGTGCTGCGGGTCATCGCGGCCAGGGCCTGATCCCAGTCGCGCGTGTGCGCTGTTGGCGACCGGGCCGCTAAAGGTCATACTTCCCTCGAACCGGGGTCAGGCGCTCACTGGCCCGTTGTACCGGGACCCGACACGATGACCGATCTCAAGCCGCCGAAGAAGAGCGAGACAATCGAGGTCCGGCTGCCCCACGCCACCAAGACCGCCTTTGTGGCCCGCTGCCGGGACGAGGGTCGTACAGTGAGCGATGCGGTGCGTGCCTTCATGGAACGCGAGATCGGCGCGAGCCGCCGCTCGGTCCGGTCGCGCGGATGGCACGCCCTGGCGGCCCTGACCGCCGGATTGGCCCTGGGGGCCGTTGCGGCCCCGTCACTGGCGCAGTCGCAGGCGGAACCGGGGTCTCATGCCGCCTTCGAGCGCCTCGACCGGAACCACGACGGGATGGTCAGTTTTGACGAATTCCGCCGCTAGCCTATCGGCCTGAAGAACCGACCCGGCTGGAAATTCAGCCAGGTCCACGGCTTGAACAGGCCGGCACCGGACTTCCATGAGGCGACCACCAACTCCGCCTTGCCGACAATATTTTCTGCCGACAGCAGGCCGACCCCGACATCGGCCGGCCATCGGCTGTCCAGTGAGTTGTCGCGGTTGTCACCCATCATGAAATACTGGCCCCGGGGCACGACGAAGATGTCCGTGTCGTCTCCGGGCTGACCGGAGCCGCCGTCATAGGTGGTCCAGCTGTGCCCGTCCGCCAGGGTTTCCCGGACTTCCAGCACCCGGCGACCGGGCATGTCGTGATCCGCAACCACCTCCAGCGGTGTGCGCTGGATGACGCGACCGTTGACGGCCACCACCCCACCCGCGACCTGCACCCGGTCGCCGGGCAGGCCGATGACGCGCTTGACCCAGGTCTGTTGCGGATCGCTGGGCCGCCTGAAAACGACCACGTCGCCGCGCTCGACGGAGCGACCGAACAGGCGACCGTCGGGCAGTGGCGGATTGAAGGGCAGTGAGGCACGGCTCCAGCCGTAGGCGAATTTCGACACCACGACATAGTCGCCGGTCACCAGCCCGGGCTCCATCGAGGAGGAGGGAATGGTGAAGGGCTGAAAGGCGGCGGTCTGGAAGGTGATCGCGGCCAGCAGGCCGATGGCAATCACCTTCGCGTTTTCCACGGCCTCGTGCACCGGACCTCGCAACGGCGGTGTCGGCGAGACGTCGGGGGGCGGGGTGGTTTCGGTGGCGTCGGTCATCGGGTCAGCCAAGCGTGATCTGCCGGTCGATGCCAGCAAAGACCTGTCCGGACAGCCGGAAATCGTGTCCGGACATGAAAAACGCCGGAGCGCGGGGCTCCGGCGTTGGTCATTCGGATGATCGGATGGATCAGCCGCGGCTCTGGATCGGCACGAAATCGCGTTCGGTCGGGCCGGTGTAGAGCTGGCGCGGACGGCCGATCTTCTGGGTCGGGTCGCCGATCATTTCCTGCCACTGGGCGATCCAGCCGACCGTACGGGCCAGCGAGAACAACACGGTGAACATCGAGGTCGGGAAGCCCATCGCCGACAGGGTGATGCCGGAATAGAAGTCGACGTTCGGGAACAGTTTGCGTTCGATGAAATATTCGTCGCTCAGCGCGATCCGCTCCAGCTCCTTGGCAACCAGGAACAGGGGGTCGTTGGGATCGCCGACGGCGGCCAGCACTTCGTCGGCCGATTCCTTCATCACCTTGGCGCGCGGGTCGTAGTTTTTATACACGCGGTGGCCGAAGCCCATCAGCTTGTATTTCTTGGCCTTCACGCCCTCGATGAACTCCGGGATCTTGTCCGGGGTGCCGATCTCTTTCAGCATGTTCAGCGCTTCCTCGTTGGCCCCGCCGTGCGACGGGCCCCACAGGCAGGCGATGCCGGCGGCGATACAGGCGAACGGGTTGGCCCCCGACGACCCGGCCAGACGCACGGTCGAGGTCGAGGCGTTCTGCTCGTGATCGGCGTGCAGCATGAAGATGCGGTCCATGGCCTTGGCCAGAACCGGATTGACCACATAGTCCTCGGCCGGAACGGCGAAGCACATGCGCAGGAAATTCTCGGCGTAGCTCAGGTCGTTGCGCGGCGACACGAAGGGCTGGCCGACGTGATATTTGTAGGCCCGTGCGGCGATCGTCGGCATTTTGGCGATCAGGCGGATGGCCGAGATGTTGCGCTGGACCGGATCGTGGATGTCCAGGCTGTCGTGATAGAAGGCCGACAGGGCCCCGACGGTACCGACCATGATCGACATCGGGTGGGCGTCGCGACGGAAGCCCTCGAAGAAGCGATCGAATTGCGAATGCAGCATGGTGTGCATCGTGATGCTGCGTTCGAAGGCTTCATACTCTGCGGCGGTCGGCAGTTCGCCGCGCAGCAGCAGGTGGCAGACTTCGATGAAGTTGGACTGGGACGCCAGCTGGTCGATCGGATAGCCGCGGTGCAGCAGGGTGCCCTTGTCGCCGTCGATGAAGGTCAGGGCGCTTTCGCAGGCGGCGGTCGAGGTGAAGCCCGGATCGTAGGTGAAGGCTTCGGTCGCGCCGTACAGCTTGCGGATGTCGATCACGTTCGGACCGGTCGTTCCGGCCAGGACCGGCAGGTCGACGCTCTTGCCGTTATAGGCGAGCGTTGCCGTTCCGGCGGGTTTGGCTTGTTCAGTCATTGCAGCCCCTTTGTGCAGTCCGGCCAGCGAGGGGAGTCGCGAACCGGATCCAAGTGTTAGTGTCAGATAGTCTGTTGCAGCGCATCATCCAAGCGCCCGAGGCTTTCCTCGCGTCCGAGGGCCGCCAGGATCTTGGCGATATCGGGCGCAGAATGGCCGCCGGTCAACGCCGCACGGGCCGGCGGGCCGATCTTTCCGAAGCCCACAGCCTCCTCTTCAGCGAAGGTTTTGAGTTCTGCCTCAAGGGCGAAGACGTCCCAGCTTTCGAACAGGGCCAGTCGCGTGCGCAGACGGCCGATCCGCTCACAGGCCTCGCCGGCCAACTGGGTCCGGCCCCGCTCGTCGATCACCAGCGGCCGGGCCTTCAGCACGAAGGCGGTCTGGTCGGCCAGTTCGAGCATGGTCTTGGCGCGGTCCTTGACGAAGGGGATGGCCTGGGTAAGGCGGACCTCATCATGCTCGTGCAGGGTGTGGCCGCGTGCCAGATGGATATCCAGCGTCAGCTTGGCCAGCCGCTCGTCGTCGGCCAGGCGGATCCAGTGGGCGTTGACGTGGGCCAGCTTGTCGAAATCCAGCCGGGCCGGGGCCTTGCCGACGCCGTCGAGGTCGAACCATTCCAAGGCCTGGGCGTCGCTGAACAGTTCGTCGTCGCCGTGGCTCCAGCCCAGCCGCGCCAGGTAGTTGCGCATGGCCTCGGGCAGATAGCCCATCTCGGCATATTCGTGGACCGCCTGGGCCCCGTGCCGCTTGGACAGCTTGGCCCCGTCGGGCCCGTGGATCAGCGGGATGTGGGCGAAGACCGGGCGGGTCCAGGTCATCGCGTCATAAATCAATGATTGACGAGCGCTGTTATTCAGATGGTCGTCGCCACGGATGACGTGGGTGACGCCCATGTCGTGATCGTCGACAACCACGGCCAGATTATAGGTCGGCGCGCCGTCCGAACGCAGCAGCACCAGGTCGTCGAGATCGGTATTGGCCCAGGTCACCGTGCCCTGGACCGCATCCTCGACCGTCACCGAGCCGGGCAGGGGGCGGCGAAAACGCACGACGTGGGGGGCGGACGGGTCGCCTTCCGACGCCTGCCGGTCGCGCCAGGGGGATTCGAACGTCCGCCGTTCGGCCTTGGCCGCGTCGCGCAGGGCTCCGGTCTCCTCGGCCGAGGTCCAGTCGCGATAGGCGTGGCCGGCGGCGACCATCTGCGCCACGACCTCGCGATGCCGGTCGGCGCGGGCGAACTGGAACACCGGCTCCTCGTCCGCGAACAGGCCCAGCCAGCTGAGGCCGTCGAAGATCGCCTTCACGGCCCCTTCGGTCGAGCGGTCCCGGTCGGTGTCTTCCACACGGACAAGGAATTTCCCGCCGCGGCCTTTCGCGTATAGGTAGTTGAACAGCGCCGTTCTCGCGCCGCCTATGTGCAGATAGCCGGTCGGTGACGGCGCGAAACGGGTGACGACGGGAAGGGAGGAGGTCATTCAGGCATGTCCGTGAGCGCCGTCCTTATACCGTCCGGTGCCGGAATTCACAGGGCCGTGGCCCGGATTCGCGACGGACTGCGGTCAGAGGTCGCTGCGCAAGGGCCACGCTGGCGGCTGTGGGCCCCGGTCGCCTTCGGTGGAGGTTGTGCCCTCTATTTTGCCCTCGGACACGAGCCGCCCCTGTGGCCGCTGGTCCTGCTAGCCGCGGTGACGACCGGCCTGTGGCTGGGGGCGCGGCGAGCCGGGCTGACGCGGCGCTGGACCCTGCCCCTGCTGCTGATGGGCTGTCTGGCCCTGGGATTGATGACGGCCCGGGTGCGGACCGAGCGGGTCGCGGCCCCGATTGCTCCGGCCTTGTCCGAACCGACGGTGATCGAGGCCTGGGTGGTCGATGTCGACAGTCCGGGCGAGCGCGGATCCCGGGTGGTGGTCGCCCCGGTGCGTGTGAGGGGGCTGGACCCCGCCGCGACGCCGCATCGTCTGCGCGCCACTCTGCGGGGTGAGCCGCCGCCGCCCGGCGCGGCTATCCGCCTGTTCGCCATACTGAACCCGCCACCGGCCCCGGCCAGTCCGGGGGCCTATGATTTCGGTCGCAACGCGTGGTTCCAGGGCATGGGCGGGGTGGCCTTCGCCCTGGGGGAGACGCGACCGGCGCTGCTGGACGACGCCCCCTGGCGGCTGCGGCTGGCGATGAAGGTGAACCGGGTGCGCTACCGTCTGGCGCAGCGGATCGTGGCGCGGCTGGGCGAACGCAACGGCGGCATCGCCGCGGCCATGACCACCGGCCATGAGACCTGGATCCAGCGGGACGATGTGCAGGCGATGCGTGATTCCGGCCTGGCCCATATCCTGTCGATCTCGGGCCTGCACATGGCCATTGTCGGGGGCTTCGCCTTCTTTCTGGTGCGGCTTGGGGTGGCGGCCTGGCCATGGCTGGCGCTGCGGGTGCCGGGCAAGAAGGTGGCGGCGGTGGCGGGCCTGATGGCGGTGTTCAGCTATCTGGTCCTGTCCGGGGCTCCGCCGCCGGCTGAGCGGGCGGCCATCACGGCCTCGATCGCCTTTGCCGCGATCCTGCTGGACCGGCAGGCGATCACCATGAACGCCCTGGCCACCGCCGCCTTCGTGGTCCTGTTGCTGCAGCCGGAGGCGATCGTGACGCCGGGCTTCCAGATGTCATTCGCCGCCACCGCCGCCCTGGTCGCCCTGTCCGAGGTCTGGCCACGTCGGGTACGGGAGCTATCGGCACCCTGGCCAATCGTGACGGCGCAGCGGGCCGGGTCGTGGATCGTGGCGGCCTGTGCCGCCAGTCTGGTGGCCGGACTGGCGACAGGCCCGTTCGCCATGCAGCATTTCAACCGCACGGCTGTCTATGGCCTGCTGGCCAATCTCGGCACGTCGCCGGTGGCGGACTTCGTGATGATGCCCGCCCTGGCGCTGGGGGCTGCGCTGGAACCGCTGGGGCTGGGCGGACCCTTCCTGTGGGTGGCGGCGCGGGCGATCGAGGTGATGATGGCCATCGGCACGACGGTGGCCGGCCTGCCCGGAGCGGTGCAGACGGTGTCCAGCGCGCCGGCGGTGGCCCTGCCGGTGGCCTTCGTCGGGGTGTTGTTCCTCTGCCTGTGGCGCGGACGATTGCGTTGGCTGGGTCTGCCCTTTGCCGCGGCCGTGATGATCTGGCCCCGTGCCCCGACGCCGGCCCTCTGGGTCGGCGACGGCGGAACCAGCGCCGCCGTGGTGCAGGGGCGGGAGGCACTGCTGGTCCGGCCGGGGGTTCGTCAGTTCGCCACCGATCTGTGGACGCGGCGTTGGGCGCTGACGCCGGTTGACCGGCCTGAGGCGGGCTGGGTCTGCGACCGGTTCAGCTGCCGTCCGGAGACCGGCGGGGTTCTGGCGATGAACTGGGGACGGCGGGTGCCCGATACGGAAGCGCTGGAGGCCCTGTGCCGCTCGGCCCGGGTGATCAGCCTGCGCGCCTCTGTTACAGCCCTTCCGGAAGCCTGTGCCGGACGTTTGATTCTGGACGGCCGCGACCACGCCGACAGTGGCGCGATCGAGCTGTGGCGTGACGGCTCAGGCTGGCGCGCGGTAAAGGCGGCGCAGGTGCGCGGTGACCGGCCGTGGAGTGCGCGGCCGAACCCGGATGTCAGTGATAGCGGCGGATGAGGCCGACCAGCTTGCCTTGGACCTCGACCTGATCGGGGCCGAAGATGCGGGTCTCATAGTTGCGGTTGGCGGGTTCGAGCGCGATCGAGGCCCCCTTCTTGCGCAACCGCTTCAGCGTCGCCTCCTCGCCCTCGACCAGGGCCACGACGATCTCGCCCGAGTTGGCGGTGTCGGTGGATTTGATGATCACCATGTCGCCGTCGAGAATGCCGGCCTCGATCATCGAATCGCCCTCGATTTCGAGCAGATAGTGTTCACCGGCCCCGAGCATGGCTTCAGGCACCGGATAGCGGGCGGTCTCATGCTCGATGGCGGCGATGGGGGTGCCGGCGGCGATCTTGCCCATCAGGGACAGTTCGCGGGTATCGTTGTCGGCCTGGATGGCCTGCGGTCGCCCGCCGCCCTCGATAACCTCAGGGGCAAAGCCCGCCCGGCCGCGCGGTGCGCCGGCCGTGGCCTGGTCCGGCATCTTGACCACTTCCAGCGCCCGTGCGCGGTGGGCCAGCCGGCGGATAAAGCCGCGTTCCTCCAGCGCCGTGATCAACCGGTGGATGCCGGATTTCGACGCCAGATCCAGCGCTTCCTTCATCTCGTCGAAGGAGGGCGAGACGCCGGTTTCCTTGATGCGTTCATGGATGAACATCAGGAGTTCGTGCTGTTTGCGCGTGAGCATGGAGGCGAATCGTCCAGAACAAGGCGTGAACCGTTGCCGATGTTCTGTAAGTGTTCTTGCCTAATGTCAACTTAACGGGTGATCAGGCCATAAGCGCCCGCGTCGCCACCTCGACATCGGCTTGACGCATCAGACTCTCGCCGACGAGGACAGCACGGGCACCGGCGACGCTGACCACGGCGAGGTCAGCGGGGCTGGACAGGCCGCTTTCGGCCACCAGAAGCGCCCCGGCGGGGGCCATGGAGGCCAGTCGGGAGGTCGTTCCCAGATCGACCTCGAATGTGCGCAGGGAGCGGTTGTTGATGCCGACCAAGTCGCCGCCGAGGGACGCGGCGCGTTCCATTTCCGCTTCGTCGTGGGTCTCGATCAGGGCGTCCATGCCCAGGCGGCGGGCCTCGGCAATCAGTTCGGCGGCAAGGACGTCCTCTACCATGGCCAGGATGATCAGGATGCAATCAGCCCCCAGGGCGCGACTCTCGGCTACCTGCCACGGGTCGACGAGGAAGTCCTTGCGCAGGCAGGGCAGGGCGACGGCGGCGCGGGCGGCGATCAGATAGGCGTCATCGCCCTGAAAACTGGGACCGTCGGTCAGCACTGACAGACAGGCCGCGCCCCCGGCCTGATAGGCGCGGGCCAGAGCCGGCGGGTCGAAATCGGCGCGGATCAGTCCCTTGGACGGACTGGCCTTCTTGATCTCGGCGATCAGGGCCGGTCGGCCGGTGCCGGCTGCGCAATCCAGAGCCTTGCGGAAGCCGCGTGGCGCTGAGGCGGCGGCGGCGCGAGCTTCGATAGCGCCTTGCGACGTGGCGGCCTTGCGCGCGATGACGTCGGTACGTTTGTAGGCGGCGATCCGGTCCAGCACGTCGGTCATGGGGCGTCTTCGGTCTCGATCGGGCTGCTGGTGATCCGGGCCAGGGCTTCCAGCGCAGCGGCGGCGCGACCGTCGTCGATGACCGCGGCGGCCTGAGCGACACCTTCGGCCAGATCGGCGGCACGGTCGGCGACGACCAGGGCGGCGGCGGCGTTCAGCAGGACGATGTCGCGATAGGCCCCGGCCTGACCCGCCAGCAGGGATCGCAGGGCGGTCGCGTTGTCCTCGGCGTCACCGCCGCGCAGGGCCGCGATATCGGCGCGGGGCAGGCCGGCGTCTTCGGGGGTCACGGTGAAGCGGCGCACGGCCCCGTCCTTCCACTCGGCCACCTCGGTCGGTCCGGTGGTGGTCAGTTCATCGAGACCCTGACCGTGGACGGTCCAGGCGCGGATGGCGCCCAGACGGCCCAGGACTTCGGCCAGGGGCTCCAGCAGGCGCGGATCATAGACGCCCATGACCTGACGCTTCGCCGAGGCCGGGTTGGACAGCGGCCCCAGCAGGTTGAAGACGGTGCGGAAGCCGATCTCGGCCCGGACCGGCCCGACGTGGCGCATGGCCCCGTGATACGCAGGGGCGAACAGGAAGGCGATATTGGCCTCGTCCAGCGACAGGCGTTGCTGGGCCGGGGTGGCGGCGAGGTTGACGCCCAGCGCCGACAGCACGTCGGACGAGCCGGATTTTGAACTGAGGGCGCGGTTGCCGTGCTTGGCCACCTTGAGCCCGGCCCCGGCCAGGACCAGGGCGGCAGCCGTCGAGATGTTGAAGGTGTGCTGGCCGTCGCCACCGGTGCCGCAGGTGTCGATCACGTCATAGGGATGGTCGAGCGTTGCGGCGGCGTCGCGCATGGCCGTGGCGAAGGCGGCAATCTCGCCCACGGTCTCGCCGCGCATGCGCAGGGCGGTGACGGCGGCGGCGACTTGGGCCGGGCTGGGCTCGCCCCTCAGGCAGGCGGCGAAGAAGGCGTGCGCCTCCGTATCAGACAAGACCTGCCCGTCGACCAGTTTTGCCAGCAGCGGTTTGAATCCGTCGGCCACGAGATCAGACCATGGCCAGACGTTTGACCCCGGCCAGGTCGAGGAAATTGGCCAGCAGGTCGTGGCCGTGTTCGGTGGCGATCGACTCGGGGTGGAACTGCACTCCGTGGATCGGCCGGGTCTTGTGCGCCAGACCCATGATCTCGCCGTCGGCGGTCCAGGCGGTTACCTCGAGAACGTCCGGCAGGGTGTCCCGGCGCACGGCGAGGCTGTGATAGCGAGTGGCGGTGAAGGGCGAGGGCAGGCCGCGGAACACGCTCTGGCCGGTGTGTTCGATCGGCGAGGTCTTGCCGTGCATCAGGCTCTTGGCGCGGATCACCTCTCCCCCGAAGGCCTGACCCATGGCCTGATGGCCGAGGCAGACGCCGAAGATGGGCATGGTGTCCGGAGCCGAGGTCAGCAGGGACAGGCAGATGCCGGCCTGGTCAGGCGCGCAGGGACCGGGCGACAGCAGCACGGCCTCGGGCTTCAGGGCCCAGGCCTCGTCGGTGGTCAGGTCGTCGTTGCGCACGACGCGCGTCTCCGCGCCCAGTTCCGCGAGGTAGTGGACGAGGTTGTAGGTAAAGCTGTCGTAGTTATCGACGACGAGGATCATCCCCGGCTTCTAGGGCTCCCGGGCGCGTCCGCCAAGCGTTCGCGGGCCGGTAAGGCTTCGTTAACCGTCTCGGGCTGCAATCGGGCTGTAGCGACGGGAAACCTGATGACTGATTCCGCAATCCCCGAGGCGCGCCGGCTGCTTGAGTCGCCGACGCCGGTCCACAGTCCCTGGGCCACCCTGGTCGCCAGTGCCCTGGCGGCGACGGCGGCGGTGCTGATGGCCGGTGTGATGGTTCTGGGACCGGGCGTGCGCTTCAACGACAACGGCATCCCGGTCGACCCGGCGACGATCCCCGCCCAGCCCGGCTGATCGCTCAGCGGTTGCCGCTGGTATAGCGCCAGGCATCGATCGCGGCATTCATCGGGGCGCGGGCCTTGGCCCGGGTCTCGGCATATTCGGCCGCCGGATCACTGTCGACCACGACTCCGGCCCCGGCCTGGACGAATATCCGGTCATCGGTGAACATCGCGGTGCGCAGCACGATGCAGATGTCGGCCTCGCCGCCGGCCGAAATATAGCCGACGCCGCCGCCGTAGCCGACGCCGCGCTTTTCCGTTTCCAGTTCGTCGATAATGGCCATGGCCCGCACCTTGGGCGCACCGGACAGGGTGCCGGCGGGCAGGGCGGCCAGCAGGGTGTCGACGGCGTCCAGCTTGGGGTCGGCCCGGCCGCGCACGTCCGAGACGATATGCATGACCTGGCTGTAGCGTTCGACGGTGAAGCTCTCGGTCACCTCGACCGTGCCGGGGATCGAGACCCGGCCGACGTCATTGCGGCCCAGATCCAGCAGCATCAGATGCTCGGCCCGTTCCTTGGGATCGGCCAGCAGTTCGGCCTCCAGCGCCTTGTCGGCCTCAGCGGTGGTGCCGCGCGGACGGGTTCCGGCCAGGGGGCGGATGGTGACCGCCCCGTCCTTGAGCCGCACCAGGATTTCCGGGCTCGACCCGGCCAGCTGGAAGTCGATGAAGTCGAGATAGAAAAGATAGGGCGACGGGTTCTGGCGGCGCAGCGACCGATAGAAGGCGAACGGATCTTCGGTCCATGGAGCCGAGAACCGGTGGCTGAGCACGACCTGAAAGATATCGCCGGCCTCGATATAGGCCTTGGCTGCGGCCACCATTCCGCTGAAGGCGGCCTGGTCGACGGGCGAGTGGAAGTCCGGTGCCGGAACCTCGACCGGGGTCGCCCGAGCCGCCAGCGGGGCCCGCAGCTCGGCCTCGAAGACGTCCAGCCGGGCCATGGCGGCGTCATGGGCTTCGCGGGCCGTCTGGCCGCTGTCCGGATAGGCAGCGGAGACCAGAACGATCTCGTGCCGCACGGAATCGAAAATGGCCACCAGGGCCGGTCGGGCCAGGACGGCGTCCGGCAGGTCCAGCGGATCCGGATTGGCCTCACCCAGCGGTTCCAGCAGCCGCACCATGTCATAGCCGAACACGCCGAACAGGCCCGCGGCCATCGGCGGCAGGTCGTCCGGGAGGTCGAACCGGCTGGCGGCGATCAGGGCCCGTAGGGAGTCGAGCGCCGACGCGGGGTCGGGGGTGAAGCGGCCGGCCGCGATGGCCGTCCCGCGCGCGCTGTCGGCCTGCCCGTCGCGGCAGCGCCAGACGACGTCCGGATCGCGGGTGATGATCGAATAGCGGCCGTTGACGGCCCCGCCCTCGACGGATTCGAGCAGGAAGGCATAAGGGCGGCGGTGACCGACCTTCAGATAGGCCGAGACCGGGGTCTCGAGGTCATCGACCAGACGACGGACCACGACCTGGGGCCGGGCGGCGGCCCAGCCGGCGGCGAAGGCCTCGAAGCCTGCCGCCCCCGGTTCCGTGATCATTGCGCCGGGGCAGGTGCCGGAGCCGGGGTGCCTGCGGCCGCCGGAGCGGCCTCGGGCTCGGGGCTCAGGCCCAGGGCCGCACGGGCCAGGGCCAGATCGTAGGTCGCCTTGGTCCGGGCGGCGGCGGCGCTCATCGACTGCTGGATCATGGCCTGGACCTGTTCCTGGGTCATGCGCGGACGGACCTGTTCGGCGATCGGGGCGGCGAGGGCCGGAACAGCGGCGTGGATCTGGTCAACGCGACCGATCACATAGCTGTTGGCGGACTGCGGCAGGGTGAACACCTGGCCACGGCCCTGGCTGAACAGACCCTGGAGCCCGCCCTCGCCGAGGGCTTCCTGGCTATTCTGGTCCTGTTTGACCCCGGTGTGGGTCTGGACCGAGGCCCCGACCGATCCGGCGACGGCGGCGACGTCCTCACCGGCGCGGATGCGCCCGGCCAGTTCTTCGGCCTTGGAGACCAGCAGGCGATTGTTTTCCCGCAGGATCCACTGCTGTTCCAGGGGGGCGCGAACATCGGCCAGGGTCGGCAGGCTGGACGGGCGAATGTCGTCGAGGCGCAGCACGAAATACTGGCCCTGGCCGGCATCGACCACTTCGCTCTCGCCGCCCTTGGACAGGCTCCAGGCGGTGCTGAAGATTTGCGGCGGCGCGTTCATGGGCTGGCCGTCGGGCGTCTTGCCGTCTTCCGTGAAGGGCGGAAGCTGGATGATGCGGGCACCGACCTCCTGGGCCGCGGCCTCAAGCGACTTGCCGTCCGTACGGGCCTTCTCGTAGCGATCGACGCGGTCATAGACGGCCCCGCGCACGTCTTCCTGGCGCAGTTCGGCGATGATGGCGTCGCGGACACCGTCAAGGGAGGCGGCGCGGCCGGGCTTGATTGCGGTGACCTTGGCGACGGTGAAGCCGACGCGGCCCTGGACCGGGGCGGACACCTCGTCGACGGCGAGGCCGAAGACGGCGGCGGCAATCGCCGGGTCGCCGAGGGCCGAGCGTGCGGTGTCGGTATAGGGCGCGACCTGTGCGCCGTTGGCTGCCGCAGCCTCGGCCGGGGTCTGGCCGGCGCGCAGGGCAGTGGCGACCTTGTCGGCGGCGGCCCGGGTCGGGGCAGTCAGGGTGACGAAGGTGCGAGTCTCGGCTTCAGACAGGGCGTCCTTGCGGAATTCGAAGCGTTCCTTGATCCGCGATTCCGCGATCGGGGCAGTCGCCGCCTCGCCGCCGTTGAACAGGACCAGCGCCGCCATCCGGTATTCGGGCTGACGCAGGCGGTCGGCATTCTCGTTCAGGAAGGCGGTCAGCTGGGCTTCGGTCGCCTTGGGCGTGGTTCCGGCCATGGCTTGGGTCACGGTGAAGAATCGTCCGTCGCGGGTTTCCAGCGCCTGGCCAGCCACCAGAGCTCCATAGATGCGGGGCAGACGGGTGCCGGCGAAGATGGCGGCATCGAAATGGTTGGTGGCGTACTGGTCGCGGAATTCCTGTTCCAGCTGGGCCGGCGTGATGTTCTGGGCCGCCAGGGCGGTCTTGTAGGCGTTGTCGTCGAACTCGCCGGTGACCTGGTTGAAGAACACCGGGGCCTGGCGAATCTGCTTCAGGACCAGGGCCTTGCCCGGCCGGATGCCGGCCTTCCAGGCCCAGGCCAGGAAGCCGAGGCGCTGCGTCTGGCTGTCGAGATAGCGCAGGTGGATGTTTTCCTTGATGAGGTCGTCGATCGTCACCGGCCGCCCGGCCTGTTCCTGCACATTGTTGCGGATCCGGTCGAAGTCGCCCCGGAACTGCTGCTGATCGACGCTGCGGTCGCCGGCGGTGATCACGTGCTTCGGCCCGATATTGGCCAGCACATCCATCTGCGAACCCCCGGTCACCAGCAGACCGAGGCCCAGCAGGATGATCAGGCCGATTGCCCATTTGGATTTGGCGAAATTGCGGAACACGGAGATCATCGAGAGAACCTGACGGGCCGACTGGAAGGAGAGTATCTGTGGCGTATAGGACCCGTCCGGGTGGCACGGCAAGCGGTCGGTGGCGTGGATGGCTTGGCTTGGCCCCGCCGGATGCCTAAACAGGGCGGATGAAACAATCCGTGAAGTTGATCGCCGGCAATTGGAAGATGAACGGCCTGGGCCGGGATCTGGCCGAGGCTGAAGACCTCAAACAGGCGCTTGAGGCTGACCCTGCGGCCTGTCGGGTCGTCCTGTGCCCGCCGGCCACCCTGATTGAACGCATGGCCGGGTTGCTGGGCGGCGGGGCCGTCGAGCTGGGCGGGCAGGATTGTCATGCCGAGACCGCCGGGGCCTTTACCGGTTCGGTTTCGGCCGCGATGCTGACCGATGCCGGGGCGCGTCTGGTTATCCTGGGTCACTCGGAGCGACGTGCCGGGTTCGGTGAAACCGACGCCGACGTGGCGGCCAAGGCCGGGGCCGCGCTGGAGGCCGGGCTTGAGCCGATTATCTGTGTCGGGGAGACGCTGGAGCAGCGCGAGGCCGGTGAGGCCATCGACGTCGTCAGCCGTCAGGTGGCCGGCTCGGTGCCGCTGGAACTGGCCGGAAAGCCCTTCGCCCTGGCCTATGAGCCGGTCTGGGCCATCGGGACGGGCCTGACACCCACGCTGGCCGAGATAGAGGCGGTTCATCGGGCCGTCCGGCTGGCCGTTCAGGCACGCCTCGGAGACGCGGGCGACATAATCCCAATCCTGTATGGCGGCTCGGTCAAACCCGGCAATGCCGCCGAAATTCTGGCCGTTCCCGAGGTCGGGGGGGCCCTGGTCGGCGGGGCGTCGCTGAAGGCGGTCGATTTCCTCGGCATTATTCGGGGGGCCTGAGTGGAACCCCGGCATCGATGTTTGCTCCCGGGGCGCATCAATGTTAGACGCCGCCGCTTGATCGGCGCAGCTTCGCGCCCACATGATTGACACCATGCTCCAGACCATTTTGCTCGTCGCCATGATCCTGATTTCGGTCGCCCTCACCGGGGTGATCCTGTTGCAGCGCTCCGAAGGCGGCGCGCTGGGCATGGGCGGCGGTCCGTCGGGCTTCATGACCGCTCGCGGGGCCGGCAATGTTCTGACCCGGGCGACCGAGATTCTGGCGATCCTGTTTTTCCTCTGCGCCATCGGCCTGACGATCGCCGGCAATGTCACGCGGGCCAATGAGTCGGTGATCAACGCCGATGACGTGGGCGCGATCGCCGTCGGCGGCGACGCCCAGGCACCGGCCACCGCCGCGCCCGCCCCGACCACGCCGGTTCAGCCCGCGGCCCCGTCGCTGGATGATCTGGAAGCCAGTCTGCCGTCCGGTACCCCGACCCCGGCGCAATAGGGAGTGTGGCCGGCGGCCGTTTCCGCCACCGGCTTTCGCTCTCAAAGTCTCAAATTTCGGGCGCGCTCAGGCGCGCCCGTTCCGTTTTCAACAGATGGATCGCGTGCGCGCCGTAACAGGCCGCGCGAATCGGCGGTAAGGTAAGCTCCCATGGCCCGTTATGTGTTCATCACTGGCGGCGTGGTTTCCTCATTGGGAAAAGGCCTCGCCTCCGCCGCTCTCGGTGCGCTGCTCCAGGCGCGCGGCTACAAGGTGCGCCTGCGCAAGCTGGACCCCTATCTCAACGTCGATCCGGGCACGATGAGCCCCTATCAACACGGCGAGGTTTTCGTCACCGATGACGGGGCCGAGACCGATCTCGACCTGGGCCACTATGAGCGGTTTACCGGCGTGTCGGCGGCCAAGTCCGACAATATCACCACCGGCCGCATCTATTCGACCATCCTCGAGAAGGAGCGTCGCGGCGACTATCTGGGGGCCACCGTCCAGGTCATTCCGCACGTCACCGACCAGATCAAGCAGTTCTGCCTGACGCCGGCCCTGACCGACGCCGGCGAGGATGTCGATTTCGTCCTGGTCGAGATCGGCGGCACCGTTGGCGATATCGAGGGGCTGCCCTTCTTTGAGGCCATCCGACAGCTGGGCCAGGATCTGCCGCGCGGACAGTCCTGTTTCGTGCACCTGACCCTGCTGCCCTATATCAAGACCGCCGGCGAGATGAAGACCAAGCCGACCCAGCATTCGGTCAAGGAGTTGCGCTCGATCGGTATCCAGCCCGACATCCTGCTGTGCCGTTGCGAATTCCCGATCCCGCCGGATGAGAAGCGCAAGATCGGCCTGTTCTGCAATGTGCGTCAGACCGGTGTGATCCAGGCCATGGATTCCGAAGACATCTATGCGGTGCCGCTGGACTATCACCGCGAAGGTCTGGATGCGGAGGTTCTGGCCCATTTCGGCATCAGCGACTCCCCCGAACCGGATCTGACCATGTGGGAGGAGATCGCCCGTCGGCGGCTGCATCCCGACGGCGAGGTCACGGTCGCCATCGTCGGCAAATACACGGTGCTCAAGGACGCCTACAAATCCCTGATCGAAGCCCTGCAGCACGGCGGGGTGGCCAATAATGTGAAGGTCAATATCGACTGGGTCGAGGCGGACACCTTCGAGGGCGATCGCGAGGCCTGCGAACAGCGGCTGCAGGGGGCGCATGCGGTGCTGGTGCCCGGTGGTTTCGGCGAGCGCGGTGCCGAGGGCAAGATCGAGGCGGCCCGCTTCGCCCGCGAACGCAAGATTCCCTATTTCGGCATCTGTTTCGGCATGCAGATGGCCGTGATCGAGGCAGCCCGTAACCTGGCCGGCTATCCGAAGGCCTCATCCACCGAGTTCGGGCCGACCCAGGAGCCGGTGGTCGGTCTGATGACCGAATGGACGCAGGGCAACCAGCGGGTTCTGCGTCAGAAGGGCGGGGACCTGGGCGGAACGATGCGGCTGGGGGCCTATGAATCGCTGCTTCTGCCGGGGACGCGGATAGCCGGGATCTACGGCACCACGACCATCAGCGAGCGCCATCGTCATCGCTACGAGGTCAACATCAACTATCGCGAGGCCATCGAGACCAAGGGGGGGCTGATCTTCTCGGGTCTGTCGCCGGACGGCGTCCTGCCCGAGACCGTCGAACGCCCGGACCATCCCTGGTTCATCGGTGTCCAGTATCACCCGGAACTGAAGAGCCGTCCCTTTGCCCCCCACCCGCTGTTCGCCGGATTCATCGAGGCAGCTGTGGTGCAGAGCCGGCTGGTCTGACCGCCGGCGGCCCGGGCTTAAGGCTCAGGCCTGTTTGCGTCGCCGGCAGCGGATACAGGTCATCATGCCCGGCGTGCTGTGGCTGTCGACCCAGCGATGGCCCCGAAAGAGGCAACGCAGATAGTGTAGAAATGCTTTCACCCGTTCCTCCGCAGAGACCATGGGGTATCGGAAGAGCTGTGTAAAAAACCTGCGTTTCTCGACAGGTATGCCGTGGTGCCGAGACCTTCAGGGCGTTGGGCGGTCACCACCACAGCCGCGACGCCAGAGGCGCGCGCTGGTCCTTCCTGTCGTGGCCAGGAGGTCTGCATTGAGTCGCAACGCGGAACCCGCCTGCCGGTTCCCGGCGGTATCCATCCGGACGTGATGACAAATTGATCGGGGTCAAGGCCGCCCGTCGCGGGGGAGGGCACAAACAACCCTGCTGATCGGTTTGCTGCTTAGAAGCGGCGGTCGCTGTTGGCCGGAGACCGGTCCGTCCCTGTCACGCCGCGCCCGGTTGCCGGGGTCCGGATCCGGATTTTCCACTCCCGGGCGGAGGCCGTCGGATCCATCGAGGAGAGTCCGAATGATCGATATCAGAACCCTGCTTTTCGTCATCAGCGACGGCGGTCGGGCCCGACTGGTTCGCCGTACGCCGGAGGGGGCTGGATTCGTCACTGTCGCGGAAATGGACAATGGCGAGACGCTGCGGGCCCTCAAGGCCGAGCGGGCGGCCAATCCGGCCCCGCGGGTCTTCGACAGTGTCGGCAAGGGGCGTCACGCCGCGGGCAAGGACGACTCCGATCATCTGGCCAAGGAGGCCTTTGTCGGCGAGGTGGCGGATCGGGCCGTGTCACTGGTCCGGGAGAACGATCTGGCGGCCGTCTATGTCGCGGCCCCGCCGGCGCTGCTGTCTGTTCTGTGCGACCGACTGGCGGCGTCCGTCAGGGTCGGCGGTTCGATCGGCAAGGACCTGACGCGGGTTCCGGACCACGAGCTGGGCACATGGCTGGATGACGCCCGCTACGTGCTCTCCACCCCCACCTGAGAGGGCGCGGGTTTCGGATCGGCCAACTGATGCCCGGACCGGGTCTGTTCCTGCCGCCCGTCGGCGTCGGCGTCGGCAGCTGGCCCGTGCCGCGCGCATCGGCGACGCGATCTATTTCACTCGCAAACGCCTGCCCATCGTTGTCACCTCGCCTGGCGGGGAGGGCGGGCGAGTGCTGGTCACCAAGGGGGCTGTCGCCAATGTTGCGGCAGTCTGCACCACCTTTGCCGAGGGCGATGACGAGGTACCGCTGGACGCGGCGAAATGCGCGGCCATCGACGCCTATGTTCGGGCGCGCGGTGATGACGGGCTGCGTTGCTGGCCGTCGCCACCCGCCGGCTGCCGGACCGCGCGGACTATGACCGGGGTTGGCAAACGCTGGTTCTATCGCCGGGCCGGCTAGCCGCGCATCACCGGGGCTGGCGGGCCGGCTCGCTCGTTCCGCACGGAAGTTCATGTCCCGCGCGGCGGGCGGACGGATAACATCGTCGTGATCCAGACCGGAACGGTGCCCATGCCTATGGCTTGTTCTCAGAAATGGGCGTGCCCTGTTCTTTGACTGCAGTCGGGCCTGGAATAACGGGCGCAGGGGCGGTGACGATATCAGCATTCGTGATATTGAGTGTCGAATTTTGAAGTACTGTGAAAATAATAAGCTAAATAATCCCACTTAGGCGCAATATTTTGCCAAGTTGCATTGAAATTTGGCAAAATATATGGAATACTGGCTGCGATGGCCAATAAGATAGACTTTTTCGATGAGATGTATGGTTCTGGCGATACTTCGCGGGGAACGTACAGGGATTACGCCGAATGGTTTGGCCGTCAGGATTCTGCAAGGCTCCGGCAGAAGTCGAAGGAGGCCGAGGTCTTCTTCCGCCGCACCGGCATCACCTTCAATGTCTATGGCCAGCAGGAGGCCAATGAGCGGCTGCTGCCGTTCGACATCGTTCCGCGCATCATTGCCGCGCGCGAGTGGAGCCGGTTGACGAAGGGGATCGAGCAGAGGGTGCGGGCCATCAATGCCTTTCTGCACGACATCTACCACCGTCAGGAGATCCTGCGGGCCGGTCGCATCCCGACCGAACTGATCGCCCGGAACGAAGCCTTCCTGCCGCAGATGATTGGCGTCTCGCCGCCGGGCGGGATCTATACCCACATTGTCGGGACCGACATCGTCCGCACCGGCGAGGACGAGTTCTTCGTCCTTGAGGATAATGCCCGGACGCCTTCGGGTGTCTCCTATATGCTCGAAAACCGCGAAACGATGCTTCAGATGTTTCCGGAGCTGTTCTCGCGGGTGTCCGTCCGCGAGGTGGGCGACTATCCCAAGCTTCTGAGACGATCGCTGGCGGCCTGTGCGCCCGCGGGCTGCAGCGGCACGCCGGTCGTTGCGGTGCTGACGCCGGGTATTCACAACTCGGCCTATTTCGAACATTCCTTCCTCGCCGACCAGATGGGGGTCGAACTGGTCGAGGGGCATGACCTGCGGCTGGTCGACGGGCGGATCGCGATGCGGACCACCCAGGGCTACAAGCCGATCGATGTCCTGTACCGGCGGGTCGATGACGACTATCTCGACCCGCTGAATTTCAATCCGGGCTCTCAGCTCGGCGTGCCGGGCATTATGGACGTCTATCGCGCCGGCGGGATCACCATTGCCAACGCGCCGGGCACGGGCATCGCCGACGACAAGGCGATCTACAGCTACATGCCCGAGATCGTGGAATTCTATACCGGCGAAAAGGCCATTCTGAAGAATGTGCCGACGTGGCGCTGCGCCGAGCCTGATGCCCTGGCCTATGTGCTGGAACATCTGGACGAGTTGGTGGTCAAGGAGGTGCACGGGTCCGGGGGCTACGGCATGCTGGTCGGTCCCGCCGCCAGCAAGCGCGAGATCACCGCCTTTGCCGCCAAGCTGAAGTCCCGGCCGGGCAACTATATCGCCCAGCCTACCCTTGCCCTGTCGACCGTGCCGGTTCTGACCAAGGCCGGACTGGCCCCGCGCCACGTCGACCTGCGTCCGTTCGTGCTGGTCTCGCCAAACAAGATCGACATCACGCCCGGCGGACTGACCCGGGTGGCGATGAAGGCCGGTTCTCTGGTGGTCAATTCCAGCCAGGGCGGCGGCACCAAGGATACCTGGGTGTTGGAGGAATGAGCGCCGCACAGGGAGACAGCCCATGCTAGGCAAGACCGCAGGCGGCCTGTTCTGGATGTTCCGCTTTCTGGAGCGCAGCGAGAATACCGCGCGCCTCGTGGATGCCGGATTCCGCATCGCCCTGACCCGGTCGGCGGCGGCCGAGGCGGAGTGGGCGTCGGTCATCGGCACGGCCGGGGTCCGCAAGGCCTATCTGGCCCGCTATGACGACTTCAAGGCCGCCAGTGTCATCGACTTCCTGCTGCGGGACCCGACCAATCCGTCCAGCGTCATGTCGGCCATCGATAGCGCCCGCACCAACGCCCGGCTGGTGCGGACTGCCCTGACGCGCGAGGTCTGGGAGGCGACCAATGAATGCTGGATGACGATAAAGGCCGTGCTCAAGCGGCCGGTGTCGGAAAGTGGCCTGCCCGATGTGCTGGCCACCATTCGTCGCCAGAACGCCTTGGTGCGCGGGGCCCTGACCGGCACGATGATGCGCAATGACGTCTATAATTTCGCCCATATGGGGACGTTCATCGAGCGGGCGGACAACACGGCGCGCATTCTCGACGTCAAATACTATGTGCTGCTGCCGTCGGTGTCCTTCGTCGGCTCGTCGCTCGATAATGTGCAGTGGGAGACCATCCTGCGCTCGGTCTCGGCCCAGCGGGCCTATCGCTGGTTGAGCGACGGCACGGCCAATCCGAAGCAAATCGCCAACCTGATCATCCTCGACTCGCGCATGCCGCGGTCGCTGGCCTTCAGCGTCGGACAGATCTGCGAACACCTGGACCTTCTGGGCGAGGCCTATGGCCAGGCCCCCGCCTGTCATGACCTGGCCCGGGCCGCCGTCAGCCGTCTGGCCGGCCATTCGATCGACTCGATCTTTGAAACCGGCCTGCACCAGTTCCTGACGGAGTTCATCGCCTGCAATACCGCGCTCGGTCTCCAGATCGAGCAGGACTATCGATTCTACGGATGACCCCATGCGCGTGAAGATCCGGCACAGCACCGAGTATCGCTACGACCAGCCGCCGACCCACGGCTTGCAGCAGTTGCGGATGATTCCCAAGGCGTCGGCGGGCCAGACCATTGTGTCCTGGCACACCGAGGTCCAGGGCGGACGCAAGGCGGTGACCTTCACCGACCAGCACAACAACCAGGTCGAGCTGCTGGCCATTGATCCGGGAGCCCGGTCGGTCACCATCGTCTGCGAAGGCGAGGTCGATACGGCCGATACCGTCGGCATCATCGGCCAGCACGGGGGCTTTGCGCCACTGTGGTATTTCCAGAGAACGACGTCGCACACCCGGCCCGGTCAGCGGGTCCGGCAGCTGGTGCGGGACCTCGGGAAGGATTTCGACAATGACACCGCCCGTCTGCATGCGCTGTCGGCCCTGATCCTGGCCTCGGTGCCCTATGCGACGGGGGCGACCGACCTGTCGACGACGGCCGAGCTGGCGCTGGAGGCGGGGCAGGGGGTCTGTCAGGATCACGCCCACATCTTCATCGCCGCCGCCCGGCTGATGGGCTATCCGGCCCGCTACGTCAGCGGCTATCTGGTGATGAACGATCGCGTCGAGCAGGAGGCCGGTCACGCCTGGGCCGAGGCCCATGTCGAGGGACTGGGCTGGGTCGGGTTCGACGTCTCCAACGGGGTGTCGCCAGATCCCCGTTATGTCCGCGTCGCCACTGGCCTCGACTATGGTGAAGCTGCCCCGATTTCGGGTATCGTGTTTGGCGGGCACAACGAATCCATGATCGTGCAGCTGCAGGTTCAGCAGTAGCGATGTCTGCCCGACTGAACCCTGAGAGACTTTCATGACCTATTGTGTCGGCCTGCGCCTGAACAAGGGGCTGGTGTTCATGACCGACACCCGGACCAATGCCGGGGTCGACAACATCGCCAAGGTCCGGAAGATGTTCACCTGGCACAAGCCGGGCGAGCGGATGATCACGATCATGACCGCCGGCAATCTCGCCACCACCCAATCGGTGGTCAGCACCCTGGACGAACGCAGCAAGGTTCCGGCCGAGCGCAATCCGTCCCTGCTTGAGGTGCCGACCATGTTCCAGGCGGCGCGGCTGGTCGGCGAGACCCTGCGCGAGACCATCAAGATGAACTCGCACAGTGGCCAGACCGCCGAGGCCAAATTCGGGGCCACGATCATCGTTGGCGGACAGATCAAGGGCATGCCGCCGCGCTTGTTCCTGATCTATCCGGAGGGCAATTTCATCGAGGCGACCGAGGACAATCCCTTCTTCCAGATCGGCGAGACCAAATACGGCCGCCCCATCCTGGTGCGCGGCTTTGACCCGGACATGAGCTTCGAACAGGCCGTCAAACTGCTGATGGTCTCGTTCGACTCGACCCTGAAAGCCAATCTGTCGGTCGGTCTGCCGCTGGACTTCCAGACCTATCGCATCGACGACTTCGCCCCGGCCCACGAGGCGCGCGTCGAGCCGGATGACCCCTATTTCCAGACCATCGCCACCGAATGGGCGGGCGCGTTGAAGGGGGCCTTCGACTCCCTGCCGGACCCGACCTTCTGAGGTTGATGCCGGACGGGCCGCCGAACACAGCCCGTCCCTAGCCTCGCCCCTAGGGAATCAGGGTGTAGCCCTGCTGTTGCAGCAGGGCGAAGGCGGTCATGGCCGACAGGGAAACGCCGACGCCGGGCAGCAGGTCGGCCTTGGTGAACTGGTAGGCCGCCGCCGTCTGGCCACACAGCCAGATGTCAACGCCGTGGGCAGTCAGTTCCGCGATCGCCGGGGCGCTGCTGTTGACGGCCCCGTCATTGCGCGCCGCATAGGCGTCCTGGGTCAGGAGGTCGGCAGCCGCGCCGCCGTGAACGACGATGGCAACATGGATGTCGGCGAGCGGCACCCCGGCCTCGACATGCATATTGATGAATCGGGCGGCCGAGTCGATCACGCGGTTCAGCTGGCCGGGCGTGGCCTTGTCGGTGACGTTGAACACCACGCGGAACACGGTGCCCTCGGGAATGGGCAGGTCACTCTGGATCGGGGCAATGTCGCCGAAGGTCGTGAACACCGGCCCGGCGTGGAAGCCGGCGCGCGGCTCGGCGGCGGCCGCCACGGGCAACAGGAGCAGGGCGGCGACGATGGGGATGATCTTTTTCAGCATGGGATCCTCGCTTTCGCCTCCTTGCTAGCAGGCTGCTAGCCTGGTGTCCCGCGGGCGGGCTAACCCTACGAGCCTTTGCTCGGGACGTCCCGTCGCGCCGGCGCGTCCGCCATGTCGTGATGTCGTGCCCCACCCGAATCCACAGCAGGATGAAGCAACCCCGTGTCGACCGCTCCGGTTTCGGTGATCCCGACACCGCCTGCGGCAATGCGCGGGCTCGCCATCCGGGCCCCGGATGGGCGAAATGGCGGGTCCGGCGGTGCACGCCCCGCTGACCCCTGACTCCATGGAGCCAAAACCTGATGACGCGCCCCTTTTCCCTGCTGGCCGCGACCGGCCTGCTGGCCCTCGGTGCCTGCCAGACCGCCCCCGAAGCCCGGTCCGGATTCCTCCAGTCCTATGCGGGGCTGGCCGCGCCGGGGCAGAGCCTGCGGGCCTCCGTGCTGCAGCGGCGGGACGATGGGGCCGCGGCCGGGATTGAACGGGTCTTCATCGCTCCGAGCGTCCTGATTGCGGGGGCCGGAGAGGGGCTGGCCGAGGTGGACCGCCTGCATGTGCTGCGCGAGGTTGATCGTCAGGTCTGCTACGAGGTCAGCGAGCGGTTCACCGTCATCGCCGCCCCGGCTGCCGACGCTGCGACGATCCGGGCAGCCGTGGTTCGGATCGATGCGACGGGTCAGGCCGGTTCCCTCGCCTCGGCCACGGCCAGCTTCTTCATTCCCGGTCCACTCGGTGTCCGGGTGCCGGGGGCGACCGGGGGGCTGGCCGCCGAGGCCGAGCTGCTGGGACCGGATGCGACCCAGGTCGCTGCCATCCTCTGGGCCCGCGATGCCACCGTGGTCGGGACCGACTCGCCGTCCCTCTCGCGGGTCGGCGATGCGCTGCAACTGGCGGAGCCGTTTGGCGACGCCGTCGGTGATGCCTTCTCCCCGCCGGACCGCAAACCCCGGGCCATCGCCCAGCCGGATCCATGCGCCGCCTTTGGTCCGCGATTCAGCCCCGCCGGACTGGTCGCCGGTTTTGCCACCGGCCTCTATGTGCCAGAGCTCGCGGGTGGCAAGGCATCGGAAGACGGGCAGCCGGTCTCCGACTGATCCGCCTGCGCGGGCTACTCACTCGATGGGGCGTGCTTTCGACAACAGGTCCTCTTCGCCGGACTCGCGCCGCTCCGCCTCGATCGTCTCATCGATATGGATGTCTGGATGCACCGACATCTCCCCGGTCGATTCCGAGGCCGGGCGCGGCGGCGGCAGGGCGTCGGGCGCGGCCGCCCGTCGCCTGGGCGGGGCGGTCACGCCCTTGGTCAGGTCGGGAAATTGATCGATCCGCAGGCGATAGATGGGTTCGGGCAGGGTGAAGCCGGCCGCCTCTACCGCCATCTTTGCGGCCCGGATGGCGCGGCTGCGGGCCTTCAGGAAGTCCGCGTCGCCCTGATTGATCCAGGCCATGAATTTCAGCACGATATTGCTGTCGCCGACGGTGACGATCAGGCCGCTCGGCGCGGGCTCGGCGAGGATGAATTCCAGCGCCGCAAGGGCCGCCACGCCGGTCTTGATGGCGGATTCCGGGTCGTCCTCGGCGTCGACGCCCAAGTCGAACTCCAGGCGACGCTCGGGATTGCGCGTGTAGTTCAGGATGACAGCCTTGAACACAATGGCATTGGGAATGCGCAGGTGATTACCGTCCAGCGTCATCAGCACGGTGGCGCGCGACGTTAGCCGCACCACCTTGCCCTCCTGGCCATCGATGACGACGTGGTCGTTGGCGCGGAACGGCTGGCGCAGGCTAAGCATGATGCTGGAGATGTAGTTCTCGAGCGTGTCACGAATGGCGAAACCGATCGCCAGACCGATCACCCCGGCCCCGCCCAGTACCGTGCCCATCAGGGCCGTGGCCCCGACGAGATTGAGGGCCAACACCAGACCCGTGACCACACTGGCCACCCGTATGGCCTGGGCCAGCAGGTCGCCGACGAAGGGATTGGGCGTCAGACCGCGCCAGAATTGCCGGAACGACGTCACCCACCAGCCCAGGATCACGAACCCGGCCAGCACCAGCCCGCCGAGCAGGAGCAGGGGGGCGGCGTTAAAGGCCGACCGGAACAGGCCGGTCAGTTTCTGCAGGAAGGGCGAGACCCGTTCACCGACATCGACACTGGCCTTGATGTCATTGCGCACCGCGACAACGCCCTCGACCCGGCCGGCGATCTGTTCGGCGCGCGCCAGGTCGGCCCGCTCGGGCAGGGCCCCGCCCAGGGTCACCACGCCTTCGGCCACGCGCACCTGCACGGCGGACAGGGTGTCCAGTTCGCCGAAGATCCGGCGCAGACGCTGGGCGATGGCGGCGTCTGATTGTGTGTCGCTCTGCGTGCTTATGGCCGGCGCGGCCGCAACGGGCTCGACGGCCTGGGCGTGCGCCTGGCCTGCCAAGGATGACAGGCTGATGACCAGCGCCAGACTGCCCACCAGATACCCGCCGCAGAATATCTTTCTCACCTGGCCATCCCGAAAAAACATGCGCCGGAGGATCATGTCCCGGCACGGCATTGTTCAGTAAACCGGGGCGACACGCAAAGGTGACGGACCGGACCCGGGATCGAAGGGGTCCGGCGCAGGGCCCTGATCGGAGCGCTAGAGTTTTCGCCGTCCCGTGACGATCTGGTAGATCACGACCACCACGGCGACGATCAGCAGAATGTGGATCAGGCCGCCGGCGATGTGGAAGGCGAGGAAGCCCAGAAGCCAGAGGGCGACGAGAATGGCGGCGATAATCCAGAGCATGGAACCCTCCAAAATTCCGGCGACCCAAATTCGCTGCCGTGCCCGCAAGAACACCAGGCCCACGAGATCGTTCCGCGCCGGTCGGGCCGGCTTCTGTTTTGACGGGCTTGCCCCGATCAAGCCCCCGCAGCCGTAAAATCAGATCATCAAACGTCCGGTGGGCGATGATCGTTGTCCGGGATGACAGGGCGTCCGGGGCGGGGCATAGAGCAGCTACGTCCCGTGATTTCCGTCGCTGCACCTGGCTCCGGTCACCGACCCCGGACGGCGGAATGAGAAAGCGTCTTGATGCCCAGCCAGGACCCGGCCGCCGATCGCCGCATCCGCACGGTCGTCATCGTTGGCGGTGGCACCGCCGGCTGGATGGCGGCAAGTGCCCTCAACCACCTGATCGATCCCGGTCGCCTGAAAGTGACGCTGATCGAGTCCGCGGCGATCGGGACGATCGGGGTAGGGGAATCGACCCTCCCACATTTTCGTGCCTTCAACGCCAGTCTGGGCATCACCGAGGCCCAGTTCATGCGGGCGGCGGGTGCCACTTTCAAACTGGGCATCCGCTTCGATGACTGGGGGGCGATGGGCGAAGACTATTTCCATCCGTTCGGTGCTCACGGGACCGGCAATGAGGAAGCCCCCTTCCATCACTACTGGCTCAAGGGATCGCGTACGGCGGACGTCGGCACCATCGACGACTATTGCCTGTCGGCAGTCATGGCGCGCGAAGCGCGTTTCACACCGCCGGTCAGCACCCCGGGCGCGCTGAATTCGACCTTTACCTATGGCTACCAGATGGACGCCGGACTTTATGCTGCCTTCCTCCGCCAACGCGCCGAAGCCGCGGGCGTGGCCCGCATTGAAGGCCGGGTCGTCAGGGTCGACCAGGACGAAAATCGAGGCTTGATCCGCGCGATCATTCTGGAGAGCGGAGAGACGATCGAGGGCGATCTGTTCATCGACTGCTCGGGCTTTCGGGCCCTGCTGATCGAACAGGCCCTGGGGGCCGGGTTCACCGACTGGTCGCACTGGCTGCCGTGTGACAGCGCGGTCGCCATTCCCTGCAGTAGCGACCAGTCCGGCACGCCCTACACCCGCGCAACGGCCCTGAAGGGCGGGTGGCAGTTCCGCATACCGTTGCAGCACCGGATCGGAAACGGCTACGTCTATTCCAGCGATATCCTCGACCAGGCGGCGGCCACCGATGAACTGGTCGGAAGGCTGGAGGGGCCGGCGCTGGCGGAGCCGCTTCACCTGCGGTTCAAGGCCGGGCAGAGAACCCGCAACTGGATGGGCAACTGTGTCGCCGTTGGCCTGTCGGCAGGCTTTATCGAGCCCCTGGAATCCACCAGCATCTATCTGATCCAGAAGGCCATCACGACGCTCATGGAGCTTTGGCCGGACCGGACCTTCGACCCTGCTGACAGCCGGGAGTTCAATCGGGTGATGGACGTGGAAGCCGAGCGCGTCCGGGACTTCATTATCCTGCACTACCACGCAACGCGCCGGGACGATTCTCCGCTGTGGAACCATGTGCGCACCATGGCCCTGCCGGACAGTCTGGCCGAAAAGATCGATCTGTTCCGCAGCCGGGGGGCGGTCCGGAAATATCAGGAGGGCCTGTTCACCCACCCCAGCTGGGTCGCGGTTCTTGTGGGTCAGGGCGTCATCCCCCGGAACCATCATCCGTTGGTGGACAAGGTACCGGATGATCATCTGATTTCAGGCCTCGCCGGCGTGCGCGAAACGATCCGGCGGGCGGCTGTCGCCATGCCCGCCCACGATGCCTATCTCGCCGGCGTACTGGAAGACGCACGATAGACGGTCTTCCGAAGGTGCCTAGCGGACGGCGGCGGCGGCGTTCGGGCCGAGGAGGCGCGTGATCTCGGCGATGGAGGTGACCGCCGTGTCGCCGGGGGTGGTCATGGCCAGGGCACCGTGGGCCGTGCCCCAGTCGACCGCAGCCTGTGCGCCCAGATCCGCCATCAGTGCGTGTATCACCCCCGCCGCGAAGGCGTCGCCGCCGCCGACACGATCCAGCACCTCGAGGCCCTCGATGTAGCGGGCGGTGCAGGGGACATCGCCGTCGCGGAGCACACCGCCCCAGCCGTTCGTCGAGGCCGTCACCGGATCGCGCAGCGTCGCCGCGACCACCTTCAACTGCGGAAACCGGGCCATGACCTGATCGACGCTGTGGTCGAACGGGCGGCGGTCGGTCGGAGTCTGGCGGGCCGCCGGAGCCTCGGGCCCGCCGAGACAGCCGGCCATGGCCAGCTCGTCCCCAAACAGAACGTCGCACATAGAGACGATCTCACGATTGACCGCGCGCATCGCCTCCGGGCTGGCGTGGCTGTTCCACAGACTGGGGCGATAGTTGAGGTCGAAGGACACGACGGTGCCGTGCCGCCGCGCCGCCGTCACGGCTTCCAGGGTGACCGCGGCAGTCGTGGCCGACAGGGCCGTGAAAACCCCGCCCGTGTGGAACCAGCGCACGCCGTCGCGCCCGAACAGGGTGTCCCAGTCGATCTCGCCGGGGGCCAGCTGGGACGCGGCGGAGTTGGCCCGGTCGGAACAGCCCAGGGCGCTGCGAACGCCAAAGCCGCGCTCGGTGAAATTCAGGCCCATGCGCGTGTCGCGACCGATCGCATCTGCCTCGCGCCAGAGGACCGGGCTCATGTCGACGCCGCCCTGCAGGATCAGATCCTCGGCCAACGCCCCCAGTTCATTGCGGGGCAGGGCGGTGGCAATCGCCGTGCGCCAGCCGAAGGTCCGGCGCAGGCTGCGCGCGACATTGTATTCGCCGCCGCCCTCCCAGACGCGGAAACTGCGGGCCGTCCGCACCCTGTCTTCGCCGGGATCAAACCGGAGCATGACCTCGCCCAGGGCGAGACAGTCGTAGCGACAGGCCGGGGCCGGGCGCAGGGACAGAAGCGGTTCGGTCATTTCATCAGACTGGGCAGCCACAGCGACAGGGCGGGGATGAAGGTGACCAGCATCAGGACCGCCGTGCAAGCGAAGTAGAAGGGCCAGATCGATTTCAGCGAATGGGTCATCGGAATCTTCGCTATGGCACTGCCGACGAACAGGACCGACCCGACCGGCGGGGTGATCAGGCCGATGCCGCAGCTGAGCAGCAGGATGACGCCGAACTGGACCGGATCGACGCCGAAGGCCTTGGCCACCGGCAGGAAGATCGGGGTGCAGATGATGATCAGCGGGGCCATGTCCATGAAGGTGCCGAGGAACAGCAGGGTGGCGATGATCATCAGCAGGATCAGCACGGGATTGTCAGTCACCGAACGCAGCAGTTCGACCATGGTGGTCGGCACCTGCATATAGGCCATCAGCCAGCCGAAGGCCCCGGCGCAACCGATGATGAACAGCACGGCCCCCGAGGTGCGGGCCGCGCCGGTGCAGGCCGCCTTGAAGGCGGTCCAGCTCATGTGGCGATAGACGAGGCCGGTGATGACGGTGGCATAGACCACGGCGATGGAGGCGCTCTCGACTGCAGTGAAGATGCCGGCGCGGATGCCGCCGAAGATGATGCCGACCAGCAGCAGGCCGGGGATGGCCGCGACCAGACGGGTGGCGACGGCGCGGAAGCCGGGGAAGGCCTCGGCCGCATAGCCGCGACGGCGGGCGACGACATAGGCGGTGACCATCAGGCCGGCAGCCAGCATCAGGGCGGGGATGATGCCGGCGGCGAACAGGTCCGAGATCGAGACACTGCCCCCGGCCGACGCCGAATAGAGGATCATGTTGTGCGACGGCGGTACCAGCAGGGCGACCAGGGCGGCCGAGATGGTAACATTGACAGCATAATCCGCGTCGTAACCGTGCTTTTTCATCTGCGGGATCATCGTCCCGCCGATGGCCGAGACGTCGGCGATGGCGCTGCCGGAGACGCCGCCGAACAGGGTCGAGCCGACCACGGTCACCTGACCGAGGCCGCCGCGGACATGGCCGACCATCGAGGCGGCGAGGCTGATCATCCGGTCGGACAGGCCGCCCTTCATCATCAGCTCACCGGTGAAGATGAACAGCGGAATGGCCAGCAGGGCGACGGAGGTGATGTCCGATCCCATCTGCTGGAACACGACGACAGGGGGCAGGGCCAGGTAGATGACGGTGGCGACGGTGGCCGTCAGCAAGGAAAAGGCGACCGGGACGCCGATGGCCAGCAACAGGCCCAGCAGGCCGAACAGGATCAGATATTCCATGATCAGGCCTCGCTGTCGGCGGGTTTGAAATCGCCGGTGATCAACCGCTCGATCGAGAACAGCAGGATCAGGGCCCCGCCGATGCACAGGGCCGAGAAGCGCAGGCCGGCGGGCAGGGGGGCGCCGGCCAGATTGACCGACCAGGCGTCGAGCATCAGCGACCCGCCCAGCACCATCAGGCCCGCGCCGGCCGCGGCCGAGATCAGGCGGGAGATCGACTTCAGCAGGAACCGCCCGGGTCCCGGCAGGACGTTGCGGAGGGATTCGAAGGCGAAATGGGTTTCGCGGCGCACGGCGACCGCGGCCCCGAACATGACGGCGAAGCTCATCAGCAGCAGGGCGACCGGCTCGGTCCAGCCCGGCGAGTCATTGAGGACATAGCGGGCAAACACCTGCCAGGCCTGGACGAGCGCCATGATGACCAGGGCCACGCCGGCCAGGGTCAGGGCGGCGAACGCCAACAGATCCAGCATGCGTGTCCCGAGGGGACGAACGACGGGCATGGGGCCTCCCTGTGGCCGAGAATGAGCGCGGTCGTTCAGGCGACCGCTGCGATTTTTTCGTAGAGGGCGCGAAGCCGCGCGGTGGAAACATATTTGTCGATGACCGGCCGGACCGTGGCGGCGAAGGCGGCCTTGTCGACCTGACTGACCTGGACCCCGGCGACGACGACGGCCTCGCGGGCCGTGGTCTCGCGCAGGTCCCAGGCGACGCGCTGCACCGCGACCGACCGGCGGGCGACGTCGCGCACCAGGTCGTGGTCGGCGGGGCTGAGGGCATCGAGCGCCGCGCGCGACATCAGCAGGGCGTCCGGCGAGAAGGAATGTTCGGTCTGCGACCAGTAGCGGGCGATCTCGTACTGGCGGCTGGACTGGTAGCTGGGCCAGTTGTTTTCGGCCCCGTCGATCAGATGGGTCTGCAGCGACGAAAAGACCGCGCCGAAGCTGAGCGGGGTCGGATTCGCCCCCATGGCCCGCACCGAGTCGAGGAAGATGTCGGACTGGGGCGCGCGTATCTTGAGGCCATGCAGATGGCCGGGTTCGGTCACGGGGTGGCGGACATTGTAGAAGCAGCGCGGGGCCGCGTCGTAATAGGCCAGGCCGACGAGGCCGCGGTCCTCGAACACATTCAGCAGTTCGGTGCCGATCTCGCCGTCGACCACGGCCCGCACATGGGCGACGTCGCGATAGACATAGGGCAGGGCCAGCAGTCGGGTCTCGGGAAAGGCATTGTTGAGCGCGGCGACCGCCACCCGGCAGATGTCGACGGCCCCGAAGCGGGTCAGGCCGATCGAGTCATCCTCGGAGCCCAGCTGGCCGGACGGATACTGGCTGATCGACAGGCGGCCGTCGGTCAGGCGACCCAGCTCCTCGCCGATCCATTTGACGGCGGTGACGGTCGGGAAGTCGGTGGGATGAACGTCAACAGCCTTGAAGGTGGTGCCGGAGCCGGTGGTGACGCGCGGCGCGCAGGCCGAAACGAGACCGAGGCCGGCGAGACCACCGAGGGTGAGGGTGCGTCGGGTCGGCGTCATGGCTGAATCCCTTCCGCCGTCACGGCGAGGCAGGCGATCTGGCCGTCGGGTCCGAAATCGGCGACGGCCCGCGATCCGGCGCTGATGGAATGGACTCCGGTGGCCGCCCCGGTCGAGATCAGCTGTCCGGCCTCGAGCCGCCGACCGCGAAGGCACAGAGTGTTCAGCAGAAAGGCGAGGGAATCAAATGGACCATTGGGGATGGCCCGCGCTCCGCCGGTGCCGACGAGGACGTCGTCAATCCGCATCTCGCAGGTCAGGTCCGCCAGTCGCGTCTGCCAGTCGGCGATCGCTCCGCCGAGGATCAGGCCGGCATTGTTGCCGAAGTCCGAGGCAGTGACGGCGGGGCCATGGGAATTAATGCCCGCGAACGGACTGCCGGCGATCTCGACGCCGATGAAGGCATTGGCGACGAGGGGGATGACGCTGGTCGCGGTCCAGTCGTCGCGCGACGGGGCGGTCTGGCCCAGTTCGAGGATGTATTCGGCTTCGACCGCAGCGAAACCGTTGGCGATCACGCCGAAGCGGACCGTTTCGGTGCCCGCCGGCCAGATGGCGCGCGAGAAGATAGGACCGGCCAGGCGACCGGCTCCGAAGCGTTCGTCATCCGGCGCACCGATACGACCCAGCTTCCAGCCGGCAATACGGTCGGGCCACAGGGCGATGGCTTGGTCCTGGATCCGGTAGGCGGCGTCGAGGGTGCCTGGAACGGTCCCGGGATAGGTCGTCAGCGCGTGCGCAGTGCGGCGCGCCTGGGTAAAGGCGCGGGCGATGATGGTCGCTTCGGAGGGGGTGGACTCGGCGAGGGTCATTGCGAACCCTCGGCGGCGACGGCCTGCAGATCGACGATATGAATGTGTGCGTGGGTCACGCCGCCTCCCGGTTTCGATAAGACATTGCGCGGGACGGAAACCGGTGTCAATTTGAATCCGGAACGACCTCTATCGCCTGCCGGAAAGCACAAGTCGCGATCAAGAGCGACATCGCTATAGGATGGAAACCATGAGCCTGAACCGATTGGCCGCACTGTTCGCCGCGGCGCTTGTCCTGCCTGTTCTGACCCCCGCCGCCGCAGCGGCACAGGGTGTCGCGCCGCCGCCAGCCGTGGCCGAAGCCCCGCTTCCAGCCTTCCCCGGCGCTTTGGGCTGGGCCTCCGAAACGCCAGGCGGCCGGGGCGGGCGGATCATCCGCGTGACCAATCTGGACAGCGAGGGGCCGGGTTCGTTGCGGGCCGCGATCGAGGCCGAGGGGCCGCGCATTGTGGTGTTCGAGGTCGGCGGGGTCATTGACCTGGAACGCAAGACGCTAAAGCTGAAAAACCCCTACATCACTATCGCCGGCCAGACCGCGCCGTCGCCGGGCATTACCCTGATCCGCGGCGGCATGGATGTCGCCGGCCATGACGTCGTGATCCAGCATATCCGGGTCCGGCCCGGGACCGCCGAACAGACCTGGATGAGTGGTTGGGACGAGGACAGCCTGTCCACCGTCGCGGCGTATAATGTCATCATCGACCATTGCACCCTGACCTGGGCCACCGACGAGAACATGTCAGCCTCGGGGCCGCGCTTTACCGGATCCACGCCGGAGGAATGGCGGGCCGGGACCAGTCACAACATCACTTTCTCGAACAACCTGGTCGGCGAGAGCCTGGCCTATTCGACCCACTCCAAGGGCGAGCATTCGAAGGGGTCGCTGATTCACGACAACGTCACCAACCTGTTGATCGTCGGCAATCTGTACGCCCACAACTATGAGCGCAGTCCGCTGTTCAAGGGCGGGGTGCACGGGGTGCTGGTCAACAACCTGATCTATGATCCGGGCCCGCGCGCCATCCACTACAACCTGGCCCCGGAAGAATGGGGCGACGTGCCGTTCGAGGTCGGCAAGATGACGGCGATCGGCAATGTGCTGAGGGCCGGTCCGTCGACGCCGACAGACCGTCTGGCCTTCCTGATGATCGGCGGGGCGGGCGATCTGGAATACTATGGCCGGGACAATGTCGCGGTGGATCAGGTCGGCGAGCCGCTGCGGATGTTCGGGCGCTACACCACCTCGCCGGCGCGGATCATAGAGGTGCGACGTCCGCCGGTGTGGTGGGAGGGGCTGACGCCGATCCCTTCGAACCAGGTGCAGACCCATGTGCTGGCCAATGTCGGGGCGCGGCCGTGGGACCGGGACATCCGCGACGTGTTGCTGATTGCTGAAGTCGCCGAGGGCCGGGGCGAGATCATCGACCATGAGCGCCAGGTCGGCGGCTATCCGGAGGTGACCGGGCCCACCCGCAAGCCGTTCAACCCTGACGACTGGGATCTTCGCTTCATGACTCCCCTGCGTGAGGATGTACTGGACCGGCCGGCCGAGCGGCGACATACCTGATGCCGCTGACTCGACGACCGGACCGGTCTAGGTAGGGCGTTCGACGAACAAGAGGCGACGCGTGAACGAGACCCGACGGCCGAGCGGCAAGCCTGCCACGATCAACGACATCGCCCGTCTGGCCGGGGTGTCGAAGAAAACCGTCTCGCGTGTCATCAACACCTCGCCCTTCGTCAAGGAGGACACGCGCAAGCGGGTCGAGGCCGTAATCGCCGAACACGGCTACAGCCCCGATCCGCAGGCGCGCGGCCTGGCCTTCCGGCGATCGTTTCTGGTGGGGATGATCTACGACAACCCGAGCCCCAACTATGTCGTCAACATGCAGCAGGGCGTGCTGGACGGAGTGCGGGGATCGGGTCTGGAGCTGGTGGTGCATCCCTGTAACCGCAACGCCGACAGCTTTCTGGATGATGTGCGTCGCTTCATCGTGCGGCAGAAGCTGTTCGGCGTGGTGATGCCGCCCTCGGTGTCCGAGGACGACCGGGTGGTCGCTATCCTGAAGGAGGCCGACTGTCCCTATGTGCGGATCGCCTCGGTGTCGCTGGACGAACCCGGCTGTATGGTGGTGACCAATGACAGTCGCGGGGCGGCCGAGGCGGCGCAGCATCTGGCCCAGCTGGGTCACAGCCGGGTGGCTTTCATCTCCGGGCCGGAACTGTTCCGGTCGTCGCACGAGCGGGGACGCGGTTTCCGCGAGGGGCTGGCGGAACACGGACTGACGCTGGACGAGGCCTATGTCCGGCAGGGAGCCTATACGTTCGAGTCCGGCGTCGAGGCGGCGCAGAGCCTGCTGGCCATGGCCCAGCCGCCGACCGCCATCTTCGCCGGCAATGACGAGATGGCGATCGGGGTGATGAAGGCGGCGCGCGATGCCGGGATGGACGTGCCGCGCGACCTGTCGATCGTCGGCTTCGACGATCTGCCGATGGCCTCGCGTGTGTGGCCCAACCTGACGACGGTGCGCCTGCCGATCCGCGACATGGGGCGGATGGCGGCCGAGAAACTGACCGCGCGCAGCCGGGGGCTGGATCCGGCGACGATGGTGCAGCCGGTGGTCGACCCCTCGCTGATTGTGCGGGAGTCGACGGCGAAGCCGGGGCGGTAGGGGTGCCGGTCGCCGACGGTGTGCTAGGGTGAGCCCCTGACATCAGGCGATGCGAGGCTATCGAATGCTGGGACTGTTGAAGGTGATCCGCCGGACGATTGAAGGTTCGGTCCTTTCGATCCTGATCATCGCGCTGGTCGCGGTTCTGGGCGTGTCGCAGACGATCAATACGCTGCTGGTGCAGCCAGGCCCATCATCGATCCTGTTTCTTATGGTGCTTGCGATCGTGCTGGCGGACCTGATCGGGAAATTCCTCTCGATCCTGACGTCAACCTTTCCGGACCTGATCCCGAGCCTCGATGAGGACGACCTGAAGCGCGCCTCGCTGATCCAGCGCCTGCGCCCGGGCCAGACGCTGGCACTGCTGTCCGGGGCCTATGCGGCTCGGCTGGTGATGTTTCTGGCCATCTTCGCCCTGCTGGGGACCAGCTATGCCTTGGCCCCCCGCGCGGTGCAGGAGACGCTGGTCGGCCCGCTGGGGGCTGTCGAGGCGATCACCCTGTTCGTGCGCGAGGGCATCGCTGGATCGATCGGCTATTTCCTGTTCTTCCTTGGACCGGCGCATCTTCAGCCGGTC